>Ga0196960_10000026_pt1 | contig 54414 bp, 50 predicted proteins | sample S3v_5metaG_FD_183187 | JGI IMG/M metagenome (GOLD analysis project Ga0196960, IMG submission 183187) | Soil microbial communities from Anza Borrego desert, Southern California, United States - S3+v_5 | ecosystem: Environmental > Terrestrial > Soil > Desert | place: USA: California | collected...
AACCAGAGACCGCGCCCTGTCATCGTTTCTGCGCTACTACAACCGCCGCAGACCCCACACCAGCCTCGGCGACCGGCCACCCATCAGCCGCGTTCACCAACTCTGAAGGCAGGACAGCTAGCGGCGGAAGACGCTCGTTACGTCGCTCGCTCCCGTACGGGCCGGCGAAGTCCGCGAGCACGGGGACCTCACCCCCTCTGCGATAGGGCGGGAGCACGTCGGCCGACGGGTAGCCGTTCAGTTCGCGCTCCACCCACTCGCGTAGCTCGTTGTGGTCCAACCGTGCTGCGAGCAGCATCGTCTTCCGCAGGACGGTCGCGAGCGGCGTGTCAGATGTCGCGTCAGCTTGGATGTCGCGCAGCAGCGGCAAGGGACCGCAAGGGTTACAGCGCGCCCGGCGGAACAGGCGAACAGGAGTTCCCCCGCCGAGCCCGGCTACGCGCTGCCGATCCCGCCGGTCGAGTAGATCCTGACCGTCGCCGTCGGCTGCAACTCAATCCGGTGAAGCCACCGGTGAACGACATTCCGCACGTAGGCCTCCTGGGATCCCTCCCACTTCGCGTGCCCGGCGCGGTTGACGACAGCCACCGTCGACTTGAAGTGGGCGAGCTCGGCGGCATGCGCCTTCGGCATCTTGTTGTCCCAGGTCACGAGGACGCAGGGCTCGAAGTCGGTCGCCAGCGCCTTGAGGACGGCGCCGTCCTTGAGGTCCTCGAGCTCCTCGAGGTAGAGCGCGGTCGCGTCCACCCGCCCGCGCTTTCGCAACTCGTGCGCGAGCTTCCAGTTGATGCCCTGGTCGAGAACGACCCTGCGACGCTCAGGCGGCGGCAACGGCAGCGACGTCCTGCTCGTACGCCACGGCGTCGTCGATCTCTGCCTCGGAGAGGCCGTAGTCCTCTCTGAGCACCTCGCGACCGCCCGGCTCAGCGGCCATCGACGCGACGAACGCCGTCGTGATGCGCCGGCCGCGGATCACGGGCGCGCCGGACTGACGGTCCGGATCGACCTCGACGTGGTCACGCGGATGCTCGATCGAGACCCATCCGCCGCGTCCCAACGCCTCCCGAATGACTCGGAGGTTGAGCAGCGTGCCCCCGAGCAGCTCGTGCCCAGGCTGATCGACCGAGACGTAGACCTTCCGCGTCGGGTCCCAGACGACGACGAGCTTGCCGTCGTGCGAGAGCGGCGCCGTCGCGAGCGGCCAATCCCCGTAGGTCTCGCGCAGCAGGTGCACGATCGCCTTGATGTCGCGCGGCTTCTTGCCCTCGCGCACCAGGTAGTGCGCCAGGATCGCCTCGCCCGCGTCGGCGTAGGAGTAGACGTTCGGGCGGCGCGAGACACTCGGCAGGATGATCTCCTCGCGCGCCCACCGTCCGATGCGCTGCGGCGAGACGCCAGCGAGCCGCGCAACCTCGTTCGCGGTGTAGTACCCGATCGCGGTAGGGCTCGCCGAGGACACGTCCGGAGGTTACCCCGTCACCCCGCTGTCTCCTTCCTCGCACGCAGGCGATCTCCCGCGGCCGTCTCAGGCGGAGCGGCGCCGCGGCTGAGGGTCGACGTCCCAATCGCCGCCGCGGATCTGCTCTGCTCGCTCCACCAGCTCCACCGGCGAGACGTCGAGCGCCCCGGCGAGACGGATCAGCGAGCCCCACGCGGGATTGGACCGGCCAGATTCCATCTGGGAGAGCCAACTGCGGGCGACGTCGGCACGATCGGTCACCTCAGCCTGCGAGAGCCCGCGCTCGAGGCGCAGCGTGCGCAGCGCGAGGCCCATCGCCTCCTGCGGCTCCATCCGGCGTCCCATGGAGCGGACGCTCTCGGACCTCGGTCTCTGACCGTTCTAACTGACAGGTCCGCGACGCGTTCGCGTTTCGAACCTCAGCTCACCCGACGCGATCCGCTCGGCGCGGTCGACCAGCTCGACCGGCGACACGCCGAGCGCCGCCGCGAGCCGGACCAGCGAGCCCCACGCCGGGTTCCCGCCCCCACCCTCCATCTGCGAGAGCCAGCTCCGCGCGATGTCGGCCCGTTGGGCGACCTCAGCCTGAGACAGGCCCCGGTCGAGGCGGAGCGAGCGCAGCGCGAGACCCATCGCTTCCTGAGGCTCCATGCGGCGCGCCACCAGCGGCACGCTGGTGGACCGCACGTCTTGACCGATCTAACTAACATCATGGCGCGTGGCGACCGCCGACGAGGAGCGCACCCCTGAGCAGACCGCTCGGCGAAGCAGGGGTTCCCGGCCTCCCGCGTCGCGCGTCGCGGCTACGACCCCGGTCGCTCGCGTCTCCCCGCCTCCGGACGCGGTCGAGCCCCGCGCGCTGGCGCATGAGATGCGCGGGCTGATCCTGGACACGTTCGGCGGCCGCACGATGAGTGCGGTGCAGTTGGCGGACGAGCTCGGCCGGCCGCTGGGGACGATCGCCTACCACGTGCGCGCGCTCCTTCGCGCCGGCGTCGTTCAGCACGGATGCCCGAGCGACGGCGCCACAAGCACGAGCGAAGAGAACGCTCTGGCAGCCACCGCGCTCGGACACGTCGTCCGCGAGACGCGGCAGGCACACGGCTGGTCTCAGGAGGACCTCGGCGCACGCGCCGGCTTCCACTGGTCCTACGTCAGCTCGATCGAGCGCGGCCGGCGCAACGTCGGCCTCTCGACGCTCCTGCGGCTTGCCACCGCGCTCGAGATCCCCGCCGCTGACCTCGCTGGACGCGCCGAGCGCGCCCTCCGCGTCTCGAAGGAGCCCCGTCACGAATGAGCACCTCCCCTGCTGCCGATCCCGCGCCATGTCCGTGTGGAAGCGGCCAGACGTACACGTCCTGCTGCCTGGCGGAGTGGTCGCGGAGCTTCCTCGAGCGGATCACCCGGGAACCGCGGTTCGCCGGACCGCAGAAGCTCGTCGACGGCGTGGAGGTGGAGACGCCGGACGGCTGGCGATCGCTGGTCGACGTCGACCGCGGCACGCTCGGCCCGGACACGCTGATGCGCGTCAAGATGTCGCCGCTCGGTCAGGAGCTGGCTCGCCGGTTGGACGAGGCGGGGCTGTACGCAACCCCGCGACCGCATCCGAGCCGCCGGAAGCCGCCGCCTCCGCCGCCACGCAAGGCGCGGCCGCGTCGGAGGCGCCGGTGAGGCTCGCGTTCTTCGCGGTCGCCGGCGGAGCGTTCGCGTGCCTCGTGTGGTTGGGCGGCGGCGTGCTGATGTCCGCTTTGGCGGCGCTGGGAACCGGCGGGCTCGTGGTGGTCTCGGCCATCTCCGCGATGCACCTCGGGCGACGGCGCGGCGGCGTGACCGCCGCTCTCGGCGCATCGGTCGGTCCACTCGTGGCGCTGACGGCACCCCAGGTCACCGGTGAACTGGCGCTCGCGCTGAGCGTCAGCTCCGTGTACCTCGCGCTGTACCTGCGTGCGGAGGTCTCACGTGCGCGAACGACCGCTGGACCGAGGGGCTGGATCCGCGCTCGGTTCTAGCGCGCCTCCGCTGACGCCAAACCCGTCGGGGGGAGGACTGCAACCGCCAACGACAAGAGGGATGACACCCACGACCGAGGCCCGAGAGCCAGGCCAGGAGCATCCCCATGCAGCATGACTTCACAAGCGGACAGCGGGCCGAGCCGACGTTGGCGACCGGCGCGCTACGGCTGTTCGACGAGGAGCCACCGAGCTTCGGCGAGGATCCGCCACGCGAGGAATCGCCCACCGCCGCCGTAGCCGAAGCCGAACGGATCGTACGATCCCGAGCGGCGACCCGTGCCGTGCGCGCCGATGTCCTTCGACAGATCGCACGCCCGTGGGCGCCCGCGACGCCGTCCCCCGATCTGCCGCGCCTGCCGAGCTCGGTCGAACTCGCACTCGGCACTACCCAGGACCCGTACGCGCGAGTGCTGTTGAAGCTCGACAGCTCCCCGCGTGTGTTCGGGCAGGCGACGGCCGACGCGGTGCCGCCGTTCGATGAGCCGGTGAACGACGGAGCCGTCCCCGCTGCGCTCATGGTCCAGGCGCGGCTCGCGAACATCGACCTCGTCCGTACGCTCGGCGGTCTTCCGGCGGCCACCTTCCGCCGGGGGACGCAGCGGCTCGACGGAGCGAGGAAGCGTGCGACCGGCGGGCTGCCCTCGCGCGTCACCGAGACGATGCTGCGGATCGCGACGGTGCTCGAGCGCGGCGGAGCGCAGCCGATGGACGTCCTGGTCCGCTTCGCGACGCGCGGGAAGCCACCGACCACGCGTCACGCGGTCGCCACGATGCAGGCGTACGGCCTGGTCGAGTCGCTCCAGATCCGCGACACCCTGCGAGGCACGTTCGGCCGCCCGATCATGGTCCACCAGCTCACGGCCAAGGGCTTCAAGCACCTCGTCCAGGATCGGCTGCGCACGAGGCGGTGGTCCTACACGCCCCGTCCGTCGTTGAACGCCCCGCAGCTCCGCGTGCTCGGGCACCACGTCGGCGCGGTCTCGTGGACGGTCGAGCTCCTCGACGCCGTCGGACCGCTGGCCGAGCCGTGGTTTACGCCGGCGTGGGCCGACGGTCACCTCGACGTGCCGACCATCCGGGTCAACGGCGCCCGCGGCCGGATGACGCCAGACACCGCGCCGCGGACGGACGGCCTGAACGCGACGACGACGATCGCCAGCGTCACGGAGTTCAAGCCCGACGTCCTGGTGTGGGTCGACGCCGCCTTCGCCGACGGCACGCCTGGACGCCTCCCACTCATGGTCGAGTACGACCGCGTCGCGGAGCTGCCGTACAACCTCCGGAAGATCCTGAACTGGGAGGCGTGGCGGATCGCGATCATGCGCCACCACCCCCTCTTCACCGGCCTCGGCGACCACCTCGGTGCGCTCGCGGTCGTCGTGCAGGACCGCGCGTTCCTGCTCCGCCTCATGCAGGCGCTCGACCAGGGGCACACGACCGCGACCGGCGAGCACTTCCCTCCGCTCCGCGGGAACGTCAGCCCGACTGGGACGCCGGTCGCGTACTACGCCGGGCGCGAGAACCTCTACTTCATCCTTGAGGAGGACCTTCATCGGGGGAGCGTCCGCGCGTTCCAGATCCCGCCCATGCCACCGAAGGAGCGCGGGCGCGTCGGCCAACCGACCGACTTCCGCTTCCACCGCACCACGCTGTTGCGCGGGCTCGACACCGACCTCCGCGGTACCCAGGGCCGCGACTACACGGGGCTCCCGCGAATGCCGAATGCCGAATGCCGAACGATGAGCCTCGCCTCACCCTCGAGATCTCCGCAGGAGGTGCCGTATCTTCACAAGTGGGGCCTCCGCTCCGCTCGATCGACGCGCGGAGCGCCGAGGGAGAACGCAGTACTCGTCTGAGGATCGGCGCCCGATCGGCCGTGTAGCGAGCGACGACCCTTCTGTCGGTAAAGCCGACCCTTCTTGCCTGGAGAATGGGTTCCTCGGACCGCCCATGCACGTGAAGTACACCCGGTCTGCGCGCATTGCCGCCCGGCTTGTGCTGTGTCGTGGTGCTGGCATGCGATATGCCAGGCAACCCTTGTTCCGAACAGCCGCAGATGCGCGATCAATTCGACGCGAACGGGTAGCGTGCGCGGCCGGCTTGGCGCGTCCCCTCGGCTGTGAAAGGCTGGGCCGATGAGCCTGCCGATCGTCGTCATGGACGAAGCCGGGCACACCGGCGAGAACCTCCTCGACGCCACGCAGCCGGTGTACGCCCTAGCGGGCCTGCGGATAGAGCCTTCATTAGCCGAGACGGCCGTGAGAGCAGCGCTGAGCCGCACGCAGAAGACGACCAAGGAACTGAAGTTCAGCTCGCTGAGGAAGAGCAACGTCGGCCGCAAGAACATGCTGGCGCTGCTCGAGGAGATCGACTTGAAGTCTCTCGACGCCGCCGCAGCGGTCTTCCACAAGCCGTGGATGGTCGCGGCGAAGATGATCGACGAGTTGGTCGACCCGCGCATGCTCGCGAAAGGTATTCAAGGCGCCTGGTACGCCGGTGGTGCGGCGAAGAACATGACCGACGCCTTCTACAGGTTCGCACCGCGGGCGCTCGGTTCCCTCTACGACGACCTGGCGTGTGCGTTCATGATGATGGTTCGTGACTACACGCCGGAGGCGGGCGCGGCTTTCCTCAGTGCCTTGCAACGGTGCAAGATCGCCTGTCGCGACGGGCAGGTACACGAACTGCTCTCCGTGATGATCGATACCCAGACCGAGCTCGATGCAGAGTTCGCCGGACGCGAGGATGCGCTCGACCCTGCCCTCCCAGCGCTGTTCTGGCAGGGGTCGCACTGGTCCGAACGGCTAAGCGAACGATTCGAGATCCTCCACGACTCAACACTCGTCCGGCGGTGGCAGGAAACCGTCTTCGGCGAGATCCAGGCGAACATGGCTCACCGGACGGAACCGGAGTCCTACGCGGTAGGCGAAATCACCATCGGGCTGCCGACTCTCCTCAACGAGATCCGCTTCGAGACATCACACAATGACCCAAGGGTGCAGGTAGCAGACATCATCGCCGGTGCAGCTGCGCACGTGTACTCCGTCTCAAGTGAGAGCCGCCGAGACGAAGGCGACTTCGCGAAGCGCCTTGCCCGGGCGGGCGTCGGAGCTCTGCTGGAACATGTGGTCGGGCCCCCGATTGCCTGACGTCAGCGCGGCTTGAGCTGCGTTTCCGACGTGAGCCTCGCGAGGGCCGCCGGATAGAGCGACGCCGGATGGTGGCCGGCGAGCGTCACGAAGCGCAGCACCCCGTAGTTCGCCAATCTCGCAGCCGCACTGAGCGAGCGAGTGATTCCCGCCGGATCCGGCTGCATCGCGGCGCGGAAGTAGCCAGGCTCGTACTCCGTACCGACCGTCGTCCGATAGCCGACGTGCTGGAACCAGTTCTTGCCGTGCGCGGCAGCGCTCATGCCGCGCCAGAGCACTTCAATCTCCGCGGGCTCCAGGTCGACGGCTTCAGCGCACTCGCGGACCATCATCGAGTACTTGGGCTCGCCCTTCTTGATCGCGCGTACGGCCTCGGCATCCCCGACGCGTTGCTCGACCAGCGCCATCCGCTCACGTACTGCGGGCGCACGCTCATCACTCGCCGCCTCGAAGGCGAGCGCCATCTGGCGCAGGTCGTGGTACAGCAACCGCAGATGCCGATCAACACGCTCCGCTGACGTCGGCTGACCGAGCGTCCAGACCGCCTGCGCTGCAGCTTCAAGTCCGCCACGCGCCAACGTGTAATACGGCCGCGGCGGGTTGCGCACTTCCATGCCTTCGAACACCGTCTGCGGCGCGACGATGTTCGCCCAGACGATGAGGTGGTCCAGAGCCGCGACCAGGGTGGACCTCATCCAGGCTGAGCACTTCTCCCATGGGTATGCGTCGTCGTCGGCCGCCAGTGGTGTCCCCGGCCGCGGATCGCGGACTTCCGCGAGGACGTAAGAGGCAACCCTCGCGGTGTGCGCGGCCGTGACCCAGCGAGTGATCTCCTCATCCCCCACACGCTCCAGTTCCTCACTCGCGGCGGGGGTTCCCTGCTCCGAATCGTCCGTCACGACGTCTCGAGTGCTCCAGCCTTCATAAGGCCGAGCACGTGACTCTCGAGTTCACCCGCGACTTCAGGGTCGCGAACGAGAAGACCCGCTTCAAGGTTGGCGCTCAGCGCGCGGTGCGTCAGGTTCGCCGACCCGAGGAGCGCGCGACAGCCATCCACCACGAGCAGCTTCGCGTGAAGCGCCGCTCCGGCGGGACGCTGATCGGCAGGCCACCGCCAGCGGCGAATGCCCTCGACGGCTCCGAACGGAGTGCTATGCGGGCCGTGATAGCCGCCGGAGCTGTCCTCTTCTGTCTCGAAGACCACGTCCACGGTGCAGTCTCGGGCCACTGCGTCAGCCAGATCGGCAGCGAGATCGGACAGCGTGTAGGCCGCGTAACTGACGAGGAGAATGCGTTCGCGGGCGCCGGCGACGAGCTCGTGCAGCACGCTGGCGGTCAGCCGCTGCTCGCCTGTCGCGCCCGGTCCCGTCCAAACGGGCAGCGCTCGACGTGCGCGCGCATCGACGCGTGCGAGCAGCCCGACACGAAGTGCGAGTGCGATTCCTGGTCCGGTAAAGCCGTCAGATGCAGCCCACTCAGTAGCAAGCGCCTTGACCGCCTCGCGACTCGCAACCGTTCCGCCGACGACCGAGGCGGACAGCGCGGCCCCAGCCCCCGGGCCGGTGTCGCACACGGCCGCGAGCGCTTCGACCTGTCCGTCGCTCAGATGATGGAGGACTCGACCGACGGCTCGCTCGAGACTCATGGCACGGGGAAGTAGGCGGTGTTCGTGTCCGCGAGGGTCGGGATGAGTGCACCGCGGTCGAGGAACCGGTTGCCACGCTCGCACGACGTCTCGGAGGCGAACTGACAGGCATGACACGCGGCGACATGGACGGAGCTGTCGCTTCGCGGATCGTGCTCGGCGCACAGTGGGTCGGACGAGCACAGTTGCGCTCGCTCGAGCGCCTGCCGGAGCAGCGGTCCGAGCTCGTCGGGCTCGCCGAGCGACACGAGCCCGCCGAGCGTGCCCTCGCTGTCCGGCGCAGCCGTGTAGAGCAGGACTCCTGCCATTGGCTCTTCACCCGCCGCTGCGTAGATGCGCTCGCGGATCGACGATGCCGTGTACCCGCATTCGAGCGCGAACTCGCGGATGAGCGCGTGCGCGAAGCTGTGCAGCAGCACGTAGCGCTCCCCCGGCCAGCCCTCGTCGGGATCGAGGCCACGGCGTTCACGCCAGGCCCGGTGCGCCGCACGCAGTTTCGTCGCCGCACCGCTCGCGCGGTACTGACCTTCCCACTCGATCACGCGATCCTCGCGGAACCGCAGGAAGATGCCTTCGCCCCGCACCTCGCTGCATGGCAGCCAGCGGGGCTGGTCGCGCGCGAGCCGGACGATCGCGCCACCGCGCGTCCCGATGTCGTCCGGGGCGTTCAGCCTGGTGAAGCCTCGGAGAGCACTGACCTCGCGCAGTCGCTCGACGAGCACGACATCGGCGAGAGGGTCTGCGAAAGCTCGCGGTAGCTCCACCCGACGCAGCCGGAATTCTGGAGTCTCCGGTGCGTCGCCGGCCGCGCAGAACACGTCCCACTCGGGACCACGGAGGTCCGTCGGATCGCCGTCGCTGAGCCCATTGCGGCGCTGCTCGATCGCCTCGACCACGGCGTCCTCGCCCTCGTCATTCGCGAGCATGCCGAGCCGCTTCAGCCCCGGGACGTTGCGTAACGCGTACCGCAACATCTCCGCCCCGGGCGGCAAGGGCTCGAGTTCTGCCCATGCCTCATTCACCGCGTTGGCGATCTCGCCTGCGCGCGAAGGGATCGACAACGCCGAGATCTGCACGGGGAACCACGAGTTGCTCGCTCCGAGCAGGATCGTCACCGGCTCCTCGGTGCACTCGTCCGTGACACCGAGGTGTGGGTGACGACCACGACACGCAGGCGGGAGGAACGGCCGTGCCTCGATGCCGAACGCCTGCGACAGCCGGCGACGTCGACCGCACCCATCGCAGGACAGCTGGATGTCACCCGGTCGCCCGCCCTGGCCGAGCGCGACCAGTCGGAGCGTGCCGCGGCACGCCACCGGCCCGTGAACGAACTCGACCCAGGGGAAGTCGTCAAGGTGCCCGTTTGCGCAGGTCATCAGGTAGCGGGCGGGATAGGCCGTCGGCGGTCGACGCGAACGGCTCTTCGAGCAGCCCTCGTGGACGTAGGTCGTGCGCTCCGGCCGCCACGGGTCGGGCTTGAGCTTGAAGAGGCCGTCGTCGATCGGCGCTAGCAGGTTGCAGACCGGGCACCGCAACCACCGCGGGAACGGTGCCACCGGCACGCCCGCGCTCTCTCCCTCGGGGACGACGGGCGGTGTGAGGAGACGCTCGACCTGTTGCCCCACCTCGGCCCGGACCGCGGCGAGCAAGCGTGGCTCGGAGACCGCGTGCCCGAGGACCTCAGGCCACTCGTCGAGGCCCAGGACGAGGGTGGTCAGCTCAGGCAGCTCGACGGTGGAGCCGACGCCGAACGTGTGGAGGAGCTGACTCGGTCGCAGCTCGCCGACGTGACTTTGAGCTCTCATCGCGCACCATCGGGGTCAGGGACCGGAGCGGACCGCTCCGGAGCAGACCACCCTTCGCGCGGTCGCGCGATCCCGTTCTCACGCAACGCGAGCGGCACGGCGGTCTCCACATTGCGCATCGAGGTCGGCACCGTCCACATCGACCATCCTTCGATGTCGGGTTCGTGCAGCAACGAGTAGTCGGTGTCACTCTTGCCGCGGCGCTGGTAGACGAGCGTTCGCTGACCGACGTCCGCTTCCTTGTGCCAGGCGTCGAGCAGCTTCGCCACACGATCAGCCAGATCGTCGGCGGCGGCCTGGCCGATCGAATCGGCCGCACGTTGCCGAATCGTCTCCCTTACGCGTCCCGCTTCAGCACCGGCGGGGTCGACGAGCGCCGCGCCTGGGTTGTCGTTATACGTCGGCCCGCACAGGCGGAGAAGGGACGCGACGACTCCGGTCAGCCCGCGGTCCAGCGCGCGCGGGGCGAACGGCGTCACCGAGAGCGCCTCGACCTGCCGGTACAGGGTGCGGTGGTAGTGCCCGAACGTCTCGTAGTGCGACAGGTCCCGTGGCCGCGCCCAGTTGTACACCGTGAGCACGAGTCCCGGATGAGACCTGCCGACGCGGCTCGTCGCCTGGATGTACTCGCTCGTGCTCTTCGGCTGGCCGGCAACGACCATCGCGCCCAGGCGAGGCACATCGACGCCGACGGAGATCATGTTCGTGGCCAGCAGCACGTCGACCGACGGGGGGTCGTACTGCTGGCCCGGCTTCGGAATCGGTCGCTTGTCCTGCGCGAGGCGGCGGACACCGAGCTGGTCGAGCGTCTCGGGGATGTCGGCCGCTGACTTGCGCGACGTGAGCTCTTCGAGCACCAACCGCCCGCGGTTCTCCTCGCCCGGACGGAAGAGCCGGCTCTGAACGTCGTCCTCCACCAAACGCCTCATGCCGCCCAGCTCGCGGAGCGAGTTGAAGTAGCCGACGAGCGTCATGTAGGCGTCGGCGCCTTCACCCGGTTGACGGCCGAGGACCGTCCACGCAGCCCGTAGCTGCGCGACGTAGACGCGAATGAGGACCTGCTTGTACCGCCGCCCGGGCGCGCAGACGCCGAGGTAGCGCCGGCCGGGCTTGGCATCCTGCTCCTCCGGTCGGTCACGCTGCAGCGCGAAGAACGAATCGCGCGCGTCGAGACCAGGGGGCGGGAAGACGGCGAGCTGTCGGTCGAACAGCCTCTTGACCTGATCGCCTGCGCGCCGGATGGTGGCCGTCGAGGCGACGATCTTCGGGCGGACGCGGCTCCCGTTCACGTTCCACGACGAGAGCTCATCCACCGCCGTCTCGTAGAGCCCGACGAGGCTGCCGAGGGGGCCGCTGATCAGATGCAGCTCGTCCTGGATGATGAGGTCCGGTGGCCGCAGCGGGTCGCAGTCGGCGACGGTGGCCGCTGGAAGCCCGGCCCGAGCTCGGTGCTGACCGGCGTGCTTCTTGGACTCGCCCGGGGTGAGGAAGCCGTGTCGCTCGCACTGCCGGGTCACCTGGCCGAAGAGCGCGGCCGCACGTCCTTCCCACGGCATGCGCGCGAGCTTGTCGACCGTCGCGATCACGAGCGCCGGCAGCAGCCGGTACACCTCCTCGTCGACGACCACGACGGGCAGCCCCTCGTTGGGGCTGTTGCGCGGGGTGAACGCACACTCACCCGAGCTGTCGGAGCACGTCAGGAGCGTTCGGCCGCGAAGTGCGTTGACCTCGATGTCCCGGCCGCCACGCAGCTCCGAGCCGCACCATGGGCAGCGAGCGAGCTGCATCGGTGAGGAACCGCGCGCGCTGCTCTTGCCCCCGCGCTGCCGCGCCTGCGTGACCCAGCGGTCGGCGTCGTCCGTGCTGTTCGGTGTGGACGTCCGCCCGACCCAGAGCCCGATTCGCATGGGGGTGGCGCCCCAGCGTCGCTGCTCCTCGGTCTTCCCGTCGCCGTACAGCTTGCGACGTCGGAGTTCGCACGCGCAGAGCAGGGCTGCCGCCCGCTGGAACTGCTGGAGCGTCAGCAGCCGAAGCGTATAGCGCATGAGCACAGCGACGCCGTTGCGACCGTCGCGCCCCTCCACGATGCCCTGGAGGCGCCGAATCGCGATCGTGAACGCCGTGAGCCCGAGGTAGGCCTCGGTCTTGCCGCCGCCCGTCGGGAAGAAGAGGAGATCGACCAGGCCCTGCTTGCCCGCCCCTCGTTCAGCGTGGGTCGGCTCAGCCACGGCCGGAAGGTTGAGGAGGACGAACGCGAGCTGGAACGGGCGCCACGATCGGTTCCTCGGCACATCGGCGTCGCGCACGGCCTGATGCAACTTGAGCTTGTCGTCGCGCCGACGGGCCTCGGCGGCGAGCGTGTGAACGCGCTGCTGCCACATCGCGTGGTTCGCGAAGCGGAACGCGTCGGCGACGTCGGAGTCCGCAAGCGCCTCGATCCCGGCCCGGATCCGGGCAGCCGCGTGGCGTGCCTCATCCATGTGACGCTCGACGGCTTCGGCGTGTCCGTCGAGGCGCGCCGCCGGGTCGACGACCCGTTCGGACTGCATCACGATCCACGACTCGTAGGCATCGACCAACGGCATTAACAGACCGACGAACGCATCATCGGGCGCCTCACTGAGAGTCTTCATGTCGAGCGCGGCCTGCGCGGCGGCGAACGGCGTTCGAATCTCATCGTCGGCGAAGTCGTCAGGACCGGGCGCCTCGCTGAGTGGAACCTCCTCGGCCGGCATCACTGCGGTGGCGAGCCGGATCCCGCGATCAGGGCGGTCCTGTGCATACGTCGTCTCGACCGCGACACCGTGACCGACTGCGAGCTCGACGTTCGAGCGGTACAGCATCTCGAGCCCGGCGAGCTCCTCACGGTCGACGGCTGGCGCCAGCTCGGTGGCGTCGATCGCGCGGCGGACGAAGATCGGGCCGCCGTCGGGTGCCGCTACCGAGAGGGATGTCTGGCACAGCCACCGCCCAACGGACCGTCCACCGTCCGACAGCTGGCCGTTGAGCAGGAAGAGCGACACGAGCCGGTGACCGTCGCGTTCCCGGACGATGCCGCGCACGACGACCTCGGGCTCGTCGGGGTCGGGAGCGACAGCACCCATCGCGCCCGGACCGTCGACCTTGATGGAGACCGTGCCGCCGCAAGGACGGCGCTTCCACACACGCGCCGGACGGCCTTGGGCATCGATCCGTTCTTCGCTGCTTTGACGCGAGTACGCGCCCCAGCTCGTCGTCACCGTCAACTCCGAGCACTCGGGCGAGACCGCGAACGTCAGCCCGAACGCCGAAGGCACGAGCTGGTCGACCGCTGGCGGACGGTCCTCGGCCGTTCCCTCCTCCCCCGAATCCGCCGACACATCCCCGGCGGCGAGCGCGTCGTCCGGCTGAGCGTCCGCGGCGATTGGACCTTCGTCGTCATCCGCGGCCGGGCCTTGGCCGGTCGTCGCAGCCGAAGTCGCGGGGAACGAGAACCGCGGCGCGATCAGCCCAAGGAGGTACTGATCGATCGGAGGGTCGTGCAGCTCCTCCTCATCTCCGCCGAGCGGGCCGATGAGGTCGTCGCGCATGAGCTGCTCGACCTCCTCACGCAGCTCGCGCCTTGACTTCGCCAACCGCCCGTCAGACACCGTCGAACCCCAACGTCATCTCCTGCGCCAGCGCCTTCGCGCGCTTGGCCTTCGGCTTCGCCTTCGCATGAAGCCCTTGGCGGACCTCCTCGGCGTACCGCTCGTGGTTCAGCTCGAGCAGCCGATCGAGGATCTCTTGGCGCGGCACCGGCGCGAAGGTGTACCGGACACCGAACTTCGTCTCGTGGAAGTCGTGCCCGAGGTCGAGATCGGTCCAGCCGTACGCGTCGCGCACCGCGTAGTCGAGTTCGACGTGCAGCTCCCGCAGCCGCTCGACCTGCCTCGCCCTCTCGTCCGCGTCGTGCACCCTGTTGTACGTCTTCGTCAAGCCTTCCTGACTGTCGCGCATGAACGCGGCTCGCTGTGCGTGCAAGGCGCAGCCAACGTCGCCGATGGCTTGGGTGAGCGGCGGATGCACGAAGGTCTCGAAGCAGTCGGTTGGCGTGTAACGGATGTCGGTCCGCATTGTGGAGGCGTGTGTCACCGTCCACCACCAGTGAAAGCCGCTCGACAGCAGCCCAAAGTGCCCATCGTCGTCATACGCGAAGATCGCGAGGCCGTGCGAGTAGACCGCATCGGCTTGGGCGAACGCTGGCTGCACGATCTTGCTGTGAAGCGTGATTGCCATGCATCGATCGAGCGGACGAAGCGCTCGGTACAGGTCCGGAGTCGGTCGCTTGAAGCGCCACCACGTCTCCTGAAGGCGTCTGTCCTTACTGGCGGATCGCTCCGCGGGCAAACGCGCTTCAACGTGCTCGAACGGGAGGCGATACTCACGCGCTCGCTCCTTCGACCAGTCTTGGAAGTTGATGATCCACCGCGCCGCGGATCCTTCCGGACGGCTCGTGAGGTCCTCCCCAGCGAGATACGGCCTAACAACCTGGGCGTTGCGCGAGTCTGCGGCGATCATCTCGGCGGCTTCATGCTCCGACAGGACGAACCCCATCCCCAGCGCGTAGGACCCGATGAAACACCGGCCAGAGTTGGCTCGAAGCCGGTGAGGCAATCCGGTGACGCGGCTGCGGGAAGTTAGAGCGGACGTGATTCCGCGGACGTCTTCGCCGTCCAGCCACACGCGACCCAACCAGGCGCGCCGCGACGCCCACACCGTCGCCATCTCCAGGTTCGCTCCTCCTGGCCAAGGAGCGCTTGACACCGCTCGGTAAGGGACCCACCCTCGCTCGACGAGTTGGTCCAGACCTACCTCGCGGGTGTCTCCCTGGGCCAGAGTGTTCGTGGCAATGAGCCCCATCCCACCCAGCGCCTTGATGAGGCCGTCTGCTCGCAGGTAGAAGTACGCAACGAGGTCCGCACTACCGCGAACGTCAGCGGCAAGCCATCGCACCAAGAAGTCGCGGTACCCACTGCCTAGAGCCCCCGTGATCTTGGAGCCGCCCTGGAACGGCGGGTTGCCGACGATGGCGTCGAAGCCACCCTGCTCCCAGACCTCCGGAAACTCGAACGCCCAGTGAAACGGGTGGCGGTCAACGAAGACCACCTCGGGGACGTTGCCGACGGCGCGGCGGGTCTCAACGAGCCAGTCTCCGGCGAGCTTTCTGATGTGGTCTCGCGCGACGGTGCGATTCGTCTCCGACACGTCGGGAGCGAGCATCACGCGGACGTGGGCCGGGTCCATCGCAGCAAAGGGGTCCGCGTCATCCACCTTCGCCAGCGCCGCGGCGACCACGAGGTCGCCGAGCAAGCGCGCGTCGTCCAGAGCCTCGTCGGCCTCGGCGAGCATCTGGGCCTTCCGGTCCGCGTCCTGAGCGTCGCGGACGACGAAGGCCTCGAGGTCCCGGCGAAGCGACAGTGCGCGCTTGACCGCAGCGTCGACGGCGGCGAACGCGTCGACGTCGCGTTGGGACATCTGACGCTGCCACGCCGGGTCGAGGTGCATGACATGGAGCTGCTTCAGGCTCGTTATGCCCAGCAGCGAGTCGCCAACCCGCAGCGCGTGATCGACGAACGAGAAGGGGCGGTCCTTGGCGAGCGTGATGAGCCAGAGCGAGAGCTTGGCCATCTCCACCGCCATCAGGTTCCGGTCGACGCCGTAGAGGCAGCGCTCGGAGATCAGCCGGTGAGCCAGTTGCTGGCGTTCGTCGGGGTCCGCCGGCACCGCGATCTCCTCAGGCGCATCAGCCCGTGGCTTGCCGAACGCCGTCCACTCGCCCTCGCCGAGTGCCTCCCATGCCTCGAGCAGGCGGGCGGCGAGGTACCGGCACGACGCCACCAGGAACGCGCCTGATCCCATGGCGATGTCCGCGACCTTGAGGTCAAGAAGCTCCGCGGCAGGGCGCAGTCGCCACGCCGCCGGGTCTCGTTCCTCGGCTGGACCAGGCGCGTATGCCACCGGGTCGAGCGTGTGGCGGACGACGTCCTCGGCGAGCTGTCGCGGGGTGTAGTAGGTCCCAGACGCGCGGCGGTCGAGCGCCTGGGTGACGAAGAGCGCCCCCGCGAGGAACACCAGCGGATCTCCGCGCAGGTCCTCCCGAAGCAGCGTTGCGTACGGCAGCACGCGCGCCGTCAGGGCGTCATCGTTGCCGCAGGCGGCTCGCAACCTCGCGCGACGCTCGTCGTCGACCTCCTGGATCAGGGCCTTCTGCACCGCCGACGCCGACCGTCCCGTCGCCTTCGACAGATGCTCCACGAGCACGTCCTCGCCGGCTGCGGCCCAACCGTCGATCTCGCCCAGCCGCAACTCAGGTTCGAGCTTTCCACCGAGCCCCAGGGACGTGTCGGTGACCCGAACAGCGGTGTGATCGAGAAGACCCTCGTAGACGTGCCCGATCTGCTCGACGTCCAGCGCCTGGTACGAGAGGAGCACGCGCGCGCCGCCCTGCTGGAGCGTCTGCAGCGCGTCGAGCAGGTGGAGCATCGTCCGGTCATCGACTGGGAGCGGCGACGCCTCTGCCTCGTGCCAGTTCGATCCGGGCAGTCTCCCCTCCAAAAACGGGAACCGGTCCGGGTCGAAGAGTCCGCCCCCGTAGGCGGGCAGGCGAAGCGTGTCGTGCTCGATGCCGCCGTGGACGGCGCGGAACAGGGCAAGGACCCGGTGCCACGCAGCGGTCGAGCGCTCCAGTGGATCCTCGCCGTAGCGATCAGCGCGCTCCTGAAGCTGTGCGCGCAAGGTGCTCGCCGCGAGTGTCTCGGCGTACCAGGAGTCGTCGATCGGCAGCAAGCGGCGCTCCTCGGCGACGAAGAGGAACACCAACCGCATCATCACGGTCGTCGCACCGCGGTACACCTCGGCGCCGTCGAGGTTCTCGAGCAGGGCACCGTGCCGATCACGGTCCTCCCGGTCGAGTGTTGCGATGAGCAGCTCGACGGCACGCCGGACCTGCGCACCGAGCTGGTCCGCGACCTCCTGCTGCTTCGCGGCGCTCTCCTCGAGCAGCCGGACGAGCGCCTGCTCTTCGGGCACGGCGAAGAACCGGCGGGAGCCCAGCAACGTGACGAACGCCCGCAGCGTGATCGGCTCCTCCAGCCACAGCTCCGCACGCCATGTGCATGTCCCGGTCGTCTCGCCCTCGCGCGCCCACACGAGCGTCCAGCGCGCACCGTCGGTGACGAGAGCAAGCTCGACCCTGCTCGCGCGAGCCAGTTCGGCAGCCCGATCGATCGGGCTCGCGGACCACACGTCGCCCGCCACGGGCCGATCGAGCGGCACCCCCGAGGGCACCGCATGGACCAGCATGACCGGCGGCTCGCCGTCACGTCCTCGATCGCGGACGACGTACGTCGGCCTGACCTTCACTCCGTGCTCCGCTACGTGGTGGCTCGGGTCGGCGTCGGTCGCATCCTGCACCGCGTCGCCCAGCTCCAGCACGGCGTCGAGCACCCACCGGATCCATCGCAGCCTCAGCGTGGGGTCCGCCCGCCACTCGGCGTGAGCGAGACGCAGCGACCGGAGTGCAGGAGGCGCGGCGTCGAGCCCGGCCGCCAACGCGCGCTTGAGCGTCGGAATCGTCAGGAAGGGACCGCTCGTCTCGACCAGCGACAGCCACTCGGCGTGATGATCCTCGGCGCGAAGCCGGCTCCGGGCCATCTAGAGCCGCATCCCCTCGGGCACGAGCAGAGTCACCGAGGCCGGAAACAGGCGGTGCGTGGGCTCGGCGTAGCGTCCCGCGATCGCCTCCTGCTCGGCCGCGATCTCGGCCGGAATGGCGTCGAGTCGTCGCTGGAGTGCTTCCACGTCGCGCTGCACCTGACGTCGGTCTCCGGCATCCAACTCGAGCCCGGTGATGAGCGACAGCTGCGCACCGTCGTCACCGAACGCCACACGCCGGATGGTCGTTGCAAGCTCGGTCAGCGTGGCCTCCACGTGCTCCTGCTCCGTGCGGGCACGAGCGGCGAGCGTCGCCGTCAGCTGACGTGCCCGATCGCCCGCCCTGGCGATCAACGCAGCACGTAGAGCGTCGGCCGTCTGCGCGACCTGCGGAACCAGGCGATCAGCGAGGGGCGCGGGAATCGCTGTGCTGCGTCGATGCCCGATCGCGGCGTCCGTGGCTTCGACGCCTAGCCGCTCCGGCCGGTCCCCTCCGAGACGGAGGCCCGCGAAGATGACCTGTTCGTGAAGCCGATGGCCGGCTCGCCCCGTGATCACGAGGCGCCCGTGTGCGACGGCCACCGGCGAGCCGAGCGCCGGATCGGCGTACTGCGCGGTGACGCGGTGAAGGCGATTCCCGCCCCAGACCTCAGCACGAAGCAGCGTCAGCGACAGCTGGACGAGCGGATGGCCCAAGTGAGCGAGCACGACGTCAGTTCGATTGCGCGCGACCTCGTGGTCGAACGTGATCGGCCGGCGCTCGTCGCGGCGCGCAGGATGCTCAAGTCCGATGGTCGCGCGCGACCAGCTGTCGGTCAGCGCCGGGACGATCCACGTCCCCGGCTCCGTGCCGGCCTCAAGCGGAAGTTGCCGGGCAAGGGCAAGCGCGGTGGTGACGACGCGCTCGATCCTGCCGGGACGAAGGTGCAGCGTCTCTCGGCTGGAGTGCAGCTCGTCCCGCAGGGTGGCAAGCCGCTCGCGCATGCGGCGCTCCTGCACCAGCAGCGACCTCGCGGCGCTGCGGTCCAGCAGCCGAGTCTCGTCCAGCGACGTACGCCGACCAAGCATCGCCTCCTCGATCTGCGCAGCGATGACCGGTCCGGCGCTGCCGAGGTCCAGGCGGATCTGCTCGACCTTCTTGACGACGCGGGCGAGGAAGTCGAGGTCACCATCGAGCGCGCCGCGACCACCGGTCTCCCATCCAGCGCTGACGGTGTGATGCACCAGCACCTCGGCGGCAGGCTGACCGTGCCGGTCGATCCGGCCGTTGCGCTGCTCGAGTCTGTTCGGGTTCCACGGGATCTCCGCGTGGGCGAGCAAGTGGCACTGCCGCTGGAGCGAGATGCCCTCGGAAGCCGCGTCCGTAGCCAGGAGCACCCGGACCGGGTAGTCGCTCGGCGGCTCTTGCCACTGGCCCTTGATGCGCTCTCGCTCGTCGGGCTGAGTCGTTCCGTCGAGAAGCTCGACGCGCTCCCCCGCGATGCCGCGAACAGCCAGGCGCTCTTGCAGGTACCGCTGCGTCGCGCGGTACTCGGTGAAGACGATGACCCGCTCGTCTCGTCCGACGTTCTCCTCGACCCAGTCGAGCAGCCTGGTCGTGCGGGCGTCCTCGGCCGTCTCCTTCCGGCGGGCCCAGTCGAGCATCCGGTCGAGAAGCCTGAGCTCCTCGGCAGTCGGCTGATCCTTCTCCGCCCGTGCCGCTGCCTCGATCGCCTCGCGGGCCGCGTCTCCGACGCCGTCCTCGGCGGACTCCTCACCGGGATCGTTCGCGGCGTCCTCGAACAGCCGTTGGAGGACGTTCGGGGTCGGTGCAGCCACGCTGCGGCGCCCGGAAAGCAGCGTCTCGCGATGCACCTCGAGCGTGCGAACGAAGGCCCTCGGTGACGAGAAGAGGCGCTTCTTGAGGAGCGTCACGATGAAGTCCGCCGCCGCGGTCCCTGCCGGGTCGGTGCCGAGGCGCCGCGCGCGAGCGGCGCCGTAGGCGGCCAGGTCGGCGTGCACTGCGCGCTCGTTTTCGGGGTGCTCGACCTCGAGCATCTTCACACGCCGCCGCGCGAAGCGCGGCGAGCCGTCCTCGTTGACCAGCTCCTGCTTGAGCCGGCGCACCGTCACTTCCTGGACCGCCTCAGGCGTTGGGCGGATCCCGCGCGCGAAGCGGTGCGGATCGAGGAGCTCGAGCAGGGCCGCGAAGGAGTTGTCGTAGCCGTTGTGCGGCGTTGCGGAAAGGAACAGCCGATGTTCGCAGTGCGGTGACAGCGTGCGGATCGCGGCCGTGCGCAGCGTGTCCCGCGCGTACCGACCGGAAGAGCCGGCCGGTGCGCAGTTGTGGACCTCGTCGACGATCAGCACGTCGTAGCTCCGCGGGATCTGCGGGTGCGCGGGCAGGACCTCGCGAAGCAGCCGCATTCCGAGCTCGCCCTTCAGCCAGTCGATCGAGACGATGAGCCGCGGGAAGTGCGCGAACGGGTTCGCTCCGACGCCCCGAGACCGGCGGAGCCGACCGAGGAGCTCTCGGTCGACAATGCGGAACTCGAGCCCGAACTTGTCTCGCATCTCGTCACGCCACTGCACCTGGAGCGACGCCGGGCAGACGACGAGCGCTGTCCTCGCGCGGTGCCGCAGCAGCAGTTCCTGCATGACGAGCCCCGCCTCGATCGTCTTGCCGAGACCCACGTCGTCCGCGACGAGCAGCGTCGTCCGTGGCATACGCAGGGCCCGGACGACCGGTTCGAGCTGGTAGTCCTCGAGGACGATGCCGCTGCGGAAAGGGGCCTGGAGGGAGCGCTGATCCGCGCTCGTCACCGCGCCCCAGCGGACCGCATCGAGGAACGCCTCGAGCTCAGCCGGGTCGTCAAGTCGGTCAGGTGCGATATCGGGCAGCTCCGCACGCTCGACGACTGCGGTGCCCGGCTCGATCTCCCACACGACGCTGAGCTCTTCGCCGGTGGCGTCGTCCTCGACCGACACGAGAGAGACGAGGTGCTGCACTGGGCGATCGTCGAACGACGCTTGCGCGTCGCGAACGACGTCGCCGACCACCCACATCCGTCCACGCACGCGCGCGAGCTGGCCGGGCTCGGGAGCTCGCGCCCGCGGAGTGACCTCGGGCTCGTGGATCGTCACGCTGGGTCGCTGAGCGACATCCGGGCCGCCGTGTCAGAACCGCGGTTCATACAGAGCCTTGTGTATCACGGACGCCGCATGCTCGACGGCTCTGCATCGAGTCGTCCGGTCCGCTCAGCCTCGCTTCATCGGCGGTCCATGCTCCTCGATCGCAGCGAACGTCGACGCCACCCAACCTCCGAGGCTCTCGCCCTGTTCGGCGAGCGTGCCACCGCGGAGGACCTCGTGCGGAAGCGCGACGCGCTGCAGCCGTTCGTGGTCGCCACGCCATCGGCGGAGCGTCACCCGCTCGTCACCACGTCGCAGCCCTGACGTCAGGCGCTCCCGCCAGTCGTGGTCATCACTCGTGAACTCGCCACCCCGCGGCTTGCTCAGCCCGGCCATCACGAAGACCCGGCCGGCGGGAACCCCGAGGTCGCCTCCGCGCGATTGGTCCAGCTTCCAGTCAAGCCACGCGCCGTCCCAAGCATCCCCTTCCTCCGATAGATCCAGCGGCCAGGTTTGCCAGTAGCCGACCCCGTAATGGGCTCTGGAACCGCGACGACGTTCGTCGTTGCACGTCCCGCGCGCCTGGACCAGCAGGTCCGACGCCGCCTCCACGACGACGGTCAGCGCCTCGCGGGCCTCCGCCCCGTACGCGAGGGCGGTCAGGTGCTCGGGCCCTAGGGCGTCCAGGTCCATCAGGTTCTCCTCCTGCAGATAGGCGATCCATTCGTCGACGAGGAACCGTTGCACCGCGTCGCCGACCTTGAACGTCGCAGCCTGCGCAGCCGTCGCCTGCCACGACCGCTGGGGAACCGCGGTTGGAACCTCCCGCTCGGGGGCGGGAAGGTCAGGCCGCGGCGCCAGAAGAACGACGGCACCCGGATGGTCGGGGCGCAGCTTGACGTAGTCATGCAGCTGGCCAGTGTGCGGCGAAGTTCCGTGCTTTACCTCGACCCAGACCACCGCCGCAGTGGGACTTGTCGAGTGCGACTCGTGAAAGCGCAGCTCAAGATCGACGATCCGGGCAGCGGCACGCACCTGGGTCCGGACCGTGACCGCGGCATCCGGCGGAAGCCGAGCGATCACACCGCACGCATCCGCCGTCAAGGATGTTGCTCGCTCACGCCCCGCGACACGGCCCGGATCCAACCATCGGAGAGCGAGGGTGCGAGCGAGCCCGCCGACGCGCTCCAAGACGGCGGCCGTGACCTCCGTCAGCCGATCTTCGCCAGGGTCCACGGCATCCGTCGGCACGTACTTCGTCACTCGCGAGAAGACGCTGCTGCGACGCACGTAGCGGACCGTAGTCCTTACGCCCCGGACGAGCGCGCGAGGGGAACCGCCTACGAGCCGGTGAACGGCGGGAGGCGCTCCGCAAGCCGGCGCGCAGCCCGGTCCACGGCCGCCGGAGAAGCCTGTCCTGCGAGCCGAAGACGTGTAAGTACCTGCGCAGGCGTCAGCACCGGGACACCATCAACTTTCGGCACCCCCAGCCTCACGAACCGTCCGTGGGGAAAACACAGAAGCGGCGTCACCGGCTGCGCGTGCGTGTCGACGCCATCGAGCGCATTGGTGACCGCGTCGGTCTGCCCCCGCATGCCGGAGACGAAGAGGGTCTTGTCTCGGTCGTCGACGTACAGCCGCGCGCCGCGGAGCGTGTCGCGCCGCTCCACCCGGCCCGCGTGAGCCTTGACATCGATGATGTAGATCCCCGACGGCGAGATCGCGAGCAGGTCTATGTCCCCTTTGCCGCCGGGCATCTGGCATCCGCTGAGGATCACGACGTGTGCATCTCCGAGACCTGCCTTCAGGTAGCCCGCTACGTCGTGCTCCGCCTGCCCCCGGTGTCGAACCCGAAGGCCCACGGTGAGTCTGCGGGCTGCACCTCGACGCGCACGCCGCCCCGCATCGCGATCGCCGCGGGCCCACGCCGCTTTGCAGCGGCACGACGGCTCGCGTGGGCTATCGCCGCCGGCCGACCGCCGGCGATCCCGGTCACGAGGGTGTCGCTGTTGATGCAGCGATGACACTTCCAGGCCCCTCCGGGCCCGCTCCACGCTGGAGCAGGAGCGGGCAACACCATCCGGCACTCGCAACACAGCTTGCTTCGGCCTCGCACCGGCACGCGCTTCCACATGCGTCCGTTGTCGGTCCGGTGCGTCCAGCTCCTGACCAACCGCGGCTGCTTCTCGACGGACGTCACGGACCGTGGGCGTCATCTGGGCACCTGCGCACGCGATGTCTCCCGTCGCGGGAAATGGCGGGAAAAACGATGGCCTCCCCGAACCGTCTCCACCGGTTCGGAGCCGTCAGAACGAAGGCACGCGAAGCTGGCGGCCCGGCCCGGTAAAGTCCTGCTCCGAGCGCGGATCGCCAGTCTCTAGGCGGAGGGGGAGGGATTCGAACCCTCGGTAGCGGGGTTACCGCTACAACGGTTTTCGAGACCAGCGCGCACGCTGCCGTACGCCCCGTGTTCAAGCCATTTTACGGCAGTTCGGGCGGGCTGTGGGGCACGATTTGGGACAGTCGACCGCAGTTGCACGGCGGTGAGCTTCAGTGCGTCGCCGCGTCGCGCCTCCCCGGCCCGCTGAACGTGCAACCAATGGGGTAGGCCCCCGTATCCCCGTGCGGCATCCCCCAAACCCGTTTCAAGCAGAGTGGCCGGCCTCCCCGCGGTCGGTCGCCGACGCGCGTCACGAGGTCATGGCCGTCCTACGCGCGCACGCCACCGCCGATCCCCCGTCCAGCGACATCGAGCTCGTGGTCTCCGAGGCGGTGTCCAACGCGATCAACCACGCCTACGTCGGCCGCGAACCTGGCCCGGTCAGGGTGCGCGTCACGATGGGCGACGAGGAGATCGAGCTCATGGTCGAAGACGACGGCAAGGGGATGAGCCCGCGCGTGGACTCCCCCGGCCTCGGACTGGGTCTGCCCCTCATCGCCCGCATGGCCGAGCGGTTCGACATCCAGAGCCCCGCGAACGGCGGCACGCGCGTGTTCGCCTGGTTCCGCCGGGACCCCGCCGCGGCCACGATGCCCGCCTGACCGTCCTCGCCGCCAGGTCAACCGGCGGGGAGCCGCCCGACCCTGGCCGGATAGAACGACCGAGCCGCGAGCACTACCTTCCTCGACACGATGACGACCGCGATCAGCGAGATGCCCGAGGATGAACTTGCCTCGGCCGCGGGCCTCGCGCTGCTGGAAGTCCTCAGGCGCACCCACCTGAGCGCTGCGCACGACCTGAGTACCGTCGTCGCCGAGGAAGCGCGCACGATCGGCATCGCTGGCCTGGTGATGTACCTGGTCAACCTCGAGCAGACCGAGCTGATTCCGGTCCCCGGGCCAGACACCGGCGAGCGCGAGCCGCTGTCGCTCGGCGGCACGGTCGGCGGCCGCTCGTACACCGGCGGAACGATCCTCGACACCGTGACCAATAGCGGGCGCCGGGTGTGGCTGCCGCTGCTCGACGGGACCGAGCGCCTGGGCGTCGTGGAGCTGCTCATCGACGACCCGGACGAGCTGCCCGAGCACGTCGTGGCGATCCTCGAGCGCTATGCGCACTTCGTCGCCGGTCTCATCGTCACGAAGGACCCCTACAGCGACGTCTTCGAGCTGCTGCGGCGAAGCCAGCGGATGACCACCGCCACCGAGCTGATGCGCGACATGGTTCCCCCGACCACGATCGCCACCGACGACTTCGTCCTCGGAACGATGCTCGAGCCGGCCTACGACGTCGGCGGCGACGCCTACGACTACGCGCTGAACCACGAGATCCTGCACCTCGGCATCTTCGACGGCGTCGGACACGGCCTTGCGGCGGCGGGCGTCTCGACTTTCGCCCTGTCGGCCTACCGGCACGCGCGCCGCACAGCGCAGGATCTTCCCGCGACGTACGCGGCCATCGACGCGGAGGTCGCCGAGCAGTACCCCACCAGCCGGTACGTCACCGCATGCCTCGCCCAGCTCGACGTCACCACCGGCCACCTGCGGTGGATCAGCGCGGGCCATCCCGCCCCGCTCCTGCTGCGTCGCGGCCGGTTCGTCAAGGAGCTCGGCGTCCACCCCTCTCCGCCGATGGGGCTCCTGTTCGCCAACCGCCCCCCGGTCATCGGGCAGGAGGCGCTCGAGCCCGGCGACATGGTGCTCTTCTACACCGACGGCCTCACCGAGTCCCGGCGGCCCGACGGCCGGCTGTTCACCACCGAACGCCTCGCCGAGTTCATCGAGCGCCAGGCCGGCAGCGGCGAAGCGGCTCCCGAAACCCTGCGCCGGCTCCGCGAAGCCATCATCGAACGCGGCGAAGGAACGCTGCGCGACGACGCCACCGCCATGCTGCTTGAGTGGCGCCGCGGCGCGCAGGAGCGCGTGCTGCCCGAGACCGTTCTCGCCGACTGACCGCCGTCCACCGGGCCGCAACCGAACGCATGGACACGCACCGCGTCGGATAAGTGACCACCATCAGCTCAGTCACGGAACGACAAAGCGATAAGGCGCACGGGGCCACGCTCGCGCCCGCAGGAGGAGCGCAGCGGTGACGACGTGGTGGAGGGAAGACGAGCAGACAGCGCGCGCGCTCCCGCGAAACGGACAGCTGCTCCACGCCCTGCCGGAGATGCTCGAGGCCGTCCCCCCGGAAGACCGCCACCTCGCCGTACGCGTCCTGGCTGCGCCGTTGCTGACCGCTCCTGACGGCGCTCTCGCCGACGTCCTCGCGCCGACCGACGGAGGAGCGTTCGCCTTCGTCGTCATCGACGGCGTGGTGCTGAAGGAGACGACGCTCGCCGCCAGGTCAGCGCTCGAGATGCTCGGTCCCGGCGATGTGCTCGCGCTCCCGCTCAACGCATCGCAGCAGCTCACCTCGCGCGCGGTCAGCCGGTACCTCGCCCACGGACCCGTGTCGCTCGTCGCCCTCGACGAGCGCTTCCGCCAGGCCGCCCGCCGGTGGCCGAACCTGTCCGACGTGCTGAACGACCGCCTCGCCCAGCAGACGCACCGCGCCTCCATGCACATGGCGATGCTTCACCTGCCCCGCGTCGAGGATCGGATCAAGACCTTCTTCGCCGATGTCGGCGAGCGTTTCGGCCGGATGACCACCGACGGCATCGTCATCGAGATCCGACTCACCCACGAGGCCATCGGCCGCCTCGTCGGCAGCCGTCGACCGACCGTCAGCCTTGCCCTGAACGACCTCGCCGCAAGCGGCGAGCTCCGACGCCTCGACGGGGACGAGTGGCTCCTCCGCCCGACGGCCGACTAGTCGCATCAGCCTCGGACGGATCCGGCCGAGAGGACCGGCGGGAGCGTCGGCGACCGGCTTCCTTGCGGCGGCTCGGCCGTGACCACGAGCTCCTCCACGCCATCAAGCCGTGGGAGAGCGACGACCGCCGTGCCTTCGTCGCTGACCGAGAACAGCCGGTTCGTCGCCGCGAGCGGCCGGCCCGGACGGCGCAGCCACAGCTGGTAGACCTGACCGCGCGGCGGCGGCCCGAGCTCCTCGAGCACGAGCTCGGCGACGCCCGCCCGCTCGCGGAGCGTCGCGACCGCCTCGGTCTCCCGCACGGGCAGCCGTCGCTCGCTCATCGCGTCGCCGCCGTCGGACGTGACCGCCTGGCCGACCGCGAACCCGATGCCCAGCAGGGCGACGCTCGCAACCGCCGCGAGGGCCAGACGCGCGCGCGGCCTGCGCCGCGCTGCCGGCCGCGGTGCAGAAGAAGACACGAGCACGGGCCTGGCCTCCGGCGCCCGAATGTCCCCCCGGCGCGCGTCCGCGCTGACGATCTCCATCAGCCGGCGCTCCAGCGACGGCGGCGCAGCGGCGGGTTCGGCGGCGTCAACCAGCGTGTCGGCACCCACCTGCATGAGCGCGACCTCCTGCCGGCACTCCTCGCAGGTCTGCAGGTGACGCGCGAACGCCTCGGCCTCGTCCGGCGGCAGTGCCCCCAGCACCCAGGCCGCGCACTGCTCGGCGAACGTCTCGTCGTGCGCGCCGCCGCTCATCGGCTCCACGCTCCGTCGTCGAGGCGCTCGCGCAGCTTGAGCAACGCCAGGCGCATCCGTCCTTTGACGGTTCCGAGGGGGAGGTCGAGGCGCTCGGCGATCTCCGCGTGCGTGAGGCCGGCGAAGTACGCGAGCTCCACGACCTCGGCCTGCTCCCGGGGCAGGGTGTCCAGCGCCGTGCGCACCGTCCGCGTGTCCTCGTGACGGAAGACCTGCGTGTCGGGCAGCGCGCCCTGCGACACCGCCTCGTCGATGCCCTGCGGCCCGCCGTGGACGCGGCCGTAGGTCTCGGCGCGCCGCAACGCATCGAGCGCCCGATGGCGCACCACCCCGAGCAGCCATGCGCGGCCGTCGCCGCGGGCGGCATCGAAGCTCGCCGCTGACCGCCAGACGACCAAGAACGCCTCCTGCACGACGTCCTCCGCGCGCCCGCGAGACTTGACGATCCGCAGCGCGAGTCCGAACGCTGCATCGGCGTGACGGCGGTAGAGAACCTGGAAGGCGATGTCGTCCAGCTCGCACAGTGCGTCGATGAGCTCGGCGTCGGCCCAGGTGTCGTCGGCGTGACCTCGGTGCGTCACTCGTCCGTCGCTACCCGGCACGCGTGGCCCACATGCTCCGGCCAAGCCGGCCGGCGGCTGGTGTCGCGGCCCGCATCGAGCCGCGACACCCGGACGATCTCACGCAGAGATCCGGTCCTCCCGCTCGGCGCCTCGGTTCTCGCCGCCGGAGAGCGAGCTCTTGAACTCGCGCAGTCCGGAACCGAGCGAGCGCCCTGCATCCGGCAGCTTCTTCGGGCCGAGCACCACGAGCGCGATGATCAGGACGATCATCAGCTCGGGCAGGCCGATCCCCATCGGCATCGCTAGGAGAGCGTGCGCGTGTTCACGCCCGACGGGTCCGGCGTGCGCGCCGAGACCGCGTCGAACTCGAAGAACGTGCCGGGCTTGCTGCCCTCCTTGCCGAAGCCGAAGCCGGCGGCCTCGAGCTGCGCGACGGCGCCCGTGATGTCGTAGAAGCCGGGCTGGCCGCTCGACGGCAGGCCCGGAACCTCCTCGCGCTGGGCGAACCGCATGAACGCGCGGTCGTTGCCCAGCTTGCCCAGCGACTGGAGCGCGAGCGCGCGGTGCACGGCCTCCGCGCCCATGAACTCGGCCAGGTAGCGGGCGAACTGCGAGCCCTTCGAGCCGACGCCCATGCCCGTCCGCGCGAAGACGGTGATGCCGAGCAGGTAGGCGTTGATGAAGATCTGATCGCCCACGACGAGCGTGCCGAGCAGGCCCTCCTTCGTCGCCAGCGCGTCGTTCGGGACCCAGATGCGCTTCGTGATCTCCTTGCCGCCGACGGCGCTGGAGGTGAGCGTCTGGTAGTGGATGAGCTCCTCACGCGCGGCCGCGGCGAGGTTGGCCTTCGTCGTCGCGTCGATGCCGAGCTTGTCGGCGTTCTCGAACCCGACCGTGTTGACGATCGTCGCGAGCACCTCGGCGGTCGCTGCGACGTTGGCGATCGTCGCGGCGTCGTTCGCCGCGGCACCGCTGTCCTGCGCCTGTGCGGCGCGGGTGGCGAAGCCGAGCATGCCCATCGAGCCGAGCGCGGCGGCGGCGCCACCGATCAGCGTGCGGCGCGTCGCGGCGGGCTTGTCGCGGTGGACGTCGTCGAGGGTCTCGTAGACGTGGTTCAGGGCGTCGGTCATGCGGTCCTCCTTGAACAGTGCGTACACCCGCGATGTGCGTCCCGGACCGGACCGGATGCACCATGACGTCAAGTTGGCACCAGACACCCGATCGTTGCCGTGATCCATCAGCGGGCTTCGCGCACATCGCAGGCATGCCCGCGACCTCGACACGCGCGTCGACCTTACGCCGGCGGCGCGCGATCCACCGAGACGCCGTCGCCGTGCTCGAGGCCGACTGCGGCCCGACGATGACCATCGACGCGGTCGCCCGTTCGGTCGCCACGTCACGGCGCCAGCTGCAGCGCGCGTTCGACGAGGTCGGCGGCACGACGTTCAGCGCCCACCTCACAGCCGTGCGCATGCGCCGCGCGGCGGTCCTCCTCTCGCGCACGTCCGCGACCGTGGCGGAGATCTCCGAGACGGTCGGCTACCGCGAGCCGTCGCAGTTCCGCAAGGCATTCAAGCGCCGGTACGGACTGACGCCCGCCGGCCTGCGCCGCTCGGCTGGTGACCGCGCGACGACCCTCCCCGGGCTTGGCGCCACGCGATCACGGGAAGCTTGAGCGTCGTGTCCGCGCTCGCACTTCCCGCCGATGGGAACGATCCGCTCGCCCTGCTCGGCCGCGCATTCGACGCGCAGCGACACGGCGCTCCGCCGCACGTCGAGCACGTGCTCCGCTGGCACGACGGCTCGGAGGCGACGGTGAAGGTCGCACGGTGGATCGCCGACCCCACCCCGGAGGAGCTCGCGCTTCTGGACCGGGTTCGCGGGCCGGTGCTCGACGTCGGGTGCGGCCCCGGCCGGCACGTCTCCGAACTGCAGCGCCGTGGGATCCCCGCACTCGGCGTCGACGTCCTGCCCGAGGCCGTGCGGTTCGCGCGCGCCCGCGGGGCCCGAGCGTTGCAGCGCTCGGTGTTCGCCCCGCTTCCGGACACCGGCCGGTGGCGGACCGCACTCCTGCTCGACGGCAACGTCGGCATCGGCGGCGACCCCGCCGCGCTCCTGCGCCGCATCCACGCGTTGCTCGGCGCCGGCGGCATCGTGCTGCTGGAGGCCGAGGAGCACGGCATCGGGCTGCGCTGCGGCACCTGCCGGCTCGAGACGCCGGCCGGCAGCAGCACGCCCTTCCGCTGGGGCCGGGTCGGCATCGACGCGGTGGACACCCTCGCCGCCGCCTGCGGCTTCACCGTCAGCGACGCGTGGACGGTCGGCGGCCGTTGGTTCGCCCAGCTCACCGCCGACCACCGCCCGACCGTCGTCCGCTAGGAGCGCGCGAGGAAGTCCAGCACGGCCCCCGGTTGAAACTCCTCCGGGTGGCTGACGTTGGAGCCGTGCGGGGCGCCCGCGATGACGTGCAGCTCGCTGCCCGCGAGCGCCTCGTGCGTGCGCTTGCCCGAGCCCTCGAACGGCACCGTCGCGTCACCGTCGCCGTGCACTACGCCGACAGCTTCGGCCACGACCGGAAGTCCGGCGCGGCGTTCAGCGAGGACGAGTACCGCGTCGAGGTCTGGCAGCCACCCGGCCTGCGTCTCCCAGGTCGTTCTCAGCCGGCGCCCTGGACCTGACGTTCCGCGCCGGGCCGGCGTCCTTCTCCTGGAAGGCGCCGCCTCGTCGGCGCTCTTCGGGTTCTCTTGCCCCGGTCGATCACGGTGAATCTCCATGCCCCGAACCGTCCCGCTTCTCCTCGCGCTGCTCCTCTGCGCGCTCGCCGCCGCGCCCGCGCCCGGCGCCGAGGTCGGCATCTCCGACCAGAACGCCGCAACGTGGTCGGACGCGCGCGTGCGCGCGCTCGGGCTCGAGAACGCGCGGCTCGTCGTGCCGTGGAACGCCGCGACGACCGAGCCGGACCGCGTGCAGGCGTGGCTCGACGCCACCGCCGCCGCAGGCCTCGAGCCGCACATCGCGTTCGAGCACGCCCGCGGGACGCAGTGCCCGTCGCGACCGTGCACGTATCCGACGCGCGCCGCGTACGCCGCCGCGGTCCGCGCGTTCCTCGCGCGCTTTCCCCGGGTGCGGACCTACACGACGTGGAATGAGGCGAACCACGTCACGCAGCCCGTGTCCGACCGGCCGGAGACGGTCGCCGGCTACTACGAGGACCTGCGTGCCGCATGCCCGTCGTGCACGGTGGTCGCCGGCGACGTGCTCGACTCCGGATCGTACGTGCGGTGGCTCGAGCGCTTTCAGGCGGCGACCGACAGCGACCCTCAGCTCTGGGGGCTGCACAACTACGGCGACGTGACGTACGGGCGCACCACCGGCACCGACCGGGTGCTCGCCGCCGTGCCCGGCCGGCTGTGGCTCGAGGAGACTGGCGGGATCGTGACGCTCCGTGGTGCGGGCGGGCGGGTGACGCTGCCCAGCGACGAGGAGCGGGCGGCGCGTGGTGTGACGCAAGCGTTCGCGATGGCACGTGTGCGGCCGCGGATCGAGCGGCTCTACGTCTACCAGTGGAAGGCGCTCGCGCTCGATCGCTTCGACGCGGGGCTCGTGCGTCCGGACGACTCGACCCGCCCGAGCTACGCGGCGATGCTCGCCGGGATGCGCTCCGGCGCCGCACAGCCCGCGCCGCGGTGGCGGACCTGGTGGGCCGGCCAGCACCTCAAGGTCAAGCTCACGTGCCGTGCGAGCGACAAGCGCTGCCGAGGGACCGCGCGGATCGTGCTGCGCACCCGGGCGAAGGGCACGAAGCGGTGGACGGCCCGTCTCCTCGCGACGAGGACCTACCGGACCGTCGCGAGCAAGGGCACGGTGACCCTCCGGATCAAGGTGCCGGCCACCCTCCGCAAGCGCGCACGGCAGGCGCAGTACCGGCGCGTGGCGCTCACGGTGCGAGCGACGACGCCGGCGGCCGAGGCGTCGAAGGTCGCGCTCACGCTCCGTCGCTAGACGGTCCACGGCGCGCCACCGCTCGGACGGCCTGGGGCCCGGCGGAGAACGACGAACGGGGCGCCGTCGCCGGCGCCCCGTTCGCTGCTTCGCTGTCGTGTTCGCTGCGCTGCCCGGTTACGACCGCGCGGAACGCGCCGCGCGGGCGCGCGCACGGGCACGGGCGCGGGCGCTCTTCGACCGGGCGGACCGGGTGCTCGCAGCGGTCGCCGTCGCCGTCGACGTCGTCGAGTCCGAGCTCGTCGACTCGCCCGGGTACGTGCCGGCGCTCTGCGACGTCGTCTCGCCCGGGTACGTGCCGGCGCTGTCGCCGTCCCGGTCCGGGCAGGCCGCGAACGCGGCGGTGCCGCCCGACATCGCGAGCGCCCCGGCGGCGAGGCCGGCGACGAGCGAGCGGTTCTTGATGGTGAGCATGGGTCCTCCTGGAGGGTGGTTTCCCTCACAAGGACGCTTTGGCCAGGCGCGACGTCAGGTGGTTCATGCACACCTCTTCGCTCAGGAGCTCACACGTTCCTCTCGGGTCGTGCTCACCGGTCACATCGACCATGGGCTGCATGAACCCGGTCGAGCATCACCTCGCCGTCGACGACGCGATGGGACACCGCAACTCGCCGGGGAGCCACATCGCCGCTCAGGCGCGTCCGGATGTCGTCGCCTTCCACGACGCCGTTCTCGCCTGCGTCGCCGACCTTCGAACGCAGTGACAGCCTTCCCGCCCCACCATGTCGTCCGCGACGAGGTCCTCGCGCGGCGGGCGGCGGCGGGCGACGAGGACGCTTTCGCGGTCCTGGTCTCACGCCACCACCCGCGCATCGAGCGGTATTGCCGGTCCATCGTCCGTCATGACGAAGACGGCAGCGACGCGGCGCAGAACGCGATGGCGAAGGCGATGCTCGCCCTTCGGAACGGCGCGGGTCCGGACCAGGCCGTACGGGCCTGGCTGTACCGCATCGCGCACAACGAAGCGATTTCCCTGCTGCGCCGGCGCCGCGACGAGCCGGAGCTGAGCGATCGGATGCCGACTCAAGGCGACTCCTTGACGGACACGGTGGAGCTTCGCGACGACGTGGCGCGGCTCATGGACGCCGTCCGGCACCTACCGCCGGGCATGCGCAGCGCATTCCTGCTCCGTGAGCTCACCGGGCTGGATCACAGGACGATCGGCCAGGTCCTCGGGATCAGCCAGGGCGCATCCCGTCAGGCCGTCTGCGAAGCGCGTCAGTCGCTGCGTCGAGCGACGTCCGCCCACGTCATGCACTGGCGACGGCCACCGGCGCTCCGCTCATGAGCTCGCTCGAACCGCGCTTGTCACGCCGCCGCTGGAGCCCCTCGATGCCTGTCGTCACGCGCCGTCGACGAACGAACGAGCGAGCGCCGCGATCATCGCCACCCCTACTCTGACCATCAGGAGCGAGGTGAGCGGGCCTGCTGCGCCGTTCAGTTTCCGTCGAGCGCTTGGACGCCACGACGCGCCTTATGTAGCGGGCGGGTGTTCGGCGCGGGGCATTCCCGCCGATGACTGACTTGAAGTCATCGTCTGTCCCGCCATCGTGCTCCTACGCTCCAAGCTCTTTGTCGCGGTCCTGACCGCTACGTGCCTCTTCGCTGCGATGGCGGGTCTGGCTCTGCTCTGTGGACGTCTCCTCGGCAGCGGTGTCCGCGACGAGGCACTTGCGAGCGCATCGCGCACCGCGGACGCAGTCGCAACCGTCGCGCTCGCTGACAGCCAGCAGAACGATGAGGCGGACCCCACCGCTGTGCTGCAAGGCTATGTCCGACGGGTCGATACGCTCGAGGCGTTGATCCTGCGCGCGGGCGACGGCACACCTCTGGCGAGCGCCGGCTCGGCCGCCGCAAGGCGCATCCCGGACGCGTCGCGTTCGCCGAGGATCGCCGGCAACCACCTGGTCGTCGACGTTCCGCTCAACGGACAGATCCCCGAAGCATCGACCCTCACCGTCGTCCTCGCCTATAGCCCGGTCAAGGCGTCGATCGACCGGAGCACCGGACAGATCGACCTTGCCCTCGCCCTCGCCGCGCTCGCCATCACACTCGCGGTCCTCCCACTCGTGCTGCGCGCGATGAACACCGTCGCCTCGCAGGAGCGCCGCCGCGACGCGGACGTCGAGCGCAGCATGCGAACAGCGCTGAACGAGAATCGGTTCGAACTCCACTACCAGCCCATCTTCCGGACGTCAGACGGCGTCCTGCGGGGCGTCGAAGCGCTCGTTCGCCTGCGCACACCGGACGGCACGCTCGTGCCGCCAGGCGCGTTCATCCCGGACGCCGAGCGCACCGGGTTCATCCGCGAGCTCGGTGCCTGGGTCCTCGACGCCGCGTGCCGACAGGCCGCCTGTTGGCGAGCCGACGGTCATTGGATCGCGACCTCCGTCAACGTCTCACCCGAGCAGATCCGCACGACGGACATGCCCGCCCTCGTGCGCGAGACGCTCGCCCGTCACCAACTTCCCGCCGAACTGCTGTGGCTCGAGCTGACCGAAAGCGCGCTGCACACCGACATCGGCCGCGCCCGCGACACCCTCTCAGCCTTGGCGGAACTTGGCGTAGCGTGCACCCTCGACGACTTCGGAGCCGACTGGTCCTCACTCGCACGCCTGCGCGACCTCCCGCTCCGCGGCATGAAGATCGACCGTGCGTTCTTCACTGGCGTCCCCAATGACGATCGTGCGACGCGCCTGCTCGACGCCATCGTCGCCCTCGGTACGGCGCTCGAGCTGCACATCGTCGCCGAAGGCATCGAGACGGCCGACCAGCTCGCCTACCTGAACCGCACCCCCTGCGGTTACGCGCAGGGCTTCCATCTCGGTCGCCCGACACCCGCGTCGGAAGTACCGCTCGGCCTGGCGGAGACGGAGCAACTCTCCCCGGCCCGCGCGATGATCGCGTAGCGTCGTCCGTGTCGCCGATGCCGCGTCGTTGACGAGAGGCCGACCAGCCGAACCGCGCGAACGGCCCGCGCGGCGGGCTTCATCCGAACCACCGCGAACGTCCCCGAAGAGCTTGAGACCGACGCTGGGCGAGCCGGTCAGCCCGGCTGACCCTCGGGGAGGTAACGGATCATCGCCAGCTCGGTCGTGGCCTCCGGCGCGGGATCCTCCACCGAGCGGCGGTCGGCCACGCGGGCCTGGATCTGGAGCGCCTCGGCGAGCGTGTCGTTGAGCAGCGTGCTGAGCGCGGCGATGCCGCGCTCGTCGAGCTCGAGCCGCTCGAGCCGGTACCGCGCGCCTTCGGCGTCGAAGCCGCCGTTGAGCGCCGCCTTGCTGGCGTGCTGCCAGATCATCTCCAGCGTCTGGCCGTACAGCGCCTGACGCGCCGTGGCGGGGAGCTGACCCCACTGCTTGTTGGACAGCACCGCCCGCGTCGTAGCGCGGTAGTAGTGCTTGACCGCGCCGCGCCGCTGCTCGGTGCGGACGAGCTCGATCGCGCCGTAGTCGCGCAACATCCGGAAGTGATAACCCACGTCTCCGAGCTTCTCGTTGAGCTCTTCCGCGACCTCGCGCGGGCTTGCGACCCGCCGGTTCAGGATCTCCAGGATCCGCTGCCGCAGCGGATGGGCGAGCGCCTTGACGTACCGGTCGTCGATCTCCGGCGGGGCGCTCTCGGCTTTACGCGGGGGCACGAGGGAGACACTAGTGCCTTGCGGTGAGCGGATCGCGGCCAACTCTGTGTAGGTGAACCTTCCCGCTTTCAGCGGGCGCACATGGTCTTGACGGTGTCGTCGATGAGACGTTCCGTTCCAGCGCGGAGGTCACGTGAACCGCGATCGAGCGGTCACCCGGGTTCGCCGGGGGCGAGATCTTCGGCGTCGACACGGATGCCACGTCCACCGGTACACGGGCCGACCCCGTCCACTTTGGCACGACTGCGTCGTGCGTGGGACGCGGGGATCGGTCCCGCACCGGGCGGGACCCCGAGCCAGGAGGCGTCTCATGGCTGCCGGTTCCGCGTTCCTCGACGAGGCCGCCCAGTTGTTCGCCGACTTCCACTCCGAGCTGCGCATGAAGGTGCGCCGGCGCGTGCGGACCAGCGACGCGAACATCGACGACGCGTGCGCGCAGGCGTGGCTGATCTTCGTGAGCCGGCAGCCCGAGAACGTCGAGACCTTCCGCGGCTGGCTGATCGTCGTCGCCACGCGCCTCGCGATCGACCTCGCGCAGGAGGAAGCGGGCACGATCTACCTCGCCAACGGCCATGCCGCGCGCGGCGCTCGCGCCGTCTCCCTCGACATCGTTCCCGAGCAGCACGTCACGGATGCTGCGCGGATGGAGGTCAAGGACGCGCTGGAGCGCGTCGCCGAGCTCTGCCCGCGCGACCGCCACGTCTTCGTCCTGCACGTCCTCGGCTACAAGTACCCCGAGATCGCAGACCTGATGGGCCTCACCCCCACGGCAGTCGACCGCTACCTCCGACGCGCTCGGGCTCAGGTCCGAGGCACGAGCGCCAAGCCCAAGCGCGGGCCGCAGAGGAAGGCCGCAGCGCGCGTCGCGTAGGGCTCACCCGAGCGCGTGCCGCGTTCGCGCTCGGTGCCCGACCGTCGAACGGCCGAGGTAGTCGCCTAGCGGCGAGGGCGCGGTCGTGCGGGAGCGTGCCGTACGGCGGTCGGGCACGCCTTCGGCGCGCGCCCTGACGGACGACCGCCTGCATGAGGCGGAGGGCTGTGTCTCCCGATCCTCGGCCGGGTGCTCGCGCCGTCAAGGCGTGCTGTCGCGGCCAACTTCGTCAGATCAGGAGAACGGCAGAAGAGCAGGGCGGAAAGTCGTCGCGCCATCAGCCCTGACTGCGCTGCGCGCCTGGCCGGTCTCGGTGATCCACAACCCCAACGGAGGGACACCATGATCACCATCTTCTGCGACGTCTGCCGACGCCACGTCCCGCTGAGCGAGACCCGCGGGCTCGGCGAGCTCGAGCTCGGCTTCGACGTCCTGACCCAGTGCCTCGACCGGCCGACCTGCGAGGCCACGGAGGCGGCCTACGTGGCCGCAGAGCGCGCCAAGCCGCGCTCGCTCCCGGTCCTACCGGACGACGTGCCGTTCTAGCCGGCAAGGCGGCTAGCTCCCTTGCGAGCTAGCCGGCTATCCCGCGGTGCTGGTCGACCACCTCGCGCAGCGCCTCTAGCCCCTCCGGCGTCGGGCGCACGTACCGCCAGACCAACGCGGCGACCAGCTCGCGCTTGTGCACCTTGAGCTCGAACGCCGCGCGGGCGAGCGCGTCGAACTCGCCCGGCGGCAAGCGGACGAAGAGCGCCGGCAGGTCTCGGGACGACGGACGTGCCGTCGCCCGCCGCTCCTCCGCGCCCGAATGCGGCGGAGCGGCCATCGCCGATGCACCTCCGGCGCCGAGTGCCAGCGGGTCGTCGACGGCGCTGAGCTTGCGGCGCGGGCCGCTCACGCGTTCGCTCCGCGCCGCGCCGGCTCGAGCAGCTCATCGGCCAGCCGCCGGTAGGCCACCGCCCCACGGCTGTCACCTCGCCAGCTCATCAACGGCAACCGCTCAGCAGCCGCGTTCTGGAACGCCGCGGCGAGCGGGATCTGCGCGCGAGCGATCGGGAGGCGAAGCTCCGGCAGCGAGGCGTTCATCCGCTGGTAGACGAGCCGCCTCGTATCGACCATCGTGCGGACGAGCGCGCGGACGCTGACCTGCGAGTGGCGCGCGAGCCGATCGACGATCGCCCTGACCTCCGCCGCGCCCTGAAGGGCACCCTCGTCGGTCATGTCGACCGGGACCAGCACCTCGGTCGCTGCGACGATCGCGTTCACCGTCAGCAACCCCAGGCTCGGCGGGCAATCGATGAGGACGTCGTCCCAGTCGCTGAGCGCACCGAGGAACAGCTCGGCGAGGAACTGCTCACGGTGATGCTCCCCCGCAAGAGAAAGCTCGAGGCGGGCCAGCTCCCGCCGCCCGGCGACCAGGTCGACGGCCGGCGCGACGTCGCGCACCACCCCGTCCGCCAAGCTCCCACCCTCGGCCAAGAGCTCGAACGCCGTCGCCGGCGCCGCCGACGGCACCACGCCGAACCGCCTCGTCAGCGCGAACTGCGGATCGAGATCGACCGCCAGCACCCGCCTCCCCCCCGCGCCCCACGCCACCGCCAGATTCGCCGTGGTCGTCGTCTTGCCGATCCCGCCCTTCTGCGAGCTGACCGCCATCACCCTCGTCACCCTTACCTCCGCTTGTTCGACATCGCCATTGCTGGCTATGTCGCGCCGGCCGCGGGCGACCCCACCCCGGGAGTTGCTAGATCGACCGGCCTGTCGCCTGGCCGGTGCTTGACGCCGCGGTGCTCCGACGCACGACCCGATCCCGGCCCGGACCGGTACCGGTGTGGGACCGGTCCGGTACCAACCCGCAATCACTACGTAACCGGTGTGCAACCGGTACGGAACCAACGCGCAACCGAACCGGTTCCGATCTGCGGCCGGTCCGGTACCGAATCCGATTCGCTCTGATGCCGCTACGTCATCGAGCCGGTCTCGCCGCCGCATGGCCTGACGGCCACGCCCTCCGCAGGACCACCCGCACCGCGCTCAGACCAAGGGCATTCAGACCCCGACCGACAGCACAGGCACACACTTGCACCGGGGGTGCGGGCAGCCGTCGCGCGACCCAGCCACCGATGGTCTCCATCGGCAAGATCGACGGCAGCCCGGCGTCGGAGCGCTACTACACGCACACCGTCGCCAACGGCCGCGAGGACTACTACGCCGGAAGCGGTGAAGCGCCCGGCGAGTGGTACGGCACCGGCGCCGACCAGCTCGGCCTCACCAGCACCATCGACGCCGAGGAGTTCAGCTTGCTGTTCCGCGGCGTCGCGCCCTCGGGCGAGCGTCTGCGGCAGGAGCCCGACGCCCGATCGGTCATCGGCTTCGACCTCACGTTCGGCGCACCCAAGTCGGTCTCGATCCTCTACGGCATCGGCGACGACGAGATCTCGCGCGCCGCCCGGGAGGCACACGACGACGCCGTCAAGCAGGCGCTCGGCTATCTGGAAAGCCACGCGACGCACACCCGTCGCGGGCGCGGCGGAGCCGAGATCGTTCGCGGCGAAGGGCTCGCCGTCGGGCTGTTCCGCCACCGCACGTCCCGCGCCGGGGACCCGCACCTCCACACCCACGCGGTCATCGCGAACACCACCCGCGCGACCGACCGCTGGTCGACACTCGACGGTCGCGCGATCTACGCGCACGCCCGCACCGCCGGCTTCCTCTACCAAGCAGCGCTCCGGGACAACCTCACCCGCGAGCTCGGCGTCGAGTGGGAACCGGTCGAGCGCGGCGTCGCAGACATCCGCGGCATCGACCGCGGCCTGATCGAGCACCTCTCCCGCCGCCGGCAGGAGATCGTCGAGCACGCCCACGAACACGGCGGCCGGACGGCAAAGGCGTTCCAGGTCGCCGCGCTCGAGACACGACGGCGCAAGGAGTACGACGTCCCCGTCGACCGGCTGCGAGCGAACTGGCGCGCGATGGCCGGCGAGCACGGCTTCGGCCGCGACGAGCTCACCGCCGTGCTCCACCGCGCGCCCGAGGAGCGCCGCCACGTCCCCGGTCCCAGTGAGGCGCACCTCAGCAGCCCCGAGGGCGTGACGCGCGAGACGAGCACCTTCGACCGCCGCACCGTCATGCGCGAGTGGGCCGAGCAGCACACCGCGGGCGCCCCGGTCGCCCGGATCGAGCAGCTCGCCGACGACTGGCTCCGCACCCCCGCCGCGGTTCGGTTGTCCCCGGGCGCGCATCCGTCGATGGGCCCGCGCTACTCAACGCCAGAGATGCTCGCCACCGAACGGGCCCTGGTCGCCAGCGCCGAGCGGCGCCGTGGCGAGGGCACGGGGATAGCCGACAAGTCCGATGTCGAGCTAGCGATCAAGCGCCGTCCGCAGATAGCCGGCGAGCAGGCCGCGATGGTCGAACAGCTCACGACCTCAGGCGACGGCATTCAGATCGTCCGCGCCGCCGCGGGCACCGGCAAGACCTACGCACTGGAGGCCGCGCGAGAAGCGTGGGAGGCGAGCGGCCACCGCGTCTACGGGTGTGCGCTCTCGGCCCGCGCGGCGATCGAGCTGGAGACGCAGGCCGGGATCGACAGCACGACGATCGCGCGGCTCAAGCTCGACTTCGACGCCGGCCACGCGCTCGTCCCGAACAACGTCCTCGTCGTCGACGAGGCCGGCATGGTCGGCTCGCGCGACCTCCGCCGCCTCGCGGACGAGGCTGAGGCGGTGGCCGCGAAGCTCGTGCTCGTCGGCGACGACCACCAGCTTCCCGAGATCGAGGCCGGCGGCGCGTTCCGCGGGCTCGCCGAGCGGCTCGGCGCGGTCGAGCTACACCAGACCCGCCGCCAGGAGCACGAGTGGGATCGCCAGGCGCTCGCCGCGCTGAGGGTCGGCGGCATCGACGAGTGGGCGAGCACGTACCGCGAGCAGAACCGCATCGTCGCCGCGCGCAACGCCGACGAGGCTCGCGGCCAGCTCGTCGCGGACTGGTGGCAGACGGCGAAGGAGGACCAGCTCGACGCGGTCATGGTCGCCCACCGCCGGAGCGACGTCGCAGACCTCAACCAGCGCGCGCGCCTGCACATGGACGAGGACGGCCGGCTCGGTGCCGACCGTGTCGGAGCGGCCGGCCGCGAGTTCGCGGTCGGCGACCGCATCCTCGGCCGCCACAACGACCGCCGCACCGGGATCATCAACGGCTCGCGAGGTGAGGTCGTCGCGGTCGACACCGAGAAGCGGACCGTCACCATCGCGCTCCGAGAAGGCGCCGAGGTCATGGTCAAGAGCGACTACCTCGACGCCGGCCACCTCGACCACGGCTACGCCGTCACCGCCCACGCCGCCCAGGGAGCCACCGTCGACCGCGCGTTCGTCCTCGGCAGCGATGACCTCTACCGAGAGTGGGGCTACACCGCCCTGACCCGCCACCGCGACGAAGCGCGCTTCTACCTCGTCTCGCCCTCCAGCACCGAGCAGGCCCTCCCAGGCCTCGAGCCTGATCAGGAGGGAGATCCGCTCCTCGACGAGCTGCGCGAGATGCTCGGCACCTCGCACCAGAAGACGATGGCGATCGCCACGAAGGGGCCGGCCGTCCCGCGCGCGGTCGGCGGCCAAGAGCTGCTCGACCGCTACCGCGCGATGCGCAGCGAGGAGCGACGCACCGCCGAACGACTCGCCGCCGCCGAGCAGGCCGCCGCCGAAGCTCGCACGCGCGCCGACGCCAACGCCGCCGAGCGCGCGGAGCTCTCGCGGCTGCAGCGCCGCCGTGGTGCCGAGCTCGACCGCCAGCGGAGCGCCCAAGAGGCTGCGGCCGAGCACTGGAACGGCGAGGCGCAGATTCTTCGAGACCAAGCGGTCGAGTTGAGCAGCATCCGCGAGACGTGGGTCCAGGCGCACAGGCAGCATCTGCGCACCGCCCTCGCGCACGAGCAGGCCGGTCGCACGGCGCCTAACGCGGACGACGAACGCATCCGGCAGGCGCTCGCCAACCCGCACCCAGACGTCTTCGGCACCCGCCCAGACTCGCTCTCCGACCGTCACGCGTGGGCGGAGCAGGCGGCCTCGCGCGCGCACGCGTGCGAGATGCCATCGTTCGCCGAGCCGGACGCCGCCGTCGACATCGACCTGTGATCTCGGGGGCGAATTCTTCGCTGCCACGACCTATCCGGGTCACGCCGAAGCGAACGACATTGAGCCCCAGAGGGGCGGCTGTTCCCCGTCGAATGACCGGCGTTCTCGCTACATGTAGTAGGCGTACGTCGGCTCGAGGTGCGCGTCTTCGGGCAGGTGCTTGATGATGTTTGCGACCCGCCGTGCGGTGCGGAGCGTTACCGGCTCACGGCCGTCAAAGCGCGTCGAGTTCCAGTTCATCTTCGAGAGCGCTAAGACTTCGTCAGCGATCTCCCGAATGCCGCGTTCGGCGAACGCGGCCCTCAGCGCGACCGGTCGCGGCACGTACATGCCCGGGTAGCCCTCGTACCACTCGACGGTGCCGCGCGTGTAGAGCACGGCGCTGTCGCGCGCGGTCTCCAACAGCGTTCCCCTCCACGGCGGGTGATAGCCGCGGCGGTACAGCCGAACGCCCGAGGAGGTCACCCAGACGAGTTCGCAGAGCGCGATGTCGAGGTCATCGGCTGCCGCGAGCATGCCGGCCCGTTCGTTGTCGTCGAACGGCGTGACCTTGTGAACGACAACGCGTGCAGGCCTGGTCTTGTGCTCGGCGTAGTACGCCTTGACGGCGTCCTTCAGTGCCGCGTACGCGCCCTTCTCGCTGAGGTGCAGTTGATGATCTTCGTTGGACTTACGAGCCGGTCCACCTCGCACGATCACGCCGTCACCGCGCTGGTTGAAAACCTGAGCGATGCTGCTCGCCGTGTCGTTGCCGTCGCCGATGCGGAAGAAAGCGATTCCCACAAAGCACGCCGTCAGATCGGTTGACTCGCGAACGAGACGCCACGGAGTCCCACCGGCCTTGTAGTAGAGCGCCGTTAGGAAGTTCCAGGCGATCGTCGCGTCGTCTTGACGCTCATCGGCCTTCTGCCCCTTCATGCTTGGCCGGTTCGGCGCGCCGCGTGTGTAAGCCCGTGCGCGGACAAGCTGAAGCGGGACTCGAAGCGGCATCGCGCGTGCTTTGAGTAGGTCATGGAACGCCGGCGGGCGTTCTTCATCCGCAGTCTGGCTGTCGATGACATCCAGCTTGGGCTTCGCTCCGGCGCGACGCGGCGTGGCTTCGTCGAGCTCCTCGGGGATGTGGCAGATGACCACGTCGACGTTCGTGTCTTGCACCAGCGTCTCGAGCTCCTCGAGATACAGCTTGACCGCCGCATTTATTCGCTTGGTCGGCGAGATCGTCTTGAGGCGCTCGATGTCGCGGGACCTGATCGGTCGCTGCGTGCGGTCATCCATGACGATCTCTGCGCAGTAGCTGCTGCTCTGGCGGAAACCGGGGAAGTCGGGCCACAGGCCGGGCTGGCGCTGCTTCATGCCGGCGATCGGCTCTCGCAACGAGGTCAGCCACTGTTCGAGCGCGTCGATGTGCGCTTGGGTTCCGACGATCCCGACGTTGATCTGCCGGGGAGCGCCCGGCGCTTCCAGATCCGCCGGCCCGTAGGCGACGACGCCAAAGCGTGGGTCGACGTGACGGCCGCCGCCGGCGAACTCGAGCTGCGGTTCGGGAAGAACGTCGGCTTTCATGCCGCGAGTTCGCCCTGCTCGGGGCCTGGCGTCGAGGTCTTCTTTTCCGGCGCCGGCTCCCAGCGCCGGTCGTCGATGCCGATCGGCAGCTCGACCTGCGTCGGCGGCGCGAGCGTGAGCGCGACAGCGTCGCTTGCAAGGAGTGAAGGTGGTGGGCTTAGTACGTGTTGCCACAGCGCGAGATGGCTGATGAGCGACTTGTTTTTCTCCAGCCGCTTGATGCCGCTTACAAGGTCATCGGCGAGGTAGTTGGGGCGCTCTCCGTCGTAGGTGAAGTGGTACTGCGGCTCGACGACAAGGCACCACGTGCCGTCGATGAACTCGAAGGTCGGCCGGAAGGCTTGGTGGGCGCACGTACCAGATGCCCTCTGCGTGTCTCTCACCAGGTCGCGGACGATTCGGCTGGACCTTGACGACCAGGCGTGGGCCCGACGGGCCATCGACCTCGAGGTTCTTCAGCGGCTTCGGCCCGGGAAAATAGAACAGGCGATCGCCCTCGTGCCATCTCAGCATGGGTCGAAGCTGATGTTCCAAGCTGCGGCGCAGCAATTGCACCCAGAGCGCGCGTCGGTCGGAGTCATCGGAATGCGACCAGTCGCTGGACGGATGCGCCTCGACCGTGCTGGTGTCGGCGAAGCGCCGAACTGAGGTTGTGCGGGGGTCGCGGAGCGTATAGACGCGTCGGTCATGAAGCACAAAGTCCCAGTCCGGGTCGGGGATCTGGGCGTCGACGTACGTGCTGGCGACATGCGCCCGCTTGGTTGCGTCAGTCTCGACCGACCACAGCGTGCGGGGGTACTCGGTGATCGGAAACAGATTCGACAACACGTGCTCCGGCGGGGGCGGCGGGAGGTATGGGGCGGCCGGCTCATGGCTGTTTGCGAGGTTCAACAGCAGCGCCCCGCACGATGCGTCGAACCGGTCCGCTTCCTTGTCGAAGATGACCTTTCGTGCGGCCCGTCGTTCCTTGTCGGCGAACCAGTCGGTCACGCAACGGAACCAGACCTGATGAACCTGCGGGTCGTTTGGATGCGAGCAGACGAGGATCACCGGCTCGGCACTGCGCATCCAGTAGTCGATGTCGGCAGCGTTGCACAGGAACTCGAACGAAGTCTCGGTCTCGCGGGTGTATGCCGCGTACCCCTTGCTCTGAACGCGCACTTCTCGATGCAGCGGCTCGCCGGTACGAGCGTTGCGTAGTTCGATGCGGCCGTCGATGCCCGTGTCGAACGTCCCACCGGTCGACCGCCAGATGAACTCCATGTCGAGCACGATCCGCTCGATCAGGTTCTCGCCTTTCTGACCGGTGATCTGACCCTGCGTGACCTTCTTTGTCTGACGCCTGCGCGTACCCATCCCAAAGGACAGCTTGACCGTCAGGTCGGTCGGCACCAGACTGCGCGACCATTTCTAGCCGTGAGCACCGACGCGTTGCTTCACGATCGGCTCGGCCACCGGCGCGTATCGCCGGCGCCCGAGGGGATGTCGAACTTCTCGCCAAGTCCGTCTTGTCACCAAGTGGGTGAACCCAGCTCAGCCCTGCTGAGGCCTCAACCCCGTTGCTCCCGGTCGCTGCTTCTCAGCCCGCCGGCGGGTACGGGTCGTTGCCGTACGAGTTGCGCTCGCCGATCGTGCCGTCCTGGTTGTGGATGACGTGCTCGGTCTTCGCGTTCTGTGCGAGTTCCCGGCCGCGCGAGACTGCCTCGACCTTGTTCGAGTGGACGCTCGACGCGCGGTCGCCGCCTTCCACCTCGTTCGCCCAGTTTCGCGTGTCGCTCCGGTAGACCGTGTGGATCCAGCCGCGTGCCATGCCGACCTCCTTGCTTCCGACGTTGCCAGGCGACTTCGTACCCGACGAGCCCGTCCCGGAACGTCCCTGCTTACGAGATCAAGCGGCGGCGTCGGAACGCCGGCGAAGCCTCCGCATCTCCCACCACGGACGCCGCTCGACCACTGCCGGAGCGTGAGCGCCGGAGACGACCAGCACGCGTGTTCCACCCAACTGCTGTAGGGCGCCGGGCTCAGTTCGAGAGTCCGTGCCGCGGTCCGATCGCGCGCTGTCGACCAGACCGTCTACGAAGCGTCGCGTCTCCTCGTCACTGATCGGACCCATCAGCAGCTTCGTCGTCGAGTTGGCGAGGACGGTGTCCCCGGCGCGCCCGAACCGCTCCTGCAACTGCGCGAGCGACTGCCAGACGGTCGCGATCCGGATGCCGAAGCCAGCCGACTGCGAGAGGATGCTCGGGAGGTCGCGCAGAGGAGCGATGTTCGCGGCTTCATCCATGAGCACACGGAGGGTCGGGTCGAGAGGCCCGACCCTCGTTGCTCGCTCCCGCGCTCCCTCGATCGCTGAGGACATCAGCGCGACGATCAACGGGGTGAGAAGCCGCTGATCGCGGTCGCCCGCGACGACGTAGAGCGTCTGCGGGGTGCCGTCGAAGAACAGCTCGGGCGTGAAGCCGGAGCCAGCGTGCTCGATGACCTCCGGGAAGCGGTACGCCGCGAGCACCGAGCCAGCCGACATGAACGTCGTGCCGCGGTTCCGTGGGTCGAGCTCGAGCACCGCCTTGAGCTGCAGCAACGCCGCCTCCGCGCCCGCGGCCTTGAGGATGCGCACCGGCTGGTGCTCCTCCTGCTTGTCCAGCCATCGGAGCACCACGTCGACGCGCTCGCTCTCCAACGCGGCTGCGTGCAGGAGTGGAGCGAGGAGCTTGGCCGCCTCGCCCCGCCAGTAGCCAGCAATCTCCGAGTCACCCTGCTGCGTGGCGTCGGCGAGCCACTGCGCCTGCCGGAGCGCCGTCGACCAGTCGTCGCAGTCCTCGAGCGGGTTCCAGTCGCATGAGTCGCCCGCGAAGGGGTCGTAGATCCAGATCCGGCCGAGGCGCTCACGGTGGGCGCGCGTGACGTCCAGGACGTCCCGCTTCGTGCTGGTGACGATCGCCGGACCGTCGTGCTCGAGCAGCCACGGGATGATGTACCGCGTCGTCTTGCCGGCGCGCGTCGGGGCGATGAGCGCGACGTGGGCCTCTGGGTCGGACGTCAGCGTCTGGCCGTCCAGCTTCCCGAGCGAGAAGCCGGTGCCCGTCTTGGTCAGCTCGCGCATGTCGCGTGGGCGCGCCCACGTGCGCGGACGTGAGCCGCGCCATTCGTACGACCGGCGCCCGAGCCGCGCGCGGGCGATCTCCGGCTCCACCCGGCGAAAGACGACGATGGCGAGCACGACGAGGACCGCGAACATGCCTCCAGCGATGAGCCACCAGGCCGCCGCTTCAGGCATCTGCTCCCGTGCGGTGCGCGGGTAGGCGGACGCTGGGTCGCTCCACCGGCTCTCGCTGATGATCCTCAGCGTCCCGATCGCCGCCCGGGCGGCGGAGCAGTCCAACGTCTGACGTGCGGCGACGGCCACAACCGCGAGGGGGACGAGCCACCCGACGAACCCGAGCGCCAGCGCCACGCCGAGGGCAGGAAGCGGGCTGAGCTTCTCGCTGTCGGCCTTCGTCTTCGCGCGATCGGTCATCGCGCTCCTAACGTCAGGACCCACGCGGCCGGCGGACGAGGCGCGGGCGCGTGATCCCACGAGAGGTGAAGGTGATGGCCGCGCCCGTGGCCTTCGTCGCCGTCGTAGCCCACCCAGCGGAAGGGCCGGCGGGGCTGGTCCGGCGCCGGCTCGGCCCACGCCGCGAGCCGGTCGATGTCCTCCCACGACCCTGCGGGGCCAGGGACGATGTCGAGGCCCAGCCCGAGCGGGTGCTCACCGGCCGCCGCGTGTCCGGAGGTGGCGTAGCCGTCCGTGATCGTGAACTTGAAGCGGCGCTGCAGCGCGAGAACGTCGGGAAGGATCCGACTGTCGATCGACTCGCCGGGCGAGCCGGGGATCGACACGATCTCGCCCCCGCCCGTCACGCGATGCACGCCGCCGCCGAGCGAGGGCGCATCGATCGCGCCAGCGCACCCAACTAGACCGCCGGCCGCCTCCGCCGGCGCGTCCAACCGCATCGTCCGCGCGACCCGCAGGACCTTCTCGACGTACCACCCAGCGCGGTTGTAGGCGAACAGCGCCTTCCGCCACTCGCGCGGCGCCCCGCTCGCACGCAGGTAGTTCGCCGCGCTGTGGATCGCGTCCGCCGCGTTGAACGGATCGCGTCGCCCGTCGCCATCCGCGTCGACCCCGTACGCCTTCCAGGTCTTGGGCATGAACTGCGTCCACCCGATCGCGCCCGCACTCGACGGCCCCATGTTCTGACCGAAGTTCGACTCGACCTTCGTCAGCCCGGCCAGGATCGCCGGCCCCTCGCCGCCGAGCTCGTACTTCGCCGCCGCCTCGGTGAAGAGCGAGACGAGCTCCTTCGGCGCTGTGCGCTCCGCCAGCCGCCCGACGGGGAGCGCCGCCTCGCACGCCGTCCGCGCGCTCGCGCCCCCGGCCGCCGCCCACCAGGCAGCCAGCATCACGAGAACCAGCATCGCTGCGGCAAGGCCGATCGCGGCGGCGATCGAGCCCTTCACAAGCAATCCGGCTCGGGCCAGTCCAGCGAGGGCGATCGCGAACCGACCGTTCATCTGTGCGTGCCGCTAACGCAAACCATCACCTCCCTGGTCGCCTGGAGCGGCAAGACACCCCCGTGTCCGTCCGCCCGTCAACTTACGTTCCCTATATGGCACGTCCGCGCCGGAATGCCCCTTGCCATTGCGGCAGTGGCACCAAGTACAAGAGATGCTGTGCGACGTACGACGAGTACGCGGAGCGGGCGGGCGCCCTTCCTGCGCCTCCTCTGGATGAGCTGAAGTCCTTGCTTGGCGATCGGCCCGAGCTTTGTCGAGGCCACGACGCCGAGCGTCTGGCGCGGGTGACCCTCGTTGTCTTCGCGCTGGTCTACTACCACCGAGCTCGCGACCGACGCGCCGGTCTTCCCAACGGAACCCCCATCGCCTTCGACGATCGCGAGTGGGCGCGCGCAACGGACATCTCGGAGGAGCACCTTGAGAGTGCCTTTTTCGTCCTTGATTCCTGGGCACCAGATCCACGCAACCTTCCCTTCAGCGATGTCCGGGACCGGGAGGTCAGCGACGTCACCGACGCGCTGCGTGATCTCGCCGGTTCGAGCAAGCACCGGTGTCCGGGGTGAAGCGGCTGGCGCTCGACGCCGTGTTCCACGAGCTTGATGCTGCCGAGGCAGTTGACAGACGCGTTCTTACGGCGCTCGGTCTGCCGGTGGATCTGGCCGAGAGTCACCAGCTCGACGCAGTTCGCATCCAGTTCGACCCCGAGTTCGCCGCGGCGATGCGGTCGAGCTCGAAGCCGGCTGACTTCTGACCGGAGTCAACCCTTCATGCCTTTACCGACGTCGGTACACGCCCGCTCGGGTGCGACTGTGGCGCCGATCCTGCCGCAGCCGCTCGCGCTCCTCCGTGGTCCGCGCACGGACCTCCTCGTTGGGGAACCAGCGCGCCGCGCGGTCGGCCTGCGGACGATGCGTCCGCTCGACCGTTAGGTCTTCCGCGGCCAACAGGTCACGCTCGCGCGTCAGGTGCTCGGTGACTACCGCGCGCAGCTCGTCGCGGCGTTCGGCTGGCGCAGCGTGGTACTCGTCAGGGTCGACGCCGGCGGCGCGGAGGTTGCGGTCGTGGTCGACGGGGAGGTCGTGGTCGCGACGACGGGCGGCGCGGTAGTTGGCGACGTCGCGGTCTGAGACGTCGGTACCGCCGGACGCGCGGTTGCGAGCGCCGTGGCGCGCGGTCTCCTCGGCGTGCTGGAGCTCGGGGTCGTCGAGTGCCGCGCGCAGACGATCCCGGTAGCCGAGCAACGCCTCCTGCTCGGCGGTCGGAACGGGTCGCTCCTGTCCTTGCGCGCGGGCGACAGCGGAGTTCTCGTCGTAGCCCTGCAGGCGACGGTCGGTCGCGCGCAGCTCCCGGCGCAGCGCGTCCCGACGTTGAACGCCTCCGCGGGCGGCGGCGTGCTCCGCCCCAAGCGTCCGGCGAGCGTCGGCGTCGAGGTGCTCGGACGCGAGTGCTGCGGTCGCGGCGGTGCGTGCGGTGCGGGTGTCGGCGCGGTGCTGACGGGCGGCGCCGACCGCCTGTGCTGGCCGTTCGAGCGCGGCGCCGGTCGCTGCCTTGGCGGCGCGACCGAGCTGCCAGGCGTAGTAGCCCTGCGACAGCGCCTTGCCGGCTCCCCCTCCTTCGGTCCGGGGGAGCCCCAGCGACGCCAGGCCGATCAGCTCGTCGCGCTTGACGAACGTTCCCCACCAGAACGCGGTCTGGATCAGCCAGGTTCCGAACCAGCCGAGGTCGAGCTTCGACACCGTCGCCGTCGCGGCGACAACCGCGGTCAGGAAGACGGCGTAGATGAGCTTGGCCGCGATCGCGCCGGCCAGCTGCTTCCCCCACGCCAGGAAGACCGCGCGCCCCTGGTCACCGAAAGCGGGCGCGAGGAGGACCGCAGGGGCGAACAGGAGCAGCAGGAGCGTCTTGACCGACGCGAAGAGCAGGTGCATCGCCGTGTAGCCGTAGAGCGCCCCCGCCCCGGACAGCCCGGCCGCGATGACGGCGAGCAGCGCGAAGCGCGGGAAGGTGCCGCCGGCTTCCTGCATGCGGACGCGCTCGGGCGCCTCGGCGACGAGCCGCTGAACGTCCTCGTCGAGCTTGGGGTCGGTCCCGCCCGTCAGCCCGAGGGCACTCGGGACTGGGAGGGTGAGGGCGTCGATCACGCTCGGGCCACCCTTGGGGTCCTGACCCTTGGTGAGCTTGAGCAGCTCCGCGCGCTCGCGCGACTGCGCTGGGTAGCGGAGCCACAGGTCGGCGTTCGTGATCTGCTCGCCGCGCTTGGTCGGCGCGTCGCAGTAGTCGACCGAGCCGAACTCCAGCGCACACCACGGGTCCCGCACCGTCTGGTGGAACACGCCCCCGAGCGCGGAGGCCAACGCCGCGCGCGAGCTGCCGGGATCGCCGGTCGTCCCCGCTGCCAGGACGGACGTCCCGGCGTCGTTCGCCAGGCGGGAGAAGTGGCCGACCGTCGCAGCCGGCTGCGAGATGATGAGCAGCCCGACGACCATCAGACCGACCGTGGCGGCGAGCCCAGAGATCGTCTCGCCGGTGCGCCGCTGAACGAGCCCGCGCCAGATGCCCCACAGCCCGGCCACGGAGAGGGCCGCGAGCATCCACGGGGCGCCGAACGCGTCGCGGTGCAGGCGCTGCATCGTCTGCTGCGCGTCGGGCATCGCCTTGCCCGTGAGGTCGAGCGCGAACGTCCACTCGAGCAGCAGCAGCACACCCTTGAGCAGGAAGACGATGCCCATCCACACGCCGGCGGCCAGCGACTGCAAGCCGCCGAGGAAGCTCTGGCCCGGATCGGTCAGCGAGAAGTCGACGCGGACGTCGAAGCCGTAGGAGCTGAGCGGGTACTCGTGGACCGCCGACCCTGACCGGCGGCAGCTCTCGCGCTGCGCGGTCGGCAGCGCCTCGCGGCAAGAGGGTGAGCCGGCGCCGAGGTCGCGTGTGGGATCGACGTACGCCGAGCCGCTGTCGGCCGCGCCCGCGGGCGCCGCGAGCAGCAACGCCAACGCGAGCGCGGCGGCCGCGACCGCGCGACGGCGGACATCACGGCGAGGTGAACAGCGGCGTGCGATCCGCACGGCTCGGAGGGGTCGTGTCGAGCCCGGCGAGCAGCGCCGGGTCGGCCGGATCGACCTGAACCGGTGCGATCCGACCTTCGTAGTCGCGCATGAAGCACCGCCCGCGTCGGAACCCGCACAGCTGCCGGCGGCGGGCAGGGTCGTCGGCGTTGAGGCCGACGACGCGCAGCAGCGACTCCGCCTCCTCCTCGGTTTCCACCCCGAACGCGAGGACGCAGCCGACGAACGCGGCGAGCTTGCCGATCTCGGCGCCGATCTGCGTCAGGAGCAGCGGCAGCGTGTTCAGGCTGCGCGCGATACGCGCGACGCGCCCGAGCAGCGCGATGCCCGCCGAGTCGCCGGTCAACGTCCAGACCTCGTCGAAGAGCAGGACCTTGTGCCGCTCCAGGTCGGCGTGCATGAGGTGCAGCGCCCACGCTCCGAGGAGGCGCAGAAGTGCGCGGCCGGTCCGCTCCTCGGCGGTGTGCTCGGTCCGCGGGGTGCCCGGCTCGGGCAGCGTGAGGTTCTGGACGCGCACGATCGTCACCGGGCGACCGCTGACCTCCGGCAGCGGCGCATCCGTGTCGGCGAATCCGAGGCGGAGCAGACCCGTGTCGGCGTGCACGCGGATCGCGCGCGCCGCAGCGCGCGCCTCGTCGTCGCCGCCATCCAGCCGCTCGACGACGCCCAAGCAACTGCGTCCGCCGGCGTCGACCTCCTCGGCGACCGCGGCCCGGATCTCGGTCTGCCACTGAGGCGGCACCGGAGCGGGCAGCAGCTCGACCAGGAACGAGTAGGCCAGCTCGACGCGCAGGTCCTCGGGGGCGATCCGCAGCGGGTCCAGCGCGCCGCGGTGCTCAGCCCCGGCGCCGAACTCGACGACGTCGACGTTCTCCGCGCCGACGACCTGGTCGAGGCGGTGGTCGCCCTTCGGGTCGATGTCGATGACCTTCGACCCGGCCAGGAACGCGTGGTAGGCGACCAGCTGCGCCGCGACCGACTTGCCACCGCCCGACGTCCCGGCGAACAGCACCGAAGGCGGCCGCGACGTCCGGGACGCTTCGGTCGCATCGAAGAGCACCGGCTGGCGCGAGCCCGAAAGCGTGTACCCGACGTACGTACCGGCCGCCGAGCCGACGGCGTGCGTGGCCGTCGGGACCATCGCGCCGAACTGCTCCGGCAGGAGCACGTCGTCGTACCGTGCGACCGGCGACAGCTGAGCCGGCAGGTGCGACATGAACAGGCGGAGCTGCTCGCCGAGTGGCCGTTGAAGGGTGATCGGCGCGTACTCCCGTCGCAACCGCTGCACCCGCGCTTCGAGCTCCTCGCGCGAGTCGGCGCCGACCGCCAGGCCGATCTGGCCGCGCAGCAGCGGCGGGCGGTCCGACGACGTCAGGTACTCCTCCAGCTCGCGCGCGACACCCGGCCGCGCGGCGGCGGTCGCGGTCGGGCCGTGCTCGCCGTGGCTCTCCTCGGTGTACGCGTGGTCGGCATCGACGACACGCCGGCGCGTGAGCGCGAGCGCGCGGTCGTTCGGGATCCACCGTGCACCGAAGCACGCGTCGACCGGGAACGGCAGCGCCTCCAGCGGCGCGAAGAGCAGCTCGGCCTGTCGGCCCGGGAACGGCGTCGCCTCGGGCAGCGCACCGACGGTGAGGAGAGCCTGGTGGACGTCGGCGTTCTCGCCACGGATCGTCAGCGCGCGGTCGTCCTGCTCGATCGGCGTGTCGTAGAGCCGCAGCACGTCCGCCTCCAGCGGCCGGAACCTCCGCCCGCCGTCCTCATCCTCCGCGTCGAGCACCAGTGCTTGCGGCCGCCAGAACACATCCAGCCACGGCTCGCCAACGCCGCGCGAGAACGCGCGGCGCACAAGCCATTGGAACTCGCGCGACGCAGCGCGTTCGACGTCTAGGTAGTCCGCGACGCGATCGAACAGCCGCGCCTCGAGGTCGAGCAGCTCGTCCAGCCGCCGCTGGCTGAGGCCGCGTGCGTCGCCGCGACCAAGCGCCCGGTCGACGAAGCCGACGAGCCCCTCACGCGCGGCGGCAATCGTCGCTCCGAGGCCGTCGTCGAGCTGCGCGAGCCGCACGGAGACGAAGAGCTCGGGGCGAGCAGGAACGTCGTCCTCCAAGACGGCGACGTGCGTGTCGAGCAGGTCGTCGAAGCGCTCGGCGTGAGCGTACTCCGGGTCCAGGCCCGCGCGGGCGGCCGCGAGGTAGTCGGGCGTCGACCACGCGCGGGTGACGCGCAGAAGCTGGAAGTCGCGCTCGAGCGCGCTCGCGAACCCGGCCAGCTCGCCGAGCACCTGGAGCTTCTCCGGCGTCGCCAGCCCTGGATAAGAGCGGGTGTGCACGCGGAACAGCGCCCAGGCGTCCGCAACGTTCGCGCCGAACACGACATTGCGCCACGCGAACGTCAGCGGCGCCCTCACGCGACGACCACCCGCTGCCCCGGCTTGAGCAGCACGCGCTTCGCCCGGAACGCCGTGCCGTCCGACGGGCGTACGAGGAGACGCCGCCCGCGTGGATCGAGCTCGGCCGGTCGGCGCAGCACGACGGGACCGGCACCCTCGATCGCACCGCGCCGGTACTCGACGTGGCGCTCGTCGGGCACGACGAGCACCTCGTTCATCCGTTCTCGCACACGCGCGCGCGTGGAGGCGAACGCGATCGATCGCCGTGGCTGGACGCGCAGCCGCATCCACACGACCAGGACGTCGTGTGCCGGCCGCCCGTCGACCTGCACCTGCGTGAGCAGCTGCGCGGCGCCGATCGGCAGAACGCCGTACCGGATCGGCCACGGCACCTCGTCGAGCAGCAAGCCCAGGACTGGGAGCCGACCCAGGACCAGCACAACCGCCAGTGCGGCGACCGCGTAAGCGAGCGCTCGCAGCGGCACTCCGTACGGCACCGGGATGCGCCACCGGTCGATCTTGTGGATCCGCCTCTCCAGCTCGAACGCGAGCCGGAACGATCGGATCGTGACGGTCCCGTCGTCGCTCACGCGACCGAGCTCCAGAGGTCGTCGATGACCGACTTCACCGACTCCGGCGCGAAGATGAAGCCGCCGAGGATGAGCACCAGCAGCGCGACGACGAGGCCGCCGTTGACGTCGCGCCGGCTCAGGACCGGGATCGCCACCAGCGCCGCGACGCCGAGGAACAGCCCGGTCGCGAGCGCCTCCACCTCGCTCCCGACCTTCTCGCCGAGGTTGCTCGTCTGCGCGAGCACCGGGTCGGCGCAGATGAGCGTCAGGGCCGCAGCGAGCAACGCGACCGCCCCTCGCAGGATGTGGATCTTGATCATCGACTGCCTCCGTTCGCGACGGGGTTGGTGTGCACGGTTCGAACGAGCCACCGGCCGCCCCGCCGGACGACGACCAGCTCGTAACGGAGCGCCAGCCGCAGGCCGCCGCGTCCGCGCGCGGTCACCGCGACGGCGACGCGTCGGCCGCTCCACGTCACGCCGTCCAGGGACGCGACGCGCAGGCGCAGGTCGGGGAGGGAGACGACGGCGCCGGGCGCCAGATCGGCCGCCAGGTCGTCGCGCTCGCGGGCGAGGTAGTTCTTTACGACACGGCCGGCGACGGCACGCAGCGCTTCGTCGTCGACCTCACGCTCAACGGTCGGGCGCGCGTCCCGATTCACGATCGGCCCGCCGACGAGCGCAGGCGCTGCGCCGACTTGCAGGGCACCCGCAGCGCTCCGGTCGACTGCTATCGCGAGGTGGAGCAGCCCAACGGAGGTGTCTGCGACAACGGTCACGACGACGCGGCGGGGCGAGACTCGCGACCAGTCGACGACCGCGGTCCACCGCACACGCATCGCCCGTCGTGACGGCTGCTCGAGCGCACCGAAACCTGTAGGCGCGAACGCGGCGACCGCGGTCGACCACCGCTCAGCTCGGGAGGGATCGACCGTCAGGTACGCCCGCGCGAAGGACTCGGCGAACGTGGCTGCGGATCCCGTGCTCTCCGCTGCAAGCGTCGTCGGCGCCGGTGGCGGGACCGGCGTCGCGATGAGGCCCTTGAGGCCGCTGAGCGAAAGCACGGCCAGCGCGGTCACCGCGACGACGCGCGGAGCTCGAGCCGCCGCTCGCACCCGGACCAGCGAGCGCAGTTCGTAGCTCATCAGAAGAACTCCCTCGGGACGCCCGCCGGAGCCGAGCGCCGAGCGGGCGGCGCGGCAGCAGGGG
>Ga0196960_10000027_pt1 | contig 54389 bp, 55 predicted proteins | sample S3v_5metaG_FD_183187 | JGI IMG/M metagenome (GOLD analysis project Ga0196960, IMG submission 183187) | Soil microbial communities from Anza Borrego desert, Southern California, United States - S3+v_5 | ecosystem: Environmental > Terrestrial > Soil > Desert | place: USA: California | collected...
CTACCACCGACGCCGACGCCAGAAACGCCTGGCCCGGTTGACCCCCGTCGAGTACGAGACCATCATGACCCCACCCGCAGCCCTGGCTGCATAACCCCACTGTCACCTATCCGTGCAGCAGTCCCGGCGGATCAAGGATCTCCACGCTTCGCCCGGGGTCCAGGGTGAGGTCCCGTGTCAGGAGGTACCAGAGCCACTCACCTATGTAACCAGTGACGCCAGTGGTGTCATTGGCTTCGAATACCGGAGCCGCGACGTTCAGGACGTGCTCTCGGTCCTTATCGACAAGCTTTACGCCTGTTATGACGGCCTCACGCCACAGCTCAAAGGCGAGAGTGTCCAGATCGGCCCGGGCGACCATGATCTCATCCGCGATAACCCACGCCGCCGCTGCTCGGTCCATAGGATCCTGGCTGATGGTCATCACTAGGTCCCATGGGCACACCTGATCACGGCCGCGCGGCTCACGTCGCGTCAGATCAATGAGGCGACCGCCGACCGATTCGGCGCGCTTCATTGCCTGCCCTGCAGAGACTGGCAACTCGCCCCCACCCCCATCCCCCGCCCGGTGCCCGGCCGCAAGAGCAAGACACTGTCTTCGTACGATCACCCTACCCACCCGACTCCTACGCCGAGGTCTACACGATCGCCCCGCCCCGCCCCTGATGATCGCCAGCTCGGCCGCTCTGCCCTTCAGCCAGGGCGCGGTGGACAAGGCCGACGGCACCGACGATCCGTTGTGGTGATTGTGGGGCCCTTTCACGCCGTCCTTGCAATCGTCTATCGACCGGCTAGTGTCCGCAGGTGTTGAGCAGGCCAGGGTGGACGGTGCACTTCGTGAGCCGTGACCTATCCGCCCCCACGACCACGCGTTCTTTCCTCGACGTACAGCCCGACGACCTGGTGTCGTGGCTGGATGAGGCAGGTCTGCCGGACGGCCTGCCGTTCCTGCTTTCGCCGCAGTTCGAGTACGACGTCGCCCTCAACTCGTACTTCCTTCAGGCGAATCTCACGGCGCCGTGGAACAGCAATGCCAACCGGGCCAGAGCTCTGGCCCGGTTCTTCACGTTCCTGCATACCGCGCGCGGTGGGAAGTCGTGGCGGGCTGCCACAGAGGCGGACCATCTGGCGTTCCACCAATGGCGCCGCCGGGATGAGGCCGGGCCGCATGTCGAGGGGAGCACCTGGAACCAGGAGGTGTCGCTGGTCAATCAGTTCTATGACTGGGCTGTCCGGCAGCGTTACGTCGCGGCTGTCCCTATCCCGCGCCGCAGCCGCCGGCCCGCGCCCATGGGTTCGGTTGTCCGGGCCTTCGACTCACCGACGGTCCCGGCGACCTATGCGCATGACGAGAACGGGGAGCGCATTGAGTGGATGCCGCCGGCGACCTACCGGCTCTGGCGGGACGTGGGGCTTCGTGGTTACGGACCGGACGGGCTGCCCTCGGGCCGGTTCCGCGGCCGGTGGGCGGCCCGCAACGCGACGTTCAGCGATCTCATGGTCCGCACGGGGCTGCGGCTGACCGAGCAGGCCAGCGTCACCGTCTTCGAGGCCCCCACCAGCATCGCCCTGGGCGGATATCAGAGGTTCTGGCTGCCCGGCGTGATCGCGAAGAACTTTTCCGCCCGGTGGGTCTACGTCCCGCACAGCACGGTGCAGGAGGTGATCGCCTACATGGAGTGGGACCGGGCCGAGGTGGTCGAACAGGCCAGGGCAGCGGGCCGCTATCAGCGCATCCGCCGGCCCCTGGTTATCGCCGACCCGTCCCGCCCGGATGTGGTGCACCGGCTCAGCGCGGGCGGTGTCCACCGGATGCGGCTGCAAGATCTTTCGCCGATCGAGCGACGGCGGCTTCTGCGGGAAACCGACCACGGTCTGGAACCCGCGATGCTCTGGCTGAATGAGAACGGGCTGCCGATGTCGGTCTCTGGCTGGCAGGCGGTGTTCTCCACGGCCAACGACCGCTGTCACAAGGCCGACGTGCTGGTCGAGGCACACGCCCACCTCCTGCGTCACACGTTCGCGGTGGTCACCCTCGAACAACTCCAGCGGGCCCACATCGCTCAGCTCGCCGAACTCAACCCCGAGCAGCGCGGGCACTACACCCGGATCTTCGGCGACCCGCTGGACTGGGTCCGCCGCAGGCTCGGACACCGGTCGATCCTGACGACCTTGATCTATCTGCACGCCCTCCAGGAGCTGGAGATGGAAACCCGCATGGCCTTGGTCCCGGACACCTGGGACGACCCGAGAGACACCCCGCTGACCCAGATCGGCGACGATGCCGTCCCGGCCGACGCGGAACAGGAAGCGGCCCGGTGACCCGCCGGGGCCGCGGCAGCACGGGGCCGGGCCGACCGTCGGCCTTGCCGCCAGGCAAGTACGACCCGCCCGGCCCGGTGAGGGCAGGTCCCGCGGGCGCGACGGTGGTCTTCTTCCAAGGCGACGACGGTCGTCACGACGTCTTCGACATGGCCCGGCTGCCGCTGCCGGGCTGGTGGATCCCGCTGGCCGAGGCCTTCGCCCAGCGGACGGGCCCCGGCGGCGCACTGCGCACTCGAACCTCAGCATCGGGAGCCTGGTGGTGCCTGGGCCGCTGGATGCGGTACTTGGCCCGACTTCCCACCCCGCCCGCCGATCCCGGCCGCCTCACCGCCGCTAACGTCGAAGGGTTCGTACGGTTCCGCACGGCCCAGGCAGGCGAGGAAACGGCCTTCAAGGACGTGCAGGACATCAAGCTCCTGCTCGACATGGACGCGATCGTCTCGCTCCTGGCACCCGAAGCCCGGGACTCCTTGATCCGGCGGCAGCCAAGATCCCGCGGCTTCGGCCAGGCTGGATACTCCGATGGCGAGTTCGAGCGGCTGCTGGCCGCGGCACGGGCCGATGTTACCCAGATCCGCGACCGGATCGGGGCCGGGGAAGAACTCGTACGCCGCCACGGCAACGGCGCCGGCGACGGGAAGGCGGCCCTGCTGGTCGACATGGCGGCCAGCGGAAGGGTTCCGCGGCTGAGCGATGACGGTCGTCACGACCATCTGACGCGACGGATCACGCTGGCCCAGCACTTGTTTCTGCACCTGCGGGACCTGGCGCCGCTGATGGTCTTGCTGTGTGCTCTGACTGAACGCAACGGCGAGACGATCAAGGAACTGCCCGCACAGCACAAGATCCTGGACGGCCGGGCTGTCGAGCTCACCCTCATCAAACGGCGCCGCGGCCCGCGGCGATGGTTCGAGACGGTCACCTGGGAGATCGGCCCTCCGCACCGGGCCCTGCACACCCCCGGCGGTCTCTACCTGCTGATCCACAAGCTGACAGCCCGCAGCCGGGCGTTCTGCGGCTCGGACCGGCTCTTTTGCGCCTGGCGCAACATCCTCGAGCTCGGGGGCGACGACGTTGCCGAGCACTACCCGCCGTTCGCGGACAAGCTCTGGGGCGAGGTGAAGCTCTCGAAATGGGCCGGGGACCGCCGGCGCCCGCTGCTGGCCGATGCCGCCGAGGGCCGTGAGGCGAAGCCGCTCCAGGTGACCTTCAACCGGATCAAGACCAGCACCGAGGTCCGCCGCACACGCCGGCTGGGCGGACATCTGCCGTCGGCCGCGAAGTCGAACACCATGCAGGTCCTCTTCCGCAACTACCTGGGTGGTGACCCCGTCATCGTCGAGTGGGCCCACCAGGTACTCGGCGAGGCGCTCGCCGACGCCGAGCAGGCCGCACTTCGCGCGCACGAGCAGGTGCTGAACACCGCGGGCGGCTCCTTGCGGGTGGTGACCGGCCCGGCCGACGCCGAAGCGATGCAACGCGAAGCGGGCCTGGATGCCGAGTCGGCCCGGCGGGCGGCCGACGGCGAACTCGACACCGCCTGGACCGCCTGCGGCGACCACGTCCACCCAGCGACCGGGAAGAGCTGCGAGGCATCCTTCCTGGCCTGTTTCCACTGCGGGAACTGCCTGGTCACCCGCGATCACCTGCCCCGGCTGCTGGGTCTCATGGATGCCCTGGCCGAGCGTCGCCTGACGATGAGCGAAACCGCGTGGTGGCGCCGCTACGGGCCGGCCTGGGCTGCGGTCCGCCACGACATCCTCGCGAAGTTCAGCCCCGCGGAACGCGAGCACGCAGAGCGGGCCAAGCCCACCGACATCCTGCTGGATCTGGTTGAGGAACCCTGGGAGCAGATGTGACCGCCCTCGCCCGCAGCGTCGCGATCCCCGGCGACGACGTCTTCGTCCTCCATGACCGGCCACTGCGGGACGGCGTCGCCCTGGAGGAAACCTCACAGTTCGGCGACGACGTCTGGCGCCTGCAGCCCGCGATCCACAAGAGCAGCGGCCGCAACCTGATCCTGAACTTCAACCGCTTCCCTGCCCGGTTCCGACCGGTCGCCAAGCAGCTGGCTTACGCCATGCTCTCCGGGCCCCTCCCGCAAGGAGAAAAGCGCTGCAAGGTCGAAGGAGTACGGTGCGCGTCCACCGAACTCTTCCGCTTCCTGACCTGGCTGGACAGCCAGGCCGAGCCCCGATGCCAGAGGCTGGCCACTCTGACCGGGGCCGACCTTCTCGCCTACCAGCGGCACCTTGTCGGGCTGTTCCCCAATGCGGCGACACAGCGGGGAACCTGCCGGGCGAAAGTCCGGTTGTTCTGGCGCTGGCGGCACAGCCTCAGCGACTGGCTGCCCTTCGACCCCGTTCACATCGACGGGTGGGGCGAACCCGATGCCCGCGGACAAAGGCGAGGCGAGAACCGCACCAGCCGGATTCCCGAAGAGGTCCTCGGCCCGCTGTTCGTCTGGGCACTACGATTCATCGACGTCTTCGGCCCCGACATCATCGCCGCCGACCAGCAGTGGAGGAAGACCCGGTTCATCGGGGTCTACCAGCGGCTTCCGGTCCGGAAGTTCCACAGCTCCACCGGCACCCTGCACCAGGCGATTTCCGATCATCTGGAAACGTACGTCACCAGCGGCCGGCCGCTGCCGGGCTGGCGGGGAGTCCCTAACCGCAAAGTTCTCGCCCAGCAGATCGGATGCAGCCGAAGGTCCCTGGACGAACCCGCCTACCAGGTGCTTATCGACCAGGTCGAGGCCAAGGTCGGGGTCAGCGAGAGCGCCGCCTTCGACATTCCGATCCGCGGCTCGCTCGACGACCGGCCCTGGACCGGCGACATCGTCACGCACCCCGAGCATCCCAACAGCCTCGCAGTTCTGGCCCGGCACCTCCAGGCTGCCGCCTATGCCGTGATCGCATACTTGAGTGGGATGCGCGACTCAGAAGTCAAAGAGCTCCGACGCGGCTGCCTGCGGACCGAGCGGGACCCCGAGGGACGCCCCTACCGCTGGAAAGTCGACGGAATCGCCTTCAAAGGCGAGGACGACCCGAGAGGAGTGCCAGCGACCTGGATTGTCGGCGAACCCGTCGCACGAGCCATCGCGGTCATGGAAACGCTCCAGCCACCCGACACTGACATCCTGTTCACCCGGCTCCCCCACGGCTACGGAACCCGCCACCGTGTCCGCGACACAACCGCCATGCTCAACAGCACCACCAACGAAAATCTCAACCACTTCGTCGCCTGGGTGAACGCCTACTGCGACCAGCACGGACGCAGCGACGCCATCCCGGCCGTCAATGGCAGGACGTTCCGGCTGATGACCTCGCACTTCCGCCGGACCCTGGCCTGGTTCATCGCTCGTCGGCCGGGCGGCTCGATCGCCGGAGCCCTGCAATACCGCCACCACGGCATCCAAATCTTCGAGGGCTATGCCGGCACCAGCGACTCCGGATTCCGCGCGGAAGTCGAGAGCGAACAAGCTCTTGCCCGCGGTGAGCACTACCTCGCCATGGTCGACGCCCACGAACACACCGAGCTGACCGGCCCGGCCGCCGCCGAAGCGGCCCGCCGCCTCGAAGGCTTCGGCCACCGGGCCCGCTTCCAGGGAATCGTCGTCACTGACGAACGGCGCCTGAAACGGATCATGGGACGGGAAGACCCTGCCGTCTATCCCGGCACCTACATCACCTGCGTTCACGACCCCAGCAAGGCCCTCTGCGAACGAGCCCGCAGAGGCCGCTCCGAAGGGCTGCCCGATCACGGCGAATGCCGGCCCCTCGCCTGCCGGAACGTCGCTCTGACCAGCAGCAACACCCAGGCCTGGCGGTCAGAACTCGACCGCATCGACCAGCGCCTGGCGGCACGGCCACCGCTGCCGCCCCTCATGCAGCACCGCCTCGAGTCACGACGGGCCGAGATCACGACGTTCCTCAGCCGCAACACCAGCACCCCGGAGACCGCATGACCCGCCGCGTCGATTCCCCCTCCGAATCCCGAGTCCGGGCGGTATTGGAAGAACTCCGCCAGCGAGCGGGCGACAACGGCACCCAGCCGAGCGTTCTGGCTCTGGCCAGCAAGTTCGGCATGAGCAACACGACCTTCCGCCGCCACTTCCCCGACATCGCACAGGAGATCGCCGCCCTCCGGTCAGCACCGCCGACGCCAGGAGCCCCAAGCGAACCGACCCGCTACGACAGGCTCGTCGCCCGAAACGCCAAGCTCAAGCGTCACAACCGCGAACTCACCGAGACCCTCACACTCGCCGCCTGCCACATCCAGCGCATCACCCTGGAGAACCAGAAGCTGAGAGAAGAACTTGAAGCCGCCACGGGCGTCGCTCGCCTGACCCCCATCCCCTCCAAGCGGCCGGCAACCAGCTGAGGAAGTGGTCAACGGTCAACTGCAAACCCTGGCCACAAGCACCCGGATTACGGTTGCGCCTGCGAGTGCGACGACACCTGGCGCATGGTCTGGGCGCCCGCCACCGAGCCCGGCGCCGTCCCGATCACCGCCCTGCGCCACCCCGCTGCCCTGGTGATCGCTGCCGGCATCCCTAACCCCGACGAAGGTGAGCCCGCGACCTGGGCGGTCTGACCGAGCGGCCGGCACAGAGAAGGCCCGTACTCCCTGCGATGACGCAGGAAGTACGGGCCTTCTCTCGTTTCAGGTCAGAAGCGGCAAATAGTCTATTAGGAATATTAGTTTTCAAATCATTTGATTCTGGGCGCAGCGACTCAAGCACCCATGGCCTACCGAAGCGAACGAGCGGAGGGTCGGGCGAGAGGCCCCGAAGCCTTGTTCTCAACACGACTCGGAACGGGCAAGACGCGTTACACGGTTCGTTCTCTGCCGTTTCCATTGGAAACGGCAACCTCCCGGCCGCACAGTTGCTGACATGGCTCTCCGTCAGACCCTCGATGTGGTCAGTCGTTTCCAATGGAAACGGCGGCCCGGCCCGGGGTAACACCCTCGTTGCTCCCGGCTCAGGCAGCGCGAGGAAGTCAGCGTTTCCGTTGAAAACGGCTAGTCTCGGCCCGTACTTTCTGTCGTCCTGGAGAATCTATGGCTGCCAACCTTCCAAGGCCCAAGCGCACGAGCACCAAGCCGGCCCCCACGGCCCCATCCAAGGAAGAGACGTTCTACCGGGGAGGCAAGGACCGCAGCGGCGACACCGTTGAACTCCACCCCAAGGGCCTCTGCCCCAACCCGTTCAACCAGCGGGCCATGTCGGGCGTCGCGGAACTCGCCGCCACGATCGAGGAAGTCGGCCTCCTCCAGAACATCGCTCACATCCCTGCGGACATCTGGCTCACGCATTACCCGGAGACAGCGGAGAAGATCACCGCCGCGAACGTCATCCTCTTCGGAGAGCACCGCTGGCGCGCAGTCCAGTCACTGGGCTGGCAGACAATCCCCAGCGTCCTCATGGACGACAAGGTCGCGGACGCCCGGCTCATCACCCTCATCGAGAACCTTCGCCGCGCGCAGCTCAGCCCGCTGGAGGAAGCCGAGCACTACGAGGCCCTCCGGAGCAGCGGTCTGTCGTACGAGCAGATCGCGCAGAAGGTCGGAGAGACCGCCAAAGGAGCCATTTCTAAGGGCACCGTATGGAAGCGCGTGCAACTGCTCGCGCTGGAACCGGAAGTCCAAGGGGCGCTCAGGGCCGGCACCCTGGCGGTCAGCACGGCGGAGAAGCTCCAGAAGATGAGCGCCGAGGACCAGCGGGAGGCGGTGACTCTGGTCCAGGGAGGCATGCGCCCGCTGGAGGCACAAACGCAGATCCTCGCACGACAGAGGCAGGCCCAAGACGAGCCCGACTCCGAGACGACCGTAGGCGAGGCCACTGTTTCCACTGGAAACGTCACGACCTCGAAGCCGACGCCCGTTTCCACTGGAAACGCTGCCCCCAAGCCCCGGGCCACGCCGAAGAAGGAGCAGCCCAAACCGTCGGCCGACCAGTACGAACGCGACCGCAGCACCGCAGCCGCAGCCCGAGACGCCGCCTGTCAGCTCCTCGTGGAGACCGTCGACGTCAGCGACACCGGCGACAGCGATCTCCTCCTCAAGGCCATGACCGGCGCCCTGCTCGCCCCGCAGCAGCAGTCCGCAGCCCAGCAGCGCGCCCTGGTCTGGCTCCGCCGGGCCGAACGCCACAGCGTCGACGACCAGAACGCCAGCTCGTACTTCAACGCCGTCCAGGATTCCGGTGACGGAGAACTCCAGCGGCTCGCCGCTTTCGCGAGCGCCCTCGCAGCCGCCGAACTCCGCACCGCCGCCCGCCGGCATTCGTGGGGCAGCCGAGAGACCAGCTACCTCCGCATCCTTCAGGACCACGCGCAGTACGCACCGGAGACCGCGTGGGAGCAGAAGGAACTGGGCTTGGACACCACAGGAGAGAACGCGTGACGCGCACCGTCGACCCCCGCTTCCGCCCCAGAGGGCGGCGCCACCCCAAGATCTATGCCTTCATCCTCGAGTGCGGCGGATCCACCAAGACCACCAGCGCCACGTCCATGGCGACCGAAGCGGCCCTGCGCGGGTACCCGGGCACCATCTTCGACTTCGACGCCAACCGGTCCACGACCACGATCCTCGGCTACAGCGAAGAGGCGATGAAGGGACGGAAGACCGTTCTCGACCTCATCCACGGAACCGCGACCCTGGACGAAGTCGCGCTGCCTGCCCGATACCGCATCGGCGACGGCTACGACGATGACGCCTTCGCCTACATCCCCGGCCTACGGGTCGTGCCCAGCTGCAAGGAGATGTCCACCGCGGACACGGCCATCGCCGAGGACGCGGACCGGCAGGACTGGTTCGCAGAGATCCTGCTCAGCTACGACGGCGACGAGGACGACGTCTTCTGGCTCGACTTCCCCGCCAGCTACGGAAAGATGGTCTACTCCGTGATCCGCATGCTCGACGAGGACGACTCCGTCATCCCGTCGGTCCGCGCCGATCCGAAGGACGTCAAGCTGCTGGTCCCGCTGTTCGAGGAACTGGACCGCGTCCGGGAGAAGAACCGCCTCCGGCGCTCGGTGCCCGGACGCCCAACGGTCAACCACCTGATCCTCACCGGCACCCCGACCGCCAGCTACACCGAAGCGGCGGCCCGGAAGGCAACGGCGCTCGCCGAATCCCGGTACGGCGACATCCTCACGCCCTACATCCGCTACTCCGCCGACGCCAAGAAGCTGTACGACGACTGCTGCCCCCTGCCCATCCTCCTGCCCAACTCGGTGCCGGCCGTCGACTACCGAAAGCTGATGACCAGCATCGGATTCCCCGACCGCAGCTGACCGCCGTTTCCAATGGAAACGGTGCGCGGGCCCGACCACCCCTTTGAGCGGTCGGGCCCTTCCGCGTTCCGCCGGGTCAGAGCCGGGCGTCGATTCCCTCGCTCCCGTGCGAATTCGCACGCGGCACCAGTCGAATCAGGGGCCGGTGAGGATGTCGTGGGTGCCGATGCGACGCCAGATCACGTGCGGTGTGGGCGGATTCAACTGATCGTCGCAACACCTTCTGAACGCGGAGGTGTGCAGTGGGACGACCGAGGAAGCAGATGCCTCAGGCGCCGTCCGGTGCGCGGCGGCAGTGGGCCGCAGACAGGGCGATGCGGCCGCCGATGCGCTCGCCTGGCCGGCCTGAGCCATCGCGTGCTGTTTAGCGCGAGTTCTGGCGTCTGATCGCATCGGGGGTCACTTCTGTCCAGGCCGCCGAGGGGGTCGGCGTGTCGGCGCCGGTCGGGATTCGGTGGTTCCGACACGCTGGCGGGATGGCGCCGCTGAGTCTGGACGAGCCCTCGGGCCGCTACCTGTCGTTCGCGGAACGCGAGGAGATCGCCCTGCTCAAGGCCCAGGAGAAGGGCGTGCGTGAGATCGCCCGCACGCTCGGGCGCGACCCGGGAACGATCTCTCGCGAGCTGCGTCGCAACGCCGCGACCAGGAACGGTAAGCCGGTCTATCGCGCCGTGGTGGCCCAGTGGAAAGCACAGCAGGCCGCGAAACGCCCGAAGACGGCCAAGCTCGTGGACAACGACCGTTTGCGTGAGTACGTGCAGGACCGGCTCGCCGGTGAGGTGCGCCGACCCGACGGCACGATCGTTCCAGGTTCCGCGACGCCGCCGTGGAAGGGTCTGAACAAGCCCCATCGCCAGGACCGGCGCTGGTCAAGGGCATGGAGCCCGGAGCAGATCGCCTGCCGACTGCGGGTCGACTTCCCTGATGATGGGTCCATGCGCATCAGCCATGAGGCGATTTACCAGTCGCTGTTCATCGAGGGCCGAGGCACACTCAAGCGCGAGCTGGTCACGTGCTTGCGCACCGGCCGTGCGTTGCGGGAGCCCAGGGCGCGGTCCAGGAACAAGCCGCAGGGCCACGTCACCGCTGACGTCGTTCTCAGCGAGCGCCCGGCCGAGGCCGACGACCGTGCTGTCCCGGGCCATTGGGAGGGCGACCTGATCATTGGGACGGGCAGGTCCGCGATTGGCACGCTCGTCGAGCGCAGCAGCCGGTCCACGCTCCTGGTGCATCTGCCACGGCTGGACGGTTGGGGCGAGAAGCCGTACGTCAAGAACGGGCCGTCGCTCGGCGGATATGGGGCCGTCGCGATGAACGCGGCCCTGACGGAAGCGATGACCAAGTTGCCCGAGCAACTACGCAAGACCCTCGCCTGGGACCGCGGGAAGGAGCTCTCCGGCCACGCCCAGTTCGCCATGGAGAGCGGGACACGGGTGTTCTTCGCCGATCCTCACTCGCCCTGGCAGCGACCGACGAACGAGAACACCAACGGGCTGCTGCGGCAGTACTTCCCGAAAGGCACAGACCTGTCCCGATGGTCCGCCGAAGACCTCGAAGCCGTCGCATACGCGCTCAACAATCGGCCCCGCAAGATCCTCGGTTGGAAGACGCCCGCCGAAGTCTTCGAAGAGCAACTACGCTCGCTACAACAACTCGGTGTTGCATCGACCGGTTGAACTGGCCCTACATGTGACGGCTGAGCTTCAAATGGGCCAGACGGCGTCACCGCAACAAGCCGAGTTACTGGGTCGTGGACCGGTACTTCGGCAGGTTCCACCCGTCCCGGCGTGACCGGTGGGTGTTCGGCGACCGCGACAGCGGCGCCTTCCTCATCAAGTTCGCCTGGACCGGCAACGTCCGCCACCAGCTCGTCAAGGGCGGGGCGTCCCCGGACGACCCTGCTCTGGCCGAGTACTGGCAGAACAGCCGCCGCAGGAAAGCGCCGCTGCCGATGGACAAGACCAGTCTTCTCCTGGCGGTCAGGCAGCAGGGGCTCTGTCCTCCTACCTCAACGACGACGCCCAGCTCGCCGTGGACTGGCTGCCCCACGCCCGCCTCGTCCGCGAGGCGAGCGAATCAGAGGATCCTGATCTTGTCTATCCTGACTCCGCCAGGATAGTTGGGCCAGTTGAACGTGGTCCACTTGCCGATCGGAGTTTCGGGCTGCCACTTTCCGTCCCCGTACCATTGGACCCGGTTGTTTCCGGTCCAGATCTCGTCAACCCAGTAGGTCCGCCCCGACACTTCGAAGGAGTGTTCTCCACTGTTGGCAAAACATGGGCGCGTGACACTCCAGCCGAAGTTGTAGTTGTAGTGCATGTCCATATGGACATACTCGCTGATGCCGTTGCACTCGACCATGTCGATCGCAGATGCGGACTGCGGGGCCAGGATGAGCGAGGCCACCGCGACGGAAGATGCCAGTATGGCCTTGGCTGCCCGTCGATTCATTTGTCTCACGCAAGTTCTCCTTTACGAAACCGCAGAAGTGCAACGAGTGCCGGTTTTGGTGTGGTCGTCGTTTGCATCTTGCTGCCTATTAGTTCCTTCCGGTCATGAAGCTACGGATGCGGCGGCTCGGAGTCGTCACCCTGTGGTGGACACCTCTGCGTAGCTCGCACGGGGGACAAGCCCCGTGACCCAGTACTACCTCCGCATGGGCCGCGTTGTACGTCGACATCGCGGCGGCGGACGTGTTCGTAGTTCTCGTCGAGCAGGCTGAGCCGGCGGAACTCCTCGGCGGTCTGCTGGTACTGCTTCATCAGTGAGCCTTTCTCATCCTGTGCCGAGAGGGTGAAATGGCCTGGTCAACGATGGCAACGAGGCAAGGCCTTGGCGGTGGCCTGGTGATCTCACCCATCACACCGGCAACCAAGTGCTCCTGTTGATTCCGTATCTATCCATGCTCGACGTCCCGTGCGAGCCCGTCGAGCATGCCTCAGTAGGTGTTTTTTACTCGCTTCCTCGGACTGCGTCCGGCAGCCCAAGAGCGAGTGCCCCTTGTCCCGGAACAGGATGTGCATGCCGCAGGGACTTGATGGACTGGGACGATGAAGATCTTGTCGCCTCTTGTCCTGCGGCTTCTTGAACGGTTCAACGCCGCTTATCCCTGGGATCACAACGCCCACTACCACCGCTGGATCCTGCGGCAGTTGCCGAGGCGCTTCGACCGCGTCCTGGATGTCGGTTCCGGCAGCGGTGATCTTGCAAGGCTCTTGGCCGGACGAGCCGATGCTGTGCAGGCCGTCGATTCCGATCCGGTGATCACAGCCCAGGCCCAGAAACTGACTCCTTCCGGGCTCTCCGTCACCTTCACCGTCGCGGATGCAATAACCGAGCTGCCTGCCGGTCCTTATGACGTCATCACGTGCGTCGCCACGATCCACCACCTGTCGTTCACCCAGGCACTCACCCGCTTCCGCAGTCATCTGGCTCCGGGAGGGACACTGGTGATCGTCGGCCTGTCTCGCGCCCAGACCTCCGTGGACCACCTGCTCGGTGCTGTCGCCATTCCGGCCAACGCTGCCATGGGCTGGCTGAAGAACAAGGGCCGCCCCTCGCAGCGGCCCGTCTCCATGACGGCCCCTACTCGTCCAGCGGACATGACCTTTGACGACATCGTCCGCGAAGCCAGAGACGTCCTCCCTGGCGCACGAATGCGACGACGGTTGTTCTGGCGCTATACGCTTGTATGGAATCAGCCCTGAGCGGCCCGCGGCTTCCTCGACCAAGTGTCGTTGCGGGGGCTCTTGCGGGTGAGACGCGTCTTCCCCGCCGACGCGGGGGTGTTCCGAGCGGAACCATCGCGGCGCTCGGATCAGACGCGTCTTCCCCGCCGACGCGGGGGTGTTCCGCACTAAGCCGGTTCAGAAGATCTCTGGTCTGGCATATCGCCCGGCGCCCCGGAGGACTGATTGTGCTTGCCATCCAGTACGGCCACATGCGCACCGTCCTCGACGCCCGCACCTCCAGCGGCTAAGGCGCCTGCGGCCGCCAAGGCATCCACGCCATCCTCGACGTCGATACGGCCCTCGCCGCCGCCGACACCGCAGCCCGGCTGCGCAACCGAGTCGTCGCCGGAGAGAACGTCTCAGGACCCGCTGCCCGCCGGGCCCTGACCGCCGCCGCCCACACCCCCCGCTTCGAGGGCCGCAGCGTCCCCCGCACGTTCGCTAGTGCTCTGACCGCATAGGTTCGCCGGGTTGGTGGTCGTGGCGGTTGGATGTGTGGTGACGTCCGATCCGACCGCTGGAGGCGCGGTGGCCGAGCCTGTCCGTGTGCGCAGACTGGCAGACCAGGAGGGGCAGCATCTGCAGCAGATCGTGCGTCGGGGCAGCACCAACTCGGTGTGCTATCGGCGGGCGATGATGCTGCTGGCTTCGGCTGGCGGGAACCGGGTGCCTGTGATCGCCCAGCTGGTGCAGGCCGACGAGGCCAACGTCCGGGACGAGATCCACCGCTTCAACGAGATCGGCCTGGCCTGCCTGGACCCTCAGTGGGCGGGAGGCCGTCCCTGCCAGCTCAGCCCTGGGACGAGGACTTCGTCATCCAGACGGCCACCACCCGCCCGACCAAACTCGGTCAGCCCTTCACCCGTTGGTCCCTGCGCAAGCTCGTCGCCTACCTGCGCAAAGTCCACGGCCACGTGATCCGGATCGGCCGCGAGGCGTTACGCTGCCTGCTCGCCCGCCGCGGCGTGACCTTCCAGCGCACCAAGACGTGGAAGGAATCCCCGGACCCCGACCGCGAGGCGAAGCTGGACCGGATCGAGGAGGTCCTGGACCAATTCCCCGACCGGGTCTTCGCCTTCGACGAGTTCGGCCCGCTCGGGATCCGTCCCACCGCAGGCTCGGGCTGGGCCGGGCAGAATCGTCCCGACCGGCTGCCCGCCACCTACCACCGCACTCACGGCGTGCGGTACTTCCACGGCTGCTATTCGGTCGGCGACGACACCCTGTGGGGCGTCAACCGCCGCAGAAAGGGTGCCACCAACACGCTGGCCGCGCTGAAGTCGATCCGTGCCGCCAGGCCCGACGGCGCCCCGATCTACGTGATCCTGGACAACTTGTCCGCCCATAAAGGCGCCGACATCCGTCGCTGGGCGGGGAAGAACAAGGTCGAGCTGTGCTTCACCCCGACCTATGCATCCTAGGCGAATCCGATCGAAGCCCGCTTCGGACCGCTGCGGCAGTTCACCATCGCCAACTCCCACCACCCCAACCACACCGTCCAGACACGTGCCCTGCACGCCTACCTGCGGTGGCGCAATGCCAACGTCCGCCACCGTGACGTCCTGGCCGCCGAACGCAAGGAACGCGCCCGAATCCGCAGCGTGAAAGGCATCCGCTGGGGCGGACGTCCCCTCAAGACCGCAGCATGAACGCACTTTCTACCCAGTGCGCAGCTCCTCGTGAAAGGCTGGGGGCATGATGGGTGGACCGTTTGAGAACCCAGAACTCTGGGCATTCCTGGAGTCATTGCACCGCGGCAAGTTCCTTTCCGGCACCGTCACAGCGATCGAACGGTTCGGTGTGTTCGTGGCGCTGGACGACGGACCCGACCATCCGGTCTTCCCCGGCGTCGGATTCATCTCCTTCGCTGAACTGTCCTGGCGACGCTTCGAGGCAGCCACCGACGTCGTGCAGGTCGGGCAGCGCGTCTCATGCGAGTTCCTCCAGTTCGACACATGGAACCTGGAGGCGAGACTGTCCTTGAAGGCCACACAGCCGGACCCCTTTCAGGTATTCGCCGACACCATCGCGTTGGGGCAGAAACTGCCTGGCCAGGTCACCAAGCTGATCCCGTTCGGCGTCTTCGTCCAGGTCGCCGACGGGATCGAGGGACTGGTTCACCTGCGCGAGCTCGCCTGGACACCGGTGGAGGCTCCAGCAGATGTCGTCCAGGTCGGCGACGAGATCACGGTGGTCGTCACCGAGATCGACCGAGAGCGACGCAGGCTATCCCTCTCCCGACGACAAAGCTCATCCGCCGGCATGTGACGCGCTGCGTTGCGACGGTTCCCTTGCCCGAGCGCTCCTGAACGTCTGCTCAGCCAAAGGAAGACACACGCCCCAGGCCGGTGAACCTTTCCGGTCGCAGCACTACTAGGAAAGCCAGAACCTTTCTCGCCCGCGACGGCATCGTGCTCTATGACAACCCCGACGCGTTCCTGCTCTGCGCCTTCAAGCAGGACAACGCGCTCTGCGAACCCGAGCCCGGCGCTACCGCCCCACGGCAGTATGACTGCTGACCCGACTGCGGCAACGCCGTCCGCACTGACGCTCACGCCCGACAACTCCGCGAACGCACCGACGAGCTCGACCAGCTCGCCGCTCACTCCCCCGGCCCGGTCAGCAAACGCCTGCGCGCCAACGCCAACCGCCTCCGCGAGACGGCCGACACCCACGACACCACTGCACAGCCCGCAGAGGCCCTCCCATGAACCAACAGCACCAAGACGAGCGCACCCCGTATCCGCAAAGCCATGGCCCGGCTCCTGAGCAGACAGGCCACCGCCTCCAACGACAGCCTCACCATCGTTGCCCTCGCCGCCGAGGCAGGCGTCAAACGCTGGGTCCTCACGGACAAGCACGTTGACCTGAAAGAAGAATTCACCCGACGGAAGTCCGAGGCGAACGGCATCCCGCTCGCGTTCCAGCATCTGTACGCCCGCGCAGTAGATGCCGAAGCCGTCGTCCACGCACTGCGGGAGGACAACGGTCGGCTTCGCGAGCACGTCGCCGTCTATGCCCAGGTCATCCACGAACTCCGCACCGAGCTGGACCGGCGCACCAACAACAGCACCCAGCGGAGCCCCGTCCGGAGCCTCCCCACCAGCCACCTATGAAGCGCGGGGCGCTGCGCCTGGCCGCGGTCGGCGTCAGCTCACCACTGGGTGATGAGCGGTGTGTCCGGTCCGTGCTGGCGCCAGGCCTCGGTGAGGCGGACGAGGCGGGCGGGGGCGGCGATGCCGCGCACGGTTGCGATCTTGCCGCTTGTGATGTCGAACGTCACGGCGCCCACGACCTTGCCGTCGGGCACGAAAAGGATGGCGGGGGCGCCGTTCACGAGCGCGTAGTGGACAGCAGAGATTCCGCCGGCAAGCCGCTGTTTTGCGGGCGTGGATTTGAAGCCGGCCCGTGCGATGGCGGCGATGCGCTGTGGAGTGTCGTACCGAAGCAGCTTCTCGGTCAGGCCGGCACCGTCGGAGATCGCGGTCGCGTCGTCGGTGAGCAGCGCCACTAGGCGTTCGGTGCGGCCCGAGGTGGCTGCGGCGAGGAATTCCTCGACGATCCTGCGGGCGGATGCCGGGTCGACTTCGCCACTGCCGCGGCGTGTGGCGGTGATGCGGTGCCGGGCTCGGTGGAGGTGCTGCTGGCTTGCGGAATCGGTGATGTCGAGGATCTCGGCGATTTCGGCGTGGTTGTGGGAGAACGCTTCGCGCAGGACGTAGACGGCCCGCTCCAGCGGTGACAGACGCTCCATGAGAGTCAGTACGGCCAGGGAGACCGATTCACGCTGCTCGAATGTGTCGGCCGGGCCGAGCATCGGGTCGCCGTCGAGGAGCGGTTCAGGCAGCCAGGCACCGACGGTGCGTTCGCGGCGGGCCTGCGCTGAGCGGAGCTGGTCTAGGCACAGGTTGGTGACGACCTTGGTCAGCCATGCTTCCGGCACCTTGATCCGCTGCCGGTCGGCAGCCTGCCAGTGCAAGAACGCATCCTGCACGGCGTCTTCCGCGTCGGCGGCGGAGCCAAGCAGCCGGTACGCCAGCGAGGCCAGCCGGTTCCGGTTGGCCTCGAACCGGCTGGTGTCGAAGCGATCACTGGCGGTGCTGTTCACGCGGAACACCCTAACTAGACGGCTGCGCTACCACGTTCTCGGCGGACTCGGCGGACTCGGTGGGCCCGGCGCCCAGGCGGCGTTCGCGCCTGGGCAGACCGCTGGCCAGGCAAAGCGCGACACCGAATCCGAGCCAGGTCATGAGCACGAGGACGGAGTGGGTGGAGCCGTGGCCGTCGAAGAAGGCTGTGGAGCGCAGCAACTGGCCGCCCGCTCCGGGCGGCAGCAGCTGGCCGAGCGTGCCGGACCAGCCCGGCAGCATCTCGGGTGCGGTCGAGGCGCCTGACAGGGGGTTGCCGATGAGCATCATGGTGACGGCGCCGAGGCCGAAGCCGGCGTACCCGAACTGTGACTCCAGCCCGATGATGGTCAGGGATGTGGCGGCGATGGCCAGGGCGATCGCGCCGGTGCTGACCAGGTAGGAATCGTCCAGTGAGCCGAGCCAGAACTGCAGGATCGCTGCCACCGCCAGGCCTCCGGTGATCGCGAAGGTGAGTGCCCCGGCGACTTGGCGGACGATGCCGCGGACCAGCCTGGTCAGTAGCAGCGCGGCGAGCAGGCCGCCCATGACCAGGGGCAGGGCTCCGGCGGCCAGGCCGGCGCCGCGGGGGTCGTCGGCCGGCAGGGCGACGATGTCGCGGACAGGGGACGTCTTGCTGGGGCCCTGCGCCTGACCGAGCCCCACCGCGACGCCCTGAAGGGTCTGGGCGACCGCTGTGCCGGCGGCCGAGGCTGTGATGACCTGCGGAGCGCCGGAGCTGACGTCTATCGCCCCGTACACCTCCCGGTCGCGGATCAACCGTTCGGCGGATGAGGTGTCGGCGACCTCGGTGATCGCGAAGCCGCCCGGCAGGCGTTGGTCGAGCGCGGCGCTGACCTGCTTGACTGCGGCGGGCGGCCCGGCGACGGCGATCGGCACGTCGTGCACATGCGACCGCACCGACGGCCAGGCGAAGGCGGTGAGCAGCACACTGATGAGTGCCGTGAGCAGGACGACTGTCCTGGCCACCGTCGGCCAGGACGACGGCAGTGTGTCGGCCACGCGTGGGGCCGGAGTATCCATGCGTCCTCCTCGGACAGAGAGATCTCTTTGCCTGGTGACGGGGACGGGCTGGTTGCACACCCCGGGTCAGCAGCGGCTCCGGCCGGTTGCTGGTCCGGCCTCGCAGGTGGGCGGGCGGTATCTGGCCCAGTGCCGGGGTGCTCAGGCGCGCACAGGATGGGGCGGCGGTGATCCGCCCCTGGCCTCGAAGCGCAGTGGCAGTGCTGCCCACGGCGGCTACGCGGCCGCCTTCTCGTCTGACGCATCCGGTACGGCGGCCAGATGGCGCTTGCGCTTGGGCAGGCCGAAGGTCGGGTGCGAGGTGGTCCACAGCGACATCTTGAGGATGCCCGCCTTGATCCGCGCGGCCTTCCTGCCGCCCACGTACTTGGGCTTCGCCTGTGCTTCGCCGTCGACCATCTGCAGGATCCCGTCCCGCCGCCCGAGGCTGATGTGGTTGCCGTGGTACTCCAGCTTGGCGTTAGGGATCTTGCGGCCGGTCAGGCGTCCCACGATCGCGGCCGTGGCCTGCATGCCGGTGTAGCCGGCCGAAGCACAGGACATCGGCAGAGGTCGGCCATTGTCGCCGATGGCGTAGGCGCTGTCGCCCACGGCGTAGACGTTCGGGTGCGAGACCGACTGCATAGTGCGATCGACGACGATCCGACCGTTCTCGGTGACCTTCAGCCCGCTGGCGGCAGCGATGGGGGTGACCGCGAACCCGGCCGTCCACACGGTCGCGTCGGACGCCAGGGCGGTGCCGTCGGCGCACAGCACCCGCGCCGCTTCGACGGCTTCGGCCTCGGTGTGCTCCAGGACGGTGATGCCCAGCCGGTCACAGGCCTGGCGCAGATGGCTGCGGGCTCCGGCGGAGAGTGACGCGCCCAGCTCGCCGCGGGCGATGAGTGTCACTGACAGGCCTGGCCGGGATTCGGCGATCTCGGTGGCGGTCTCGATGCCGGTCAGCCCGTCGCCGACGACCAGCACACTCCCGCCTTCGCCCCGCTTGGCCAGGTTGTCCAGGCGCTCGCGCAGGCGCAGTGCCGCCGGACGACTGGTGACGTGGAAGGCGTGTTCGGCCACGCCGGGGACGCCTTGGTCGGCGACGCGGCTGCCGAGCGCGTAGAGGAGGGTGTCGTAGGCGAGCTCGCCGCCGCCGTCGGCGTCAGCCACGGCGACGACCTGCCGCTCGGGGGCGACGGCGGTGACACGGGCCAGGCGCAGCCGTATCCCCGTGCCCGCGAAGACGTCGGCGAGCTGTGGAGCCTCGATCTCCTGGCCGGCCGCGAGCTGGTGTAGCCGCAGCCGCTGGACGAAGTCCGGCTCGGCGTTGACCACGGTGATCTCGGTGCCTGCCGGGGACAGCCGACGGGCCAGGGTCCCGGCCACGTAGGCCCCGGCATAGCCGGCGCCGAGAACGACGATGCGGTGCTTCATTTGCTGCTCCTGTCGGTTCGCTAGCTCTCTGTCGGTGACTTGAGCGGGACAGCGCCCCGATTCCTGACAGGAACAACATGTGACATGGATCACAGAGGGGCAGGAGTGCCGCCAACCGATGCTCGCAACGTCGAGGCGGCGCGCATGGGACTCCGTGGGCGCGTGATGCCGCTCAACGCAAGGCGTGTCACTCACTCAACGCCACGGCCTGGACGACGGGCGCTGTCACGTTGTTGGCTGTGGGTCTCTGGCAGTGTGTCGGGGCGTGGGGGCCGGGGTTTCGGGCTGGTGCTCAGGCTTTGGCGGGTTGGCCGGCGGCGCCGGTGATCTGCTCCCAGATGGCGAAGCGGACGGTCATCTCGGCTCGGTAGTCGGAGGCTGTCATCAAGTGGCGGCGAGGCCGGAAGTGGGGTGAGATGCCACTGAACGCGGCCAGGAACCGCTGGGTTCCGCCCACGCTGCGGAAGCCCTTCATCGCGCGTTCGCGCTGCCGGGTGGGCTGATGACTGTTCTCGGCCCGGTTGTTCAGGCCCTTGTGCGAGCGGTGCTCGAGCGACGGCATCACCTCCCGGTGGGCCGCGCCGTAGGAGTGGAGCTTGTCGGTGACGACCACCCGCGCCACCGCACACGTCTTCTTCAGCAGTTTGCGGAAGAACCGCCTGGCCGCAGCGGTGTCTCGCCGGTTCTGGACCAGGATATCGAGCACGGTGCCATCCTGGTCCACGGCCCGCCACAGGTACTTCCGCTCACTGTTGATCTTGATGAAGACCTCTTCCAGGTGCCACTTGTCCCCGGGCTGGGGCCGCCCCCGGCGCAGGCCGTTGGCGTAGGACCGCCCGAACTTCGCGCACCAGCGCCGGACCGTCTCGTAGGACACGATCACACCGCGCTCGAGCAACAGCTCCTCCACCTCGCGGAAGCTAAGCGGGAAACGGAAGTACAGCCACACACAGTGGGAGATCACCTCGACCGGGTACCGGTGTCCCTTGTACGACGGCGACGCACTGCCCACGGACAATCCCTCCCAGCATGATCAACCCGAAAATCATCCCATCCGGACAGCCAACGTGACAGTGCCTCACGCGAAGCTCTCTGCCGAGGTCGGGAAACTCGTCCCAGACCGATGGGTTCCTGGCGAGGGGCGCGGACAACAGATCGCCTTCGTACATGTGCCCCTCTGTCATCGGGTTCTCCCGAAGTACCTCCAGGGGTCAGGCGGCCCAAGGGAAAGATCTGTCGGTGACGCCATCACCCATCATCACTGTCCGCCCAGCACTTGACGTCGTCGGCGGTCAGGGCGGCGGGAATGCCGTGGGTCCGGGCCGCGGTCAGATCATGAACAGCTCCGGGTAGGGCGTCCGAGGCCCAGATCAGACGGCCGGCTGGATCCGCGAGGACCTGCACATTCATCCCGTAATGCTTCTTCTCCCCCGAGTAATACAGCTGGTCGGCAGCGACGCGGTCGATCGGCAGCACGGTGCCGTCGAGGATCACGTACGCCTTCTTCCGCACGGTCGTCATGGCCTGTTCCAGAGTGGGCGCGAGCGCGGCCAGCAGGTCGACGGCCTCGCGTATGTACCGGTGGACCGTCGTGATCCCGACGCGGAAACCTGCTGCGAGGCGGGTTCAGGTGTCGCCGCAGCGCAGGTGGGCCAGGACAAGCAGGGCCTGCCGGCCACACGTCAGGCGTCGCCACCGGGAGCCGATCCGACGACGGTGACCCGCAAGGAGACCGGAGAGGTGCTGCAGAGTGCGGCTGGACAGATCGATACCGGACGGATGGACAAGCATGCGAAAGCTCCTGGCGGACTGGCGATCTTGGTCGTGAATCCGTCTACCAGGAGCTTTCTCCATGCCCACCGCCGGGGTCGCCCGTCCAACCACCCGTCAGGTTGGAGACGGCTCCCGGGGGATCCTCTCGGCTGCAACAACCTTCTGCAGTCAGGACCGAGACCTATTATTTCCGATTCTGTATATGACCACGCCTAGAAATAGCGACACCGCCGGGGCGATCATTATCGGAACGAAATTTGCCCCGTTCGCAAGCATCACCCCAATGGATACGATCATAACCAGAGTGAAAAATATAACCCCTATCCCCAGCGCTTTGACCACTTGTGCAGTGACGTGACCCACTAATCCTCCTCCACGCTTCCGGGTGATCCGGTGGGTGAGTAATTATTTGCCGCGCCATCTAATGAAAGCGACGATGCACACAACGGCCAGCATTGCCCCGAATAAGATAGGAAGCTCCCACCCCTGCGGAATTCAAGATCCTTTTCCCTGCCCTTCAGGTGTATAGATCATGACACGTTTCCAAACTCTCTCCAGAGGCCTTTTTAGGAGGCGGGTGGGAGCAATCTTTCTGCCTCACCCGCCCACGGTCGGCGCCTACACCCCACCTACCGGTGGGGACGAGCACTAGCTCGTCCCCACCGGTCGCCCTCGCGGCGAGGCCCTACATCTGGTTCCGTTTGTTCATTCGCGCAGCCACCGCTCCCCAACCGAGGAAGAGAAGGGTCAAGGCGAGGAGTGTCAGGCCTCCAGCGATCATCCCTAGGACTAGTAGGGTGATCGACAGCGCAATACCGAGTACGCCAAAGACGTAGGTCGCGGTCAGCAGCCGCTTGGACAGAGCTTGTCGTTGCATGGATACTCCCACTTGGCGCACTTTGCGTTTTCCTTTCCGAGTGCCGGGTTCTTCAAGGCGGCCCGGTGTCTGATCAACTGAAGGGCATTTGGGCAATCTGACTACCCGCCCAGCTTGCCGCGTAGCAGCCGAGGGCGAATCCCGCCGAGGCGCCGAGCGTTAGGGGCGCGGCCAACGCCATACTTCCGCACGCCATTCCTATACCGCCACCTGCTACGGCTCCTGCTACGTCACCCCACAAGGCCTTGGTGTCACCTTCTGCCAGATGGGCTCCTGCTTGAATCACATCGCCGACCGGGCCCAGTGCATCCACCAGCGCTAGCCCACTCGGATCGATGTGGTTGATGGGGTCGCCCGCACCGTAGAGGTAGGCGTTGGTTTCCTTGCCGCTGGGGTCGGGTTGGGTGAAGCGGCCGAGGTTGGGGTCGTAGTAGCGGTGGCCCATCTTGTACAGGCCGGTGGGGTCGAGGTAGGTGCTGGTGTAGCGGTAGGGCTGGTTGGTTCCGGTGTTGGTGCGCGGCTCGCCGTAGGGACCGTAGGAGTACGTAGCGGTGCGCTTGCCGGCGGAGTCGACCAGGCCGATGACCGAGCCCTGGGCGTCGGTGAGGTAGTACTGGCTGTTTCCCCCGCTCCTCATGGCCACCAGCGTGCCCGAGGGCTCGCGGACGAAACCGGTTGCGGTGCCGGAGGCGCTCTGGTTGCTCAGGCCGACGGCGGAGTTGGTGAAGGTGGTGGTGTCGCGGGTCAGGCGCTGGGTGTTGTCGGTGCCGGCGTAGGTCTGGTTCGTCGTGGTGCCGGACTGGGTGTAGGCGTCGAGCTGGGTGAAGGGGCTCCAGGTTTCGTTGGTGCGGGTGCCGGTGGGGCTGGCGGCGCTGGTTTCGTTGCCGGCGCCGTCGTAGGTGAAGGCGGTCTTGCCGTTGAAGGCGGTCAGCTGGCCGGCGTCGTTGTAGGTGGCCTTCTGGGCGGCGGCGTCACAGGTGGCGGGCAGGGTGGTGCCGAAGGAGCGGCCGAGGCGGTTGCCTGCCTCGTCGTAGCAGTAGGACCAGCCGGCGGTGGTGGCACCGCTCTTGGTCTCCACCGCCTTGGTCAGGCGGCCCGCGGTGTCGTAGGTATAGGCAGTGGCGGCACCGTCAGCGGTGCGCTTGCGGATCTTGTCGGTGTCCTTGCCCGCGTTGGCGTAGTCGTAGGAGATCGTCGACAGGGTCGTCGTGCCTGCCTTGACCTCGATCTTCGTGGGGCGGCCGGAGTCGTCGGGGGTGACATTCTGGGTGGTGCCGCCGGGGAAGGTGATCTTGGTGCGCTCGCCGTTGTTGTTGTAGCTGTAAGTGGTCTTCGCGTTCCCGGGTTCGGTGACCGAGATCAGCTGGTTGGCCTCGTCGTAGCCGTAGGTCACCGTGCCGGCGGAGTCGGTCGCGGTTTCCAGGTTCCCGGTGGCGTCGTAGGTGATTGACGTGGCCGGGGTGCCGGGCAGGGCGCGGCTGCGCTCGCGGTTCTGCTCGTCGTAGGTGAACGTCGATGTCCCGGCGGGAGTGGTACGAATTCTGAGGTTGCCGTCGGCGTCATAGGTGAAGGCGGCGGTCTCCGAGCCTGCCTTCTGGGTCTTGATGCGGTCGCGGTCGTCGTAGGTGTAGGTGGTGGTGATGCCGCGGCCGTCGGTCATGCTTTCCTGGCGGCCGAGGTCGTCGTAGGTGTAGCTGATGGGCTTGAGCGGGCTGGGCGGGGTGACCTTGGTCAGGTTGCCCGAGGTGTCGTAGGTGTAGCTGGTCTTCTTCTCCCGCGGGTCGGTGGCGGTGCAGCGCTGGCCGGGCAGACCGCCGCAGTCCATCTCACCGCTCTTGGGGTTGTAGGTGTACTCCCATTCCACGGCGGTGCCGCCGGAGGTGGAGTCGGTCGAGGTGAGCAGGTTGCCCGAGGTGTCGTAGGCGTTGGTGGTCTCCTCCGCGCTGGCGGAGGTGGCCGTCTCGGGGAAGTAGCCGCTGCCCTTCTTCACCCATGTCGCCGTCGCCGATGCCCCCGTCGGGATGGCGACGGATTCCGGGTTGAAGGCCTCGTCGTAGGTGTAGCTGGTGACGTTGCCGTCCTCGGGGGAGAGGCCCATCGCATCGGTGGCGGTGGCGATGTCGTTGTCCGGGCCCCAGGACTTGGAGCGCGTGTGCCCGAGGGGGTCCTCGGTCTTCTTGGTACGCCAGTAACCGTCGACCGTTTTGAGAGTGTTGTTCCCTCGCGGATCGGTGATCTGGACGAAGCCCTCGCTGCTGGTGTTGTCCGGGCCCAGCGCCCAGTTGAACACGGTGGTGTTGCCTGCTCCGGTGGCGTTGTTCACCACGCGGTTCAGGGAGGCGACCTTGTCGCTGCTCCAGGTGAACCTGGTCTGCCGCCCCTCCGCGGTCGTCACTTTGATCAGGCGGTTGGAGGAGTCGTAGTCGAAGGTGGTCTTCTTGCTGTCGGTGTCGGTGAACGTTTTGATCAGGTCACCGGTGTAGGTGTAGCTGATCGAGCGGCCGGTGTTGTCGGAGACCTCAGTGATGTGCTTGCCGTCGTTGGTGAACGTCAGCGTCCGCTTCGACGTCGAGGTGATTTTCGAGGTGAAGTTCCCCGAATAGCTGATCGTGGTGGCGTTGCCGTTCTTGTCCTCCACCTTGGACACCCGCGCGATCCCGGTGGTGCCCGGGCGGGTGAAGGTGGTCTTCTCCCCGGTACGGCGGCTGGTGAGGGTGAAAGACTTCTTGTCCGAGGCTTCGGTCAGATCCTGCTTGTAGCCCTTGGCCGAGGTGAAGCCCGAGCCGTCGCGGGCGAAGACGGCGGCGGTGCCCGACGGGCCGTGGACGGAGACGCCCCTGGAAGTCGGTTCCGTGACGTGGTAGTCCGCGCCGGTGGTGGCGTTCCAGCCGATGCTGTTGAGGCTGTTGAAGGTGTTGCCGTAGGACAGGCCGGGGCCGGCGTCGGCGATGTCGAAACCCTCGACGGTCAGGAGCAGGTTGCCGTTGCCGTAGTTGACCTGGGCGCTGACACCGTCGGAGAGTTGGGCGGAGAAGAACTCCGACCAGGGGACCTGGCCGACACCAAGAGCGTAAAAACCTGGGTCGGCCGCTGCGGACTTCGCCAGCGGCTGCCCGGTGGTCTGCGCCGTCTTCAGCGGGGTGCTGGCCGGTGCCTTCGTCACCCCCAGCGGGAAGGGCTTCGGCTTCGCCGCGGTGGCCGGCGCCGCAGCAGGACGCGGAGCCGTAAGGGGCTGGGCGCTCGCGGGGAGGGCGGCGGTCATGGTGGCCGTCGCGGTGGCCACGGCCAGGACGGACAGCGGCAGCCAGTATCTGCGGCGCCGCATTGCGGGCATGCGAGGATTCACGAAGGTCTCTCCGATGCGTGAGATGTCAAAGGAGCAGGACCTGCCGGGGCGGCATCCCTGCACGGATGCCGCCCCGCCCTGTTCCTGACGGGAAATGGTGTGTGAACAGCCCGGTGAGGGCCGTCAGCAGCGCTTGGAAGTACGGGCGTTGAGCGGATCGGGATCGGCTGGGATGTTGATCGTTCCGTCGGCCGAGGTGCACTCGTCGGCCGTGTCGGCCGCGTTGCCCCAGAACTCCTGCGAGTGAGTGTTGAAGACCGTTCGCTGGCCGACCAGGGAGTTGCGCTCGTAGGCCCACACGCCGACGGTCAGGTTGAAGTTGATGTTCTGGTCCAGAAAGGACTTCCACGCCCACACGTAGCCGTAGTTCTTGTCACAGCTGGGCGAGTAGAACTGCTTGACCGAGGCGATCGTCTCCGTGCCCCGGTAGATGTACTCCGTCGTGCCGATCTGCGCGGCGTCCGAACACACCCCCGCCGCGGTTGCCACCGCGCTGAGCGGGTTGCCGGCCTCCGTACCCGCCGCCCCCGCCGCGGCGTTCGCCGCCTGCTGCTGAGGCGTCGCCCCCGGACCGGTCGCCGCCGATGCCACCCCTGTGCCCAGCAGCGACAACGTTGCCCCCGCGACCGTCGCCGCCACGGTCATACGCACACGTCTCACGTGCAAACCCCCCCTGTGCGAAAGCGTGTCCCCAGCGCCCGGCACGAGCACCAGGCAACTCACGCGAATGAAGGCGCACCAACCGATGCGCCTTCGCATCATCGCCATAACCCCCACCGGAACGGCGTATTCCGTGATCGTCGCTACGGTAAGCCAACACCTTGACGCTCCGTGACGTCATGGATTCAGAAAGCGTTTTCCTGCATACCCAAGGCAAACCATTCACGCCGCCGGCGATTCCTCAGGCCGGTGCCGTGCATAGATGTTCAATACACAAGACAGGGCGTCAGGTGTGAGTTGAACAACACGCATGACACCTGGACAACAGGGCAGACGAGCCCGTTTGACCTGTCCTCAGCACACCCGTCCCACCGACAGCACGCCCCGCCCCGCCAGGCCGACAGGTCACACCTCCGACCCGGCCGGGCCCGGGGCAAGGCCCGCAACCTCACGGACGAACGCTTCCGGAGAGATCCAGGAGCCGCGAACGGCGAGGTGGCTGCCGGCCAGGTCTCCAACGCCCACCAGGCCGTACACACTGGCGTACAGCGCGGTCCACGAATACGAAGCCGGCGAAACCCTGAAGGCGGTCGAGCACCCGGGAGCAGGGATCCAGCCTCACCCAGAACCGGACCGACACCAGCCTCAAAACCCCAAACGCGAAGGCCCTGGCCGATGCCGCGCTGAGCACGGACTCCCTCCAGCGGCAAAAGAACTTCCTGCCCTGACCGGCCTCCCCGCATGGCGCGACTGCATGAAGCCGGGCCCCGGGGTGCGTCACCCCCGGGGCCCGTGGTGTGTGCGGCTCAGGACCAGCTCTTCCCGGCCGCCGTGGTGGTGAGCCAGTCGGCAGCTTCGGCGCCGGTCATCAGCAGGAGCTGCGTCGGGTGTGCGGTGTCGTTCTGGACGACCTGAGCGTGGCCCGGGCGTGCGGTGTCGTTCTGAACGACGTGGACGTGGCCCGGGTGTGCGCTGCTCTTGGGGGTGGGGCCGGCTATCGGGGCGAGCTGCTGCCAGGTGCCCGCGCTGACCCGCGCGAGGATCACGGTGGCGAACCGTTCGCAGTCTCGGGCGCGAGCCCCGCCCTCGCCCCGGCCGCTGCTGTTGATTATCGGTATAGCCAAGCGGGAGCTCACCAAGCGCGGTTTCGGGCCGTGGGCCTGGGCGTTCCGGCGCGGCACGGAACGCCAGTGCGTGCAGTTCGCGATCCTGCCGTGGGACGCGCTCGACACTCGTTCGTGGGGTGACACCGGTCAGATGCCGGCCCCGGAAGTCGCCCGGGTCCTGGGGACGTACGCGACCCGGGTGCTGACCCCGCGCGGGTCGACGGCCGTCTCCAGCCTCGAGCTGATGACGTCGCTGCGCCCGCCGACCCGCGCGGTCAAGGACGAGGAGACCGGCGCCTGGGTGCCCGGGGCGATGCCCGGTTCCCTGCCTCGCGCGCTTCCGCCGGCCCCGCCGGAAGCGCCGCCCGAGCACCCGGTGGCCATGGCCGCGCTCAAGGGCCGCGAGCAGGGCGAGGACGACGTCTTCCACGAAGAGGCGTACGAGTGGGCGCGCGACGTGGAGCTGATCACCGACCTGGAGGCCACCCGGAAGTGGGCGGTCGGCATCGACGTGAACACCGCGTTCCTCGCCGCCGCCAACCGCCTCGTGGTCGGGCTGTCCGAGCCGGTCCACGTGGAGAACCCGGTGTTCGACAAGAACGTGCCGGGCACCTGGCGCATCGACCTGTCGGCCATCGAGATGGACCCGCGCCTGCCGAACCCGTTCACCTTCCGCGGCGAGCGGCCGACCGGGCCGGGCTGGTACTCCACCTCCACCGTCGCCTACGCGGCGGAGCTCATCGACACCTACCAGCTGCCCGTCACCCTCAACCCCACCGAGGCCTACCTGCGCCGCGAGTCCGGCCCTTACCTGGATCCCTGGTACAAGCACCTGTCCGAGGCGTACAAGGCGACGATGGCCGACCTCGGGGTGGTGTCGGGGATGGGCGAGCAGGAGTTCCTGGACGCGATGGCCGTGCACCAGGACGACGACCCCGCGACGGTCGCCGTGCTGGACGCGATCAAGTCGACGGTCAAGGGCGGCATCGGCAAGCTGAGGGAGCGCAACAAGAACTCGCAGATCCCGGCCGGTGAGCCGTGGCCGACCCTCAAGCGCGTGGCGTGGAGCCCGCACATCCGGGCCGAAGTCATCGCCAAGGCCCGCACCGGCATGCACCGCAAGATCCTCAAGACGGCCCTGGCCACCCAGTCCAACCCCGCCCCGGTCGGTCACCTGACGCTCGGCGAGGACGCGCTGCTGCCCATCGCGATCCTGTCCGACTGCGCCGTCTACCTCTCGGACGGGCCCTCGCCGCTGGACGTGCTCCCGCGCACCGCCGACGGCAAGCCCGTTGCCGGCGGATTCCGCCTCGGAGTGAGCCCCGGCATGGTCAAGCACCAGGGCACCGAGCCGCTGATGTGGGCCATCACGATGCTCGACGAAGGCCACAACCCGGCCAACCACATCAAAGGCACCGACTCGATCGACGACGGAGAGTAGGACACCGAGATGGGCATCCTGGGCGACAGCCTCGACAAGGCCACCGCGGGCACCGCGACCCGGCCGATCCCCAAAAGCGCCGGCGCGCAGATGCGCTACCTGGTCAAGCAGCACTCCGGCTCCACCAAGGCCGTAGCGCAGCTCCTGGGCATCTCCCAGCGCACCGTGGAGCGATACCTCAAGGGAACACTCAAGCGGCCCCGCAAGGACCTCGCCACACGCCTGACGGGAGAGGTCCGCAAGAAGTGGCAGCCCCGCGTGGTGGCCAGGGCGAAGAAGCGGGCAGCCAGCACGGACGGCATCAGGATCGAGACCCGGGCCCGGTTCGGGTTCACCGCCGCGCCGGGCACCACCGACGACGGACGAATCCGCCTCATCACCCAGCACCTCCCCCCGACCTACGCCGCCCGCCTCTTCACCGCCCAGGAACAGGGAGCCACCGAGCAGCAGCTCCAGGACATCGCCGCCGCAGGACTCCAGGAGATCTACTTCAAGGACCGCGGCCGCCGCGCCCCCGGCCTCCAGGTGGAACTCACCGACATCGACTACATCGAGCTCGACTTCTAACACTCCCCGCCTGGGGCGGGCATGCGTGAGTGTTTGAGCCGAAGCGCGGTAGTTGCCACACAGGCAGGCTTGTTGTCACCGTGTCCGGGTTGGTAGGCGTTACAACCAGTTGAGCACCGACGCCGGACAAGGCGGCAGCGGCCTGTCAGTGGCCGGTGGCAAGATCGCCGGCATGGTTTTCGTACGTACTACTCCGCCGCGGCTTGTCGACGTCACCGCGGTCTTCCCCGAGCTGGCTCCGTTGGCGCGTGCGGCGATTCGGCTGCATCCACGGGCCGGGTCGCCCTTGGTACGGGACAGCTCTGTCGGTGGCCCATTGCTGTGGCCCGTCGAAGAGCCGTGGCCGCACTGCGAAGCCATGCACTCGGGCACCGGACGGTGCAAGTCGCCGGCAGACATACGACTCGAGAGGTGCCGACAAGCCCGACTCCACCGTGATCCCCAAGGGCCTCACTACACGCCGGAGGAGACGGCGATCCAGGCCCGCAACGCCGCGACGTTCATGGAGCGCCTTGATGCCGGCCCTCCCTGGCCCGCGGAAAGTCCGGTCCCTATGCTGCCCGTCGCCCAGCTGTACGTGCGCGATGTCCCTCTCCTGCGGCCGCCCGGGAAAGCCGACGTGCTCCAAGTGCTGTGGTGTCCATACGACCACGAACCGTATGCCAAGCCTGCGACTGCGCTGTTCTGGCGGTCCGCCGCAGAGGTTGGCGATGTCATGGCTGTGCCACCGGACCCGTACGAGGCGGACTGGGACGGCTATGTGCCGGAGCCATGTCTGCTGGCACCGGAAGCGATCACCGAGTATCCCCACAGCCTCGATCTGAGCCCGGAGATGCGGCTGGCGGTGGGGGACTGGAGCAGGTGGCAGGCAGCCGGTGTTGCCGTGGACAGCTCCTACGCGGACTATCCGGCGCAGTTCTACGACGGCAATCTGGCAGTCGCTCCCGGCTGGAAGGTCGGCGGCTGGCCCCCGTGGGGCCGCACCGACCCGTATCCTCGGTACTGCAGTGTCTGCGAGGTACAGATGGTCCCGCTGCTGACCATTGCCTCCTTCGAATGGGACTACGGCAAGCGCGGCTGGGCGCCACACGAGGACGAAGCTGCCGCCTATACCGCCGGCCATCGTGTCGGTCAGAACCCTGCGCAGCCGACCAAGGTGGAAGTCGGCAGCACCGACAACATGCAGCTCTACGTCTGTCCGGCCTCCCCCGGGCATCCGCACACCGACCTGATCCAATGAGCCGTCACTGACCATCGCGCAACGGGTGACAGAAATGCTGCCGAGTGCGGGTGCGTGACAAACCACTTGCCTCACTGGTGCCAGCCAGACTGCTTCGTGCGACCCGTTCTCGCACCTCAACCGACCCGGCTGGTGACAGCTATGGTGCTTCGGCACAGTGTTGAGACGGAGTCCTTGAGTTGGCGGATGAGCGCTTGGGTTGGCGGGTGGAAGGGCTCGACGCAAGGTCAGCCCCGCGTACCTGACCCAGCTGGAGAAGGGCCTCGGCCACCGGGTCGGCGGTGGCCGCAACGGACATCTGACGCGGGGCATCGTCCACCGCACCCGCTCGGCGTCGCGGACAGGCGGGCCAGGTGAGCACTCGGCGGCCGGAACGCCGGGCGCTTACCCCCCGGTCATTTGATGGCGCCGCGGAGTGCGGCGACGACAAAGCCAACCGCGGAGCCCAGCAAGAGCAGCGTCAGCACGCCCCAGCCCACGGGAATCGACCACAGCGGCCAGCCGGCGGCCGCCTGCACCCACAGGGTCACGATGGCGGCGACGCCTATTCCGAGGCCGTGCCACCGCACGGTGGCCGCGGCCACCACCTGCCGACGGCTACGGCGGCCGAGCAGCCCCCACAGGCTGCCGATGAAGGCCACCGCACCGAACGATATGCAGCCGATCGCCCCACCGAGCCGGTCCTCCGGCCAGTTCACGGGCCCGTCGGACGTCTGCTGCCGCCGCCCGTCGGCGTCCCGGACCTCGACGACATCCCCGTACCAGATCAGGCCGGCGACCTTGTCATCCGGCTCCATCTCCGACACCACCGGATCGGTGTTGCGGAACGTCACCTGCCATGGCTTGCCGCTGGGCAGCACCAGCTCCGCCTCCGGCGACTTGCCTCTCTTCCCGCGGTGCAGTGCGGCCTTGCGGACGGTGAAGTCCTGTTCCCAGAGGCAGGCCGAGACCTTCACCGGCACGGAAGCGCAGTCCGGCGCGGCCCGGAACTCCCGCTCCCGCTCCAGCGCCCCGGAAACCTCGCTGGCCATCGCCACCCCGAGACTGGCCACCAGCAGGGCGACCAACATCCAGACCACCGCCCGCAGCCCCGGCTTCCACGCCGCCTCAGCCATTTTTCCTCCCCCACCTCGCACTCGGGCACCATTTGGGCACATAGGTACCAACGCCCATCGCACAGCACCCGCGACGTGCGCGTTTCACCCTCGATCCCGACGGGTCACAGCATCCACCAGCAGAAGCAGGCAAGTAACGCGGACAGTGGGCAGAGCCCCCGCACCCCACGTTGCCGACTCCCGGCAACAACCGCGGGGCAGGTAGTTGGCAGGCCACCATCAGCGTCCTGCCAGCCAACCCGCCAACTACGTCGCACAGCTCCGCCAAGTAGCGCACTCACCCGCCATCTGAACCACTCAGTCACAAATGCCGGGGACCAGGCGCTTTGTGCGGGCCGGTCTACAGTTCGATGTCGAGCCGCTCCACGTCGGTGAACTCCACGCCCAGCCCGTGAGCCCGGCTGTTGTTGGTACGGAAGTACATCCGGGCGAGGCCGTCGGCTGTGATCTGCTGGAGCTGCTGTTCGGTGGCGCCTTGCTCCCGCGCGGTGAACAGCTGGTCGGCGGAGTGCCTCGTGCCCGTGTCGCTTCCCCCTGCCCTCGATCTGTCTCTCGACCTGCTGCGTTGCCCGACGTGCCGTACGCGCCGCCTGCACCCCGGCCACGGTGCGCTGCGTTGCCCGGTGGGCCATACCTTCGACATCGCCCGTCACGGCTATGCCAGCCTGCTGACGGGCACCCGCGCCACCAGCTGCGACGACGCGGCCATGGTCCAGGCCCGGGACCGCTTTCTGTCCACCGGCGCCTACGCGCCCATTCGCGAAGTCGGGGCCCGCCTGGCGGCTGACGCCGTGTCTGAGCAGGGCGCGGTGCTGGATGTGGGGTGCGGCACGGGTTACTACTTGGCCGGCGTACTCGACCAGCTGCCTGGCGCCCGCGGTCTGGGGCTGGACACATCGGTGCACGCACTGCGCTTGGCGGCCCGTGCCCACGACCGAGCCGCCGCGGTGGCCTGGGACGTGTTCCGTCCCTTCCCACTGGCCGACGGGGCGGCCGATGTCGTGCTGGACGTGTTCGCCCCACGCAACCCGGCCGAGTTCCACCGCGTGCTGCGTCTGACCGGTCGGCTGATCGTGCTCCGACCCACCGGTCGGCACTTGGCCGAGCTGCGTGGCCAGATGCCTGCAATGATCACGATCGACCCGACCAAGGAGCAGCGCCTCCACCGAGCGCTCAACCCCTTCTTCGAGGCCGTCGTCACCGAGCAGGTGGAGTACTCCGTTCCCTTGACCAAGTTGGATGCCCTGGATCTGGTGGGGATGACGCCGAGTGCACGCCATGTGAGCCGCGCAGACCTCAACGACGGCGGCGTCCTGCCCGATCAGGTCACTGTCTCCGTGCTGGCCACCGCCTACCGGCTCCGGTGACCACGAGCGGGCGCGTGCGCTTGCTGACCGACGAGCAATGTGGCTGCGCCATCTTGAAGTGGCTGGTCAGCAAGGGTAGCGTGACCCCGTTTCGTGGTGTTTGTGCTGGTCGTGGGCGGCAGTCTGGGGTGTAGATCGTCCGGCGGGGTGGTTTTGTCGATGAGTTCACCGTCCTCGAACGGTCTACCCAGCGACACGACCGTTCTCGACAGGAGTGCCATGTCCACCATCCAGCCAGTGATCATCACTGCCGACCAGGACGTCTTGGTCAGCTTCTATACGAAGTTGTTCGGCGCCGAGGCGACTTTCCGGGTGCCGGCGGAAGGCCCGGCCTTCTACCTCGGCTTGCGCATCGGCGACACCGACCTCGGGCTGGTGGCCAAGACGAACCCGGGAACCGGGGCGGCGCCGCGGATCCTGCTCAGCATCGGTGTCGACGACGTCGACGAGACGCTCGGCCGGGTGACGGCGCTGGGCGGCTCGGTCAGCAGCGGCCCCAACGACATGCCGTGGGGACAGCGCGTCGCCCACATCCAGGACCCCGACGGCAACCCGTTGAACCTCACCCAGCCGATCCAAGCTCATTGACGCTGTTCCGGGGTGCTTATGCTGATCGCGGGCCGCCTGCGGTAGAGATCAATTTTCTGTAGTGGCCTCGATGTTCGTCAGTACGAGCAGCGCGCGAAGCAGGTGGGTGGTGCGGGCAGGGTCAGTGCGGAGCTTGGTGAGGATCCGCCAGTTCTTCAGGTGGGCGAACCCGCGCTCGACGGGCGCGCGTCCGGCGGCCAGAACCCGGTTCGCCGTCTTCTGTCCAGGGGTGAGCTTGCGGTAGCGGGTGGCCTTGAAGCCGGTCACGATGACCAGGTCATCGGGGTCGTCGGGCTTGTCCACGCCGAGGAAGCCCAGGTCGGCGAGCGCGCCGAGGCCGGCCGCCTTGAGATGTTCGACGAGATGGTCATGGCGGGCGGCGGTGGCGTCGTGGGTGCGGCCGGGCCGCGCGGCGGAGATCCAGATCAGGCGGCCCCTCTCGTCGGTCAGGGCGAGGAAGTGCAGGCCGTGGCGGTGGTGCTTGCCGGAAAAGTGTTTTCGGTTGTCGCGGCCGGTGCGGCGCTGGGTGGCGATGAGGGTGCCGTCGACCAGGACGACTTCCCCGCCCCGCTTCGCGATCTTCTTCAGGGCCTGGTCCAGGCGCGGAGCGCGGGCGGCGAGCAGGTGGATCATCTCGTCGCGCCAGCGGCGGACGGTGGACTCGGCGATGTTGTTGCCGCCGGCCATGTCGGCCAGGCGCTGATCGTGGCGGAGCACGGCCAGCACGATCACCGCGATCTTCCCCGGCGGCAGCGACCGCCAGCGCGAACCTATCGATTTCAGGTGGCGCCGCAGCAGGCCGGCGAGGTGGTTGACGGTGCTCGTGGACAGCGGCAGACGGCACTGGTAGACAAGGGACACGGTGTCCCCGGCGTGCTCTTCGGTTTTGCTCACACATTCCCAACGAGCCCCGGGGGCACCGCAGTTATGTCCGCCCCAGGGAACTGCGGGTCACGGGCAGACGGTGAACCGCCCGTCGGGACGCTTGTGCAGCCAGCTGCGATCGGCCAGTTTCGTCAGCTTCCCGCGCAGCGGCTCCAGCTTGCCTCGCACCCCGGTGTCCAGCCCGAGCGCCTCGCCCACCTGCCGGACCATGACCGGCCCGCCGGCAGCGCGGACGGAAGCAAGAATGCGCTGGTACTCCGGCGGGAGCGCGGTCTCGGCCATCTCCGGGACGCGGTGCGGGATCAGCAGCACCCCCTTCCCGCCCACCTGCGCGACAGCCGGCACCGTCGCGGCCCGTTCGGCAGCGACCTGCTCGCCCATCCGGGCCAGGACCCGCTCCGCCGCCGCCAGGTCCTCGCGTTCGGCCCGTACCTCGGCCAACTGCTTGACCAGCTGTCCTTCCAGATCGTCCAACTCCGCGCGGCGTACCGCGATCCGCTCCTGCACCTGGGGATCCACCATGCGCCGGATCGTAGGGAGGAGAACGAGGCGGCGGACCGGAACAGGCGAACCGCCCTGCCCAACGATCTACAGCTAGACACTGCCCTACCACCAGCCCGAGCAGCCTCACCCGCCATCACACCAGAGGCCCTGACCAGCCAGGATCAAGATGGCGGAGCTTCTGTGGACCGTGCGCCGGAGTCGATCTAACCTACGCGTGCCAGCGCTGCGGCACGAGCGAAAGGATCTTCCGCGAGCGGCTGTGCGCCCGTTGCTTCGTCACGCAACAACTGGCCGAAGCTCTCGGTGGACAAGGCCAAGCGATCCCCGCGCAGCGGCAGAACGTCCCCTCGGCTCTCGCCGCGGCAGGACGCCCTCGCAGAGTGGCGCATTGGTTGATCCGCGCCGGAGTACCCGCCCTCCTGTCCCAGCTAGCCAGTTCCGATGAGGAAATCACCCACCAACAGCTCGACGCTCTCCCCAACACGCCGACGACTCGCTACATCCGCGACGTCCTCGTCGCCGCCGCGGTGCTGCCGCCGCGCGACGAACTATTGGAGGCCCTGCCCCGCTGGGCGGACGCCCTCTTGGCCCAGGCCCCGCTCCCTCAGCGGTAGCTCCTCACACCCTTCACCCATTGGTACCTGCTCCACCGCATCCGCCGGGCCCATCGGCGCCGCCCGCTACGCGCCAGCACACAACACCACATGCGATCGCAGCTGCGCCGGGCCCTGGAACTACTCGAATGGCTCGACGAGCACGGAACCGCCCTCGGAGACCTCACCCAGCCAGAACTTGAGATGTGGCTGGAGGGAGGGACTGGAGAGCGTCGTGAGGTGCGTGCCTTCGTCACCTGGGCGCGAGGCCGGGGACTTGTCGGCGAGCTCGTAGTTCCCCGGGCACGCGTCCCTGCCCCCAGCGTCTTTATGACGGACGAGGAGCAGGCCGAGCAGCTACACCGGTGTCTCCGCGACGATTCTCTGCCTCTCGATGTTCGTACGGCTGGCGCCCTAACACTCCTCTTCGGGCTGCAGCACACCAAACTGCTCGGACTCACCGTGCATGACGTCATAGACGACCACGCGACGGGGGCGCTCAACCTCGCAGGCCATCATCTTCCGCTGCCGCCCGAAGTCGCCCGGCTTGTCCGTGCCCAACGCGACAAGTGCCAGGCACGCTGGCAGCTCGATCACACAGCCTGCACAACACCCTGGCTTTTCCCCGGCCAGGAGCCCGCCCGCCCTCTGGGAGCCACCTACCTCAACTTGAAGCTTCGCCGACACGGCATCGCGCCGCGCGCCGACCGTAACAATGCCCGTCTCGCACTGGCCACAGACCTGCCGGCGTCCGTCCTCGCCGACTTCACCGACACGAGCATCAGCAGCGCCACCCGCTGGACCGGATACGCCAGGCGCGACTGGCTCGACTACATCGCGTCCCGCAGGCGGATCTGACTACTCCCCCGGGCGGCGGCCACGGCCCAGAGAGACCACCACGAGATGGTGGTGGTCATAGCGCCTCGGCGCATTCGTCGACGAACGCGCAAAGCCTACGAATGAGGCTCAGAAAGTGGGGGGTGGGGTCCGTGTCGGCCTGCTGGTGAGGCGCTTCCCGGAGCCACTCTTGCCACAAACCGCCCGGTTTCCGGAAGCGGTCGACCTGGCCACCTCCAAGGTGCAGGTCGATGAACTGGAGAGCACCCATGACGACGGCCTGGTCGTATCCGAGGTCAGGGCGGCGGAGATAGCGATCAAGGTAGGCGGCGAGCAGGTCAGCGTCCCGTGCTGTTCCGAAACTCGCCAGGGCCACGCTGTAGGCCAGTCCAACGCAGCAGACCTCGCTGGCCAGCAGGAGTTCCCCGAGACGCTCACGGAACTCGGTCCGGCGGGAGACAGCTACCAGCCAAGCAGCAGTTCTCCGCCGCGGCCGCGGCGTGCCACTGTGGTGGACGCTGCGGCGCCCCTGGCGGCCGCTGAACTACCACGCGGCCCGCGCCATGTTCGTCCGCGTCAACGAGATTCTGGGCTCGAACTGGACTCTGCACGACCTGCGGCACACCGCGACGTTCCGGATGACGGAGGACCCGGAGATGTCGCTGGTCTACGTCCAGCACCTCCTCGCCCACAAGTACCAGACGACCTTGCAGAAGTACCTCAACCCCAGCAAAGACGAGGTCATCACCGCAGGTCTCGCGCACTTCGCCCGCCTCGAGCTCAAGCGCAAGAACCCGCCGCCGACGCCCGCACCCTCCTACAACCCGGAATCCCTCAACGTGCTCTTCGGAGGACCGCGCACATGACGACCATGGTCCTGACGGACTCACGCCCCGATGCCGCACCATTCCGGCCCCTGGCGGGCGCCGAGGCAGAGAAGCTGTTCCGGCGCTTCCCTGCCCGCCCGCGCCCGACGACCTGGCCGGAGACGGCCGTGAGCCGGGAGGCACTTCTCGACCGGCTGCAGCAGCCAGCGCCGATCCTGCCCGGCACCGACTCCACCCAGGCCACGCGGTTGGTGGGAGCCCGCCTGCTGCTGCGCTGGCTGGCGACCCTGCCGGGCGACACCTGGCAGCAGCGATGGCTCGCCTCGCCCGCCGCCACTGAACTGCGTCAGTGGTACGCGCACGTCCAGGAGTACGCCCGGACACTCGGTAGGAACCCCACAGCAGCCACGATCCAGGCCGGGATGCACGTGCTCATCTGCGCCGACGCGATCCGTCCTGATCTGGAGTGGCTCGTCGCCAACTGCTCGCGGTTCCTCAGACCGGCCATCCAGCACGTCCGGGATGCCGAGGGCTTCGCACGTCTGGAGGCGGTCGGCTGCCCGGCTGGAAGCAGCGCCCGAACGGCATCCGAAGCCTTGCGGGCGATTGCACAGATCATGGTGGCCCACGGCGGCACCATCCAGGACATCACCGTCGGCGACTGCCTGGCCCTGCTTCAGGCCACCGTCGGACGGAGCAGCGCCGACACCCGCAGCGCTCGCCTCGCCTACGCCTGGCTCCGGGAGATGGGCCAGTTCCCTCCCGACGCTCCGGTCACCCTCCTCAGCCTCGCCCACCGATCCGGCCAGGTCAGCCCTGAACGGCTCGTCGACCGATACCAGCTGAAATGCAAGCCGGTCCGCGACGTGATCGTCGGCTATCTCACCGAGCGCCGCCCCAGCCTCGACTACAGCTCGATCCGACACCTGTCGTCTGCTCTTGCCGGCCTGTTCTGGGCCGACATCGAAAAGCACCACCCGGACGCCGATTCGTTGCGCCTGAGCGCCGAAGTCAGCACGGCCTGGAAGGCCCGACTCGCCACGAAGACCGTCCGGCGCATGCAGCCGGACGGCACCACAGCCTGGGTCACCGCACCGCGGGCGACCGCCCCGGCGATCAAGCAGCTCGTCAGAGCCTTCTACCTGGACATCGCGCACTGGGCACTCGAAGAGCCCGAACGGTGGGGACCCTGGGTGGCACCAGTCCCGATCACCGAGGAAGAGTGCTCAGTCAAGAAGCTCGAACAACAGCAGAAATCTCGTTCAGATCAGCGCACCCGTGAGCGCCTGCCGGTGCTGCCCACGCTGGTCCGCGTCGCGGAGCGCAGGCTTCAGGAGGCCAAGACCCGCCTCGACGCCCTGAACGCCACCTCGCTCGGCTCCACCTTCACGGTGTTGGGCGAGACCTTCACCGTCCCGAAGAAGACCGCGCGGCTCGACGGCCGCCCGGTCACCGCCCTCGACGCTCAAGGCAAGCGGCGCGAGCTCGGAACCGAAGAGAAGCGGGCCTTCTGGACCTGGGCGACGATCGAGATTCTTCGGCACACCGGAATCCGGATCGAGGAACTCCGGGAGATCGGTCATCACAGCATCATCAGCTACCGAGTTCCCGACACCGATCACGTCATCCCGCTCCTGCAGATCGCCCCGTCGAAGAACGATCAGGAACGGCTCTTGCTGGTGACTCCGGAACTTGCAGACGTCCTCAGCACTGTGATCTCGCGTGTTCGCTCCAGGGACGGAACGGTCCCGCTGATCTACAGCTACGACGCACACGAGAGGTCCTGGAATCCGCCCATGCCGCTTCTCTACCAGTGGAACATCAGCGGCGAGAACCGTCGGGTCTCCGAGCACACGCTCCGCGAGGCGCTCAACGACACACTCGCCGCGTCAGGACTCACCGACGCTGCCGGACGCCCACTCCGGTTCGAGCCTCACGACTTTCGACGAATCTCCATCACAGACGCCATCCTCAACGGCCTGCCCCCGCATATCGCCCAAATCATCGCAGGTCACGGCAACATCAGCACCACTATGGGCTATGCCGCGATCTACCCGAAGGATGCCATCGAGGCGCACCAGGCATTCATCGCCCGCCGGCGCGCTGTCCGGCCAACTGAGGAATACCGCGCGGTCACACCCGACGAATGGAGCGAGTTCCTCGGCCACTTCGAGCGACGCAAGCTCGCACTCGGAGACTGCGGACGCGCATACGGAACCGATTGCATTCACGAGCACGCATGCGTCCGATGCCCCGTCCTCATCGTCTCCCCGGCCGAGAAGCCCCGGCTCATCGAGATCCGCGACAACTTGACCGAACGAATCGCAGAGGCTGAACGCGAAGGGTGGCTCGGGGAAGTCGAAGGGCTCTCCACCAGCCTTGCAGCGGCCGAGGAAAAGCTCGCTCAGCTCGACGCAAGACAAGAACACAGAGATTCCCCCGTCTTCATGGGCATCCCCACATTCGACCAACTCGTGGCTCGCGGGAGCGACGTGAAGGACCTCTGATCACAGCGGGGCCGCCGTCCGCGCTCCGGTTGCCGACCCCCAGCAGTAGTTCAGAGAAGGCGTGTACGCGCTGGATCAGGCGTGGCGCGAGGGCTGGGAGACCCTCGCCGCTCTCCTCGCCACCACCAAGGCGACCAGCCGGTGACCCGCCCGCTCCCGTACCCGCCTGGAGCTGACCTGTCGGCCGGTGCGGCGGCCGACCTCGGCTGCCACACCGTTAGCTCTGACAAGAAGCAAGCTCTACGTGCGGAGTTGCTCGACGTATAGGCGCGCATATCGCCCCCAATCAATTCGAGCATTCTTGACCCGTTCCATAGCTCGCCCCGAAGGCATCTCGTCTTCCATGCGGGCCCAGGAGATGAGAAGAAGGGCAAGTATTGTCGCCGCCTTCTCATCTTTCCCATCCATGACCTCCCACATTTCTTTCCCCATGGGGTGTCGAAGATTCAACTCGACCCGACACATTCCGGGAAGAAATGAGACGTCAAACATCTCGGGTCCATTCCAGCCCGCCGCAACAAGTCTTGTGGGAAGGGAGCTCTCTCCGGGGGCTGATGACTCCAGCAACACTTGCCAAAGTTCCGGCTTTCCTTCGAGGGTCGGAGAGCTGGCCTGTGTAGGCCCAGGCTCTACCAGCTCACTGGCCTTGGTCGATTCGGTCGCGTGTGGTGAAGAAGCAGCCGTAAGTGTGAGCTTAGGGTCAGGGTGCTCTGCCTCAGGATGGTGCATCGACAACCATAGAGATCGGAAGCGATCAACCTCGTGCAAAATTGTCTCGCGTCTTGCGAGCGTGAACAATGCGTCTATCAGGGCTTCCACTTTGAGCCAGCGCGGAACACGGCGACCCGTCAGAATATTGGCAACGGTCTGATGAGACATGGAATCCCTGGCGAATTCTGACCGTGCTATCGCCTCGCTTATCTTTCGGGTGCTCGGAAATCCGGCTAGCCGATAGAGATCGTGCAGGGCTGCCAATAGGTTGCGGTGAGGTCCGGGCGGGATCTCCAACTCTGACGGCAGTGCAATCAGGCCCTGCCTCGCTCCTGCCATTTTTCCCCCACTCGATGACGATCACTGATCGTCCTTAAGGAAGTGCTCGACGAATGCCCTGACTGCGCCTCCAACCGCAGCCGATGCTAACGCCAGACCGACTCGGAGACTTGTTCGCTCCACTGCTTCGGTTTGTGCATTCCCAGGCCCCGACTCTTGCTTGGGGTTGGGATCCTCCGGGGGCTTCTTCTGAAAAGCGCTCATGAACCAATCCTGAGATCACCATGGCACCCGGCAGACACTCGTGAACGCTAGTTGACGAAACTTTACAGACGTGACCAGGACGGGCCAGGGCAGTCACCGCGTAGTTCAGAGAAGGGGCGTTCCAGCTCGACTCCGCCTGGCACCACGGCTGGGAGACCCTCGCCGCCCTGGTCGCCACCACCAAGTCCACCACCCGGTGACCGGCCGCCCCCGCACCCGCCTGGACCGGGTACGCGCCAGCGTCGGCATCGCCCAGCTCGCCCTCCAGCAGATCCAGGACGAACTCACCGGCGAGATCAGCGCCCAGGAGCTCGCGCAGATCCTGCGCGAGCTCCACCACGAGGACCACCGCCAGGACGGCGTCTTCGGCTCCCTCGCGCAGCTGCTCACCGTCGCCGCACGGATCGAGCCGGACCGCGACGGCGAGATGTCGTGCCCGCTGCACGAGGCCGCCGCCCTCATCACCGAGAACGCCGGCCTCCAGACCTACTACGCCACCCGTGCCCTTGACCCGCAGGGAGAATCCGCATGAAGACCTTCCGCCTGGACAACACACTGCCCGTCGACACGACGATCCCGGAGCCCCCGCTGGTGATCCTGATCGGCGCGGCCGGTTCGGGCAAGTCGACGTGGGCCGCCACCTAGCCCCACACGCAGGTCCTGGAGCTCGACAGGTTCAGGGCCCTGGTCAGCGATGACTTCTCTGTCAAGTTGAGCGTGTTGAAGTACGGAGAACACCCGACGGGTACAGCGGCCTTCGCCCGCGGCGGCCGTATCAGTCCTGCAGGGCTTGCAGGGTGGCGTGGAGGTCGGTGGTGCGGGGCTGGTTGTGGGGAAGTTTAGCGAGGGCGGCGGCCATGCCGCAGGTGTTGGTGGCGGCGGAGAAGATCAGGCCGGTGCCGATGGTTGCGGAGAGCCAGCGGGCGGGGCGCCAGCGGGTGCCCGCGGCGAGGCCGAGGATGACGAGGGATCCGGCGGCGAGGCGGACCTGGCGTTCCATGGGCCAGACGGATCGGGCGTTGTCGGGGCGGTGGAGGGTGCGGCCTTCGCTGGCCCAGGCGGTGGTGCCGCCGGTGAGGGTGGTGGCGGGGATGTCGGCCGCAGCAAGTTCGGTGCAGGCGGTGGTGGAGCGGTTGCCGGAGGCGCAGACCATGAGGAGGGTGCCACGGGCGGCTGCGGCCTTGAGGGCGGGCAGGGCGGTATGGAGGTGGTCGAGGGGGATGTTGTGGGCCCCGGGGAGGTGGCCGGAGGCGTATTCGCCGGGGGTGCGTACGTCGATGACGGTGTAGTCGTCGAGGCGTGCGGCGGCCTGGGCGGGGATGAGGGGGGTGGGGGTGGTCATGTGCGGGGTGGTCCTTCCGTGGTTCGGGGAGCGGTTGACCGCATCCCGTATGATACCCCTAGGGGTATTTATGGAGGTGGATGGTGGAGCTTCAGATGGCGGCCGACGAGCTGAAGTCGGTGCTGAACCGGCTGCGGCGGGCTCAGGGCCAGATCGCGGGGATCATCAAGATGATCGAGGAGGGCCGGGACTGCGAGGATGTGATTACGCAGCTCGCGGCGGTCTCCCGTGCGCTGGACCGGGCTGGATTCGCGATCATTGCGACCGGGCTGCAGCACTGCATGGCCGAGGGCGGCCAGTCGGCCGGTGACCGCGATGAGATGCGGGCCCGACTGGAGAAGCTGTTCCTGTCCTTGGCCTGACGGTCGCGGTGGCTGTGGTGTTCATACGATCACGTCGATCAGCATGAACACGGCCACCGCCAGGAGCACCCCGGCGAAGACCTTTTGCAGGCTGTTGCCGGAGACCTTGGTGCTGAGGCGTTTGCCGTCCCAGGCGCCGAGGATCGCCGCTCCGGTGAACGGCCCGATCAGCGCCCAGTCGAGGCCGCCGCCGGTCCCGGTGCGGGCGGTCAGGGCGGCGAGCGAGTTGACGGTGATGACGAGCAGGCTGGTGCCTACCGCGCGTCGAATGGTCAGGCCGAGCACGCTCACCAGGGCCGGGACGGCGAGGAAGCCGCCGCCGACGCCGAGGAAGCCGGTTACCGCGCCGAGCCCGGCGCCTACCCCGGTCGCCTTACTGTGCCGGATCCGCTCCGGCGGCTTGGAGGAGGAGGGGCGGAACATCCGTACGGCCGCCAGTGCCGCGATCATCGAGAACGCGATGGTCAGTACCGCTTCGGGCGCGCTGCCGGCGGCTGCCCCCGCGAGGTAGGCGGGGATGATGCCGGCGGCGGCGAACAGTGATCCGGTCTTCCAGGCGACGTAGCCGTCGCGTGCGTGGGCGTACAGGGCGGTGGCGGAGGTGGCGGCCACGATGATCAGGCTGGCGGTGGTGGCCGCGGACGGGCTGAAGCCGAGCAGGTAGATCAGCGCGGGTACGGCCAGGACGCTGCCGCCGCCGCCCAGGGCTCCGAGGGCGAGGCCGACGACGGCCCCGGCGATGAGGGCGAGAACGAGTGCGGTCACGCTATCTGGCCGTTGTTCCCGCGTTCGTCGAGGACCGGGTGTCCGGCGGCGGCCCACGCGTTCATGCCGCCCTTGACGTCGACCGCCTGCACTCCGCGCTCGGTGAGGAGTTTCGCGGCCTGCTGGGAGCGGTGTCCGCTGCGGCAGATCACCACCAGCGACCGGCCGGAGGCTTCGGGCGGCAGGTCGGCTCCGGCCACGAGTTTCGACAGGGGTGCGTGGACGGCGCCGGGGGCGTGGCCCGCGTTCCATTCGGGCTTCTCGCGGACATCGAGGAGGATCGCGTCCGGGGTGTCGCCGCTGGTGCGGTCGCGGGCCTGGTCCACGCTGACGCGGGGCTGGCTGCGGCGGAAGAGGAACATCGTGTTCTCCCCTTTCCTTCTCGTGCGGTGGGCTGGATCAGCCGGTAGTCAGGGGCAGGCAGGCGTCGGTGGCGGCGTCAAAGCCGTCGTCGACGGCGACGACGTCGCGGCCGGTGGCGTCCAGCAGGGACGCGGCGATCGCGGCGCGCATGCCGCCGGCGCAGTGCACCCACACCGTCCCGGGCGGTACCTCATCGAGGCGGCCGTGGAGCTCGTGGATGGGGATGTGCACCGAACCCTCGATCCAGCCGGCCTCGCGCTCGGAGTCGCGGCGCACGTCCAGGATCACCACATCAGCGCTGCCGTGTGCGGTGAGTCCGGCGAAGGTGGAGCGGGGGAAGGAGGCCGGGGCCTGTCCGGCGGGCAGCCAGGCGGCGGGGGTGCCGGTGGCGGCGGCGGCCGGGCGATCAATGCCCACCCGCACCAGTTCGCGCTGGGCTTCGGCGAGTTGCTCGGCGGACTCGGCGAGCAGGGTGACCGGCTTGCCCCACGGGATCATCCAGGCGAGGTAGGTGCCGAGCTTGCCGTCGGCCTCGAAGTTGAACGACCCGGCCACGTGTCCTTCGGCGAACGCAACGCGGTTGCGCAGGTCGACGACCCACTCGCCGGCCGCGAGGCGGGCGGCGATCTCGTGGGCGTCCGCGAGGGCGGGCGGGGTCAGGTCGAGCGGTTCGGGGCCGCCGGCGTTGGCCGGGCCCATGTGCGTGTAATAGGCGGGCACGTCCTCCAGACCGGCCAGCAGGTCCGCGACGAAGCTGTCCACGTCGACGGTCAGCGCGGTGTTCGCGCTCTTCTCCTTGCCGATGGTGCTCTCCTCCCCCTCGGACTGGGCCGAGGAGCAGAAGCTCCCGAAGCCGTGGGTGGGCAGCACCGCCGTCTCGTCGGGAAGATCAGAGGCCAGGCGGCGGGCGGAGGCATGTTGGGCACGGGCCAGCTGCTCGGTCAGCCGCGGCTCAACCAGGTCCGGCCGACCCACCGTGCCGATCAGCAGCGAGCCCCCGGTGAAGACGACCACCGGCCGCCCCGCCTCGTGCAGGGCGTAGGAGGTGTGGTGCGGGGTGTGGCCCGGCGTCGCGATCGCCGTCAGCGTTATCCCGCTGCCGGGGTCGATCTCCACGCTGTCGCCGTCTGCCACGGGAACTCGGGTGAAGGTGACGTTCGCGCCGACCGGTACGAGGTACTGGGCGCCGGTGATCCGGGCGAGTTCGAGTCCGCCGGTGACGTAGTCGTTGTGGATGTGGGTCTCCACCACATGTGAGATCCGCACACCTCGCCGGGCGGCCGCGGCCAGGACCTGGTCGACGTCGCGCGGCGGGTCCACCGCCACTGCGGCGCTCTCACCGCCGGCCAGGTAGCTGCGGTTGCCGAGACTTTCCAGCTCGATGGTGTCAACGAAGAACACGCGGATACTCCTTTCGCCTGAAAATTACCCCGGGGGGTATCTGTTTCCACCGTAACACCAGTACCCCCGGGGGTATATTCCGGGTGGGGAGCCCCTACCGGGTCGGGTACTCGGTGGACTCCGTACGAGCGCACCAGACGAGAAGAACGGGGAACGGCCATGCCCTACAGCCGCGCCGTCCACGTGGGCGGTGACCTCGCACAGACCGTGACTGCCGTGCGCGAGGCACTGGCCGCACGGGGCTTCGGGATCCTCACCTAGATCGACGTGCAGGCCACCTTGAAGGAGAAGCTGGGCCACGAGATGGAGGACTATCTGATCCTCGGCGCCTGCAACCCACCCCTGGCCCACCGGGCGATCGAGGCGGACCGTTCCATCGGCCTGCTGCTGCCCTGCAAGTAGGCGCGGCCGCCATGGCACGGAGCTCTCCTGTGCCTGGGGTTCAGCTACTACGGAATGCCTGGGCGCCTCACGGTTCGGCGCTCCTCTATCGGCGTTCCGAGGAAGGTGTGCGGGGCGAGCCTTTCTGGGCGGTGATGATGACGATGGGGAGGAGAGCAAGGGCGAAGGCGGCGCCGGTGAGGGCGAGGAGGGGGTAGCTGGCTGCAGCGACGACGATCCCGGAGGTCATGCCGCCGGTGGCTCCGGCGATGGCGATGGCGACGTCGACCATGCCTTGCGTCTTGGCTCGCGTGGCCAGGGGGACGGCGTTGGTGATGATGGTGGTGCCGCTGACGAGGCCGAAGTTCCAGCCGATGCCGAGCAGGATGAGGGCGAGGGTGAGCAGGAGGACGGAGTCGGCGGGCGCGGCGGCGAGGATGCCGGCAGCCAGGAGGGTCAGGCCGGAGGCGGCGGCCGTCGCGCTGGGGCCGTAGCGGTCGGTGAGCGCTCCGGTCAGGGGTGAGGGCAGGTACATCGCGCCGACGTGCAGGGCTATGACGAGGCCGGAGGCGGCGGTGCTGTGGCCGTGGTCGTGCATGTGCACGGGGGTCATCGTCATGATCGCGACCATGACGAGCTGGCTGAGGACCATCACCAGTACTCCCAGCGGCAGGCTGGGGCGGCGGTGTGTGGCGGGATGCGGGATCTCGGGCGACGGTCCTGTGCCGGTCTGCTCTGGTGCCTGCGGCTCGGAGGGGAGGGTGCGGGCGAGCAGGAGGGGGTCGGGACGCAGCCAGATCAGCAGGGTCAGGGCGGCCAGGGCGAACGCGGCGCTGGAGATGAGGAACAGGCCGCTCAGTGGGGGCAGAGCGAGGGCGGCGGCGAGGTGTCCGGCGGGGGCGGTGAGGTTGGGGCCGACGACGCCGCCCAGGGTGGTGGCGACCAGGACGGTGGACAGAGCGCGGGCGCGGTGACGCGGGGCGGCGAGGTCGGCTCCGGCGTAGCGGGCCTGGAGGTTGGCGGCGGTGCCGGCGCCGTAGAGGAAGAGGGAGACGAACAGCAGGGCGGGGTTGTCGAGGGCGGCGGCGACGACGACTCCGGCACCGCCGATTGCGCCTGCGAGGTAGCCGGCGGCCAGGCCCGGGCGGCGCCCGCGGGTCTGTGAGATGCGGCCGATGGTGACGGCGGCGAGGGCGGAGCCTGCGGTGAGCAGGGCGCTGGGCAGTCCGGCCAGGGTGGTGGAGTGGAGCATGTCCTGTGCCAGGAGGGCGGCAACGGTCACACCGGCCGCAAGTCCCACGCCGCTGAGGACCTGGGACGCGAGCAGGATGGTCAGGATGCGTTTTTGCGTCTCAGGTAGTGAGGGGCCAGGAGTGGCCGCTGGGGCGTCTGTCGACCCGTTGGGTGGCGTGGTCGCGGTGTGGTGCATGGTTTCTCCGTTACGAGCCCAATGGTTGTGGGCGTGGTGTTGCGCGCCTGCCGTGGCTGCCCGTCCGGCTGCGCGACAGGTGGCATGCGCGAACTGCCCGGGGGCCGTTTCAGCGAGCGGACGCGGGGACCGGCGTGGTCGGCAGGGTGTAGGCGTCGGCGATGAGTTCGGTCGAGTGCAGGAGCGCCTGAGGGGTGTGGCCCACGCTGGCGATCATGATCTCGTCGGGGCGGGCTGCCTCGTGCAGGCGGTTGAGGCGCGCGGTGACCTGGTCGGGTGTGCCGTGTAGGACGCTGTTGGTCCAGCGGTCGAGAACGTGTTGCTCGGAGGCGGTGTAGAGGTAGGAGGCGGCCTCGTCGGGTGTGGGCACGAGGTAGGACTTGCCGTGGAGCATGCGCATCATGCTGTGGGCGTAGCTGCGTGTCTGGCGCAGGGCCTCGTGCGCGTCGTCGGCGGCCATGACGGCGAAGCTGGCCAGTGCGTACGGTTCGGCGAGGACGGCTGAGGGGGTGAACCGGTCGCGGTAGAGCTGGAGTGCGGCGGCGACGTGATCGGGAGAGAAGTGCGCGGCGAAGGCGAAGGGCAGGCCCAGGCCGGCGGCGAGCTGGGCGGAGTATCCGGAGGATCCCAGCAGCCAGACCGAGGGACGGCCGGCCGTTTGCGAAAGACCGTTCTCCTTGTCCTGTCCCGGTCCGGGCACGGCGTAGACACGCTCACGGTAGGGGTGTTCTTCGGGGAAGTCGTCGTCGAGGAAGTGCAGCAGCTCGTCGACCTGCTGAGGGAAGTCGTCGTTGTCCGAGCCGCCGCGGCGCAGCGCGGCGGCGGTGGCCTGGTTGGTGCCCGGGGCGCGGCCCAGACCGAGGTCGATCCGGCCCGGGGCGAGGGCCTGGAGCAGGCCGTACTGCTCGGCGACGATCAGTGGGGGGTGGTTGGGCAGCATCACTCCGCCCGCCCCGAGCCGCAGCCGCGTGGTGTGGGCGGTCAGCCGGGCCAGCAGGACGGCGGGGCTGGAGGAGGAGACGCCGGGCATGGAGTGGTGTTCGGTCACCCAGTAGCGGGTGAAGCCGCGCTTCTCGGCGAGTTCAGCCAGTGCGATGCTGCCGGACAGGGCATCGGCGGCGCTGATGCCGCGGCCGGCCAGGGCGGTGTCGAGGACGGACAGCGGCGCGGGAGCGGATCCGCAGGCTGTGCCCTTGATCGGGTCGTTCACGGGGATTCCTTCTGCGGTGCGCCGGCCCGGCGCGAGTGGCCGGGCCGGGGGAAGGGGCCGCTGTGGTGTGCTCGTGACGCACCGCAGCGGCCAGGGCGTTCAAGGTCAGGCCAGTTCCACGCGGTCGATCAGACCGGCGGTGGTGAAGGCGGCCACAAGCTGCTCGCGGCCCTCGGTGAAGTGGGCCCAGCTGTCGAAGTGGACCGGCACGATCCGGCGGGCGCCCAGGATGCGGGTGGCTTCGGCGGCCTGAGCGCTGTCGAGTGTCAGTAGCGCGCGGTCCAGGACGGGAGTGCGGACCGCGCCGGCGAACAGCACAGCGGTGTCCACCGGGCCGAAACGGTCGGCGATCTCACGCACCAGGGCGAGCTGGGCGTTGTCACCGCTGACGTAGAGGGTGGGCAGGCCGTCACCGCTCAGGACGAAGCCGACGACCTCGCCGACGACCGGTTCGAGGTCCGCGCGTGCCCCGGGGCCGTGCAGGGCCGGGACGCCGGTGACGGTGACCGTGCCGCCACCGGGGCGGTCGAGCTCGATGGGCTCCCAGTCCTTCAGGGGGCGCGCGGTGCCGCCCAGCCGGCCCGCGCCACCGGGCGTGGTCAGGGTCAGGGGGACATCGGCGAGCAGGGTCCGGCCCGAGGCGTCGAGGTTGTCGTCGTGCTCGTCGTGCGACAGCAGCACCACATCGATACGGCCCAGATCGGCGGGCGCGGCGGAGGCGGGCGCGGTCTTGGCCAGCCCTGAGGGGTAGGTGCCGGGGGCGTCGAAGGTCGGGTCGGTCAGGAACCGCAGGCCGCCGTACTCGATGAGCGCGGTCGGACCGCCGAAGACACGGATAGGGACCTGCTCGCTGGACACGCCGGTTGCTGTCATGACGAAATCACCTCACGGATAGATTGCCTTACATCCGTGACCATAAGCGTTTGTCACGGATAGAAGCAAGCTGTAGCGTGAGGTGCGTGAGTGAGACTGATACCGCTGCCACCGTCGAAACTGTCGACCCCGGGCTGCCGCAGGCACCGGGCGCTGAGCACTACTCCGCGCTCGACCTCGCCAACAGCGCCATCGCCCTGCCGGGCGGCCAGTTCCTCGATGCGTTGGGCACGCCCTCCGGCGCCAACCAGTGGCTGGTCGACCACAGCCTGGCCCCCGCGGACGCCGGCATGCAGGAGATCTGCGCGGCACGCCTGCGCTCCCTGCGCGAACAGGTACGTGCCCTGCTCGCCGCCCAGATCGGCGGCCACCCGGCTCCCGCCACCGCATTGACCGCCGTCAACGACGCCCTCACCCGAGTCCCCACCGCCTCCCCCCTTGGCTGGGACCCGGTCCGCGGCATGCACCGCACCGCCCCGCACCCCATCGACCAGATCGTCGACCAGGCCCTCGGCATCCTCGCCGCCGACGCCGCCGACCTGCTCACCGGGCCCGACGCCGAACGGCTGACGGCCTGCCCCTCCACCCCCTGCAACCGCTACCTGCTGCGCGCGGGACGCCGCCACTGGTGCTCGGTCCGCTGCGGCGACCGCGCCCGCGCCGCCCGCGCCTACGCCCGCCGCACACAGACCACCGCCGACTGAGTCCGGCCACCCCCACCCCCACCCCCGCCCCGGCGCGGGTCCGATTTACCGGACCCGCGCCAGGGCGCGGCTTCGCACACCCTCAAGCCCCCGGCATGGACAGCGCACCCCGCCCACCATGCCGGCCATTCCCCACGATCAACGAAGGACCATCACCTCTCATGACGGCCACATTCACCCTGCTGACCACCGGCTACGACAGCCTCGACGCACGCAATGCGGACCGCGACGGCCGCGAGAAGCCGTGGCACGTCGCCTCGACCGTTTGCCTCCTGCGCGACGGCGACACGATCGTCGTCGTCGACCCCGGCATGGTCGAGGACCGCAAACTCATCCTCGACCCGCTCGCCGCCGCCGGAATCAGCCCCGAGCAGGTAACCGACGTGGTCTTCAGCCACCACCACCCCGACCACACCCTCAACGCTGCTCTCTTCCCCAACGCGCGCGCCCACGACGTCTGGGCCGCCTACCACAACCACCTCTGGTACGACCGTCCCGCCGACGGATACCAGCTCTCCCCCTCGATCCGCCTGATGGAGACGCCCGGCCACACCCCCCAGGACATCTCCACCGTCGCGGAAACCGCCGAAGGCACCGTCGTCCTCACCCACGCTTGGTGGAGCGTCCACGGCCCCGCCGAAGACCCCACCTCCGACGACCACGAGGGCCTGCACGCCTCCCGCCGTAAGATCCTCGCCCTCAAGCCCGCCCTGATCGTCCCCGGCCACGGAGACCCCTTCGTCCCCGACGAGAACACCCCCATCTGAACCACAGAGCCCGAAGATCGGCTTCGCCGTCGTCATCCGGTGCACGCTCGCGGTACGCCTGCTGTATCTGGCCCCGGCATCGGACGATCACTCCAGGCCAGGCTGTGTCATTTGCGATGCTGGTGTCGGGAGCATGCGGATCGTCGTGCCGGGTGGGCCCGGTTTACGGAGTTGCTGATTCTCCAGTTGTGCGAGGTGCAGGGCCCCGACGAGGGCTTCGACGTCGGCTTTCAGTTGCTGGATTTCGGCGGCGTCCGAGGCGCGTAGCTCCTTCAGTTTCGCGATCTGCTTGCGCAGTCGCTTCTCGCTGTCGGGGGCATCGCCGCGTGCGCGGATCTGTTCATAGAACTGGTTCTTGAGGTCGGTGTGGCGTTGAGTGAGGGCGTTTCGGGGGACTTCGGCCTCGACAGCGAGGGCGACGATGGTCAGGGCTCCGCTGGAGCGCTCCGGGCAGCCGGTGAGGATGCGGTGGCTGGCCGCGCGGATGCGATCGCGTTCATCAGGGGCGGGTGTCACGAGCCGGTCTCCTGGCGAAGGGTGATGTGGGTGCCCTCGTGTTCGGCTGCCGCGGACTTCAGGCGTGCTGCCTGACGGCGGAGACGGTCGGTGAGGGGGCCGGGGGCGGCTTCCGTGTCGGCTTGGTCTTCGAGAGCGGCTGCTCGGCGCGTGAGTTGGGCGGCGTGGGCATCGGTGCGGGCGATGTTCGTGCACGACGGGCGGCACCGGTCGAGGCTCGGACTGTCGGTGGTGTCCAGTCGGTGGCAGAGGGCTCGGTCTCGGTCGTAGACGCACATGACGAAGGCGTTCGGGTTGTCGTAGACAGCCAGCTGGGGGTTGTCGAGGATGTCCCGGGCCTGGCGACGGGTGCGGATGGCCCCGGCGAAGACCGGGGCCTGGCCGGCTGCCCGGATGGCGCGGCGTGCGGCCGGCCCGGAGATGCTCGCGCCTGCTTGGAGGTCTGAATGGAGGGCGGTGAGGGTGTCCGCGGTGGCTCGGGCGGTCTCGATGTCCAGGAGGTCGTGGATGCCGTCACGGCTGCGGGAGGCGTAGCCGGCGCTGACGGCGGTGCGCAGGTGGCCGTACTGGATCGCGAGGGCGACCAGCCCTCCGGGGCGCCGTGCGATGTGCCAGGCCAGAGTGCGGCGGAACCGGGCGAGGCCGAGGTCGCCGTGCGGATCGTCGGGGACGGTCTCGTGCGGGCGGCCGAGCCGAATAGCAAGGTCGGAGGCCCAGCGGGCGAAGTCCTCGATGCGGGTACGCAGTCCTTCGTAGCCGAGCGAGGTGGCCGTGGCCGCGCGGGTCCGCTGGAAGGTGTGGGCGGCGGAGTCGAAGAGCAGCCCCTGGTCGGGGACGAGCCTCTCCAGGACGCGGATCGCTGAGACCACGGTTGGGATGGCCACCCAGGGCACGTCGCGCGTCTGTCCGGCGGATTGGTGGTTGCCGTCCTCGTCGCTGGCGTGCTTGAAGACACGCCCATGGATCAGGTGGCGCCCGGAAGCCGGGGCGGGGCAGCATCCTGCGGTCAGGCCCAGGACTACTGGCGGGAGGGTGTTATTCCGACCGTGCACTATTCCCTCGACTGGTCCCAGGTTCCGTGCGGCTCAGTGAGTGGCGGGCCGTTCCCGCAGGTGTGAAGGTGAAGCCATCTTCGAACATGGGGTCGCCGACGCGGAACGCCCAGAGGATGGGCTCGGCGTGGACGCCGGCCGACGACGGGCCTTCACCCGCGGCAAAACTGTTCCAGAGGTGGAAGCAGAGAAGGCTGTCGTCTCGTCGGCCCGTCGCGTAGACGAGCGTCTTGGGATAATTGGGGTTATTCCCTCCGAAGATCACCGAAGGCGGGCCAAACGCCGTGGTGACGTCGCTAAGGAACCGGTCCTTTCGGCACCAGGTCTTGTTCGTGTGACGGATCTCGTCGTACTCGCTTGAGGTAAGAGTCCTGTCGAGTCTCAGCCATCCGAGGCGGTGCGCGCTCTCGGCATATACCGACGCCACAGCGCCCTCATGTGTATCGCCCCAGAGATTTTGGAAGGCTCCGCGCACTCCAGTGGAGAAGAACATTCTCCTTTGGAGCTCCTCCAGTTCCCCCTGCCATACCTGCTCAGCGGCGTGGGCGAACGCCACCGCGTCGAGGTAGAGCCTGATTGCCGTCTCGCCGCCATACATCCCTGGCCGACGCATCGCAGCGTTCAACTGCGCGAGTAGGTAATCGCGCACTTCTTGCACTGTGTGCCCACCATTGTCGCCGGTTGTGTCGGTCATCGTTTGTCCTCCTGTTGGTCTTCGATCCGTGCAGCGAGGTAGTCGGCCCAGTCGCGTCGGGCGTAGGCGACCCAGCGGAGCGCGGTGTGGCGGTGCACCCCGGTCACGTCGGCGAGGATTGGGCTGGGGAGATCAGCAGCGAGGGCAGCCAGCGCCGCGTTGCGGGCGGTGCGAACCGGGATGCCGTGGCGGCCCAGCTTCTGGGTCATGCCGTGCGTCGAGATCGGCTTGCCCGGGACCATGCCCGGGAAGAGCCACCGAGGCCCTGGGCGGACTCGCGAGAGCTGCGGCCGCAGCTGGGGCTGTTCGGCAAGTCGCCGAAGGAGCTCGGCGAGCCGTGGCGGCAGCAGGACGGGGTGGCGGCCCAGGACCAGGTGAGCGTGCTTGTCGTCGAACGTGAGGTGCTCGGGCGTCAGATGGCAGAGACGTTCGGTGGACGGGCCGAACAGCAGTGTGATCGCGCCGGCAGCTCGGACGTCCGTGGGCAGGGCATCGTCGGTCAGACAGCGTTGGAGGAGCGGCCATCGATCGTCCTCGTCGAGCAGGTCCTGGGGCTCCTGCCTCGGGAGGGAGGGGACTGTCAGTTCGCGGGTAAGCCGACGGCTCGTGGTCCATTTCAGGAAGTACCGGATCAGGTAGCGCCGTTGGCTGGTGGCTCCGGTGATCCAGTCGTCGATGTGCTCCTGGGCGAGGTCGGCGAGAGCCAGGTCGCGTTGGTCCATCCAGGCCAGGAAGTCCAGGGTGAAGTTCCCCCCGTCGTCGCGGCTCCCGCCGCCACCGGGGCCGAGGCCCGCATCGACGCCGACTGGGCGAAGCAGTCGATCACCTTCACCGCCGCCCCGGGACAGGTCAACGACCTCCACGTGGTCCCGATGGACCAGGGCGACGGGGTCCGGCTCATCGGCTTCCGCGACGCGGTGCCGCTCCAGCCTGGTGACCACTGCACGTACCTGCAACCGGAGGTCGAGACGTATGTCGTCTGCGAACTGCCCACCGGCAGCTCTCGGCCGGACCGGATCGCCGTCCTGCTCGGCGACGGCGACGACGAGATCGTCACCAGCGACCCAGGGGTGGCCACCGTCAGCGGTGGACCCGG
>Ga0196960_10000028_pt1 | contig 51776 bp, 49 predicted proteins | sample S3v_5metaG_FD_183187 | JGI IMG/M metagenome (GOLD analysis project Ga0196960, IMG submission 183187) | Soil microbial communities from Anza Borrego desert, Southern California, United States - S3+v_5 | ecosystem: Environmental > Terrestrial > Soil > Desert | place: USA: California | collected...
GCCCCCGGGAGCTCCCTGGCCGCCAGCGCCGGCAGGGCGTCCATCGCCGCCGCCACGTCGTCGAAGGTCTCGGGCCAGCGACCGGCGACCGGGCCCGCCGCGCCCTGCTGCGGTATCCCACCGCCACGCCGGTACTCCACGCTGGCCACGGCGAAGCCGCGCCGTGCGAGGAGGTCCGCGAAGGGTGACACGTGCTGCCGGTCGTACGGCTCCCGCCAGGCACCGCCGTGCAGGAGCACGACGAGCGGCGCCCCGGTCCGGCCGTCCCGCGGCGCGAAGAAGTCGATCACCTGGTCGGGATGGCTCCCGTAGGCCGCGGTCCCGTCGGGTGCGACCACCGGATGTGCGAACGCCGACCCGGTCTCGGCGGCGTCGCGGTCACGCGCGGCAGATTCCGACATGCTGCTCCCACCGTCCTGGGCCCGTGCCCGACTGGGCCGGCCTGCGGGGACGCTACCAGTACGACCGGCCGCCGCCGCACGGGACCGGACGGCGGTGGTCTCCGGTCCCGTGCGGCGGCGGGCGCTCAGAGCGCCAGCACGTCCGCGAGGATCCGCGCCGCCCGCTCCGCGTCGGCGAAACCGACGTACAGCGGGGTGAAACCGAAGCGCAGGACGTCCGGGCGGCGCAGATCGCCGACCACGCCACGCTCGATGAGCGCGCCCATCACCTCTTCCGCGTCGTCGCACCGCAGCGAGACCTGGCTGCCGCGCTCCGCGTGGGCGGCCGGGGTGACCGGTGTGACCCGGCCCCCGGGGACGTATGCGGCGACGCACTCCAGGAAGAAGTCCGTCAGCGCCAGGGACTTGGCCCGCACGGCGTCCACCGGTACGCCGTCCCACACGTCCAGCGCCGCTTCCAGGGCCAGCATGGACAGGATGTCCGGAGTGCCGACCCGGCCCCGCACGGAACCGTCCGCGGGCTCGTATCCCGGCGTCATCGCGAACGGGTCGGCGTGCGAGGTCCACCCGGGCAGGGGCGAGTCGAAAGCCGCCTGGTGGCGCTCGGCAACGTAGAGGTAGGCCGGCGAACCGGGCCCGCCGTTGAGGTACTTGTACGTGCAGCCGACGGCCAGGTCGACGCCGTGCGCGTCGAGGCCCACGGGCAGGGCGCCCGCGCTGTGGCACAGGTCCCAGACCGCGAGCGCACCGGCCTCGTGGACGGCGGCGGTGAGGCCGGGCAGGTCGTGGAGCCTGCCCGTGCGGTAGTCGACGTGGTTGAGGAGGACCGCCGCCGTACGGGGACCGAGCGCGGCCGGCACGCCGGAGGGGGCGACCGGCACGACACGGTGACCCGTCATGCGGGCCGCCGACCCGGCGATGTACCCGTCCGTGGGGAAGGTCGACGCGTCGACGAGGATCTCGTCGCGCCCGTCACCCGCGAGGCGGGCCGCGGCGACGACGGCCTTGAAGACGTTCACGCTGGTGGAGTCGCCCACCACGATCTGCCCGGCGGCCGCCCCGACCAGCGGTGCGATCCGGTCGCCGATCCGCTCGGGCGCGGTCCACCAGCCGCTCTCGTCCCAGGAGCGGATGCGCAGCGCGCCCCACTCACGGGTGATGACGTCCTGCATGCGCGCGGGTACGTGGCGGGGCAGCGCGCCCAGCGAGTTGCCGTCCAGGTAGACGGCGTCGTCGAGGATGAACAGCTCGCGCAGTGCGGCCAGTCCGTCGGCGGCGTCGAGCGCCTCGGCGCGCTCCTTGAAGTCAGACATGGCTGCGCGCCGTCCACAGCTCGGGGAACACGCTCTTGGTGGCCCGCTTCTCCAGCCAGGCGACCCCGGCCGAGCCGCCCGTTCCCGTCTTGGCCCCCATAGCCCGGCGGGTGGCGGTCAGATGGTCGTTGCGCCAGCGCCACACCAGCTCGCCGACATCGGTCAGCACCTCACCGAGCCGTACGAGCTCGTCGTTCTGGTCGGGGTTGGCGTAGATCTCCGCCCAGACCGCCTCGACCTCGGGGGACGGCTCGTACTTCTTCGACAGGTCCCTCTCCAGCACCGACCGGGGCACGGCGTACCCGCGCCGGGCGAGGAGGGCCAGCGTCTCGTCGTACAGGCCGGGCTCATGGAGCGCCTTCTCCAGCTCGGCGTGCACCCGGGGCGCGCCCCGGTGCGGCACGAGCATGGAGGCGGACTTGTCGCCGAGCAGGAATTCCATCCGGCGGTACATCGCCGACTGGAAGCCGGACCCCTCGCCGAGTGACCCCCGGTAGGAGTTGAACTGGGCGGGGGTGAGTCCGGCGAGCGGCTTCCAGGAGGCGTTCAGCGCCTCCAGTTCCCGCAGCGAGCGCTTCAGGGCGTCACGGGCGGCCGGCAGGCGGTCCTCGCGCAGGGCGTGCGCCGCCGTCTCCCACTCATGGACGATGACCGTGAACCACAGCTCCATGACCTGGGTGGTGACCAGGAAGACCATCTCGCCGGGATCGTCCGAGCGCAGGTGCTGGAGGTGGGTCAGTACATCCGCCTGGACGTAGTCCTCGTACGGAGTCGTTCCCGCGAAGTCCAGGTGCGGGTTCTCCGCACCGGTGGCTTCGGGGTCGGGGTGGATCGTCGACATTTCTGTCTCCTCGACACGAGCTTCCGGGTAGCGGTCCGCCCCTTTCCTCTGAGGTGGTGGAGCTCCGGTCCCCTGCTCGGCATCCTAACGGCCTTCCGGGACACGCGTCGGGCCCCGCGGGCTGCGGCCCGCGGGGCCCGGAGGGCGGGGCCGCCTCAGCCCAGGATGTCAGCGGCGGTCTGCGAGGAGTCGCGCAGGAAGGCCGAGCAGCGCTCGTACTCCTCCTGCTCACCGATCGCCTGCGCGGCGCGCGCGAGGGCGTGCAGGGCACGCAGGAAGCCCCGGTTCGGCTCGTGCTCGAACGGGACGGGGCCGTGGCCCTTCCAGCCCGCGCGGCGCAGGGCGTCGAGGCCGCGGTGGTAACCGGTGCGCGCGTACGCGTACGACTCGACGACCCGGCCGCCCTCGTAGGCCTCGTCGGCGAGCTGCGCCCAGGCCAGCGAGGACGTGGGGTACTTCGCCGCGACATCGGCGGGCGCCGTGCCGCTCGCGAGCAGCTCACGCGGCTCCGGGTCGTCGGGCAGGTGGGTCGGGGCAGGGCCCCCGAGAAGGTTCTCGTGGATGGACATGGTCCAAGTGTGCCTGGGCCGGGGTTCCGGCTCCAAGGGAGGGCCGGGACCCCGCAGCGCGCCGAGCACCCCGGGCGGCGCTCCGGACCGGCCTCGGAGGACGCCCGGACGGCCCACCGGGCGATCACCGCACCCACCACCGGGGCCCGCCCACCCCCGCCCCCTCCAGCTCCGCCCCTCCGGCGCTCGATGAGCGGGGTCCGGGGCGGAGCCCCGGTTCCGGGGAGGGCGGGGGGACGAGCGCCGCGCAGCGGACACGGAACGGGCCCGGCCCCCCGAGGGGGACCGGACCCGCCTGCACGTCCGTGACGCGGCTGCTTACTTCAGCCTGGTGCCCGAGGAGCGCAGATTCGCACACGCCTCCGCGACCCGCTGGGCCATGCCCGCCTCGGCGGACTTGCCCCAGCTGCGGGGGTCGTAGACCTTCTTGTTGCCGACCTCGCCGTCGACCTTCAGCACACCGTCGTAGTTGCGGAACACGTGGTCCACGATCGGGCGGGTGAAGGCGTACTGCGTGTCGGTGTCGAGGTTCATCTTCACGACGCCGTTCTCCAGCGCGGTGGCGATCTCCTCGGCGGTGGAGCCCGAGCCGCCGTGGAAGACGAAGTCGAACGGCTGGCTGCCGGCCGGCTTGCCGTACTTGGCGGCGACACCCTGCTGGAGGTCCTTGAGGAGCTCGGGACGCAGGACGACGTTGCCCGGCTTGTAGACACCGTGGACGTTGCCGAAGGACGCTGCCAGCAGGTAGCGGCCCTTCTCGCCCAGCCCGAGCGCCTCGGCCGTACGCAGCGCGTCGTCGACGGTGGTGTACAGCTCGTCGTTGATCTCGTGCGTGACGCCGTCCTCCTCGCCACCGGTCGGGGTGATCTCGACCTCAAGGATGATCTTGGCGGCGGCGGCCTTGGCCAGCAGCTCCTGGCCGATGGCCAGGTTGTCGGCCAGGGTCTCGGCCGATCCGTCCCACATGTGCGACTGGAACAGCGGGTTCAGGCCCTTGGCGACGCGCTCCGCGGAGACGTCGAGCAGCGGACGCACATAGCCGTCCAGCTTGTCCTTGGGGCAGTGGTCGGTGTGCAGCGCGACCGTGATGTCGTACTTGGCGGCGACGATGTGCGCGAACTCGGCCAGGGCTACGGCGCCCGTCACCATGTCCTTGTTGTGCTGACCGCCCAGGAATTCGGCGCCACCGGTGGAGATCTGGACGATGCCGTCGCTCTCCGCCTCCGCGAAGCCGCGCAGTGCAGCGTGCAGGGTCTGGGTCGACGTCACATTGATGGCCGGGTAGGCGAACTTGCCTGCCTTCGCCCGGTCGAGCATCTCGGCGTAGACCTCGGGGGTTGCGATGGGCATCTGTCCGCTCCTTGGGATGTGCGGGTGTGCAGTGCTTGGTCCCTGACCTGGGGGCGACGTCATCGTCGCCCTTATCTTCCCAGACTCTCGCTTCGGCTCCACGCTGCCCGCCGAGTACTGTTCCCCGTTTCACGTGAAACAGGGAACAGCTCGAAGAAGCCCCAGGTCAGGCCAGGTCGAGGTCTGCCACCGAGTAGACCTGGACGTACGGCAGGCCGGCTTCGGCGATCGCCTGGGCGGCGCCGCGCTCCACGATCACGGCGACGGCCACGACCTCGCCACCGGCCTCGCGCACCGCTTCGACCGCGGTCAGCGGCGAGCCACCGGTCGTCGAGGTGTCCTCGACGACGAGGCAGCGGCGGCCCTTGACGTCCGTGCCCTCGATACGGCGCTGCATCCCGTGGGCCTTCTGCGCCTTGCGGACGACGAACGCGTCCAGGCTCTTCCCGCGCGCCGCCGAGGCGTGCAGCATCGAGGTGGCCACCGGGTCGGCGCCCAGCGTCAGACCGCCGACACAGTCGTAGTCCAGCTCAGCGGTGGCATCGAGCATCATCTGGCCGACCAGCGGCGCGGCCTTGCCGTCCAGTGTGATCCGGCGCAGGTCGATGTACCAGTCGGCTTCCAGACCCGAGGAGAGGGTCACTTTGCCGTGTACCACGGCCTTGTCCTTGATCTGCTGGAGCAGCTCAGCGCGTACGTCAGTCATGTCAACGAGGGTAAGGGCTGCCGCGGAGGGTCAGAGCCGTGCCCAGCTCCAGGTCGTCGTGATCTCCAGGGGCTCGATCGGGGTGACCAGCCGGGGGGCCGTGTTCAGCCCGTTCGGCGGTCCGGACTGCGGCTCCGCGCAGACCGCCTCCGCCTGCTCGTCGTAGATCACCACCCACTCGTCCCGGCTCCTGACCGTCAGCTCCAGCTGCTCGGGCCAGGTGAGCTTCACGTCGACGCCCTCGGGCATCCCGAAGCAGTCGTCCCAGGGGCCGGGGAGGGGGTCGATCCGGCGGCCGGTCGGCAGGTGATCGGCACCCCGCTCCTCCTGCCAGGCCGCGTCGAAGGCGATCCGCACATCCTGGCCGCCGAGGTTCCGGAGGAACCAGGGGTGCCACCCTGCCTGCGCCGGGAACGAGTCCCCGTACGTCTCGACGCCGAGGCTCAGCGTCAGTGATTCCTCGGTCAGCTCGAAGGTCTGCGTCACCCGGCCCTCGTACGGCCACGGGTCGGCCAGATCGTAGAAGAAGGCCGCTTCCGAATCGCCCTGCCGGGCCGGCTGCCAGGTCGTGTCGCGGCCGGTGCCGTGGATGGCGTGCGGCGGCGAGTTCAACGGCATCTGATGCGGCTCGCCGCCATTGCGGAACAGGCCGTTCTCGGTACGGCCGCACCACGGCACCATGGGGAAGCAGCCGTACCGCTCCCCCTGGCGCAGCAGTTCGGTGCCCCCGATCCGCAGGCTGCTGATCCGGCAGCCGTGCACGGGGTCAACGGTCAATTCGACGTCGCCGGCGGTCAGCCGTGCGTTCTTCACAACTCTGCTCACCCCCCGACACTACTGGCGCGGGGCGGCTCCTTACGGCTCCCTACGGCCTCCTGCGCCGCAGAGCCCTGCTCACCACGACGGCCGAGGCGATCGCCAGGGCGGCCGCCGGGGCGGCCCAGCGCAGCGTGAGGCCCGCGGCGCCGGACTCGGGCGAGGGCACGGGGGCGTACCGGCCGCGCGGCGGGGCGTGGTCCACCTCCTCCGTGCTGCGGCCGATCATGGTGCGGCGGGCGTGCGCGGCCTCGGCCGGCGGCTCGTCCGGCACGGTGAATTCCATGTCCGCGGTCGGGTCGAGCGAGGGCGGCGGCACGGGCGCGTCGAACACGGACTCCATGTCGGCGGCCGGCGGTTCTTCCCGCAAGGACTCGGCGCCCGGCAGCTCTTCCCGCAAGGACTCGGGAACCTGCGGCTCTTCCCGCAAGGACTCGGGAACCTGCGGCTCGGCGGACGCGTCGGAAGAAGCCACCTCAGCGGCCCCGTCCGCCGCCCCCGGCTCCGCAGTCGGCGTCCCGGACTCCGGTGAGCCGTCCCGCACCGCCAGTGACTCCGTCACCAGCTGCTGCGTAAAACGGTCCAGCAGGCGCTCCGCCGCGCTGAGCGCCACCGCCGCGTCCAGGTCCACGATGCGGCCGTCACCGCTCGCCGTGCCGGTGAATCCGATCGTCGTCCCCCCGTCCGTCTCCGTCAGGCCGATGGTCAGCGCCAGCTTCGCCGAACCCGTGCCGCGGGCCTCCACACCCTCCCCGGTGACGGAGAAGGAGTCACCCCCGCCGGAGGGCCGCAGCGTCAGGGCCCCTCGGTACGTGATCGTGTGGCCGTCGGCCCGGAATTTCAGCCGGCCCGCCAGCGGCCCCGCCGACGCGTCGGCATCCTGCTGAAGTCCCGGTACGCAGCGCGCGACACGGGCGGGATCACCCAGCGTCCGCCGCAGGGACGAAACCGGAACCGGAACGAACACCTCATGCTCCATACCGCCCGAGCCTACTCAGCCCCGGCCGCCCCGTCAGCGCTTCCACCCCCCGGGCCCCCCGAACGCCCTCCCCGAACACCTTCCCCGCGCACCCCTCGAAACGCCCCCCGAACGCCGTGCGGGGCCCCATGGCCCCCGCGCTCACGTCTCCTCCCAGTACCGCGGGTGGACCAGGGTGGACGGCAGCACCCCGTGCTGCCGCACCCGCTCCACCGCGCGCCGGCCGGCCAGCAGCTCCCGCTCCCCCAGCGTCCGCAGGGTCGGCGCCCCGGAGTCCATGGCGAGCCGGCCCACCGGCTGCCGGGCAGCCAGCACGAATCCCCAGTCCCGCGGTGCCTCCGCCCCGCCCGTGGCATGCCCCGGGCCCGCCGTGAGCCCGCCGGCCCGCCCCTCGACGCGGTACGGCCGGGTCACCAGACCGCCCGCACGCACCGACGCCTCCACCGTCCAGAACGTCCTCGGCCTGCTGCTCGGCGCCCCCGCGTGCACCACCAGCCGGCCGTCCGGCTCCAGAGCTCCGGCGACCAGCCCGTAGAACTCGGCGGCGTAGAGCTTCGTGCTCGCCGTGATCCCCGGGTCGGGGAGGTCCGAGATCACCACGTCGTAGCGGTCGTGCGTGGCCCGCAGCCAGGCGAAGGCGTCCCCGGTGACCGCCGTCAGCCGGGGATCGCCGTACGCGTGCCCGTTCAGCGCGGAGAGCCCCGGGTCCGTGCGGGCCAGCCGGGTGACGGCCGGATCGAGCTCGACCACCGTGACGGACGTGACATCCGGATAACGCAGCACCTCACGGGCGGCCAGCCCGTCGCCCCCGCCCAGGATCAGCACCCGCCGGTGCGCCCCGTTCATGGCCGGGTGCACGAGCGCCTCGTGGTAGCGGTGCTCGTCCCGGGAGCTGACCCGGAGCCGGCCGCCCAGGTAGAGACCGAGCGATCCGCTCCCCGGTCCGGTGAGGACGATCTCCTGCACCTCGGTCTGCACCGCGACCCGCACCTCGTCCCCGTACACCGCACGCCGCGCCGCCCGCTCGAAGTCGTCGACCAGGACGGAGGCCGTGGCCAGCAGGGCGATCACCGCGCCGTTGACGACGATCAGCAGCAGGCGGGAGCGCGGTCCCAGATCACGCCGGAACACCCACAGCACCAGCGCCCCGCCCGCCACCGCGTTGACCGCGCCGGTGAACAGCGCCCCGGTCAGCTGGCCCATCATCGGCAGCAGCAGGAACGGAAAGGCCAGCCCGCCGGCCAGCGCGCCCACGTAGTCGGCGGCGAAGAGGTCCGCGACCGCCCCGCCCGCGTCCTGCCGGTCGACCCGCTGGATGAGCGTCATCAGCAGCGGGATCTCCGCGCCGATCAGGATCCCGATCGCGAGCGAGAAGCCGGCCACGGCGTAGCGCGGCTCCCCGAGCCAGGCGAAGGACGCGTACAGGATGAGCGCCGACGTGCCGCCGACGAGTGCGAGCGCGGCCTCGATGAGCCCGAACCCCACGGCGGCCCGGGTGCGTAAACGTTTCGCGAGCAGCGACCCGATGCCCATCGCGAACACCATCACGGACAGCACGACCGAAGCCTGCGTGACCGAATCACCGATGAAGTACGAGGCCAGCGCCACCAGTTCGAGCTCGTACACCAGACCGCACGCGGCGCAGACGAAGACCACGGCCAGCACGAGGAACCGGCCGGTCCTCTGCCGCACGGGAAGCCGGGTCACACCCCTTCGCGACGGCGTCTGCTGGTCGATCATGAAGCGAACGCTACGTGACGATCAGGTTGCTGTTTGTCACCCACACGAGTACACATGACACGCACCCGGCACCCGCACCGCACCGCACCGCACCGCACCGGAGACGGTCCCTCGCCCCCTTCCCTTCACGGCACCGCCGCCGGCACCCGCGCTCTCACCCGGGTGCGGGTCACCACCAGCTGCCCCTCCTGCGGATACGCGTGCCAGGTCCGCCAGCGCACCTGGCCCTCCGTCCGCTGCGCGAGCATCGCGGTGAAGGCGTGAGGGCTGCCGGGGAACGTGCCCGCCAGCCCGTGCGGGTGGTCGGTCACCAGCGCGAGCAACTCCTGGGCACGTCCTGCGAACGATCCCTCCGAGAGCGTCTCGACGCGTGCCGCGAATTCGTAGTCCCAGTCGCCCAGACTCTCGGCGACACCGAGCGGCAGCGGTGTGCTGCTGCCCGGCAGGCAGGCGACGGTCTCGGAGCACCTGCGGCCCCCCTCCTCCAGCAGCACCTGATGGGAGGCGCCGAGCAGCCTCAACTGCACCTGTGCACCCGCCAGTTCCAGGTCGAGTACGGCGAGTGCGGGCAGCGGCTCCCGCCCGAGCGTCCATGCGAGATCGGCGGCTCGGGTATCGGAATAGGCGGTCTGAAGGGTCGTGAGCATGGATCGGCTCCGCAAAACACACTGGGACACATGGACAGGAGGTACCCCCGTACGGCGTGCGTGGGGGAGGAGGGGCCCGATCCGGCCCGACTGGGGTCCGGGGGCTGAATGTTCTCTACATCGATGCAATCACGAAGTACGTCGCGCTCACAGCGTTTTTACCCAACTTGCCGTGCTTTCCATCCCTCAGGGGGCAGGACGGTTCACCTGTTCCCCGCACCCCGGCGAACTTGTTCCCCGCGCCCCCAACGAAAAGGTGTCCGGCGGGAGTTCACCCCCACCGGACACCTCGCACGCACTCGTCCCGCACGGGACGGACGAACCCGTCTCAGCTGCCGCCACCGCAGCCGCCGCCACCGCCGCCACCACAGCTGCTGCTGCCGCCTCCGCAGGAATGCCCGCCGGAGTCACCGCCGCCGCTGTCCCCGGCCCACCAGCTGTTGCCGCCCGAGCCGCCTCCCCCGCCGCTGTCCGGGCCACGGCGGCCCGTACGCCCGGCGCGTCCCGCCGAGGTCTTCTTCCGGCCACCCGACCCTGTGATGAGGGCGGCGACCCCCACCGCCACGATCACCAGGAACACGATGAAGACGAACAACTCCATCGACCTCACATCCTTCTGTCCCCCGAAGCGAGGTCCCCGCTTCTCAAGTGAGCGTTGGATTCCCCTCGCCCGCCGCGCCCAAAGCAGACTTGAGCAACTCCAGAGCTTCGGCACAGGATGGCGCCCATGACACAGGGACGACCGCTGCTCAACCGCCGCCTCACCGAGTTCGGCACGACGATCTTCGCGGAGATGTCGGCGCTGGCCGTACGGACCGGGTCGATCAATCTCGGCCAGGGTTTCCCCGACACCGACGGCCCCGAGGAGATCCGGGAGGCCGCGGTCCGCGCGCTGCGCGCCGGTCACGGCAACCAGTACCCCCCGGGCCCCGGCATCCCCGAGCTGCGCTCCGCGGTCGCGGAGCACCAGCGACGGCACTACGGACTGGAGTACGACCCCGAATCCGAGGTCCTGGTCACCACGGGCGCCACGGAAGCGGTCGCCGCCTCCCTGCTCGCCCTCCTGGAGCCCGGTGACGAGGTCGTCGCACTGGAGCCCTACTACGACTCGTACGCCGCCTGCATCGCCATGGCGGGCGGCACCCGTGTCCCCGTCACGCTCCGGCCGCACGAGGGAGCCTTCCGGCTCGACCTCGACGAACTGCGCGCCGCCGTCACGTCCCGCACCCGGCTGATCCTGCTCAACACCCCGCACAACCCGACCGGCACCGTCCTGACCCGGGACGAGCTGGCCGCCGTCGCCGCACTCGCGTGCGAGCGGGACCTCCTGGTGGTCACCGACGAGGTCTACGAGCACATCGTCCTCGAGGGCGAGCACATCCCCCTCGCCTCCTTCCCCGGCATGCGCGAGCGCACGGTCACCATCAGCAGCGCGGGCAAGACGTTCTCGCTGACGGGCTGGAAGATCGGCTGGATCACCGCGAGCCCGGAGCTGGTCACCGCGGTCCGCTCGGCCAAACAGTTCCTGACCTATGTATCCGGCGGCCCCTTCCAGTACGCGGTCGCCGACGCCCTGCGGCTGCCCGACAGCTACTTCGACGGGCTGCGCGCGGACCTGCGCGCCAAACGCGACCTGCTCGGCGCGGGTCTCGCGGAGGCCGGCTTCGAGGTCTACAAGCCCGCCGGGACGTATTTCGTCACCGCCGACATCCGTCCGCTCGGCGCCGGGGCGGACGGCTTCGCCTTCTGCCGGGCGCTCCCCGGGCGCTGCGGGGTCGTCGCCGTCCCGAACGCGGTCTTCTACGACCACCGTGAGCAGGGCGCGCCCTTCGTGCGCTTCGCGTTCTGCAAACGTACGGACGTGCTCACCGAGGCGGCCGCCCGGCTGAAGGGCCTCCGCGCGTCCTGACCCCGCACGGCAGAGGCCCGGTCCGGGGCGCGGCCGATGAGGCCGGCGCCCGGACCGGGCCTCTGCCGTCCGTCCGCCGGATCAGGCCTCCGTGGGCTCCTCGCCCTCGGACTTCCTCTCCGCGGGCTCCAGGCCCAGGCGCTCCACGAGCCACTTGTCGAACTCGATCGAGGCCCGCACCCAGCTGACCGTCGAGGAGACGAAGTGCTCCAGGCTGACGCCGGTGCCGATGAGCATCTGTGCCTCACCGACCAGCCGCACGGAGGCCGCGGTGCCCTCCTCGCCCTCATGGGCGTGCGTGTAGACCTTGGGCCACAGGGTGCGGCGGTTCCAGTCGTCGATCGCGTCGAGCAGGACGGCGCGCTGGTCCAGGGCGTGGGGGCGGTCGTAGAAGGTCCGGACCGAGAAGACCTGCTGCTCCTCCTCGCCGCGGAACATGAAGTACGTCCGGAACTCTTCCCACGGCGCGGCGAGGTCGCCCTCGTCGTCGACGACGAACTTCAGCTCCATCTGCTCGAGAAGCTGCTTGACGAGGTCCTGGTCGGGGACCACGGGGCCCTCGGGTCCTGTCGCCTGCGGTTCGGGCTGGCCCCCGAAGTTGGGGATCGAGGACGGGTCGATAGACATCGCTGGGTACTCCTGTGGATCGCACGTGGTTGCCTGGCTCCGACCCTAGCCGCGATCGCGGCCGGTGGTCCTACGCGCTCAGGGGAATCGTCCCCCCGCTCGTTCCCCTGGCCCGCGACCAGGAAACCGCGACCAGCACCGCGCAGAGCGTGCCGACGACGCCGGCCCCGCCGATCGTCTGTGCCGAGGACCCGGACAGCTCCGCCGCCAGGCCTCCCGACGCGACACCGATCCCCTGCATCGCGGTCAGCCCCGACCTGGCGAGTCCCAGCGCCTGACCGCGCTGGCCGGCCGGGGTGAGCAGGACGAAGGTCGCCCCAGCGGTGATCTGGTACGCGGAACAGACCCCCGACACCAGCAGCGCCAGCAGGGCCACTCCCATCCCGGGGCCCGCCAGGTAGATGACCAGCGGAAGGTTCGCGCCCACCGCCAGCGGCCCGAGCAGCCGGCGGCGCCGCTCGGCGTCGAAGCCCGTACGGCCCAGGAGGGCCGCGCCCAGGACCATTCCGGCGGGATGCGCGGCGAGCAGGAGCCCCACCGAGGCGGCGCTCCCGCCGGCCTCCTCGGCGAAGGGGGCGGCGAGCCCCTCCGGCAGCACGATGAAGCCCGCCAGCCAGCCGAGCGCGACCAGCGACCGCAGCCGGGGGTCCGACCAGATCAGCGCCGCCGCCTTGCCCACCTGGGTGTGCACCCGCTTCGGCTGCGTGTCGCCCGGGTCCACCGGCCGCGCCTTCACACCCAGCCTGATCAGGACCGCGGAGACCAGGAACGTCACCGCGTTCAGCCCGAGGGAGAGGTGGCTGCCCAGCCAGACCACGAGCACCCCGCCGACGGCGAAGCCGACCAGCTGCCCGGCCTGATGGGTGATCATCATGACCCGCTGTCCCCGCTCGTACAGGCGCTCACCCAGGACCGCCGGCATCAGCGCGCCCTGTGACGCCCCGAACGGCGCCTCGGCGAGCTGCGCCAGGACCAGAAGGCCCGCCAGCAGGGGCAGGGGCGTTCCGGGGAGGGCCATCAGACCGACGAGGCCGGCCCGCACCAGGTCGCAGCTGATCATGACCGTACGCCGGGGGAAGCGGTCCGCGAGACCGGAGAGGAGCACCCCGGACAGCAGTGCGGGCAGGCTCGTCAGAGCGTAGGTCGCCGCGGTCCAGCCGGCCGACTCGGTGCGTTCGAACACGAGGAGCGACAGAGCCACCCGTGCCAGCTGGTCGCCCAGCACCGACTGGGCGAAAGCCGCCCACAGCGTCCGGAATTCGCGCACGCGAATGAGGCTTTCACTGCTTAAGGCCTTCGGCTCCGCGCTCGCCCCGCCAGGTATTCGCTCCGTCATGCGCGTACCTTACCGGTTTCCGAATTCACCCCGGCAGCGCCTGCGGAAAAAGAAAAGGGCCCGGAGTGTCCCGATATTGCGCGGGGCCTGATCACTCGGACAACCGCAGTTCCGGCTCCGGTCGAGGACGCAGATATGTATCGGCTGGATACAAAAAGGAGGCCCGGACCGGAAACCTTCCGCATTCAGCCAGAGCGGGGAAATTTTCGGCTCGATTTCACAGGCGTTCCACCGGCGGTGCGATCCGGATGAACGCGTCGGTGGAGGGGTCCGCACACACGTGTGCCCCTCTCCGGCCGGGGCGTGGAATCCTCCGGCCGGAGAGGGGCACAGGGTGCCGTCCGGGCCTACAGGGTCTTCGCCGCCGTCGCGGCGCCCACGGTCAGTCCGTCACCGTCCCGGTCGACGCGGACCGTGTCGCCGTCCTTGACCTCGCCCGCGAGGATCTCCTTCGCGAGCCGGTCGCCGATAGCGGTCTGGATGAGCCGGCGCAGCGGCCGGGCTCCGTACGCCGGGTCGTTGCCCTCCACGGCCAGCCAGGCCAGTGCGGCGGGGGTGACGTCGAGGCGGATCCGCCTCTCGGCCAGCCGCTGGGCGAGGCGGTCCACCTGGAGCCCCGCGATGTGGGCCAGCTCGTCACCGGACAGGGCGGAGAAGACCACCAGGTCGTCGAGCCGGTTGAGGAACTCCGGCTTGAACGAGGTCCGTACGACCTCCAGGACCTGCTCCTTCTTCACCTCGGGCTCGGTCAGGGGATCGATCAGGAACTGGCTGCCCAGGTTCGACGTCAGGATGAGGATCGTGTTGCGGAAGTCCACCGTCCTGCCCTGCCCGTCGGTGAGCCGGCCGTCGTCGAGCACCTGCAGCAGGATGTCGAAGACCTCCGGGTGGGCCTTCTCCACCTCGTCCAGCAGCACGACGCTGTACGGGCGGCGGCGTACCGCCTCCGTGAGCTGGCCGCCCTCCTCGTAACCGACGTAGCCGGGCGGGGCACCGACGAGGCGGGCGACGCTGTGCTTCTCGCCGTACTCGCTCATGTCGATGCGGATCATGGCCCGCTCGTCGTCGAACAGGAAGTCCGCGAGCGCCTTCGCCAGCTCCGTCTTGCCGACCCCGGTCGGGCCGAGGAAGAGGAACGAACCGGTGGGCCGGTCGGGGTCGGCGATCCCTGCGCGCGTGCGGCGTACGGCGTCCGACACGGACCGCACGGCCTCGCTCTGGCCGATCAGCCGCCTGCCCAGCTCGGACTCCATCCGCAGCAGCTTCTGGGTCTCGCCCTCCAGGAGACGCCCGGCCGGGATGCCGGTCCAGGCGCCGACGACATCGGCGATGTCGTCCGGGCCGACCTCCTCCTTGACCATGGTGTCCTCGGAGGCCTCCTGCTCGGCCTCGGCCGCCTCGGCCAGCTCCCGCTCCAGGCCGGGGATCTCCCCGTACAGCAGCTTGGAGGCGGTGTCGAAGTCACCGTCGCGCTGGGCGCGCTCGGCCTGGCCGCGCAGCTCGTCGAGACGCTCCTTGAGCTCACCGACGCGGTTCAGGCCCTGCTTCTCCTTCTCCCAGCGGGCGGTGAGACCGCGCAGCTCCTCCTCCTTGTCCGCGAGGTCGCGGCGGATCTTCTCCAGTCGCTGCCTGGAACCCTCGTCGCTCTCGTTCCTGAGCGCCAGCTCCTCCATGTGCAGCCGGTCGACGGAACGCTGGAGCTCGTCGATCTCCAGGGGCGAGGAGTCGATCTCCATGCGGAGCCGGGAGGCCGCCTCGTCGACGAGGTCGATGGCCTTGTCGGGGAGGAACCGGGAGGTGATGTAGCGGTCGGAGAGCGTTGCCGCGGCCACCAGCGAGGAGTCGGCGATCTGGACCTTGTGGTGCGCCTCGTAGCGGCCCTTGAGGCCACGCAGGATCGCGATGGTGTCCTCGACGGACGGCTCGGCGACCAGGACCTGCTGGAAGCGGCGCTCCAGCGCGGGGTCCTTCTCGATGCGTTCGCGGTACTCGTCCAGCGTGGTGGCGCCGACCATGCGGAGCTCACCCCGGGCGAGCATCGGCTTGAGCATGTTGCCCGCGTCCATCGCGGAATCGCCGCCCGCGCCCGCGCCGACGACGGTGTGCAGCTCGTCGATGAAGGTGATGATCTGCCCGTCGCTCTCCTTGATCTCGGAGAGGACGGTCTTGAGGCGCTCCTCGAACTCACCGCGGTACTTGGCGCCCGCGACCATCGCACCGAGGTCCAGGGAGACGAGCCGCTTGTTCCGCAGGGACTCGGGGACATCGCCCTTGACGATGCGCTGGGCGAGCCCTTCGACGACGGCCGTCTTGCCCACGCCGGGCTCACCGATGAGCACGGGGTTGTTCTTCGTGCGGCGCGACAGCACCTGCACGACGCGGCGGATCTCCTGGTCACGGCCGATGACCGGGTCCAGCTTGCCCTCACGCGCGGCGGCCGTGAAGTCCGTACCGAACTTCTCCAGCGCCTTGTACTGCCCTTCGGGGTCGGGAGTGGTCACCCGGCGCCCTCCCCTGCTCTTCTCGAATGCGTCCAGCAGCTTCTTCGCACCGGCTCCCTGCCCGTCGAGGATCTCACCGGCGCGGCCGCCCTTCGCCGCGACGGCGATCAGCAGGTGCTCCGTGGAGAGGTAGTCGTCACCGAGCTCCTTGGCGCGCCGGTCCGCATCGGCGAGGACGGCGAGCAGCTCGCGGCTGGGCTGCGGCGGTGCGACGGTCGATCCGGTGACGCTGGGCAGCGCGCCGAGCAGCCGCTCGGTCTCCTCGCGCACGGCCACCTGGTCGGCGTCGACGGCGGCCAGCAGGTCGGTGATGTTCGCGTTGTCCTCGCCCGCGAGCAGCGCAAGCAGCAGATGCCCGGGGGTCAGGTCCGGATGTCCGTCCTTGACGGCCCTGCTGGTGGCCGCGTTGAGGGCGTCCCGGCTCTTGTTGGTCAGCTCGGCGTCCACGGGCGCTGTCTCCTCCTCGTACGGGTGCTTCATGGAACTATGACTCGAACAACGGGTACAAAGTTGAGTCTATTCCACTCAAGGGCAGGATGATGCCTCCGAGGGCCCCGAATCCTCCTGTATCTAGGCTGGCCCCATGCCTGACGTACGCAACCCCGGCCCCGAGTACCTCGCCTTCTGGCAGGAGCGCCACGTGTGCACCCTGACCACGCTCCGCCCGGACGGCACGCCGCACGTCGTGCCCGTCGGGGTGACGTACGACCCCCGGACACGGATCGCCCGCGTCATCACCGGCGGGAACACCAGAAAGGTCGCCAACGTCCTGGCGGCCGGCCCGGAAGGGGCGCGGGTCGCGGTCTGCCAGACGCAGGGACGCCGCTGGGCGACCCTGGAGGGGCTGGCGGTCGTCCGCACGGAGCCCGGGGAGGTCCAGGACGCGGTACGCCGCTACGCGGAGCGCTACGAGCGCACCCCGCGGCACAATCCGGAGCGGGTCGTCATCGAGATCGCCGTCGACAGGGCTCTCGGAAAGGGCTGAGAATGCGAAACGCATTCCGGGCAGCACAACGGCGCCATCGTGTTCAGGTCACGATGGCGCCGCTGTGTGGGGGAAGTGCCGGAACGACATGGAACGACGGGGGAATCGTTCAGGCACTGCGGGGGGTGGCGGAAATGGCTTCTTGTTCGAACAGCTCATGGTCACGCTGATCGAGATTTACGAAAATCATGCCGTACCTCACGGCACAGCGAACCGGTTGCGGCGCTCCGCGCGGCCGGCGAAGACAGCGATAGGCGCGGATGTCGTCATCCTTTTCCATCACGACGACAATGGGCTCCCCGAACAGGGTGACCATCAACGAATCGCCCTGGCGGGTGAGTGCCGTGAGCAGATCGATGAAATGCCACCCTGAGCGATAGGCCGTGGCCATCTCCCGCCGGAAGGTGCGGTCGTCCGGTGGGGTGGTCATGCCGTGGTGCCGGTCGGAGCCGCATCCCACGTGATGTCACCTGAAGCCGTACCCCAGGTGATGTCGACCGGAGCCGCCCCCCAGGTGATGTCACCGGGCACGGCCGTCGCCTGCTCGGCCTGAGCAGCCCCCCAGGTGATGTCCTGGGCACCCAACGCACCGTAAGCCAGCGCCCCCACGAAAGCTGTGGCAAGCACCGAGCGAAGCATTCGCTTAGACATTTCGGCTTCGTCCTCACTTGATGGATTCATCTCCCCCGCTCTCAAGACGATGTCTCACGCGGACACGCGAGCACCACCGGATCGATGCATCATGTTCTTGCACGTTCAGGAACATGGGGGGTGGAGATATGGATACATGCGACTCAAAAGGGGCGCATCGGCACGGGATCACCCAACTATGCGATGCGGGACAGCGTCTCTACGCAAGCGCGCTGCGGTCCGGCCGCATACCGCGCTCGGAGGTGGAACCCGCTCCGTGCCTGATGGACTTCGCCCTGCTCCACCCCGACCCCGACGACGCCGACTGGCTGCGCCCCGTACCCCCCTCGGCCGCCCTCGCCCAGCGGCTGTACCCCATCGAAAGGGAGATCCAGGAGCGCCGGCGCCATTCCCTGGAACTCACCGAGTCCTTCGAACCTTTCATGGACATCAGCGCCCAGGATCCACCCACGACACACGCAATCACCGTGCTCGAAGGCGGCACCCGCATCAACGCGGCCATCGACGTGGCCACGGCGGAGTGCTGCGACGAGGTCCTCACCGTGCAGCCCGGAGGGGTCCGGAGCGAGGACATCCTCAGCAAGGGACTGGAGCGGGGAAGGGCCGTGGTGAACCGCGGGGTCAGCATCCGCACCCTCTACCAGCACACGGTCCGCCATCATCACGGGACGTTCGCCTATGCGGAGCGGCTCGCCGAGGGCGCGGAGATACGCACGCTCGAGGAGCTCGTGCAGCGCATGCTCATCTTCGACCGCGCGGTCGCCTTCATCCCCGCTCAGGACGACCTGACGGTCGCGCTGGAACTCCGGCACCCGGGCCTCGTCTCCTACCTGATCAACGTCTTCGAGCAGCTCTGGCAACGCGCCACCCCCCTGCTGGAGGACGTCCCGTACACCCCGACACCCGCCGGGATCAGCGGAGTGCAGCGTTCCATCGCCCAGCTGCTGGTCGAGGGGCACGTGGACGATTCCATAGCCCGCAGGCTCGGCATGAACGTCCGCACGTGCCGAGCGCACATAGCCAAGCTCAACGCCGCCCTCGGCAGCGGCAGCCGGGCCCAGCTCGGGTACCTCATCTCACAGTCAGGGATCCTGGACCACAAGGGCTGACGCGCTCCCACGGCCGCACTCCGCCAGGCCACCAGGTCTGCACCACCGGCCACTTGTCGCAGCGTAGGGAGCGGGGGCCCCGGACGGGGACAGAACCAGCGCGACCGCCGCACAGCCACGGACCGGGAGAGCTGTGCGCGTCAGGACCCGATCCGTACGAGCGGGCGTCGCGCCAGGGGCGGATCGCCCGCTCGGACACCGGCGCCGCCCCGTGCCTCATCGACGGGGCGCCGGTCCAGGCCGGTCCCGCCGGTCCAGGCCGGTACCTGGGACGAGGACCGGCTCCGCCCCCTCCCGCCGCCGGCACCTCCGGCCCGTCTGTCGCAGCCCCTCACACGCGAGAGGGACGAGCGCGTGGGACGAACGCCGGAACCGGCCAGGTCGCCGGCGCCCCTGGCCGTCACGGCCGACCGTGACCCCGTCCTGCCATCACCGTGCCGGAGGAGCCCGAGCCGACACGAAAGGCCCTCCAGGAAGCCACCGCCCGGGCCACGGACGAGGTCCCCACCGCGCAGCCGGGAAGCACCCGCCCCCACGCCACCCCGCGGACGGCTCCGGACGACGCCACGACCGCCATCGCCCGAGACACCGGGCTCCGTCACATCCACCAGCACCCGGCGCGCCACCGCACCCAGGTCAGGGAGTGCCTGCGTCAGGTGCCCGCACGGTCCCTCCAGGTGCGTACCACCGAGCTGACCGTCGGGCGGCTCCTCGGCCGCACGGACAGGGCCCGCCCCGGAGTCTCACGACTCCGGGGCGGGCCCTGTCCGGCACGCCTCAGTCCTTCGGCCTCTTGGGCCGCCATACCACCAGCGCGCCGGTCTGCTGCACATCCTGGTACGGCACCAGATCACGCCGGTAGGAGGCGTGCACCTGGGCCTCGCGCTGCTGCATGGCCACGGCCGCGCCGTCGACCGCCGCCGAGAGCTCCGCGACGCGCTGCTGGAGCGCGGCGACCTGGTTCTCCAGCTCGATGATGCGCTTGATGCCCGCGAGGTTGATGCCCTCGTCCTGCGACAACTGCTGGACGGTACGCAGCAGTTCGATGTCACGCGCCGAGTAGCGCCGGCCGCGCCCGGCCGTGCGGTCCGGCGAGACCAGGCCGAGACGGTCGTACTGACGCAGTGTCTGCGGGTGCAGGCCCGAGAGCTGGGCCGCGATCGAGATGACGTAGACCGGTGATTCGTCGGTCAGCTGGTACGGATTGCGTCGACGGCCGTCCATCTCAAGCTCCCTTCGCCGCCTGGAACAGCTCCGCCCGCGGGTCCTCCCCCGCGGTCGACTTCCGATAGGCCTCCAGCGCGTCCTGGGCGTCCGCGCCGAGATCCGTGGGCACGGCCACCTCGACGGTGACCAGGAGGTCGCCCCGGGTGCCGTCCTTGCGTACGGCGCCCTTGCCCCGGGCCCGCATCGTACGTCCGTTGGGCGTGCCGGCCGGGAGTTTCAGGGTGACCGGCGGTCCGCCGAGCGTGGGGACCTTCACCTCGCCGCCGAGCGCCGCCTCCGGGAAGGTGACGGGCACGGTGACGGTGAGGTTGTCGCCCTTGCGGCCGAAGACCGGGTGGGCGTCGACGTGGACGACGACGTACAGGTCGCCGGCCGGGCCGCCGCGCTCGCCCGGACTGCCCTTGCCGCGCAGCCGGATCCGCTGGCCGTCCGAGACGCCCGCGGGGATCCTGACCTGCATCGTGCGGGCCGACTTCGCCCGGCCGCTGCCCTTGCAGACCTCGCAGGGGTCCTGGGCGATGAGGCCCCGGCCCTTGCAGTCCACACAGGGATCGGTCAGGGAGAATCCACCGCCGGTGCCGCGCGACACCTGGCCGGTACCGACACACGTCGGGCAGACCCTCGGGGTGCCGTTCTTGTCTCCGGTACCGGAACACGCCTTGCAGGGAGCCTGGCTGGACATCCGCAGCGGGACCGTGGCCCCGTCGACCGCCTCGGTGAAGCTGAGCGTCACCTCGGACTCGATGTCCTGGCCGCGCCGCGGCTGGACACGTGTGCCCGTACCGCCGCGGTTGAACAGACCGCCGAAGACGTCGCCCAGGCCGCCACCGCCACCACCGAAGCCGCCGGCGCTCTGGCCACCGCCCGGGGCGCCGCCGAAGAGGTCGCCCAGGTCGAAGTTGAAGTTGCCGCCCGCACCGCCGGGACCCGCCCGGAAGCCTCCGTTGCCGAAGAGGGCGCGCGCCTCGTCGTACTCCTTGCGCTTCTTGGGATCCCCGAGGACGTCGTTCGCCTCGGAGATCTCCTTGAAACGCTCCTCGGCCTTGGCGTCGCCCTTGTTGGCGTCCGGGTGGTACTCGCGGGCGAGCTTCCGGTACGCCTTCTTGACCTCGGCGTCGGTGGCGTCCTTGGGGACGCCGAGAACCTTGTAGTAGTCCTTCTCGACGAAGTCCTTCGTGCTCATCGACGTCCCTCCTTCCGGACGATCGGCCGTGCGGCCGGCCCTGTGGCCGGCCGCACGCCCCGTCGGTGTTCACCGCAGTGGTCGGACGGAATGTCAGACCTCTTCGGTGCCACCGCTCTCCTCGTCGTCTGCCTTCTCTTCCTTCGCCGCCGCGGGCGTGGCCCCCGGCTGCGGTTCGGCCACGGCCACCCGCGCGGGGCGGATGGTGCGCTCGCCGATGCGGTACCCGGGCTGCAGGATCGCCACGCAGGTCGTCTCGGTGACGTCCGGCGCGTACGAGTGCATCAGGGCCTCGTGGATCGTCGGGTCGAAGGGCTCGCCCTCCTTGCCGAACTGCTGGAGGCCGATCTTCGCGACGACCGTCTCCACCGATTCGGCCACCGCCTTGAAGCCGCCGACGAGCTCGCCGTGCTCCCGCGCCCGGCCGATGTCGTCGAGCACGGGCAGGAGATCGGTCAGGAGACCCGCCGCGGCGACCTCCTTGACCGCGACCCGGTCGCGCTCGACCCGACGGCGGTAGTTCTGGTACTCGGCCTGGAGCCGCTGGAGGTCGCCCGTGCGCTCGTCGAGCGCGGAGCGGACCTGGTCCAGCTCGGCCGTCAGGGCCGCTGTCTGCTGTACGTCCCCGGCCGGGGCGGCCGCCTCCTCCTCGGAGGAGGAGGCGGCCGCCTTCGGTTCGGCGTCGTCGGAGCTGGCGCCGGAGGGGACGTCAGGCTTCTCCTCGAAGCCCGGGGTCTCCTCGGTCACACCGCACCGCCCTTCGTGTCCTTCTCGTCGTCCACGATCTCGGCGTCGACGACGTCGTCGTCGGCCTTGGCCTGGCCGTCGCCCGGCGCCTCGGCGCCCGGCGTACCGCCTTCGGCCTGGGCGTTGGCGTACATCGCCTGGCCCAGCTTCTGGGAGACGGCCGCGACCTTCTCGGTGGCGGTACGGATCTCGGCGGTGTCCTCGCCCTTGAGCTTCTCCTTCAGCTCGGTGAGCGCGGTCTCCACCTCCGTCTTCACGTCACCGGGGACCTTGTCCTCGTTGTCCTTGAGGAACTTCTCCGTCTGGTAGACGAGCTGCTCACCCTGGTTGCGCGACTCGGCGGCCTCGCGACGGGCGTGGTCCTCCTCCGCGTACTTCTCGGCCTCTTCGCGCATCCGGTTGACCTCGTCCTTCGGCAGCGAGGAGCCACCGGTGACGGTCATCTTCTGCTCCTTGCCGGTGCCGAGGTCCTTGGCAGCGACGTGCATGATGCCGTTGGCGTCGATGTCGAAGGCGACCTCGATCTGCGGCACCCCGCGCGGGGCCGGCGGCAGACCGGTGAGCTCGAACATCCCGAGCTTCTTGTTGTACGCCGCGATCTCGCGCTCGCCCTGGTAGACCTGGATCTGCACCGACGGCTGGTTGTCCTCGGCCGTCGTGAAGATCTCGGAGCGCTTGGTCGGGATCGTGGTGTTGCGCTCGATGAGCTTGGTCATGATCCCTCCCTTGGTCTCGATGCCGAGGGACAGCGGGGTGACGTCGAGGAGCAGGACGTCCTTGACCTCGCCCTTGAGGACACCGGCCTGGAGCGAGGCGCCGATGGCGACGACCTCGTCCGGGTTCACGCCCTTGTTGGCCTCCTGGCCGCCGGTCAGCTCCTTGACGAGCTCGGCGACGGCCGGCATGCGGGTGGAGCCACCGACGAGAACGACGTGGTCGATCTCGGAGAGCTGGATGCCCGCGTCCTTGATGACGTTGTGGAACGGGGTCTTGCAGCGGTCCAGGAGGTCCGCGGTCAGCTGCTGGAACTGCGAGCGCGTGAGCTTCTCGTCCAGGTGCAGCGGGCCCTCGGCGGACGCCGTGATGTAGGGCAGGTTGATCGTGGTCTCGGTCGAGGACGAGAGCTCGATCTTCGCCTTCTCCGCGGCCTCACGCAGACGCTGGAGAGCCATCTTGTCCTTGGACAGGTCCACGCCGTGCCCGTTGGCGAACTGCTTCACCAGGTAGTCGACGACCCGCTGGTCCCAGTCGTCACCACCGAGGTGGTTGTCACCGTTGGTGGCCTTCACCTCGACGACGCCGTCGCCGATCTCCAGGAGGGACACGTCGAAGGTGCCGCCACCGAGGTCGAAGACGAGGATCGTCTGGTCGTCCTTGTCGAGGCCGTACGCCAGGGCGGCGGCGGTCGGCTCGTTGACGATGCGCAGGACGTTCAGGCCCGCGATCTCGCCGGCCTCCTTGGTCGCCTGGCGCTCCGAGTCGTTGAAGTACGCCGGGACGGTGATCACCGCGTCGGTGACCTTCTCGCCCAGGTAGGACTCGGCGTCGCGCTTCAGCTTCTGCAGGATGAAGGCGCTCATCTGCTGCGGGTTGAAGTTCTTGCCGTCGAGCTCGATCTTCCAGTCGGTGCCCATGTGGCGCTTGACCGAACGGATCGTCCTGTCGACGTTGGTGACCGCCTGACGCTTGGCGACCTCGCCGACCAGCACCTCGCCGTTCTTCGCGAAGGCGACGACGGACGGCGTGGTCCTGGCGCCTTCGGCGTTGGTGATGACGGTGGGCTCGCCGCCTTCGAGAACGCTGACGACGGAGTTAGTCGTGCCCAGGTCGATGCCGACCGCACGTGCCATTTCAATTCCTCCAACTGACTACTTGAGTGGATCTGACTCAAGGATGCATGACACCCATCCCGGAGTCAAAGGACCTGAGCCACTTACGCTCAACTTATATGCTCACATGCGCGCTGAGCAGGCAATTCACTCATGCGAGGGGGGCGGAAGCCCACGAGGACCGCCTCGCCCCGCACCTCCCGGCACGCGCGGCACGCCACACGCACGCCTCCCACCTTCGCACCATGGGATCGTTCTGTCACAAAATGCACCGAAAAGGGCATACCGTTACGTCATCGACTCCGGGCAGGTGCAATGCGGAACGCCGAGCAGACTGCGACGCGAAGGAAGAGGCGCCCCTCCCCGGCGACGGGGACCTGGACGATGGACTCCCCGGCCGGCCGGCCCTTCGGCCCCACCCGCATCCCCGGCCGCGCCCTCGCCCTCATTCCCGGCCGCGCCCTCGCCCGGGCGGGGACCGGACGCATCGCCAGGAACCTGGCGGCCGTGGCCGCCACTCGGCTCACCGGCCCCCTGAAAGCCCTGACCGCCAAGCGGGTCCTGGACCTGGCGCTCGGCACGGCACTCCTGCTCCTGGCGGCGCCCGTCCTCACCCTCGCCGCCCTGGCCCTCGCCCTCCGGCCGCCCCGCAGCGCGGGAGGCGTGCTCCGGCGCGAGACCAGGGTGGGCCTCGGCGGCCACCTCTTCGAGCTGCGCTCGCTGCGCACCCGGCGGTTCCGGCTCGACCTGCTGTCCAGGCTGCCCCACGTCGTACGGGGAGACCTCTCCCTGGTCGGCCCGGCGCCGCTCACCCCGGACGAGGCCGCCCTGCCCGGCTCCGCCGCCGGGCACTGGCGGCAGGGCCTCCGGCCGGGCCTGACCGGCCTGGCCCAGGTGCGCGCCCGCTCCGGAATGCCCTGGGACGAACCCGCCCTCCTGGACGCGCACTACGCAGAGCATCATGGGACAGGGCTCGACCTGGCGATCCTGGCGCAATCCGTACGCATCCACCTGCGAGCGGCCCTGCGCGGACCGCGACACCCGGGGAAGGCTCACCTGAGCGACACAGATCACCGCCTGCGCGGCTACAGCGCGGCGGAATAAGTGGATAGTGTCAGCACAGACTGATTAAGTTACTGCTTAGTAATCGCTTGTACGCGCTGGATCCCACCCTCGCAGGCCCGAGGAGCCCCACATGCAACTCGCCGCGATCATCGTGTCGCTGGTGCTGACTGTCGTCGGCGTTGCGCTCATCGCCCGAGCCGTCGCGCAGATCTACCGGTTCGTCCGTCTCGGACAGCCGGTACCAGCAGGCAGCCGCACCGACGCCCCCAAGCAGCGCACGATCACCCTGGTCAAGGAATTCCTCGGCCACACCCGGATGAACCGGTGGGGGATCGTGGGCTTCGCCCACTGGTTCGTCGCGATCGGCTTCCTGACCCTGCCGCCGACGCTCCTCCAGGCGTACGGACAGCTCTTCCAGGCCGACTGGGTGCTGCCGGTGGTCGGTGGCTGGCTGCCGTTCGAGATGTACATCGAGTTCATCGGCATCATGACCGTGCTCGGCATCGTCACGCTGATGGCCATCCGGCTGCTGAACCTGCCCTCGCGGGCCGGCCGCAAGTCGCGCTTCGCCGGCTCCAAGGCCTGGCAGGCGTACTTCGTCGAGTACGTCATCCTCGTCATCGGCCTGGCGATCCTGGCCCTGCGCGGCCTCGAAGGCGCGATCCACCACGTCGAGGGCTACGAGGCCGCCTACTTCGTCTCGTACCCCTTGGTGCTCGCCTTCAAGGGCCTCGCGCTCGGCACGCTGCAGAACCTCATCTACTTCACCGCGATGATCAAGATCGGCACCTCGCTGATCTGGATGATCACGGTCTCGCTCAACACCAATATGGGTGTCGCCTGGCACCGCTTCCTCGGTTTCCCGAACATCTGGTTCAAGCGCAACGCGGACGGCTCGTCGGCGCTCGGCGCGCTCCAGCCGATGACCACGGGCGGCAAGGAGATCGACTGGGAGGACCCGGGCGAGGACGACACCTTCGGTGTCTCCCAGGTCGAGCAGTTCTCCTGGAAGGGCATCCTCGACTTCTCCACCTGCACCGAGTGCGGCCGCTGCCAGTCGCAGTGCCCCGCCTGGAACACCGGCAAGCCGCTCTCCCCGAAGCTCCTGATCATGTCCCTGCGCGACCACGCGCACGCCAAGGCGCCGTACCTGCTGGCCGGCGGCGGCAAGGACATGGAAGGCACCGAGAAGGCCACCGCCGAGCAGCTCAAGGACGTGCCGGCCTCCGCCCTGGCCGAGGCCGGGCGCCCCCTCATCGGCACCGCCCAGGAGAACGGCGTCATCGACCCGGACGTGCTGTGGTCCTGCACCACCTGCGGCGCGTGCGTGGAGCAGTGCCCGGTCGACATCGAGCACATCGACCACATCGTCGACATGCGCCGCTACCAGGTGATGATCGAGTCCGCGTTCCCGTCCGAGGCGGGCACGATGCTCAAGAACCTGGAGAAGAAGGGCAACCCCTGGGGGCTGGCCAAGAAGCAGCGCGTGGAGTGGACCAAGGAGGTCGACTTCGAGGTCCCGATCGTCGGCAAGGACATCGAGGACCTCAGCGAGATCGACTACCTCTACTGGGTCGGCTGCGCCGGCGCCCTGGAGGACCGCGCCAAGAAGACGACGAAGGCCTTCGCGGAACTCCTGCACATCGCGGGCGTCAAGTTCGCGATCATGGGCGGCGACGAGAAGTGCACCGGCGACTCCGCCCGCCGCCTGGGCAACGAACCGCTGTTCCAGCAGCTCGGCCAGGAGAACGTCGCGATGCTGAACATGGCATTCGGCGAGGACGACGACGAACCCGGCACGAAGAAGCCCAAGGCCTCGAAGAAGATCGTCGCGACCTGCCCGCACTGCTTCAACACCATCGCCAACGAGTACCCGCAGCTCGGCGGCGAATACGAGGTCATCCACCACACACAGCTGCTCCAGCACCTGGTGGACGAGGGCAAGCTGATCCCGGTGACCCCGGTCGAGGGCCTGATCACCTACCACGACCCCTGCTACCTGGGCCGCCACAACAAGATCTACACGCCCCCGCGCGAGATCATCGCGAAGGTCCCGGGCCTGCGGAACGAGGAGATGCACCGCCACAAGGAGCGCGGCTTCTGCTGCGGCGCCGGCGGGGCCCGGATGTGGATGGAGGAGCGGATCGGCAAGCGCATCAACAACGAACGCGTCGACGAAGCCCTCTCCCTCAACCCGGACATCGTCTCCACCGCCTGCCCGTTCTGCCTCGTCATGCTGACCGACTCGGTCAACGGCAAGAAGAACGACGGCAAAGCCAAGGAATCGGTGCAGGTCGTCGACGTGTCGCAGCTGCTCCTGGAGTCGGTGAAGACACCCGCCGACCCGACGGGCGACGCGGAGCCGGCCGGCCGGCCGGAACCGGAACCCGTTCAGTAGCCGTCTCCCACCACGGAAGCGGCCGGACCTGCCTCGGGGGCGGGACCGGCCGCTTCCGTGTGTCCCGGGCGCCGCCGAGGCCCCTCCCCGAGGTGGTGCAGGCCCCCCGGGGTACCCCTAGGGGATGTCACAGCTAGGCCGCAATGGGCCCCTTGTTCCCCCGGCCCCCACACCGCACCCGCACGGACCAGGTACGTTCGATGTGTGGCTGGATTCAGGATCGGACGCGGCCGGGACAACCGCACACCGCAACAACACCCGCAGCGGCAGCAGCCGTACGGCGCGCAGGCATCACCGCCGCCGTACGGCGGGCAGCCATGGCCCCCGACAGGAGGCAACGGCACACCGTACGGCGGCCCCCAGGGCGCACCGTACGGCGGCGGGCACGGCGGCAACGGACACGGAGGGGGGAGCGGGCACCCAGGCGGACACGGCGAACCGGAGTACTTCGGCGACCCGCACCACCAGCCCTCGCGGCAGGACCCGTACGCCGACGCCCCGGGTCACACCCAGGCGTTCAGGATCGACGAGGACCCGTACGGCGACGGGAACACCTACCGGGCCGGTCAGGCCCCCGCGCACCCCTCGGGGCCCAGGCTGCACTGGAAGCAGTTGCTGAGCGGCATCGTGATGCGGCCCGGACCGACGTTCTGGCAGATGCGCGACCACCCCGTCTGGGGCCCCGCGATCGTCGTCACGTTCGTCTACGGCCTGCTCGCCCTCTTCGGCTTCGACCAGGCGCGCGACGAGGCGATCCACGCGGAGGTCTCCACGGCCGCCCCGTACGTGATCTTCACGGGTGTCGGCTTCGTCATCGGCGGACTGGTCCTCGGCGCGGTCACCCACACCCTGGCCCGCCAGCTCGGCGGCACGGGCTCCTGGCAGCCGACCGTGGGCCTGTCGATGCTCATCATGTCGATCACGGACGCGCCCCGCCTGATCTTCGCCCTGTTCCTCGGCGGCGAGAACTCCCTGGTCCAGATCCTCGGCTGGATCACCTGGCTGGCCGCCGGAGCGCTGTTCACCTCGATGGTGAGCAAGTCGCACGACCTGCCGTGGCCGAAGGCCCTGGGTGCCTCCGCGATCCAGCTGATCGCGCTGCTCTCGATCATCAAGCTCGGCACGATCTGACCCGGCCCGACACGGGAGGGCCCCGGTGCGTCGCACCGGGGCCCTCCCGTTTCTCCTCCGGCGCAGCCTAGGAGTCGAGGATCTGTCCCTCACGACGCACGACGGGCTTCTCCACGCTCCACGGGAAGTTGATCCACTGATCGGTCTTCTTCCACACGTATTCGCACTTCACCAGCGACTGCGGCTTCTCGTAGATGACCGCACTGCGCACCTCGGCCACATGGTCGATGCAGAAGTCACGGACCAGCTTCAGCGTCTTGCCCGTGTCGGCGACGTCGTCGGCGATGAGGACCTTCTTCTGCGTGAAGTCGATGGCGTTGGGAACGGGTGCCAGCATGACCGGCATCTCCAGCGTGGTCCCGACCCCGGTGTAGAACTCGACGTTCACCAGATGGATGTTCTTGCAGTCCAGGGCGTACGCCAGACCGCCCGCGACGAAGACCCCGCCCCGCGCGATGCTCAGCACGACGTCCGGCTCGTAGCCGTCGTCGGCCACCGCCTGCGCCAGCTCGCGCACGGCGTGCCCGAAGGCCTCGTACGTCAGATTCTCCCGCATCTCACCAGCCATGCCGCATCACACCTGAGTCCTGTGGAAATTCATGTAAGAACGCGAGGCGGTCGGCCCTCGCTGGCCCTGATAGCGCGATCCGTAGCGCTCGGATCCGTACGGGAACTCCGAAGAAGAGGTCAGCCGGAACATGCACAGCTGCCCGATCTTCATTCCCGGCCAGAGCTTTATCGGCAACGTCGCCAGATTCGACAGCTCCAGAGTGACGTGCCCCGAGAAACCGGGGTCGATGAACCCGGCCGTGGAGTGCGTCACCAGCCCGAGCCGGCCCAGCGAGCTCTTCCCCTCCAGCCGCGACGCCAGGTCGTCGGGGAGCGAGATGACCTCGTAGGTGGAGGCCAGGACGAACTCCCCGGGGTGGAGGATGAACGCCTCGTCCCCCTCCGGCTCGACCTGACGGGTCAGGTCCACCTGCTCGACGGCGGGATCGATATGCGGATAGCGGTGGTTCTCGAACACCCGGAAGTAGCGGTCCAGCCGCACATCGATGCTCGAGGGCTGCACCATCGAAGCGTCGAACGGGTCAATGCGAACCCGCCCGGCATCGATCTCGGCCCGGAGGTCCTTATCTGAGAGAAGCACGCACCGAGGATACGCAGAACGCGCAGGCCGACCCCAACCGGACCGTCCTGCGCGTGCCTGCCTCACACCTCTAGTGCTCCTCGAACACCACCGGAACGGCCCGCCTCAACCGCGCACAGCGCGGACAGCGGATGAGCCGCCCGGGACCGATCCGCTCGGACCCGAGCTGCTGCATCGGGAACGACGAGGTGGTAAAGACGTGCCCCTCGGCACAGCGGACGACGGTGCGCTCCATCGACGACATCAAGTCCCTTCCCCAACCAGCCTTGGACGAGACCGCCACATTAGGGGATGAACGGGACGCCACTCCAGGCGGCACTCCGCCCGCACACGCTACGCCCTCAACTCCCGCAGCCCGCACCCGCATCCACACTCCGCAACGACACGCGAGCCCCACGGCGAAAACGCCGGGGGGCTGCGATGGGGTACAGTGTGGGACGATGCATCGCCGATCACCGGCGCGCTACGCGGGTGTAGTTTAATGGTAGAACATGAGCTTCCCAAGCTCAGAGCGCGAGTTCGATTCTCGTCACCCGCTCTTGCATGAACCCCCAGGTCATGGCCCTGGGGGTTCGTCGTTGCCCAGACTTCCCCCGGCGTCGCGCACCACCTGCGCACCACCTGGCCCCTTGTTCTCGTAGGCTCGGGCGAGTATCGCTGCGGTGGCGGCCACGACCTGGCGGAGTCCGGCCCGTGCAACGACCTCTACATCCCCCCGAGCCTCAGCAACTCGCAGCACGCGTGCTCGGTGCCCTCGACCGGGATGACCGCCTCGGCCCATCCGTCCTCACCGACGGACACCTGCCGGATCAGCCACTTCTTCGTCTGTCCGGGACGCGGCGCCTGAGCCGGGCCCGAACCCCCTGACGATCAGCCAACCGGCCAGCCCCAGCTCCCAGGCGAACACCGGGAGCGCGGCGGCCGCCCCCGCCACGGAGAGCTGCGCGTAGGCCCCGAACATCACGGCGACGGCCGATGCGCAGATCAGCGGTCCGCCGACCAGCCCGAGCACGACGATGAAGTACGGTACGAGCCGTGCGCGGTACGCCAGGTATGCGAGCAGGACGGTGTTCAGGCCGAGGGAGATGTTGGGCCCGAGCAGGAACGTCCAGTTGTGCACGGCCACCAGCGCGGCATCGGCGCCGTCCGCCGCCCCCGCGTCCCGCCGTAGGGTGACGAGTGCCAGGACCGCGACGATCCCGAGGGCGATGACGGCCGCCTCAAGGAGTCGCCCGAAGGCGTACCCGAGCGCGAGCCCCTCACCGTGGCGCCGCAGGACGGGGAACAGCGCCGCCCCGGTACCGGCCACCGCCACCACCAGCACCACCTCGCAGAGCACCCCGAGCAGCGCCCGCGTGTCGGCGCCCTGCGGGAGCCGGCCGTCCGCGACGCCCAGCAGGGGGCGGTACAGGATCGCCCCGGCTATCGCGGCGACCTCGGTCAGCAGGAACAGCGACCCGGCGGCCACCGCGGTTCTCCGGTCCGGACTCATCTTTCCAGCACCCCTCGCTCGATCGCGGTGTACGCCGTACACCTGACAGCGACCATAGGTGTACGACGTACACTCGTCAAGGTGGAGGCCGTCGAGGAGGGAAGGGGCCGGACCGGAATGACCCGTCAGGAAGCCACACGCAAGCAACGGATCCCACTGAACAGGGACCGCGTCCTGCGCGCCGCCATCGCGCTCGCCGACGCCACCGGCATCGACGCGCTCAGCATGCGCAGGCTCGCGCAGGAGCTGGACGTCGTACCGATGGCTCTCTACAAGCACGTGGCCAACAAGGAGGAGCTGCTCGACGGCATGGCCGACGCCGTCGTCGGCGAGATCGACCCGCCGGCCGCGGGCCCCGACTGGCAGCGCGTGGTCCGCGGGCGGATCCTCTCGGCGCGGCGGGTCCTGCTGCGCCACCCCTGGGCGGTCCGGGTCATCGAGTCCCGGACCGGCCCCACCCCGGCTGTCCTTGCGTACCTGGACTCGATGGCCGGGAGCTTCCGGGACGGCGGCCTCTCCCCCGACCTCACGCACCACGTCATGCACGCGATGGGCAGCCGCCTCCTCGGCTTCAGCCAGGAACTGTTCGACACCTCGGGCCCCTCCGGCCCGCCGGACCGCGGGCTGGTGGCGCGCTACCCGAACATCGCGGAACTGTCCGCCACGGCCGCCCACGACGGGGGCTCCACGGTCGGTGGTGGCTGCGACGACCAGTTCGAGTTTGAATTTGCCCTGGACCTCCTCCTGGACGGTTTCGAAAACCTCCGCCGCCAGGGCTGGACGTCCGCGCGGAAGGCGTAGCCAGGTGCGGGGGGTGATGCATAGAAAGATGCCCTCGAAGCCGACTTCGCGATCGAGTCCGGGACGGCATCCAGAGGCGCACCCGTGCTCGCTCCGACTTACTCATCCGCTTAGGCACCTGCCCGACGCTCTGGCAGCGTGCCCCGGTCGTGCCCCTCGGAGCGGTGAACAGCGGTGAACGGGGGTATCGCCAGGCCGTCCAGAAGCGCCGCCGGAAAGGACGTTTTAGCAGGTCAGATGCCACAATCACGGGCAGAGCGTCGATGATTCCCAAGCTCAGAGCGCGAGTTCGATTCTCGTCACCCGCTCCATGAAAAAGCCCCAGGCCAGCGGCCGGGGGCTTCTTTGTATGCAGCACCTTGTCACCGTCCGGTCGGCCCCCAGCGGCTCCTCCCTGGATAATCGGGGTATGGCATCACAGCCCAGCCTTTCCGATCTCCGCCGTGCCAAGTTTGCCCGGCGCGCACCCGCGGCGCTCTCCGAGCTCGCCGGCCCCGAGCACGGCACAGTGAGCCTGCCTCTTCATCTGGCGTGGTCGGGACTGACCACGTTCGACCTCGATCAGCCCCGGTTGCGGATGAGCTACTACCGCATCGTCCTGGCCGAGGGCCAGCATGACGATCTGATCCGGTACCTCAATCATGGCCTTCTCATCAGCCTGTGGCCCACACTGCGCACGCTGATCAGCCGTGATGTCCGTGAAGTCTGGGAAGGCGCCTTCGACGAGTTGGCTCACAGCGCCCGGGCCGCGGCGTGAACCTCACCGACCTGCACCGTCGCCTACTTGCAGACGTGCTCGCCGTAGGCGGCTCTTATCCTCTGGCGCTTACCGGCGGCTACGCGGTCCAGGCACACGGCCTGGTCGACCGGCTGAGCCAGGACCTCGACGTCGCGACCGAGAACCCCGAGCGCATGGAGGACATTGCGACTGCCGTGCGCATCGGCTTGGAGCAGCGCGGGTGGCAGGTCAGCGCTCTGGAAACAGACCCGCTGTCCGCGCGCCTGATCGTCACCGATCCCACCAGCCGTGAAGAGTGCGAAGTCGACATCCTCAAGGAAGCCCTCTGGCGACCGCTTGTGCACACCGAGCACGGCTTGGTGCTGTCCCTCGAAGATGTCGTTGGAACCAAGGTCCGCGCGTTGTCCGACCGCGGGCTCGCCAGAGACCTGATCGACGTGCAGGCCGCAGCGAACCACTGGAGTCACGTCGAACTCGAAGAGCTCGGACGGCGCCATGCGCGCGACGCCTTCGACCTGAGTGAGCTACAAGCCCGACTGGGCGGAGCCGACTGGATCGACGACACAGAATTCGCCGCCTACGGGCTCGACGAGCAAGCAATCACCGGGCTGCGGCAGTGGGCACAGGCATGGGGCAACGACATCGGCGAACGACTCCAGGAGCTGGAAGCCCCGCACGAAGACTGATCGCCGCAGGGAGGCTGGACGCTCGGCAGGATGCGCATCGGGCCGTTCACCTCAGCGGCCATGCCCCATCCGTGCCCATCGGAGCGGACAACAGCGGTCAGGTACGGCTCCCAGGGACCGTAGGCAACTATCCCAACCAACAGAAAAGCACAGGTCAGAGCACCTTCGGTAGCCCAAGGACCGTTGATTCCCAAGCTCAGAGCGCGAGTTCGATTCTCGTCACCCGCCCCATGAAAAAGCCCCAGGCCAGCGGCCGGGGGCTTTCTTGCTGTTCAGACCGGCCTGACCATCCCGTATCACCTCCGCGCCTTGCCCCTCTTCCCGCTGTTCAGCGCCCTTCCGCCCGGCCATCACGCCCCGAGCCTGGCTTCAAACAGCATCTACAACTACAAGGCGAGTCCAATCTGGCGCGTCGCATGCGTCGACTGCCGGAGGCGCGTGGACGCAGCCCTGTCACGCACACCTCCCGGCACCCGGCGCCCGCCACTGACGTCGATCGACCCCGGGCGTCGGCGAGTTGGCGTGCCATAACACGGGCCCACCGCATGCAAGCCGGCCTTGATCTTCTCTCGGTCTCACGGGATGTCGGCAACAGCTGCGCAGGAAGCATTGCATTTGCGCAACTTTCATTTATGAAAGTAACCTGCCCTGGCAGAGAATGAACGATCGGCGAGGTGGAACCTGTGAACGGATTCGTTGGGCGTCGTACGGAGCTCGGCCTTCTTGATGACCTGCTGGCCCCCGTACGGACCGGCGGACGCAGCGGGCGGCCCGGGCGCGCCGTACTGATCCGAGGGCGCCGACGCGTCGGCAAGTCCCGGCTCGTGGAGGAGTTCCTGGAACGCTCCGGGCTTCCTCATGTCTTCTTCACCGCAGTAGGCGGCTCGAAGGCCGAGGACCTGGCAGGATTCGCCGCCGAGCTCGCCGTCTCTCCACTCCCCGACGCCGGCCGCCTCGCGGACTTCGCCACCCCGCAGACTTGGGACGCGGCTTTGAGCCTGCTCGCCAGTGTCCTGCCTCAGGACACGCCCAGCGTGGTCGTGCTCGACGAGATGCCCTACCTCGTACGCGAGGACCCCACTTTCGAGGGCGCGCTGCAGAAGGCATTCGACCGGACGTTGTCCAAGCTCCCCGTACTGCTCGTCCTCATCGGCTCGGACATCGCGATGATGGAGCAGCTGAACACCTACGGTCGCCCCTTCTACCAGCGCGGCACCGAGATGGTCGTACCTCCGCTCAATCCGGCCGAGGTCGCCGCCATGCTCGACCTCCCGCCGGCTGAGGCGTTCGACGCCTTCCTGGTCTCTGGCGGCCTCCCGCTCGTCCTTGAGGAATGGCCTCCGGGTGCCACCCTCTGGGACTACCTGGAGCAGGCGCTGGCCCGTCCGACGTCCGCCCTCCTCGTCAGCGGCGAGCGCACTCTGGCCGCCGAGTTCCCCACAGAGGCACAGGCCCGCACCGTGCTGAGTGCCATCGGACACGGGGAACGCACCTTCACCCTGATCGGCCGGGCAGCCGGCGACCTCAATCCAGGCTCTCTGAAACGTTCCCTGGAGCTCCTCACCAGCCGACGCATGGTGGCGGCCGACCTTCCGCTGTCCACCAGGCCGAGCCGCGAGAGCCGCTACCACGTCGCCGATCCGTACCTGCGCTTCTGGCTCTCTTTCCTCGGGCCCGGCATCCCCATGATCGAGCGCGGGCGTGGAGACCGTGTACTCGAATCGATCCGCACCAGTTGGACATCCTGGCGGGGCCGCGCCGTCGAACCTGTGATCCGCGAGGCCCTATGGCGCCTGACCGACGACCGGCTGCCCGAGGCCACCAACGTGATCGGCGGCTACTGGACCCGCACCAACGACCCTGAAATCGACCTCGTCGGCGCCGACCGATCTCCTATCGCCAAGAAGATCACCTTCGTCGGATCCATCAAGTGGCTGGAGAACAAACCCTTCGACAACCGCGACCTCGCCCGACTCGTCATCCACCGCTCACAACTGCCCGGCACCGACGACTCCACTCCCCTGCTCGCCGTCGCCCGCAGCGGAAGCAGCGCCAACGGCATCCTCAGCCTCACCCCCGACGACCTCATCACCGCTTGGGCGTGACACGCCAGGGGCCGTTTCCCCGCAGTGACCGCGTTCGTGCCCCATCCGTGCCCTTCGGAGCGGATAACAGCGGTCAAGCCCGGTGCCCAGAGACCACACCGACCTTGCCCGGCCCGGCCAAACATGCAGGTCAGAGTCACTACAACCGTTCAAGAACCGTTGATTCCCAAGCTCGGAGCGCGAGTTCGATTCTCGTCACCCGCTCTTGCATGAACCCCCAGTTCATGGACCTGGGGGTTCGTCGTTGCCCAGACTTCCCCCGGCGTCGCGCACCACCTGCGCACCACCTGGCCCCTTGTTCTCGTAGGCTCGGGCGAGTATCGCTGCGGTGGCGGCCACGGCCTGGCGGAGTCCGGCCCGTGCGACGACCTCGGCATCCCCCCCGAGCCTCAGCAACTCGCAGCAGGTGTGCTCGGTGCACTCGGCTGGAATGGCCGCCTCGCCCCATCCGTCGTCCCCGCCGGCGGTCGTGGTGGAGCCGAAGGCCCTCACCACCGCAAGGGCAACGTTGCCGAGCAAGCGCCGGCGTTCCCGGGGAGAAAGGCGGACGGTGGCTGTGCCGATATGGCAGCGGGCCTGGAAGTCATCGAGGTAGGGGACCCAGTACACGCCCAGGCCGAAGTCCTGCGGCCGGTCGAACCGCTCGTCGCCCAGCACGTGGGAGGGGACCGAAGAACCCTTCGTTCCCCTCCCACGTGCGGTCAGAGCCAGGAGTCCCAGATGCCGTACGCCGTCGATCGGGTCACGGCCTCGACGCCCGAGGCGTCGAGCCGTACGACGCGGTAGTAGTACAGGCCGAGCCGGTCCTCGTGCACCGTGGTGTCCATGTAGAACGCGGCGTCACCCATCGCGCCCTCCGCCAGGGTGACGTAGGCGGCAGTGACGGGGTCCCAGCGCTCCACGCGGTAGCTCGCGAACCGGGAACAGTCCCCGAGTCCGGAGCTTTCGGAGCAGCCGACGTACAGATCCGGGTACTGGCCCTCACGGACCTCGGTCTCCGTCCAGCCCGGCGGCCGGGTGTCGGGCAGGGTGACCGAGACCTCGGCGGGGTGGAGGACGTCGAGTGGATCGTCGCGGTGATCGTCGATCGCGGCCACCTTGTAGACGTGGGTGGCGCCGTCCGGCACTGTCGGGCAGAGGATTTCGGTACTGGTCAGGGAGCTGCCGGTCCAGCAGTTGTTCTTCCAGACCGTCTCACCGCTGTCCGGGTCGGTGACGCCCTGCCACGCGCGGTAGCCGGAGACATCGGTGTCGGCGGGCGGCGTCCAGGTCAGCCGGACGCCGAGCGGGACTCGTTCCGCGGTCAGGTCCTGGACCGTGGCGGGGCGCTGGGTGTCCGGGGTGGTCTCCGTGGCGGGCGGGCCGGCCTGCGACACATGTCCGTACCGGTCGGTCGTCACGACCCGGTACTCGTACGTCGTCTCCGACTTGCCCTGGACGTCCCAGCAGCTGCCGTTGACCTGTTTGCGGGCGGACAGAGGAGCGTCGTCGTCCGCCCAGGTCCAGTATGTGTCCGGGTCATCCAGCGGCTGGTCCACCGAGCTGTTCGGCTTGCACTGGTCCACGATGTCGGTCTCGCCGGTCGCGGTGTCGGTCCGGATGATCTTGTACGTGGGAAGAGGCCGCTCGTCGACGGTCCACGGGTCGACGCTGCTCCACTCGACCATCACACCCTCGTCGAACCTGTTGGCAGTGGTCTTGAACGCGGGGATTGCCTCCGGACGGTCGGCCATCTTCAGAGTGATCTCCACCGGCGCGGCAGGGTTGCCCTTGGCGTCCAGCGAGCGCACCGCGTACCGGTAGCTGTCGGCGACGGCGGCCGACTGGCGCGGCACCACGTCGGTCCGGGTGCTGGGGCTCCCCTCGGGAAGAGCGTCGACGTAGCCGCCGGTCGCCGGGTCGTACTGGAGGACCTGGTACGAGGCGGCCCCGGTGACGGGCGACCACACCAGATGCGGAACGCCCGACCGGTACTCGGCGCGGAGCCCCGTGACGGCGGCGGGCGGGGTCAGGTCGGGGGTGGAGAATGTCGTGGCGGCCGAGTACGCCGACCAGTTCCCGGCGGCGTCCCGGGCCCGCCCCCGGTAGGTGACCTCGCTGCCGTCGGCCCGGTAGCCGGTGTCGCAGACGGCACCCTTGGTGCCGGAGTAGACGGTGCTCCAGCTCTTCGTGGTGGCGTCGAGCCGCTGCATCTCGTACCGGGCGATGTCGGCGGCATTCTGTGCGGTGGTGACCAGCTCCGGTGCCGCGTAGGGCTGGTCGGCCGGGCAGGCATCCCATTCGACGAAGGGCGCGGCGGGCGGCGTCCTGTCGACGGTGGTGACGAGCTTGTCGGGGCTGCCGCCGGAGACATTGCCCGCCTTGTCGACGGCCCGCACCTCGTAGTAGTAGGCCGCTCCGGTCTTGGGCAGCGCGCTGTCGGTGTACGACGTCGCGGTGGTCGTCGCGAGCTGCTTGCCGTACGGCGCGCCCTTCAGCCGCCGGTGGACCCGGTAGTTCGCCAGGTCCATCTCCTTGCTCCTGGACCAGGTGAGCTTGGCGGCGCCGGTGGCGGAGTTGTACGAGACGGCCGCACCCGTCGGGATGAGGGGCTTGACCTTGTCGTAGGCGGCGGAGGTTCGTGGCGTATAGGCGAACCTGACGTTCGCGGAACCCGTCCAGTTGACGAAGTCGAAGCGGATCGTGTGCTTGCCCGCCGGGATCGTCACGTTGACCGTCTTCGTGACGGTGGCGGAGACGTTCTTCCATACGTCGATCTTGCGGACGCCATCGACATAGACGCGCATTCCGTCCAGGGCGGAGGCCGTGAACGTGAAGGGGCCACCGGAGCCGAAGTCGCGCGTCACCGACCAGCGCACGCCGAAGTTGTTGGACGGCACGCCGGAGACGGGGGCTCCGCTGCCCCAGTTCTGGTCGATCGTGGAATCGCAGTCCGTCTTCTTCGGCGTACCCGAGAACGTCGTGTTCGCGAAGAACTGCCGTGTGAAGACGGGGGGAGTACAGTTCGCCGCCGCGGAAGCAGGTACGGCGGTGGCGTAGAGCACTCCGCCTGCCGTGGCCAGGGCCAAGGCGGTGGCGGTCGTGCGTCTGGCTGGGTTCATCAAGTCCTTCAGTCCTGTTCGGCGGCCGATGTCGGTCAGACGTCGCCGAACAAGACAGACAAGAGGGCCGGTTGGTTGTACGAGCCTCAGCCGTGACAGCTTCAGACGCTGGGACACGGTCTCCGTAGCGACTCCCGTGCCCCATCCGCGCCCTTCAGAGCGGAGAGCAGCGGTCATGTACGGGTCCCGGAGACCACAGCCGATCACTCCACCCCAGGGGAAAGCGCAGGGCAGGGGCACCTCTTCGGCTGGAGGGCGGCTGCTGCTCCCGGAAACTCGTGGACAGAGCCGGCCACATGTAACTCACCATCCGCTGCGGCGTCATGGCCGATGCGAGGTCCGATCGCGCAGCGGTATGAAGTCCCAGCGCAGTCTCTTCTTCTCATCCACTGCGGGGGTGCAGCCGTTCAGGGGATGGCCGGTCTCAAGAGACGTGGCGATCGTGTCCATGAGCACCGGCAGGGACGTCCACATCTCGTGTGATCCACGCATGACGCCTTCCGTGGCCTCGGCCTCATGGACGCGCCCCCGGTCGCTTTCGGGACGGTGGTCCAGTACGAGGTAACCCCCGCCGAGTTCCCGCGCGAGGGGAATCAACTGCGGATGCCCGTACAGGACGCTGCTGGCCCCGGTCTTCATGAAGTCATAGTCCACCTCGTCGCCTTCCTCATCTGCCGTGCGCTTGTCGTGGAAGCTGGTGAAAAGTTCCCACTGAGCTGCTGTCTGACGTGTGCTCAGAAAGCTGTAGGAACCGGGCAGCAGAGAACTCCACTGGTCGAGGAGGCCGTCGTGTTGCAGCAGTGACGTCACCAAGGGCTTGAGGAGCGGCCGGCCGATGACGCGTTCGGTCGCGGCGATGTCCGCCGGATCCGCGGGTGGAGCCAGCGCAGCGTGGGTCGTCGGTGCGTGCTCGGACAGCCAGTCCTCGATGCGCGTCCACGACTCACTGATCGATGCGGTCATGCCATGGCATCCTGCCACCCGGTACTGACAGCGTCCGGGCAAAACCTCTTGGTGGCCACGCCCCCGGTACATCCGGCCTGAGCCATCTCCGCGGCAGGCATCGCGGGCTGCCCACCCGTCAGTACCGTGTCCCATCCGTGCTCTTCGGAGCGGGCCGCAGCGGGCGAGCGCGGCTCCCGGAGACCCTGCCGGCCCCACCCGGTCCGGGCGGAACATGCGGGCCGAGGCCATTTCGGCAGTCCAAGCACCGTTGTTTCCCGAGCTCGGAGCGCGAGTCCGCTTCTCTCGTCCGCTCTTCGACCAAGGACCTGGCCGCAGGACAGGGCCTTGTTTGCCGGCTGGACCATTTTTTATGGCGCATGCCGTTCGCGCACCCTGCCGGCGGGTGTGCCGGGTGGCCGGATTTCGATGAAATCGCTGATCAGAGGATTGGCATCGGCCGCGCGGTTTGCCGAGACGACTCGGGCCGGGGCGATGCCCTCGATGGGGACGGTGATCAGGCTCGGGGCGCTGTGAGCGCAACGCGACGTGCGCCGCCCCGTGCGCCCGAGGGCCGAGCCGGACTGCTCCTTGAGCTGGGGGTGGGGCGATTCAGCCCCGTTCCGTGGAACCGATTCGCTGAGACAGAACCCGGACGTGTGCAGGACCGTTTCAGGATCGACTCGGGCCTAGTGTCATCGGTGCACGCAGGAAGCACCGCAACCGAAAGCCGATGGAGATCATGATGCGTTCGCGCCTCGCCGCCCGTTCCACCCGTCTCTTCCTCGCCATCGCAGCCGTGACGGCCATCGCTGCCACCTCCACCGCCTGCGACGCCGACGACGCCAGCAGCGCCTCGGCTCCCTCCGTCGGCAGCGGCGGGAGCGGCAGCCCTTCCACCAGCGGATCCGGTTCCAGTGCCTCCGGTTCCAGCGGCTCCTCCGACTCCAGCGACTCCCCTGTCAGGACCGCCGACTCCGGCGACGGCGAGAAGAGCGGCTACGGGCAGTCCTGCGGCACCAACGACCTGGACTTCACGGTCACCTCGGAGTCCCAGGCCGGCGGTTACTACCTCGTCACCGCCAAGGCCAAGTCCGGTATCACCTGCTACCTGGACACCAACACCCCCAGCGTGTCCTTCGGCTCCGGCACCGACGGCGTCGCCTCCCCTGTCGGACAGGGTGGCGAAGACCCCATCGAGCTCACCGGCTCCACCGTCGCGTACACCGGTATCAGCCCCAAGACCACCGACAGCGATGCCGGCAAGGAGTTCGAGACCGTCATCATCGCCCTCACCGACGACGATCCCCACCCCGCCGAGCTCAAACTCCCCGACACCGCCAACGTCGACAAGCCCATCGTCACCAACTGGGCCACCAACCGCGCCGAGGCCGTCCCCGTCATCGTCTGACGAACCCGAACCCGAACCCGAACCCGCTGCGGTGGTGATGTCCGCGGAGGCGGTACGGTCCGTGGATCTGCTGTGGCCCGTGGCGGCCGGCCGGCTTGCCACCGCCGTCCTGGCCTCCCTGTACCCGGCCGTCCTCACCGTCCTCGGCCTCACGCTGCTGAACGAGAAAGTCGCCCGCGTGCGGATGACCGGACTGATGAGCGCCGCCGCCGCCATCGTCCTGCTCCCACTGTGATGACGCGCATGTCCGCGTTCCCTTCGTCTCTCCGATGTCGTCCGGCACCGGGACGGCCGCTCCCGACATGGATCAGCCGGCGAAGAAGTCGCCCAGGGAGCGGACGAGCGCATCCGGAGCCTCTTCGGCCACGTGGTGCCCCGAATCGATTCCGTGGCCCCGTACGTCCGGTGCCCACTTCCGCCAGATCTCCAGCGGGTCGCCGTAGAGGTCTTCGAGGTCGTCCTGGATCGACCACAGTGCGAGGGCGGGGCACTGAATCCGCACACCGGCGGCCCGGTCGGTCTCCTCATGGTGCCTGTCGATGGTCAGCCCGGCCCGGTAGTCCTCCAGCATCGCCCGCACCACCTCAGGGTTCCTGGTGGCCTCGCGCCATTCGTCGTGGTTCTCCTGCCCCATGCGCTGCGGGTCGCCGCGGTACCAGCTGTCCGGGTCGGCGTTGATGACACGCTCGGGGATGTCCGGCTGGGCGAAGAAGAACCAGTGCCACCACTGCGTGGCGAACTTCGCGGTGATGCGGGACAGATGCTCGCTGACGGGCAGGCAATCGATCAGCGCCACCCGTGAGACCACGTCGGGGTGGTCGAGGACCAGTCGCAGTGCCACTGCTCCGCCTCGGTCGTGCCCGGCGAGCAGGAAGCGGGAGTGGCCGAGCGACCGCATGACTGCCACCATGTCGCCGGCGACCACGCGTTTGGAGTGGCCCGCATGGTCCGCTGTGGGTGCCGGGCCCCGGGAGCGGCCGTACCCCCGCAGGTCGGGGCAGACAACGGTGAATCCCCGCTCGACCAGCTGAGGTGCGACCCTGTGCCAGGTCGCGGAGGTTCTGGGATGGCCGTGCAGCAACAGCACCGGGGGCCCCTGGCCGCCCCAGCGGGTGAAGATCGATGCTCCTTCGACCGGGATCCGCTTGGATGCAAAGTGTTCGAACATCGTCCCAGTGTCTCTCAACCACGCGGTGCTCTACGGGAGTTGCGGCATACGAGGGCACGCCAGGATTCCGGACAGGGCGAGGTGCTCCTCGGCTGGAACGCCGAGGCGTGAGAGCGTCGCCGACGTGCCCCGTCCGGGCTCTTCGGGACGGCTCCCAGCGGCCCTGGACCACCCCTCCCCCGCAGGCGCGTGAAGGGGGCACGCTGTTCCGTCGCACCCTTCGCCGGCCGAAGCCGGTCGCGCTCCTGGCGCCCGGCAACGACGGCATGACCACGCGGGACGCCCGGCTGGAGATTCCAGCCGGGCGTCCCGCTGAACTGCCGGCAACAGCCGTGCGACCCGCAGGCTGCTCCGCCCCTGAATGCGCCACAGGGAGGAGGGCTCATGCCGTCTGCGTGCCCTCCAGGCCGCCGTCAGGTCAGATCGTCGGTGTGTCGTCGACGATCTCCTTGTGCGGTTCGACAACGAACTTCCAGCCCTCGCTGGGCTCCAGGAACCGCACGCGGGTCGGGTAGATGTCCAGGGCGCGGCGGTCGCGGTTCTGGCTGTTCGTGTTCTTCCGCGCCCGGGCCGGCTCCTCGTACAGGTCGACCTTGACGTCCGGCACCGCGACGACCTCCTCGCTCCAGCGCTGGACGACCCCCGCTCCGAACGCTTCCCGCGCGGCGGAATAGAGCGAGTCCAGCGACTCCCTGTTCCCGTCGGGCACGAAGAGGGCGAGGTTCAGGAGGACGCCGGCGCTCCGGAGGACCTCGATTTCCTCCCCCGCCTTGTCGGCAACCCAGATTCCGCTCTCTTCGGCGTTGTCCGGGAGGACGTGGATTTCCTCACCGAAGACCGTCCTCGCGGTGAAGGCCCCTCCCTCGAATTCCTTACCCGGCTTCGTGAGGAAAGCCGGGGCGTAGCAGTCGAGAGGAAGACCTTCCGTCCCCGCCGAGACGAAGATGCCGTCCTGGAGCCCCAACTCTGCAATATCCTCGGCCGCGAGACGTCGAGCCGTGACCTTCTCGGTATTCACGCCATTCCCCTTTTGATCGTGGCGTCCTGTGAATCAATAAGACTCTATCACGAAAACGATCAGCCACTTCCTGTAACGCATATCCATGCACTCATGGCGGAAGGGGCCGGCCTCCGAGTAATTCGTTCCCGAAGAACGGTGGACAAATCCTCCCGCATCACAGGCAAAACACGGCACCCATAGAAAAATGCGGCAACAAACAGGTGATTATCTCGCTTCCGGCACTTCTTCAGCACCGAAGTAGAGGCGGGGCCGGTCGACTGTGCGTGTACCGCCCGCACGGCGCTGTGGTCGCGCAGAGTGGACCCCATGACGACATCCGCAGAGCTGCTCCGCGCCTTCGCCCGCACCCGCGCCTCGCTCGACGGCGCGGAGGTCACGTACTGGTGGTCCGGAGACGTGTACTCCTGGGCCCCCGAGGAGCCTTACCGGCGCGTCTTCGGTTTCGAGGGGGTCAACGTCGCCCGCCTGGTCCAGGGCCCCGAGGCCGGACCGGACGCCTACCGGCTGCTCTCCCGCGAAGCGGCCTTCTATCTGGACCCCGTCACCCGCGAGATCCTGGAGACCTGGCAGGACCTGCCGGTGGTGCACGTCTGGAACGACCCGGCGAACCAGACGTGGGGTGCCTTCCCGGTCCCGACGACCGAACTCGGCGGGCAGGTCTGCTTCAGCCTGGAGATCCCGCTGGCCTATCCCTCGCCGCTGCCGGTGGCCCAGTACCCCGTCCACTCGGCCGGCGACACGTACAAGGCCCTGGAGCTCTTCCAGTTCTTCGCCGACCGAGCCGACCTGGCCGGCCCGGCGGCCGGCGTCCCTGCCACCCTGTCCTGGTCCCGGATGTCCCCGTGGCTCCCGTGGATGGCCCGCGGCCAACAGCCCGGCGGCCTCACCTTCCACTGCCGGGGCCGCAAGCTCGGCTCGTACGCCGAGGTCCCCGAGCGCACCCGTGCCTACATCGCCGGCCGCCACCCCGAGTTCGCCCGGGCCCCGGAGGAGTGGAGCGAGCCGAACGAGACCAGCTGGACGTACTTCCGCAAGCTCAACCCGCCTCAGCAGCCGAGGGACTGACGCCGGCGTCCCGGCAGGGCGCCCCGTCACCACAGCGGGCCCGACACCGCTCGGTGTCGGGCCCGCTGTGGGTCATCGCGTGGGCGGGGAGCCCGGCCGGCACCCCGCCTCATGGGTCAGGCCCGGGAGCCCGCCTCATGGGTCAGGCCTGGGAGCCGGCCTTGCGGCGGCGTACGACGAACACCGCGCCGGCGCCGATCGCCAGGGCCGCGCCGCTCGCGAGGGCGAGCTGCGACGTCGCGGACGAGCCCGTGGCGGCGAGGGCACCGCTGACGGGAGTGGCCGACGTGCCGCTCTGCGGCTTGAGGTCCGAGGTGTTCGGCTTGGTGGCGCTGGGCTTGGCGTCGTCGACCTTGCCGAGGTCGCTGCCCGCGGCGGCGATCAGGAACTCGTAGCCTTCGACATCCGGGCTTCCGCCGCAGGCGCCGTTCTCGTTGAAGTAGCGACCGGCGACGAAGGTCATGCCGTTGCCCGCGGGGGCCGAGGCGTCGATCGTGAGGCGCATCTTGACGTCGGCGTGGGTGTGGGCCTTCAGCGGGCTGATGGCGTCCATGTAGTGCTCGTTGTCGACGGTCTTCCACGTCTTGGACGAGCCGGACGACCACTGCAGGTGCACCAGGTCGTCGATGTCGTTGAGCCCGCTCTTGTCGGTCGCGTGGATGTAGGCGAACGGAAGCACCTCGTCCATCGTCCTGTTGGTGCCGTTGGTCACCCGGAGGTTGAAGTTGACCTTCGTGCCGGCGACCACGGTGGACGGCAGGCCCGTGATGACCGTGGTGAGCTCGGGCTCGGGTACGCAGTCCTCGTCCTCCTCGCCGTCCTCGCCCTCCTCGGCGGCCTCCTCCTTCGCCTTGGCCAGCGCCTCGTCGGCGGCGTTCATGGCGGCGAGGGCCTTCTTGGTGTCCTGCTTCGCCAGGTGCAGCGCCCGGGCCGCGGCGACCCGCTCGTCGTCACGCGCGTCGTAGGCCGCATCGAGCTCGGCGTCGGCGGTGGCCTTGGCCGCGTCGGCGGCCGCAGCCGCGGTCTTCGCCTCGGTGAGAGCCGCTTCGGCGAGGGCCTTCTCGTCATCGGTGGCCGTGTCCGGGAGGCCGTCGAGCGCCGCCTGGGCGTCGGCGACCGCCTGGTCGGCGGCGGTCTTCGCGGCAGCCGCGTCGGCCGCCGCGGTCGCGGCTTCCTTGGCGGCCATGGCCAGCGGGGTGGTGTCCTGCATGACGGCTTCCACGGCCGCGTAGGCGACTTCCTCGGCCGCCACGGCGACTTCGTACGCCTTCTTCGCTGCGGCAGCGGCCTTCTCCAGCTCCGCGATGGTCGGCTTTTCCTGCGTCTGCGCTGCCGGCTTGGCGTCGGCGAAGGCGGGTGCGGCCGACAGCAGGAGGACAGGCGTGGTCACTGCGGCGGCAACAGCGGTGGCAAGCATGCGGCGAATCTTCACAAGAGCCCTTCGAGGTCCGGAAAAAGAAGAAAAAGAAGAAGGGGTCGCAGCGGAACGGGACACGCGAATGCGACTTGCGGTGATCGTATGACCAGGACGCCGGTGATCCGTCACCTTTTCTCCACCTGTCCGGTCCGGAACACGACATCGGTACAGACAGAAATGACGAAACGGTGCAGTTGCTTTCCGCCCCTATGGTTTCGCTGTGAGGAAAGACACACGGCCCTGCCCCACGTCCCCTGCCTTTCCGGCGCCGCCCCCTCAGGCGGGGGCCGCGCTCCTGGGCCGGGGCTCCGGCAGTGAAGCGGGGTTCAGGGCCGCTTCGTCCGGCTCACCGCCCCGTGTCCAGCCACGGTCTGCGGCCCGGCCCCGTCGGGTGGGTCCCCGTGACTCCCATGACGACCGAGTAGAGGCTCGTCTCCGCGGTGATGAACAGACGGTTGCGCTTGGCGCCGCCCCAGGAGATGTTGGCCGCCGCCTCCGGGACGGCGAGCCGGCCGATCAGTGTGCCGTCCGGGTCGTAGCAGTGCACCCCGTCGTCCATGGCGGCGGCCCAGAGCCGTCCGCCGTCGTCGAAGCGGAGGTTGTCGAAGCGGGCCGCCTCGCGGGCACCGGCCTCCGCGAAGATCTCACCGTCCGACAGTGTGCCGTCCTCCCGCACGCCGAAGACCCGGATGGAGCCCGCCCGGGTGTCGGAGACGAACAACTGCTGTTCGTCGGCCGAGAAGACCAGCCCGTTCGGTGCGCCGAAGCAGTCGGCGACCAGGCGCACCTCACCGGTGGAGGGGCCGATGCGGTAGACGTTGTTGGAGCCGATCTCGCTCTCCGCGCGGTAGCCCTCGTAGTCACTGGTGATGCCGAAGTCCGGGTCGGAGAACCAGATCGAGCCGTCCGACTTCACCGTCGCGTCGTTCGGGCTGTTCAGTCGCTTGCCCTGCCAGCGGTCGGCCAGCACCGTCACCGTGCCGTCGTGCTCGGTCCGCGTGACCCGCCGGTTGCCCTGTTCGCAGGTGATGAGCCGGCCCTCGCGGTCGAGGGTGTTGCCGTTCGTGTGCCCCGCGGCGCGCCGGAAGACGCTGACGGCCCCGGTCTCCTCGTCCCAGCGCAGCAGCCGGTCGTTCGGGATGTCGCTCCAGACCAACTGCCGCCAGGCGGGCACGTACACCGGGCCCTCGGCCCAGCGGCAGCCGGTGTACAGGACCTCCAGGCCCTCGTCGCCGTTCATGCACCTCCCCGTACGGAACCGGTCGTCGAAGCTCTCGTACAGGCTGGTGTGCTCGCTGGTCATGGACATCCATCCCTTCGGCGGATACCGAACGCTTTCGGCGTCCGCCGAAGACTGCTGGACGACGGGCGGCAGATCAAGGGCCGCCCCGAGGGCGGGGTGCGCCTGCCCAGGGGCTGCCCGGGAGACCTTGGCCACATCGGACCCGGCACGGGGATGGCCTGATCGCATCCACCTGTTGGCGGGAAAAAGCACCTGCTCCACCCCGATGAACAGGACATGCAGTGACAGACCGGAATGCCCGCCGTGCAGCAGACACCCTCTCCCGCCCGTTCGCCGTACGGGGACTGACCTCACGCAACCGGATCGCCATGGCGCCCATGACCCGGGAGTTCTCCCCGAACGGCGTCCCGGGCCAGGACGTGGCCGACTACTACGCCCGCCGGGCCGCGGGCGGAGTGGGGCTGATCATCACCGAGGGCACCTACGTCGATCACGCTTCCGCCGGCACCAGCGGCAGGGTCCCGCTGTTCCACGGCGAGGACGCGCTCGCGGGCTGGGCGGGTGTCGTGGACTCCGTGCACCGGGAGGGCGGCGTGATCATCCCGCAGCTGTGGCACGTGGGTGTCACGCGCGCCGAGGGCGCCCCGCCCGTGGCGGAGGCGGAGCCGGTCGGCCCCTCGGGCGTCTCCCTGTCGGGCGAGCCCAAGGGGCGCGCCATGACGCAGAAGGACCTCGACGACGTCATAGCCGCGTTCGCGGACGCGGCGGCGGCCGCGGAGCGGCTCGGCTTCGACGGTGCCGAACTGCACGGAGCGCACGGCTACTTGATCGACCAGTTCCTCTGGGAGGGCAGCAACCGCCGCACCGACGCCTACGGGGGCGGCATCGCCGCGCGCACCCGTTTCGCGGCGGAGATCGTGGCAGCCTGCCGCGCGGCAGTGTCGGACGCCTTCCCCCTCTTCTTCCGCATGTCCCAGTGGAAGATGAGTTCCTACGAGGCGAGGATCGCCCGGACGCCCGAGGAGCTGGACAGCGTCCTCACGCCGCTGGCCGAGGCCGGCGTCGATGTCTTCCACGCGTCCACCCGCCGCTACTGGCTGCCCGAGTTCGACGACTCCGATCTGAACCTCGCCGGATGGGTGAAGAAGATCAGCGGCAGGCCGACGGTCACCGTCGGCTCGGTCGGCCTGGACGGTGAGTTCTTCGACGCCTTCCAGGGCCGGAACTCCTCGGTCACCGGTATCGAGCAGCTGCTGGACCGCATGGAGCGCGACGAGTTCGACATGGTCGCCGTCGGCCGTGCGCTGATCGCCGACCCCGAGTGGGCCGCCAAGACCCTGCGCGGGCGTACCGAGGACATCACGCCGTTCGAGGCCGAGATGCTGAAGACCCTGCACTGACCGGTGCGTGTCCCGGGGACGCGGTGGACCTCTTCCCGGCGCCTCCGGACAAGCGGCTGCCCGGTGGCCGCTCCGCGGGCGCCCGCCGTGCAAACCTCCCCGGGCGCCCGCCGTGCGGGCCTCCCCGGGCGCCCGCCGTGCGGGCCTCCCCGGGGAGGCCTCCCCGGGGCGGCGGTACGCCTGTGCGGCACGGCCGCCCGGCCTCGGTCTCAGCGCAGGAGGCGCAGGGGCACGGCGCGGGCCATCGCCTCCGCCCCGGCGTCGTTGGGGTGGAGGTGGTCACCGCTGTCGTAGCGCGCGAGGAGGCGTTGCGGATCGGACGGGTCGCGCAGCGCCCGGTCGAAGTCGATCACCGCGTCGTACTCCCCGCCGGTGCGGATCCAGTGGTTGAGGGCCTGCCGGGCGGCTTCGTTCTCCGGGGTGTAGAAGCCCAGGGTGTCGTCCTTGAAGGGCAGGACCGTGCCGCCGTACGCCTTCAGGCCCCGGTCATGGGCGCGGGCGATGATCTGGCGGTGGGCCTCGATGAGGTCCGCCGCCGTGACGCGCTCCGACTCCGGGGCGACGGTGCCGGGGTGGCCGAGGTCGTTCACACCGAGCAGCACGATGAGGTGTCCGGCGCCGGGCTGGGAGGCGACGTCGCGGTCGAAGCGGCGCAGGGCGCTCTGGCCGAAGTACGCCGCGAAGTCCTCGGCGTCGGACCCGGCGGGCGGGTTGGGGTCGTGCAGGAGGCGGTTCCCGCTGATGCCCTGGTTGAGTACGCCCATGGCCTCGGGCCCGGCAGCGGCACGCAGCCGGCCGGCGAGGAAGTCGGGCCAGCGGTGGTTGGCGTCTGCGTCGGTGTCGGCGCCGTCGGTGATGGAGTCGCCGAGCGTGACGACGGCCGAGGAGGACCGTGCCGTACGCACGCTCACACCGGTCAGGAAGTACCAGCGGTCGATGGTCGCGGTCGGCTCGATGCCGGCACGGCCGGTGACGTTGCCGGCGGCCACGTAGTTGTGCTGCAGGGCCATCGAGTGGAGCGTCGAGCCCGGGGTGGGACCGGGCAGGTGGATGCTCACCACGAGGTCGGTTCCGGCGGGGACCTCCAGGGGGACCGGGTCGCTGAGCAGCGGGGCGCCGGCGGGGACGGTCACGGAGCTGCGGCCGCCGAAGGTGAGCGGCCGGTCGCTGCGCGGGTCGATCCGGGAGGCGGGACCGCCGGCGGCCGGGCGTGCGACCCGGGCCTCACCGATGACCAGTGGCCCGCTGCCGAATTCGTTCGACAGCCGGATGCGTACCCGGTCGCCGCCGATGCTCGTGCGGACGGTCTGACGGATCGTCTGGTCCTCGAACCGTGTGGTGTCCGAGGCCGGGGCAGCCGTGGGCGCGGCGGACCATGTCCCCGTCCAGTCGGAGGAGTTGCCGTGACGGGACCCGGGCTCGGCGGAGGTGGCCGGAGCGGCCGACAGGAGCAGGGCCCCGGCCAGCACGGTCACCAGCAGGCGGGCGGCCCGGCGTGCCCGTGGGCCGGTGGCCGGGACGGGGTCCGCGGGGCGGCCCGAGGGTGCCGGAAAAACTGCGGAGTACGGTCTCATGCGGGTGCCTCCTGGGACGGGGCTGGACGGACGGGATGCGGGTGCCGGGCCCGGACGGTGCGTCGGGCGGAGGGGGCGGGCCGGGAGGGGCGGAGCCGGGAGGGGCTGAGCCGGCAGGTGTGTCCACGTCGGCCTCCCCCGTGGTCACCTCGTGGAACCGAAATTTTCGAACCGTCTTCCGATCGGGCGAGCAGACGCTACGAATGCCCGCAGCGGCACGTCAAGAGGGCCTCCCCGGCCGCCCCCGGGTCCGTCCCCGCCCGAAACGCAGCCCCCGGGACGGAGCCCGGTGTACAGTTTTTGAGTCCTGTTGTCTCCGATAGAGGTGGACGTTGCGCATCTGAGGTCCGCGATCATCGCGCGGTACGGCCCCTGCCGTAGCCCGTCACGCCCTGTCGGCCTTCCTGCCGCCCCGTGACCCACCGCGTGGATGCGACCTCGGTGCATGAGCCGTCCCCCGTCTTCCCGGAGGACCGCACCCCTTCCTCTCCCGGCCGGTCGCCGCGTGGTGCTCGCATACGAAGCCCCTGATCACACGCTTGCGACTGCGAGGACCACATGTCTCATCCCACCGTTCCCGCCGCCTCCCTCAGCTGCTCCGCCCTGTCCTTCCGATGGCCGGACGGCACCGAGGTCTTCGACGGGCTCTCCCTCAGCTTCGGCCGGGGCCGCACCGGGCTCGTCGGGACCAACGGCTCCGGCAAGTCCACCCTGCTGCGCCTGCTGGCCGGCCGGCTGAAGCCCTCCGCCGGCTCGGTGACCGCCGGTGGTCACCTCGCCCACCTCCCCCAGAACCTCACCCTCGACACGGACCTCCGCGTCGAGGACGCCCTCGGCATCACCGCGCGGCGTACGGCGCTGCGCGCGATCGAGGCCGGTGATGTCGCCGAGGAGCACTTCGAGACGGTCGGCGACGACTGGGACGTCGAGGAGCGGGCCCTGGCGACCCTGGGATCGCTCGGCCTCGGTGACGTCGGTCTCGACCGCACCGTGGGCCAGCTGTCGGGCGGCGAGACCGTGCTGCTGAGGCTGGCCGCGCTGCTGCTGGAGCGGCCCGACGTCCTGCTGCTCGACGAGCCGACCAACAACCTCGACGTCTTCGCCCGGCGCCGGCTGTACGAGGCCGTCGAGTCCTGGCGCTCCGGTGTGCTCGTCGTGGTCAGTCACGACCGCGACCTGCTGGAACGGGTGGACCGCATCGCGGACCTGCGTGCCGGTTCGGTGAGCTGGTACGGCGGCGGCTGGTCGGCCTACGAGGAGGCGCTGGCCACCCAGCAGGAAGCGGCCGGCCGCATGGTGCGGGCCGCCGAGTCCGACGTACGGCGTCAGAAGCGCGAGCTGGAGGAGGCCCAGGTCAAGGTGGCCCGCCGCCAGCGGCACAACAAGAAGATGGACGCCCAGCGGCGTGCGCCGAGGATCGTCGCGGGCGAGCACAAGAGGTCCTCCCAGGAGGCGGCGGGCAAGCTCCGCGGTCTGCACGAGGACCGGCTCCAGGAGGCACGGGAGCGGCTCGACACGGCGTCGGAGGCGATCCGGGACGACGCCGAGATCCGGGTGCGGCTCCCGCACACCGCCGTCCCGGCAGGCCGTACGGTCCTGAGCGCGCGGGGGCTCACCCCTCGCTTCGGTGCGCTGCGCGACGGTGAACTCCACGTACAGGGACCCGAACGCATCGCGCTCATCGGGCGCAACGGAGCCGGTAAGACGACGCTGCTGCGCACCCTCACCGGGGAGCTCCTGCCTGCGTCCGGCGAGGCCAGGACGTATGTGCCGCTGCGCTTCCTGCCGCAGCGGCTCGACGTGCTGGACGACGGGCTGACCGTCGCGGCGAACGTGGCCCGCATGGCGCCCGGGACCACCGACAACGAGATCCGCTCGCAGCTCGCCCGCTTCCTGTTCAAGGGAGCACGGGCCGAGCAGCCGGCGGGCACCCTCTCGGGCGGCGAGCGCTTCCGCGCCGCCCTCGCGGCGACGATGCTCGCCACACCGGCTCCGCAGCTGCTGATGCTGGACGAGCCCACCAACAACCTGGATCTGGCGAGCATGCGGCAGCTGACGAGCGCGCTGGAGTCCTACGAGGGGGCGCTGATGATCGCCGGCCACGACCTGGCGTTCCTGGAGTCCGTCGGCATCACCCGCTGGCTGCTCGTCGGGGAGGAGCTCACGGAGCTGGACGCCGAGGAGGTGCGGGAGCTGCTCGGCGCACCCGGCGCGCTCGCGTGACCGGTGGTGTACTGGAAGGGAACGGGCCGCGCCCCAGGGCCCGTCCGCCCACCACCGGCTGCTGATCCGGATTCCGTCATGCACCGTACTCATGGATTCCGACGCGCTCCCCGGGCCCTCGCGGGCGCGGCCGTCGTCCTGCTGGTGGCCGGCGGCCCGGCCGCGGTGGCCGCCGCCG
>Ga0196960_10000029_pt1 | contig 51637 bp, 43 predicted proteins | sample S3v_5metaG_FD_183187 | JGI IMG/M metagenome (GOLD analysis project Ga0196960, IMG submission 183187) | Soil microbial communities from Anza Borrego desert, Southern California, United States - S3+v_5 | ecosystem: Environmental > Terrestrial > Soil > Desert | place: USA: California | collected...
CAGTGCGCGCGGAGCGCCGAGCACCTTGCGCAGTCCGGAGAGGCCCTCGACCGCCGTCGGGCTTCCGAAGGCCTGGGCGATGCGCCGCTCGGCCTCGGCTGCGGAGGGGGCGTTGAAGGCCAGTACGTGGGGCAGCACCACCGAGTGGGTCTGGGCGTGCGGGAGGTCGAACATCCCGCCCAGCACGTGACAGATCTTGTGGTGCATCCCGGAGCCGGCCGAGGAGAAGGCGACAGCGGCCAGATAGGCGCCGTAGAGCGTCTGTTCCCGGCCCTCCAGCCCGGTGGGATCCGCGGCGACCGCAGGCAGTCCGAGGGACAGGCCCCGGATCCCCTCACCCGCGAGGGCCTGGTCGATCGGGTCGACGCGCGGCCCCCACATGGAATCGACGCAGTGCGCCAGCGCGTTGAGGCCGCTGGCCACGGACATCTCGACCGGCAGGCTCAGCATCAGTGAGGCGTCGTAGACGATCGAGCGCGGCAGGACACGTGCGTCGACGCCGGTGGTCTTCACCTCGCCCTCCGTGAGGCCCCAGACGTTCGTCGCTTCGGAACCGGCGTACGTCGTGGGCACCGCCACGATCGGCAGGCCGATGGTCAACGCCACCGCCTTGGCGAGACCGGTCGTCGAGCCACCGCCGACACACACCAGCGCGTCGACGGAACCCGCTGCCGCGGCCTCCCGGGCACGGTCGGCCACCTCGACGGGGACGTGCATGACGACCTCGTCGTGGCGCACCGCGACCGGCAGGTCCGCACCGACGCGGTCGGCGAGGGCCGCCTCCGCGGGAGCAGCGATCAGCATGACGCGCGAGGCGCCCAGCGCAGTCACCTCCGCGGCCACCGCCGCCGGCGCCTCGCCGGAGGCGAAGACGACTCGCTGCCCCAGCGTCTCATGGGTGAACCGCACGGTTCAGTCCTTTCCGAGGATCTTGGTGAGGGCGCTGCGGAGCGCCGCCTCGGGCGCCTCGGCGAGGTCCATCGAGCGCCAGGCGATGTGCTTGTCGGGGCGGACCAGGATCGCGCCCGACTCCTCGATCTCGCGGAGCTTGGCCCAGTCGTAGTAGAGGTCCGTGACGTCCATGCCCGGGCCGATCACCACCGTCTCCAGCGGGATCCCGAGCTCCTGCGCCACCTTGTCGGCAGCCCCCGCCCACGGCTCACCCGCGATGCCGGTGATCAGGGTCCAGCGGGTGTACGGGGCCAGGTCCATCATCGCGCACTTGGTGACGTGGTCACCGACCCAGGCGTGAGGCAGGTGGGCACCCGGCGACGTGGACATGACGTGATAGAGGTCCTCGTCCTTGCCGGCCGCGGGCCGTGTGCCGTCGGATACGACGGCGCTGGACTCGTAGAACTGCCCCAGCTCGACACCGTGGGCGTTGAACTCGTAGTTCTTGGTCTCCATCGCCGCCACCAGGGCGGCCCGCTTGGCCGCACCCGCGGGGGTGTTGGCCTTCCGCTCCTCGATACGGGCCTGCATCTCCGCCTCGTCCTTGGCGCCGATGACGCCCAGGGCCTCGAAGATGTCGACGAATTCGCGGCCCGACTTGTTGGCCCGCTTGACGATCCGCTCGGCCACGGGCGCCCGCTCCTGCGAGTACGTCTCCAGCACCGACGCGTCGGCCTGCCCGCGGAGCACGGCAGCGATCTTCCACGCCAGGTTGTACGAGTCCTGGATGCTCGTGTTCGAGCCCAGGCCGTTGCTCGGCGGGTGACGGTGGATGGCGTCTCCGGCGCAGAAGACACGTCCCTTCTGCAGGTGGGTCGCGTACATCTCGTTGTTGCCCCACAGGCTGGTGCCGGTGATCTCCACCTCGAGATCCGGCATGCCCAGCAGCTGCCGGACGATGCGGACGGCCTCGGCCTCATCCACCACAGGGGGCTCGGAGTTGATGTCGTAGCCCCACACGATGAGCCATTCGTTCCAGGGCCGGACCATCCGGACCAGCCCGGCGCCGATGCCGCCGACGTTGGCCCCCGGCTGGACCACCCAGTACAGGACCGACGGCCGGTGACCGACGTAGGACTCGATGTCGGCCTTGAACGTGATGTTCATGGAACCGGCGATGTCCATCGCGCCCTCGTAGGGCAGGCCGATGTCCGCAGCGACCTTCGACCGGGCGCCGTCGGCGCCGATGAGGTACTTCGCCCGGATGTCGTACTCCTGGCCGGTCAGCCGGTCCCGCACCTGGACCGTGACACCCGCGTCGTCCTGTGTGTGCGACAGGTACTCGGAGGAGAAGCGGGTCTGCGTCCCGCGCACGGTGGCGTTCTTGACGAGGATCGGCTCGAGGTAGGTCTGCGGGATGTCGACCGTGAGGCAGGGCGAGGCCAGCCGGTAGTCGGCCTCGCGGTCGGGCCTGGTGCCCCAGGTGTGGATTCGGCCGATCTCCTCGCCCGCGATGGAGGTGCAGAAGACGGTGTCACCGACGAGGTCGTGAGGAGTGGCGTCCGCCAGCACCTGGTCCTCGATCCCCATGTCGCGGAAGATCTCCATCGCCCGCTGGTTGGTGATGTGCGCGCGGGGCGTGTTCGCAGTCCAGCGGTACTTGGTGATCATGATGTTGTCGATCCCCAAGGTCGACAGGAGCAGAGCCGCCGAGGCGCCGGCCGGGCCGGAGCCGACGATCAGGACGTCGGTCTCCACCAGCGATGACGTCGGAAGTGCGGTCTCTGCCAGACCGTCGTTGAACTCGGACACGTCGGTGCCTCACCTTCTGCTTGACGGTGTTCTCCGAGCAGCGTGGCATCGGGGCCGGCTCACCAGGCCGGAGCGATGTGATGACGGCCGAAATGCGTACGGGGCGAGGAGTTCAGACGCGCTTCGCGGCCGCTCGGCGGAGCTCCCCGGCGGCTATGCCGAAACGCTTCTGGAAGGTTCCGGAGAAGTGCGCGGCCGAGCGGAATCCGCACATGGCCGAAACCGCTGCCGTGGACAATGCGGGAGCGTGCGGGCCGGCCAGCAGGCTGTGGGCGAGCTCGAGCCGCCGTCGGAGCACGTGACGCGGAAAGGTCTCTCCCATGTCGGCGAAGACCCGGGTGAGTTGGCGGACGCTGATCCCCACCGCCCGGGCGACCTCGGGGACCGAGAGATGGGGATCGCGAAGCCTGTCTTCGATGTAGGCACAGGCGAGCGCCCGGTGTACGACGTGAGGCCGTGCGGTGCCGTCGCTCACGAGGACGGACAGGAGGTCCACGACGGTCCGCTCGTCAGGCACCGGGTCCTGGCCGCCGACGGCACGTCCGACCAGACGGGTGATCGCGCGACCGTACGGGTTGGCCTCGCTCTTGCGGATGATGAGTGGCTGCCCCGGTGCGGGAGGGCGGGTCCCCTCCGGAAAAACACGGCGGTCCACACGGAGGGCCAGTTCTTCCAGGCCGTGGCCGAACCCGCGAACGAAGTGGCCGTCCGCGTCACAGACCAGAAGGTCGCCGGGGCGCAGGATCTGTCGTCGCCCCGCTTGCTCGAACAGGGCATCCCCACGGAGGGAAACGAAAAGAGCCACGGCGCCTGTGGGACGCTGCCCGATGAGATCGGGGGAGCGCTCGACCGTGTGGGCGGTGCTCCGCACACGGGCCAGGTGCACTCGGCCGAGCTGGACGTTGTCCTCTCGGGCCTGGAACTCCTCGCCCGTCCGTGTGCGGCACTCCAATGCGATCAAGGCGTCCGCGTTGTGTTCCTCCCAGGCCCGCAACCGCTGCTCAGGTGGGACGTGTGCCGTCGAGAAGGCCCGCGCCGGGAGCAGGGCGGTTGCGGGTGCGTGAGGTGCGTACATGTGGAGGCGCCCGGGGGGTCGGGGGCAGGTCAGTGATGCGAGGGGGTTGCCGGGAGCGGCGTGCCGCACCCGGGGCGCACGTCGGCGCCGGGCCCGCCGTGCACATCGGTGGTGAACATGCCACTCTCCCTCGAGTACGGTGGACGCCCGATTGTTCGGTTAACGTACGTCTGGCTCCCCTATGCGTCAACCGTTGTGGCAAGGTCCGGACGCGGACGTAGGCTGCCGCGCCCCCTTCTCACGTGTCCGCCGCCGGGCCGGCCCCTCCGTGAGGCTGTGCCTTCCTCGTGCCGCGACCGGTCGGCGGTTCCGCCCGGGGCTGGACGGTCCTGGGTACGGACTGTTCGAACTCGTCCTGGGTCAGCGCGCGGTGCGGCAGAGGGCTCGGGGCGTCCCTCTCGGCGCGCAGGCCGTCGAGAATGAGGGTGAGGTATCGCTGCCAGATGCCGGGCGTCACGGTCCGGGTCTGGTGGGCCGCGGCCCCGATCATGAGCTGGATGAGGGGCAGGTCGGTCGCCTCGAAGTCGTCGCGGAGCGAGCCCTCCCGCTGGGCGCGGGCGATCAGGGCGCCGACCGCGGGGGTGAGCCGGTTCCGCGAGGCGGCGATCCGGCTCTCGCCGTGCGTGCCGTGGAGCAGCACTTCTCTCAGTCCGCGGTCCTCGGCGAAGTCCCGGCCGGACGCCGTGAGGAACTCGACCAGCCCGCTCCAGGCGTCCTCGTGGCCGAGGGCTCGTTCGGCGAGGGTGACGATGCGCTGCACCTCGCTGTCGAAGACGGCCTCGATCAGTGCCTCGCGGTCGGCGAAGCGCCGGTAGGCGGTGCCGACGCCGACCCCCGCGTGGCGAGCGATGTCGTCGAGGGTGACCTCGAGCCCCCGATCGGCGAAGACCTGCCGGGCCGCGGCGATGAGGCGCTGCCGGTTCCGCTCGGCGTCGGCCCGTAGGGGGCGGGGGCGGGACGGGCTCCCTGCCACCTGGGCGGGGGTGCTTCTGGGGCTCATGGCCTCACTGTACCGCTAAGCGGAGATGACGTCTCCGCATACTGCTACGCTGGAGCAGTAACCGGAGAAAACTCTCCGCTTCGCTTCCTCATCGTTCGGAGACGTTGTGAGTGCCCTTTCGACTGATACCGGTCCGCCGAAGACCGGGCAGCATGCCGCCGACCCGCACCACGGTCGGCGCTGGCTGATCCTGGCCGTCATCGCGGTGGCCCAGCTGATGGTGGTCCTCGACGCCACGATCGTGAACATCGCGCTGCCGTCCGCCCAGCAGGACCTCGGCTTCTCGAACGAGAACCGGCAGTGGATCGTGACCGCTTACTCCCTGGCCTTCGGCAGCCTGTTGCTGCTCGGCGGGCGGATAGCCGACCTCATCGGCCGCAAGATGACCCTGCTGATCGGCCTCGCCGGTTTCGCCGCCGCGTCCGCGCTGGCCGGCGCAGCGACGAATTTCGGTGTCCTGGTGACCGGGCGCGCGCTGCAGGGCGTCTTCGGTGCTCTGCTGGCCCCGACCGCGCTGGCACTGCTGACGACGACGTTCACCACCGCCAAGGAGCGTGCCAAGGCGTTCGGCATCTTCGGTGCGGTCGCCGGTGCGGGCGGCGGTGTCGGCCTGCTGCTGGGCGGCGTGCTGACCGACGGCTTGAGCTGGCGCTGGTGCCTGTACGTGAACCTGGCTTTCGCCGCCGTCGCCTTCGTCGGTGCCATGGTACTGCTGCCGCGCCACCGCCGGGAGCAGGGTGTGAAGATCGACGTACCCGGCACCATCACGGTGACCGCAGGCCTGTTCGCGCTGGTCTACGGGTTCGCCAACGCGGAGACGGACGGCTGGGGCGCCACCGGGACCTGGGGTTTCCTGGCTGCCGGCGTCGTGCTGATCGCGGTGTTCGCCTGGCTGCAGACGAAGGTCGCGCACCCGCTGCTGCCGCTGCGCGTGCTTCTGGACCGCAACCGGGGTGCCGCCTCCATCGGAATCTTCATCTCCGCGGCCGGCATGTTCGGTGTGAACCTGTTCCTCACGTACTACCTCCAGCAGACGCTGCACTACTCGCCGCTGAAGACCGGTCTGGCGTTCCTGCCGATGGTCGGGGTGCTCATGGTGGTCTCGACCGTGGCGACCAGCGTCCTGAACCCGCGCATCGGTCCCAAGCCGATGGTCCCCGTCGGAATGGTCCTGGCGGCCGTCGGTCTCATGTGGCTCACCGGACTGGACGCCGGCTCCACCTACGCCGCACACGTCCTGCCTCCGCTGCTGGTCTTCGCTCTCGGCCTCGGCCTGGTGCTCGCCCCCTGCATGAGCGCCGCCACTTCGGGCATCGACCCGGCCGACGCCGGTGTCGGCTCGGCGAGCGTGAACACCATGCAGCAGGTCGGCGGATCCATCGGCACGGCCCTGCTCAGCTCCCTCGCGGCGAGTGCCGCCGGTGACTACCTCGCCGGCAAGAAGCCCACCCCCGAGGTGATCGGCCAGTCCGCCCTGGAGAGCTACTCCACCGCCTACCTGTGGTCCGCCGTCCTCTTCGTCGCAGGAGCGGTCATCTGCGGGCTGCTCTTCCGCCGCGGCGCACCGGTGCAGGACCCGGACGCCGCCCCCGCCGTCCACATGTGACGCGACACCGCAGCGATGCCGGCCCCGCCTGGGGCCTTGGTCAGGACGGACGGCCGTCCCCCGGCTGACGGGGGCAGGGCACCGTGCCGGACCCGACGCATACGGCCCCCTGCGGGCGACCCGAGGTCGCCCGCAGGGGGCCGCGTCGTCGGCACCGGCACGTGCCGCCTGCCGCCGGGTCGTCGGTGTGTACTTTGCCGCCAACGAAGTGACCGAATCCGCCGACGTCATCCGGTTGTTCCCTGCCCGTGACACAGTCCGGGACAGGGAACGGCCGACCGTGCCGGTGCGGAGGACGAGCGATGGCGGCCCGCGCGAAGCGGCAGCCGGTGCTCGATTCCCCTCCGGTCCCCGTCGAGTCCGACGGAACAGGTCGGTCCCGACGGGTGAGCCCGTCCCGTGGCTTCTGCACCCTCGCCACCGGTGCTCGCCCGTCGCTCAGAGTGAAAGAGGACGCTTGTGCCACGGAGACAATTCTGGGTCGGCTCGGATCAGCGGACGACTGGTGCGGGGACCGTTTCGTACGGACAGATGTACGTGGAGTGGGAAGCGCCGGAAGAGGTCACGCAGCCGTATCCGGTGGTGTTGGTGCACGGTGGCGGTGGCCAGGGTCTGGATTATCTGGGCACGCCGGACGGGCGGCCGGGCTGGGCGGGCTTCCTCGTCGAGGCCGGTTTCGAGGTCTATGTGGTGGACCGGCCCGGACACGGCCGGTCGCCCTATGATCCGGAGGTGCTCGGTCCGATGGCGCCGTCGATGCCGGTCGAGGCCATGCTGGAGATCTTCGCGCCGGCGGCCGCAGCGGCCGGTCACACGCAGTGGCCCGGTGGCCGGGCGGCCGATGACCCGTTCGTCCGTGCTCTGCACGCGAGTTTCGGGCCGATGCCGGCCGACTGGGCGGCGATGCACACTCTGGAACAGGCCCGGATGGCCGAGCTCCTGGACCAGGTCGGCCCCGCGATCGTGTTCTGCCACTCGGCGGGCGGTCCGGCGGGTTATCTCACCGCCGATGCCCGTCCCGGGCTGGTGAAGGCACTGGTGGCGATCGAGACGATCGGACCGCCCTTCCTGAGCAGGGGGCCGGGCGCCCGCCTGGACTGGGGCCTGGCGAGTGCGCCGCTGACCTTCGACCCACCCGTGGCGGACGCCGCGGAGCTGCGGCTGGTCACCACGCCGCAGGACAGCGGGCCCCCGATGACTCTCCAGGAGGAGCCGGCCCGCACGCTCGTCAACCTCGCCCGGGTGCCGGTCGCCGTGGTCACCGCCGAGCAGTCGCCGTTCATGCGGTTCGACGGTCACCTCATGGCGTTCCTGGAACAGGCGGGGTGCGACGCCGACCTGGTGCGCCTCGGTGACCACGGTGCCCACGGAAACGGCCACGGTGTGATGTTCGAGCGCAACAACCGCGAAGCGCTCACCGTGATCCTCGAATGGCTCAGCAAACGGCTCGGCTGACACAGCCGGACTCAGCAATGCATCAGCAGCGTGTCGAAGGGGATTGATCGTATGACTGCCGCGGAAATCAACTACGCGCTCAAGGTCGACGGGCGCGCACGATTCGACCTCGTGGAGAAGGAGCGCACCACCGTATCCATCGCCCCCTCGCCGGTGACGGTGCGGGACGCCCGGCCCCGCAACGCCGGACTCGACCTCGATGTGAACGGGTTCCGGCTGTACGAGCACAGCAGCTCCATCGCGGTCACCGGTACCCGGCAGGAGCTGGAGACGACCTATCTCGACGAGATGAGCGCGTTCATCAAGGAGCTGACGGGCGCCCGCGAGGTCCGGCCCCAGCGCAGCGGTATGCAGATCCGCCGGTCCAGGATGAACAAGGGCGAAGCCGAGAGCGTGAACGACCACCTGCTGCCCGCGGGTTTCGCGCACCTCGACTTCACCGACCGCTCGATGGAGGCTTTCCTGGAACTGTCCGCCACCGACGACGGTCCGATCGCGCCTTACGGGCGCATGGCGCTGTACCAGACCTGGCGGGTCATCTCGCCGCCGCCGCAGGACAACCTGCTGGCCGTGGCCGACCCGGCGTCGGTGCCCGACCAGGACGTCTTCCTGATGGACACCCGGCTCGGCCCGGAGAACTTCCCGTCGTGCTTCTTCGAGTCCCGGCTCGCCACGGCCAACCCGCACCACAGCTGGAACTACTTCCCGGACATGCGCGCCGACGAGGTGCTCGTCTTCAAGGGATACGAGACCGACCCGAACCGCGTCGGCGGCGTCATGCACACCGCCTTCCGGATACCCGACGCCCCGGCCGACGCCGTGCCGAGGGAGAGCATCGAAGCCCGGTTCATGGCTTTCTTCGACTGACCACACCCCGGCTGCCAAGGAGACCGACGATGGACGAGGCCAAGGCCACTGTGCGGGCGCTTCTCGACGCGCTCAACCAAAAGGACTGGGAACGCTACGGTGAGCTGCTCGCGCCCGACGTGGAGTACACCATCATGGGCTACGAGTTGCCCGGCGCCGGCACGATGGACCGGGAGGCAACGCTCAAGCAACTGCCCGCCGTACTGGGCCTCTTCGCCGACGACAGTCCCCGGGTGGAGATCACCCAGCTGATCGTCGAGGGAAGCTGGGTGGTCGCGGAGGCCCAGGGCACGGGCTCCTTCCGGGACGGGACCGTGTACGAGAACCGGTACTCCACCACGTACGAGGTGGTCGACGGCCGGATCAGGACCGTGCGCGAGTACATGGACACGCAGCACATGGCAAACCTGCTGGCCGCCGTGACGGCGTCGGCCGAGGACGCCCGATGAGCGGGGTCCGGGCCCGGGGCCAAGTGGTGGTGATCACGGGTGCGGCGAGTGGGCAGGGCTTGTCGCACTCGGTCGCGCTGGCGGCCGAGGGCGCCACGGTGATCGCCACGGACATCGGCGAGCCGCGCGAGAAGCTCCCCGAAGGAGTGGTGTTCCGGACACTGGACGTCGCGGACGAGGAGCAGTGGCGGGCTCTCGCGAGCTGGCTCGGCGAAACCTACGGCCGGGTGGACGCGCTCGTGAACAACGCCGGGGTGGCCAGCTCCGCACCGGCGCTGGAGGAGCTCGAACTGACGGAATGGAACCGGGTCTTCGGGGTCAACGTCACGGGACCGATGCTCGGGATGAAACACTTGTCCCCGCTGATGACCGACGGCGGTTCCATCGTCAACGTCAGCTCGCTCGCCGGCATGCTCGGTGCGGCGCTGCCGGCGTACACGGCGAGCAAATGGGCCCTGCGAGGGCTGTCCCGGAGCGCGAGCCAGGAGCTGGGCGTACGCGGGATCAGGGTGAACACCATCAGTCCCGGGTTCATCGACACGCCGATGGTGGGGTTCCTGGGGCAGCCCATGCGCGACGCGACCCTGGTGAACGTGCCGCTGGGCCGGCTCGGCACGGTGGACGACGTCAGCCCGCTCGTCGTCTTTCTCGTCTCACCGGAATCCTCCTGGATCAGCGGAGCGGAGATCCCGGTGGACGGCGGCGAGTGGTCCCACGGCGGGAACAAACGTCTCTCCGACTTCCTCCAGGAAGCGGGCCGACTCGGCGGAGTGCAACCGCAGGAATGACGCGATGGGCGGCTCCCCGCGAGACACACCGCATCCCATGGTGAGGCGCACGACGTAGAACCCGAGGGCCCCGGTCGGCGCGACCGGGGCCCTCGCCGATCTGCCGGCGCACGTCGACAGTCCCTCGCGGCACCGGGATCGAACGATCCGGGAATGCTCGGTTCGCCGCCGACGGCAGGTTCACGGAACCCGAAGAGCTCGTGGCCCTCGTCGACGGCCTCGAGAACGACGACACGAGCCCGTCGGAGGTCGGCGGTGAGTGCGCTCGCAGGGAGAATCAGTGGCGCGCGGCAGATCACCGACACGGTCGACGTACATGGCGCGAGTGCCGAACCACCGGACGCCGTCGACACGGTGGAAGGTGTCGCGGTGGCGACCGGTGAGAATGACCTGCAGCGGCAGGTCGGGAGCCGCCTGGGTGACCGGTCGTCGTCCAGGGCCTGGCACCGGGGGCCCAGCCGGCCGTGGAGATGCCGGCGGACGCGGGGCGGGCAGGAGCGCCACCGCGACGAGGCCACGCCTGCGCAGGCGCCGGGAGCCGTCGGGAGTGCCGAGGAAGTGGTGACCGATGTCCGTCGGTGTGCCGGGGCCGGCCGATCGGAGGCGCAGGCGGCCGGCTGACGGCCCGGCACCTGCCCGGCCGGACGTCGACGGAGACGGTCAGGCCGGCCTTCCGGTCGAACCCGCGCACCACTTGCGGTACTCCTGCAGACGAGTCCGGCCGACCCCGTGGAGGAGACCCCTCTCGATGGCCGCGACGGTGTCCTTGAGCAGCGCGACCCAGGTCTTGACCGTGGCTCCGGTACTCGACGGGGGCAGCTGTCCGACCCTCACCAGCAGGGAGACGTCCCCCTCCGGGTTGTGGACCGGAGCCACGATCGAACCGACGTCGAAGATCTCGTGATCGGTCAGGCGCACCTCTTCCGGGCAGTGCGGAGTTCGAGCCGGGCCGGTGCCGACGGCGCGTCGACGTGCGGGAGGGAGGCGGCCGGCGGCGTAACCGGTCAAGGCCTCCTCCATGCGCTCGAATGCACCCGCGTCGGATCCCCTCATCGTGATCTCGACGCCGTGCGCGACGACGCTGTCGAGTCGTCGCCGGTACGACGCCGCCCGATCGGGGTCTGCCACCCTGGCCAGCCACCGTTCGACCACCGAGGGCGCCGCGTCCGCGATGTACGCCATACCGACAGGCGGAATGAGGGGGATCCGCTGGCCGAGCTGCTCGCCCAGCTCCGCGTCACCGCCGTAGGCCGTGACCGCGGTCGTCAGTTCGTCGTCATCGACCACGACCAGAGCCGCTGCTTCGCATCGCAGCCGGGCCGCGAGCGCCTCGATCTCAGGTGTCGCCACGTCGGCGAGGCGAAGCGCGGCGAACAGTTCGGCGTCGCCCCGGGCTGACATGCGCTTCGGGGAGAAGCCACCGTAGCCGCCCTGGAAGAAGAGCAACGGAGTGACAGGTCGGGCCACCTCCATGTCGACGACATCGCAGACGGTGATCCAGTGGTCCCCGGCGTCGACCTGAGTCGTGGGGGTGCAGTGGACGTGGGCGACGGCCCCGTCGATCACAGGCGCTCCGTGATGTGAGAGCGTCCACGAAACCTTGTCGAACCTGTCTGCTGCCGATCCAGCGAGTATCCGGCACACGTCGACCTGGTCATGGGCGAGGACGTTGACGCACAGCACCGGTGCTTCCAGCAGACGGGCGTACGAGCGCGAGGCCTTCATCGGCATGAAGGACACCAGGGGTGGGTCGAGAGAGACGGAATTGAAAGTGCCGACGACCATGCCGACCGGCTCACCCGAGCACATGCCACTCACGAAGACGACGCCGGTGGGGTAGTGGCCCATGACGTCTCGATGGAGTTCGCTGTCCACTGCTTCTCCTGTCCAGCTGACTGAGGCCACGAACCTAGACTCTGCCGAGGGCTGCTGACCGGCTTGGCGTGAACGCGCAAGTCACATGTCCGGCTCGGACGGGGGCGTGATGAAGCGCGTCGCGGTGCCGAATCGGCGCCGACCGTGCCGACGGGCACGCCGGTGCCATACGCCGGGCGCAGGCTCGCACCGGCCGACGAGCAGTCGCTCCCGAGACCGGCCGACCGGCCCGTCGACAGGTCGCCTACGGAGTTCAGCGAACGGCCCGGCGCATCCCGCGGCGGCGCATCGAGTCCGGACACCCTCCCAGGGACTCCCTGTCAGGAATGTCGCGCCCCGGACGCCGGCTGCGCTGTCCGTGGAAAGGCGGCACGGAGGAGCGCGAGCAGTTCGTCGGCCGACACGGGCCGGTCCACAGCATCGAACCCCGCGAGCTCCTCGCGCGTCTGCTCGGCGACCCTGGGCAGATCCTGCTGGTTCGCCCCGACCTCCTCGAGAGAGGTGGGCAGGTCGAAGGCGCTGATGAACTGGCGGACCCGTTCGGCGCAGGCCGTCGCTGCCTGATGCGGAGCGGCGGCGTCGTACGGGACGTCCAGTGCGCGGGCGATCGGCCCGAAGCGCTCAGGGGCGACCTCAGCCATGAACCGCATCGCGTGGGGCAGCATGATGCACGAGGTGTACCCGTGGGGCACGTCCCAGGCCGGCCCGATCTGGTGGCCGAGGGAGTGGGACAGACCCAGCCCGGTGTTGAAGCCGCCGAAGAGGGACATCCAGGCGCCATCGAGGCAGCGCTGGCGGCTGTCCAGAGTGTGTCCCGTGCCCACGGATCGCGGAAGCTCAGTGACCAGGATCCGGATGGCCTGCTCGGCCACCGCGTCCGACAGCGGATGGTGGCGCCTGGCGTAGATGGCCTCGACAGCGTGGTCGAGGGCGCGCATCCCTGTGGAGAGCCAGAGCCGGGCCGGGGTCTCCAGCGTCAGTTCGGCGTCATGGATGACCACACGCGGCTGGAGTTCGGGACGGATGATGGCGAACTTGAGATGCGTCTCGACGTGGGAGACGCCTCCGGCAGGGGTGAAGGCACCCGCTGACAGGGTCGTGGGCATCGCGATGTGCAGGAAACCCGTGTCACCACCAGGGCCGAAGCCGGCGGCGGGGTCCAGCACGCCGGCCTCGGACGTGACGTCACGACCGGCTAGGCGTGACGCGATGGCCACCTTCGCGGAGTCGATGGCGCTGCCTCCGCCCAGGCTGACCACCGCATCGGCGTCCGTCTCGTCGAGCGCGCGGGCGATGTCCTGGACTCGGTCCGAAGGGGCGTGCTGCGCCGTCGTCCGTACGCCGACGAGACGCGGACCGAGGACGTCGCGGACCGTCGTCAGGGCTGTGGACTCGAGCAGGGACCCGGTGGTCACGACGAGTACGCGTGAGGCTCCCCGTTGATCGAGTTCGGCGGCCAGCTCCTGCGAGGCTCCGATTCCGGAGGCCACCCTCTCGAGCCGCGTCAGGTCAAACGTCGAAATCGGCATGATGACCGGTCCCTTCACCTATCCGTGTGCTTCACCGTCACGCCGGTGACCCGCCCGAGGCGGCATCCTGCGGGACGCGATGTGGAAGTACTCTTGTCCTCAGTGGTCAAGTCTCCGGCGGACGTCGCTCGCGCTGGTGCCGTAGGCGCCGCGGAAGGAGCGGGAGAACTGCGAGGCCGACCGAAACCCCGACCTGTGGGCGATCTCGGCGATGGAGCTGGTGGACCAGGAGTCGCCCACGAGCAGCGCCCGGGCGTTCTGGAGGCGTGCCGTCTGAATGGACTGGGCGACGGTCGAGCCGTGCTCTGAGAAGATCCGGGCGAGGTGGCGGGCGCTGATCCCGGCCGCCCTTGCGACCTGGGGCACATCGAGATCCGGATCGTGCAGGTTACGGCGGATGTAGTCGTTCGCCGAGATCCAGTACGACTCTGCTGCGCGGCCCCCGCCCAAGAGCTGGCCGAAAAGCTCCTTCACGGCGCCTTCGGCGGCTTCCGGAGCGTCGAGGGGCTGCCGAAGGGCGGACTGGGCTATAAGTGTTGCCCGGCGAACGTACTCCGACCGGGGGCCTCCGTCCGCCGTGCGGATCACCGTCGGCATGGAGGGCGCGACCGCGGTGAAGTCGGCGATGCTGTCGGCGTCGACACGGATGGCGATCTGGTGGAATTCGCTGAGCAGGCTGAAGACAGCGGGCATCCGGGCACCGTAGAGCTGGGCGTCGCCCGCCGAGATCCGGTCGGTGCCTCCGGAGTGCAGGATGTGGCCTTCGCCCTTCAACAGCACCAACAAGTAGACGTCGTCCCGGTTCCCGGCCGCGATGTGCTCGCGGGTCCGCTCCACGAAGTGCCCTTGACCCTTTATTTCCATGACTCCCACGTCACCCAGCTGTGTGCACCCCACCTTCGCGGTGAGGCCGCCGGCCGTGAGCGTGCGGCAACGCAGGGGGGACAACCACCGGCGGTTGAAGACCTCCCACAAGGGAATGCGCGACTTCGGCCCGACCTGTGCGGTGTCGAACTCCACGAGGTGGCCTGGGGCCTGCGAGGGCTGCTTCGGCACAGTCGGACTCCACTCCAGACGGAAGTGTGGTGCTGCAGTAAGGGGAAGGCGGGGACCTTGTCCTCGGCTTGTCCGTGCGGCGAGGATTGCGGAGCCGGCCAGGAGTGGACTGCCCAGTCCGCCGAAGGCCGCTGACGTTCCGGAGACCGCCGCGTCACCTTGGGGACGCTATAGCGCGATCACCGGCGGCCGCAACAGTATCGACCTGGGGCATTTGTCACGAGGCACCAGCACCGGGGACACGGAGCTGGGCCGGGTCGACGCGCATGGGTAGCTGAGTCGGGCCTGGACCAGGGGACGAACGCCGGGTTCTCGTGAATGCGTGGCCCCTGTGCGGCTGACCTCGCTGTGACGCAGGCCATAGTGCACGCTTGGCGCGCGACTGTACGGTCAGCGCCCGATACTGGCATGGTGACGCAGGAGGAGGGCGCTGTCACCGGCCGCGTCAGCCCGGCATGGGCTCAGCAGCGGGTCCCGGGCGGAGAACCGGAGCCGGCGGCCCAGGTGGTCACCCTCCCACTTGACAGTGCGGGACACGCCATGACGGCTTCCTTGCGCTATCGGGACACAGGCCGTCCGTGTGCCTCGCCCACACCGACGATGCGGACTGACCGCCAGACGATTGGAGCCGCCGAATGAACAGTCTCAACGGGACGTCACCGCTGACTGAGCCCCTCCCGCAGCCGGAGCCCGGCCTGAGTCAGGCGGACGTCATCGCGCGGGCCGAGGCGATGATCCCGAAGCTCCGCGGGCTGCAGGCGGACGCGGACGAACGCGGCCACTTCTCCGACGACGTGCTGAAGGACTTCCGAGACGCGGGCTTCTACCGGATGCTGCAGCCGAAGCTCTTCGGAGGCTACGAGTTCGACACCGAGACCTTCTTCGAGGTCGTCTACCGCATCTCTGCCGGGCATCCGGGGACCGGGTGGTGCTTCTGCCTGTCCGCGACGCATGTCGCAGTCGTGGCGTCCTACTTCAGCGAGGAGGCCCAGCGCGAGATCCTGGGCGACGGAGAGTTCCGGGCCCCGCACCGAGCGGTTGCCGGCGGCAAGCTCGTCCCGGTGGAGGGCGGTTACCGGGTCAGTGGCAGGTGGAGCTTCTCCTCCGGCTCCCCCGTGTCGACACACTTCATCGGGGACGGCCTCGTCCACGAGAACGGTGAGCAGTCGCGCGTGGTGACCTTCGTCGCGCACCGCGACCAGTACACCGTGCTCCCGGACTGGGGCGACGGGACCACCCTCGGCATGCAGGCCAGTGGCTCGAACACGGTCGAGATCGAGGACCAGTTCATCCCCGAGCACTGGGTGACCGACCAGGACATCCTGTTCGGCACCCGCGTCGACTTCTCCGAGGGGACCCCCGGCACCCAGCTGCACGGGAACCCCCGGTACCTCGGCCTCTTCGACCCGCTCTACCACATGTCGTTCGCCGCGATCCTCGCCGGTGCGGCGAGGGCAGCCGTCGACCGGATGGCCGAGCTCATGCCGACCACCAAGCAGATCCTGGGCGCCGAGAAGATGGACAAGGACCCGGACGCGCTGCGCGCGCTCGGCAAGGGGGCGGCACTGGCCGACGCAGCCCACGCCGTGATGGCCGACACCGCACGTCGGATCGACGCCCTGTACGCCCGATGGGCCCAGGACGGCCGGCCGGTCACACCGTCCGAACTGCTCCGCCTGCACGCCCTCGCCCGCCGTGCCGCCATGCTGGGCGCCGAGGCCGTCCAACTGCTCTTCCAGAGTGCGGGATCTCGTGCCTCCGGGCGCAACGACAGCATGCAGCGGTACCTGCGTGATTCCGAGATGTACCTCATCCACCCCTCGAGCCAGCCTTTCGTCGACTACCTGCGTGGACTGGCCGAGTTCGACACGTTCGCAGGCAACGTCGCCTGACACCACCGAGCCAGACGAGGACCGTACATGACCACTACTCCCTTCAGCCCGGCCAGGCTCCACGCCGACGCCGGTGAGCCGCTCGTGCTCGCGCGCCAGGGGTTCTTCTGGACGGGCATCGAACCGATCACGTCAGAAGGCGGGCCGGCGGTCCGCGGCCAGATGTACGTGGAGTACTGGATCCCGCAGGATCTGCGACACCGCCTGCCCGTCGTGATGATCCACGGGGGCGGCGGCCAGGGGCTCGACTACCTCGGCGACCTTGCCGGCGGAGAGGGGTGGGTCCACCGGTTCGTCCGCCAGGGTTACGCGGTCTACGTCGTCGACCGGCCCGGCCACGGTCGGTCGCCGGCCGATCCGGTGCTTCAGGGGCCGCTCGGCCCGTCGCTTCCCTCACCGATGGTGGAGCGGCTGTTCAGTGCTCCGTCACAGTTCCCGGAGCGGCATCAGGGCGCAGAGCAGCACACACAGTGGGTCGGGGGCGGGCGGTACGGGGACGCCGTGTTCGACGCGTTCCTGGCGGGTATGGGCCCGATGCACGCAGACGCCGCGCAGCACTACAGCGACTGTCTGCGCGGCGGCGTGGAGCTCCTCGACCTGGTCGGCGAAGCGATCCTCGTCACTCATTCGGCCGGTGGCCCGGTCGGCTGGCTCCTGGCGGATGCCCGCCCCGAGCTCGTGGCGGGCATCGTCGCGGTCGAGCCGCTCGGGCCGTCGTTCCAGGCAGCGCCCCCGGGCGCGCTGACCTGGGGGCTCACCGCCCTCCCGCTGACCTTCGAGCCGCCGGCGACGACGCCGGAGGAACTCGGACTGTCCGTGACCACCCTGCCCTCGGGTGTGAGTGCCGTGCTCCAGACGGAACCCGCCCGAAAGCTGCCGAAACTGGCCGGCGTCCCGGTCGCCGTCGTCACCGCTGAGGCGTCATGGGCGACGGGCACGGACCCGGGGACGGTCGCGTTCCTCCAGCAGGCGGGCGTCGCCGCTGAGCACATCCGGCTGGGTGACCACGGCGTCCATGGCAATGGACACATGATGATGTCCGAGCGCAACAGCGGCGAGGTCGCCGGCGTCATCGAATCCTGGCTCTCGTCGCAGGGGCTGACGGACTGAGGGCCCAGGTGGCATCACCTGCCGGACGTCCTGGTCCGTCGGTCCGACCGGTCGCCGAGCGGGTCCCGCCGATGGCATGAGGCGCCCCCGGTGCGCTGCTGCACGTGTGCCACCGACCGGCCCGGCGCCGGTGTGCCCGACCGCGATCCTGCGGGAGGGCACCCGGGGCCGGGCCGCTTCCCGCCCCGGCTCGCGCCGTGCTCGGAATGCCCCGTCGCCGCGCGGGCACGGAGCCCCGGACCATGGCCGGGACATGCCGGCGACAGGTGCCGCGCAGGTCGCGCCCATGGCAGGGCAGCCCGTCAGGCAGTCGGAAGGGCTGGGGGTGTCAGGCGTAGTGGCGGTAGATGGCCTGGGCGACGCAGGCGGGCTTGTCGGCGCCCTCGATCTCGAGGGTGAAGGTGAGCCGCATCTCGACGCCGTCACCGCGTACGGCCTCGACGGATTCCACCGCGCCGTGCAGGCGGATCTTCGCGCCCACCTTGACCGGGTGGGGGAAACGTACCTTGTCCAGGCCGTAGTTGATGCTCATCGAAATGCCCTCGACGGCCAGCAGCTGGTTGAAGAGGGGGATGACCAGGGACAGGGTGAGGTAGCCGTGGGCGATCGTGCCGCCGAAGGGGCCGGTGGCGGCACGATCGGGGTCGGTGTGGATCCACTGGTGGTCGCCGGTGGCGTCGGCGAAGGTGTTCACCCTTTCCTGGGTGATCTCCTGCCAGTCGGTGCGGCCGAGGTCGGCTCCGGCGAGGGCCTTGATCTCGTCGAGTCCGGTGGCGGTGCGTGCGGCGGTCATGGCGATGCCTTTCAGGAGGTGGTGCCGAAGGTCTGGCGGATGCGGGGCTTGAGGAGTTTCCCGGTGCCGCTGCGGGGCAGGGCGTCGGTGAGGACGAGGGATTTGGGGATCTTGTAGCGGGCCAGTCGCCCGTGCAGGAACGCGAGGATGTCGTCGGCGCTCACGTCGGTCCCGGGCGAGAGAACGACGACGGCTCGGGGCACTTCGCCCCACTTCTCGTCCGGGACGCCGATGACGGCGCAGTCGCTGACCGCGGGATGTTCGTGGAGGGTCTTCTCCACCTCGGCCGGGTAGATGTTCTCCCCGCCGGAGATGATCATGTCCTTGGCGCGGTCGACGATGGTGACGTACCCGTCCTCGTCGGCGAGGGCGATGTCTCCGGAGCGGAACCAGCCGTCCTGGAGGGCGGCGGCCGTCTCTTCGGGGAGGTTCCAGTACCCCCTCATGACGTTCGGGCCCTCCACGAGCAGCTCGCCCCGTGAGGCGTTCCGGCCTGCGGGGTCGACGATGCGTACGTCGCTGAAGAACTGCGGGAGGCCGGCACTGCCCGGCTTGTCGAGGGCATGCTCGGCGTCGAGAAGACACACGCCGGGCGACGCCTCGGTCATGCCGTAGCCCTGGATGAAACTGAGCCCGCGCCGCTGGTACGCCCGGATCAGTGCCTCGGGCACCGGCGCGCCCCCGCACATCAGCATCCGCACCGAGGACAGGTCGGCTCCGTCGAACCGGGGCTCCACGGCGATCTGCTGGTACATCGCCGGCACCCCGAACATCACCGTGACCCGGTGGCGCTCGATCAGGTCGAGGGTGCGGCGGGGGGAGAAGGCTTCCTCCAGGACGAGGGTGCCGCCCTTGAGGACGGTGGGCAGGCACGTCATGTTCAGCGCGGCCGTGTGGAACAGCGGTGCGGACAGCAGGGTGACGACGTCGGCGCCGAACTCCGCGTCCACGAGGGTGTTGAGGCTGTTCCAGATGAGGTTGCCGTGGGTGAGTACCGCGCCCTTGGCCCGCCCCGTGGTGCCTGAGGTGTACATGATCAGCGCGTTGTCGCTGTGGGACACCGGCACGTCGATCGGGACCGGTTCGCAGGCGGCGAGCTCGTCCTCCAGGCCGGGGCCCGTCGCGACACGGTGAGGGAGCGCGCAGGAGGCGGCGAACTCCTCGAACTCCGGCGTGTGCACCAGGACACCGGCCCCGGAGTCCACCAGGCAGTGCCGCAGCTCCGGCTCTGCCAGGCGGGTGTTGAGCGGGACGAAGACGGCGCCCAGCTGGCCGGCCGCGAACAGTACTTCCAGGAAGGAGGGGCGATTGGGGCCGAGGTGGGCGACGCGGTCACCGGGCCGCACCCCGAGGCGACGCAGGTGGTGGGCGAGGCGGGTGGCACGTGCGTGCAGTTCTCCGTACGTGAGCTGTACGTCCCCCTGCACGAGGGCGGTTCGGTGCGGGGTCTTGCGGGCGCGTCGCGCGGTCCAGGAGCCGATGCCGTGATTGTGCATCCGGAGCCCTGCCTTTCGGATGATGGGACGCTTGCAAGGTGAGGGACAGGCCCCTCGCCACGACCGCTGGGCGCCCAGGGCGAAGGGGCCGTCGGACGAGTCGGGCGCAGGCGTGTTCAGCCGGTGGTGAGACCGAGCAGGCGCAGCGCGTTGTCCTTGAGGATGCGTGGGCGTACCTCGGGTTTGATGTCGAGCTTCTCGAAGTCGGCCAGCCAGCGGTCGGGGGTGATGACCGGGTAGTCGGAGCCGAAGAGGACCTTGTCCTTCAGCAGGGTGTTGGCGTACCGCACGAGCTGCGGCGGGAAGTACTTCGGTGACCAGCCGGACAGGTCGATGTAGACGTTCGGCTTGTGGGTCGCCACCGAGAGGGCCTCGTCCTGCCAGGGGAAGGACGGGTGGGCCAGGATGATCGGCATGTGCGGGAAGTCGACGGCCAGGTCGTCGATCAGCATCGGGTTGGAGTACTTCAGACGGATGCCCCCGCCGCCGGGGACGCCCGCGCCGATGCCGGTCTGTCCGCTGTGGAAGAGGGCGGGCACCCCGAGTTCCTGGACGGCCTCGTAGAGCGGGTAGGCCATGCGGTCGTCGGGTGAGAACGCCTGGAGGCTGGGGTGGAACTTGAAGCCCCGTATGCCGTACTCCTCCACCAGTCTGCGGGCCTGGCGGACCGCGGCCCGTCCCCGCCAGGGGTCGATGGAGGCGAAGGGGATGAGGACGTCGGCGTGGGCGGCGCAGTCCTCGGCGATCTCCTCGTTGGAGATGGGCGGGTGGCCCGTGGCGTGTTCGGCGTCGACGGTGAAGACGACGGCCGCCATGTTCCGCTGCCGGTAGTAGCCGGCCGTCTCCGCGATCGTGGGCCGGCGGTGACCGCTGTCACCGAAGTACTTCTCGGAGGCGGCCATCAGCTCCGGGCCGAGTGAGGAGTGGCCGGTACGGGAGACTTCCGCGTGCGTGTGGACGTCGATCGCGGTCAGCCGTGCCGGGTCCATGGATGCGGGGGCGGGCATGTCATGCCCCCTCGGGCTGCTGGGGGGCGGGGATGCCGTAGGTCTCGGGCTCGGCACCGATCCCGTCGTTCCAGGCGGCGGCGATCTCGTCGGCGCTCCAACCGCCGTCCCGCAGGGCGGCCTTCTTCTCCTGGGGGTGGGACCACAGCGCCAGCCGGTCCCCGCCGATCCCGATGGCCTGGCCGGTGACGGATGCGGAGGCGTCGGAGGCGAGGAAGGTGACCAGTCCGGCGACGTCCTCGACGGTGCCCAGACCCTCGTCCTTGCGCATCCAGTCCGGCAGCGGCGCCCCGGTGCGCTCCGCCTCGGCGATGGCCGGTGCGAAGGCCGGGATCGTCTTGGTCATCTCGGTGGCGGCCACGGGGATGACGGCGTTCACCGTGATCTGCGCCCGCCCCAGCTCCATCGCCCAGGTGCGGGCCATGGCCACGATGCCGGCCTTGGCGGCCGCGTAGTTGGTCTGCCCGAAGTTCCCGCGCTGGCCTGCCGGTGATCCGATGAGGATGACGCGCCCGCCTTCTCCCTGCTCGCGCATCCGTACCGCGGCGGCGCGGGCACAGGTGAACGTGCCGCGCAGATGGACACGGACGACGTCGTCGAAGTCGTCGTCGGACATCTTCCACAGCACCTTGTCGCGCAGGATTCCGGCGTTGGTCACCAGGGCGTCCAGTCGGCCGAACTGCTCGACGGCCGCCGCGACCAGCGCCTCGGCCGACTCGGTGGAGCCGACGGCGGCGGCCACTCCGGACGCCTTGCCACCGGCGGCCTCGATGCTCGCCACCGCCGCGTCCACGGCCTGCTGATCGACGTCGTTGACGACGACGGAGGCCCCGGCCGCGGCGAGAGCCTTCGCGTAGGCGAGTCCGAGACCACGGCCACTGCCCGTGACGACGGCCACTTTGTCTGTGAGATCCATGGAGATCCACCTTTCATCGACAGGATTCCTGGCTAAGGAGGCGGCGGCCAGTCTTGCGACCCACAGGAATCCTGTCAATGGGGTACGGTGACCGGAACATGCGCAGCCGCGCCTCAGGACGACCCCACGGGAGGGCACCGTGTCCGAAGCCGCCGCTCAACCGGCCGACCGGGGCGCGACGATGCCTCCCTCACTGCTCTACCTGGTGAAACGCACGGAACTCGTTGTACGGGCGCGGCTGGAAGAGGTGCTCAAACCTGCCGGGATGACCGCCCTGCAGTACACGGCGCTGACCGTGCTCCAGCGGCGTGACGGCCTCACCGCCGCGCAACTGGCCCGCGACTCCTTCGTCACCGCCCAGTCGGTGGCCGACCTGGTGCGCACCCTGGAGGCACGTGGGTACGTCGACCGCCGCCCCAACCCGGCCAACCGGCGTGAACTCCTCATCGCCCTGACCGGCCTCGGCCATCAGATCCTCGCCGACCACGAGCAGCCCGTACGCGACCTGGAGCAGCGCATGACCGACGGCCTCGGCGCGGAGGACACCGCGCGACTGCGCGCGGCACTCGATCACGCGTGGCGCAGCCTCCTGTGACGCGGAAAGCCGGCGTCCCGCCGAGGCGGCACGCCGGCTCCGGTGGCCGGTGCGGGGCGAGGGGCTCCCGCTAGCTTGATCTTCAACCTCAGGGCCCGAACGATCTCTCGTACTTGATCACTCGGACTGGTAACTGCGGTGCACGCAGGCGGCCTTCGGCTGAGCATGTGATCCGACCAAGGAACACACAACGCTCAGCACGAAGGCGGGACTGCTGCACGGGCAGGTGACACCTTGACCTGCCTTGCTGAGAGGCGGCCCGGAATCCGCCGTCGCCCGTCGCCCGTCGCCCGTCGCCCGTCGCGGTCAGGTCGCCGGATGCATCGTTCATCCCGACCGCGGGTCGCAATTTCGCTCCCGGAAATTCGGCGCAGTTCTCGCACGTCACAGCATGATCGGATCGATGGGCAGAGTCGGTGCGGCCGGCGACGACGCGGCCATGGAGAGCTTCTTCGCGCTGCTGGAGAAGAACGTCCTCGACCGCCGCCCCTGGGCCACCCGCCAGGAGCTGCGGATCGCGATCGTCACCTGGATCGAGCGATGGATCCGCGCGGTGCCGTCTTCTACGACGCGCCGACGAGCCTGCCCATCACGTCGTACACCTGCTGCGGGGTCGGCGGGGCTGTGCCGAGCGGATCGCGTACGGCTTCGGTACGCAGTCCGTCGAGGAAGAAGCCGATGGCGCGGCGCCAGGTGTCGGGTGCGGCGTCCGCAGCCGCACGAGCGAGCGCGGCGTTGGTGGCGAAGACGAGCAGGAGGTCCTCCTTGGTGAAGTCCGGCCGGAGGGTCCCGGCCCGCTGGGCGCGCTCCGTGACTTCCGCGGCGGCGCCCTGCGTCCGGCTGCAGAGGGCCATGAGGCGCTCGGCGCGCGGAAAGCTGCCGCTGACCACGTCGGCGACAGCGGGACCGGTCGCCTGGAGTTCGCAGACCTTCTCGACGTAGTACGCGAACCCTTCCCACGCGTCCTCGACGGACAGGGCGTGCTCGGCGACCTCGGTGAGGCGGTCGGCGGTCAGCTCCGTCACCACCTCGTCGATGAGCGCCTCGCGGCCGCCGTAGAGGTTGTAGAGGGTGCCGTGGCTCACCCCGGCCCGGCGGGCGATCTCCTTGAGCGAGACCTTGAGACCGCGCTCCTGGAAGAGCTCGGCGGCTGCCGTACGCAACTTCTCGGCGTTCCGCTGTGCATCGGCCCGCATCCGTCCGTCCCTCCTGGTCCTGGTGTACGACCCCATGGTCGCACTGACGTGGAACTTATCTTGACCAGCCGGTCAAGTTGAGTGTTATCGTCGGAGCGATAAGTTGACCCCACAGTCAAGAATGCCACTCGGCAAGGAGTGTTTCCATGTCCAAAGTGATCGCCGTCTTCGGTGCCGGTACCGGTCTGGGCGTGTCCGTGGCCCGCCGCTTCGGGCGCGAAGGTTTCCGAGTCGCCCTCGTGGCCCGCCGCAAGGATCGGCTGGACGCCCTCGTGGAGGAACTCGCCGGCGAGGGCATCGAGGCTGCCGCCTTCTCCGCCGACCTCTCCCAGTCGGCGGACGTACCCGCTCTCGTCGCGGCGATCCGTGACCGCTTCGGCCGGATCGACGTGGTCGAGTACGCCCCGATCGGCGGCAACCAGGGATTCACCCCGGCCGCCGAGCTGGACGCCGCCACCCTGAACGGCCTGATCCCGCTTCTGCTGCTCACCCCGGTCGAGTTGGTCAAGGCCGTACTGCCGGAGTGGACGGAGCGCGGCGACGGCGCCTTCCTCCTCGCCCAGGGCTCCTCTGCGGCGCAGCCGATGCCCCACCTCAGCGGGCTGGGACCGGTCATGGCCGCCGCCCGCAACTACCTGTACTCCCTCAACGGTGAGCTGGCCCAGAAGGGCATCTACGCCGGTGCCCTGACCATCGGCGCCCTGATCACCCGCAGCGAAGCGGCCTCCAGGGCCGCCGACGGTGCCTTCGACACGCCCGACGGTCCTCAGTTCCCGGTCGTCGACCCGGACGAGCTCGCCGGGCACTACTGGGACATGTACACCAAGCGCGACCGCGTCGAGCAGTTCCACCCCGAGTCGCTGGCGCCGCACGCAGCCCAGTAGTGCATGAGCGGCGGCCGCCGGGGCGCGGCGCGGGCGGCCGTCACCGCAGTGTGTCGGGCAGTGCCTCCCGGTGGACGATGCCCAGGCGCTGCGTCGCGCGGGTCAGCGCCACGTACAGGTCACTCGTCCCGAAACGGCCGGGCTCCACGACCAGCACGTGGTCGAACTCCAGCCCCTTCGCCTCGCGCGGGCTGAGCAGCACGACGGGGAGGGTGAGATCCGGTTCCGCTCCCGGCGTCACCCCGTCGAGCGTGGCCGCGATCTCCTCGTGCAGTTCACGCGGCGCGATGAGGGCGAGCCGCCCCTCCTCGGGCGTCAGCTCCGCGACGGCCCGCGCCCGCCACACCCGACGCCCCTGGGCGGGTCAACCATACGAAGGCTCACCGCGTCCCGCAGAACAACGTAGGGAGGCGTGACAGTTCCGCAAACGGATCCACCCGGACAGCGTCATGCGACAGACTCATCCCCACGGCCTTCGTGCTGAGCGTTGTGTGTTCCCTGGTCGGATCACATGCTCAGCCGAAGGCCGCCTGCGTGCACCGCAGTTACCAGTCCGAGTGATCAGGTACGAGAAACCGTTCGGACCCTGAGGTCAAGGATCAAGCTAGAGGTCGAGTACCAGGCGCGAACCCTCGCACCGCGAGACGCAGATCAGCATGGTGTCGCCGACGGCACGCTCCTCCTCGGTGAGAAGTGAGTCGCGGTGATCCGGGCGGCCCTCCACGACGTCGGTCTCACAGGTGCCGCAGGTGCCTTCGGTGCAGGAGTACAGGACCTCGACGCCCGCGGCCTGTACGGCCTGCAGGACGGATTCGCCGGGTTCCACGGTGAGGGTCCTGGACGAACGGGCCAGGACCAGCTCGAAGGGGTGGTCGGAGCCCGGCTCCTCCTGGGCGCGGGGCCGGAAGCGTTCCGTGCGCAGGGCGCCCGCCGGCCATCCGCTGCCGCAGTGCTCCTCCACGGCGTCGAGCAACGGCCCGGGGCCGCAGCAGTAGACCAGGGTGCCGGGGGCGGGTTCACCGATGCCGGTGGCCAGGTCGAGCAGCCCGGTCTCGTCCTGCGGGCAGATGCGGACCTTGTCGCCGTACCGGGCGAGCCGATCGGTGAAGGCCATCGACGCGCGCGTGCGTCCCCCGTACAGCAGGGTCCAGTCGGCGCCCGCCGCCTCGGCTGCGGCGACCATCGGCAGGATGGGCGTGATGCCGATGCCGCCCGCGACGAAGGTGTAGCGACCGGCCTCCGTGAGGGCGAAGTTGTTGCGCGGGCCGTTGACGCGGACCTTCGTGCCTTCGGCCAGGAGGTCGTGGACGTAGGCGGAGCCGCCTCGGCCCTGGGGTTCCCGCAGTACGGCGATCTGCCAGCTGTGGTGGTCGTCGGGGTCGCCACAGAGGGAGTACTGGCGGATCAGGCCGTTTCCCGGCGCGAGGTCGATGTGCGCGCCCGGTTCCCAGGCGGGCAGCGCGTCGCCGTCGGGGTGGCGGAGGGTGAGGGCGAGGACGCCGTCGGCCGCCTCCGCCCGGTGAGCGACGACGAGTTCGGCCTCGTGGAAGGAGGGGGTGCTCACCTCGTGCTCCTCTCGGGTGTGCCGGGTGTGCCGGGTGTGCTGGGTGTGAGGGGATGGTCCGGATGGGCGAGCATCCACGACCACATCGCCTCCGGGTTCTGCGCCGTGTGCTCCGTCCCGCAGTGGCACCGTCCGTGCAGGAGGTCGGTGCCGGGCACCCAGTCGATGCGGTAGACCTCGCCGGTGGTCACGACGTCCGCTCCACGGGCTTCTCGCCTTCCTCGGCCAGACGGGCCAGGATCCGACGGGCGGCGAGACCACCCGTGTCGATGTTGATGCTCAACTCCTGGTAGCTGTCGCCCGGTTCGGCGTCCAGAGCGAGCTGGAGGAGGTTGAGGGCGTCGACGTCCTGCATCACCACGGTGTGGTTGAAGTCCCGCAGGAAGGTGGTGACTTCCTCGTCGTCGACCGCGAAGTCGCGCGACACGGCCCAGAAGTCGTACACCTTCCCCTCGGCTGAGGGCGTGATGGCATAGGTGATCTCGGTGCGGAAGACATGGCTGTCGTCCCCGACGGGCGTGATGCCACTGTGCAGCAGATAGAGGCAGGGTGCGTGGTATTCGATGTCCTGACGGCGCGTGATGCGGCCTTCGATGCCGGTGGAGCGGGCGTAGAAGGGCGGACACTCGGCATCGAGCATGTGCCGGCTGACACGGACGATGCCCGCGCCTTCGTCGACCTCCGTGGTGATGGGGGTCTCGGCGACCTCGGGGGTGCCGATGTAGCCGCCGTGGAGGTAGGTCTCGTGGGAGAGGTCCATCAGGTTGTCGACGAGGAGGCCGTAGTCGCCGTCGATGGGCTCCATCCCGCTGACCGACACCCAGCCCGGCGCGGTCAGATGAGGGGCGCGCGGGATCGCCCCGGGGTCGGCGAGGGCCGGGTCCCCGATCCAGACCCAGACGAAGGAGTCCTGCTCGACGACGGGGTAGGAACTCACACGGGCCGTACGGGGCACCCGCTTCTGGCCGGGTACGTACACGCAGGTGCCGGTCGTGTCGTAGGTGAAGCCGTGGTAGCCGCAGACGACACGGTCGCCGTCGAGGTTGCTCTCGGAGAGCGGGAACCGGCGGTGCACGCAGCGGTCGGCCAGGGCGATGACCGTGCCCTGCTCGTCACCGGCGGTCTCGGTGCGGTAGAAGGCGATCGGCTCGCCGAGGACGGTGCGGCCCAGCAGCTCCCGGCCGACCTCGTACCCGTACGCGGCCACGTACCACTGGTTCCTGACAAATGCCGTCATGCCGACTCTCCCGTCCCTGGGGCGGAGCCACGGTGCTCCGCCGTCGCCGCATGGGAATCAGGGTGCTGAGGGGCGTCACCTCGCGGCAATGGGCTTTCCGCCCGACGGAAGACCGGTGCCGCCCGGAGGGCGCCAGCCGAGGGCGCGGGAGATCCCGAGTCCGGCGATCCGGACCGCCGGGATCAGCGTCTGCGCGGGCGCGCCGGCCACCGGCACGACGACGGACACCGAGGCGACGACCTCACCGCGCGGACCGCGCACCGGGGCGGCCACGGAGACGGCGTCGTCCGTGATCTGCCGGTCACTCAGTGCGCAGCCCGTGGTCCTGACCTGGGCGAGCATGCTGCGAAGCCGGGCGGGGTCGGTCACCGTGTACGGGGTGAAGGCGGTCAGTGGCCCCGCGCAGGCTTCCTCCTGCAGGGCGGTGCCGCCGTGGGCGAGGAGCACCAGCCCCACACCGGTCGCGTGCAGAGGCCAGCGCGTACCGACCTGGCTGCGGACACCGACCGCCGAGCGCCCCGATATCCGTTCGATGTAGACGACGTCGCGACCGTCACGCACGGCGAGATGCACGTTCTCGTGGGTGGACTCGTAGAGGTCCTCGAGGAACGGCATCGCCGCCTCCCGCAGCGCCGGCCCGCGGGGGGCGAGCGCGGCGAGCTCCCAGAGGCGCAGACCGATGTGGTAGTCGCCGGACTCGTCGCGCTCCAGGGCTCCCCAGTCGGTCAGGGCCGCGACCAGCCGGTGCGCCGTGGTCAGGGTGAGACCGGCGCGCCGGGCGATCTCGGAGAGGGTGAGTGCGGGCCTGCCGTGATCGAAGGCTCCCAGGACGGACAGGAGGCGCTCGGCAGCCGAGCGCGCGGGACCGGCCGCGCTCACCGAAGCGGGGCCGCGGCGGTCTTCGCGCCGGAAAGGGGTGGGTTCATGCTGCGGCTTCTCCTTCCACGGCCGGCCGGCCGCGGTGTCCTTCCGTCCTTCCGTGGGCACGCCCACGCGGGGCGTCCGGCGTCGTCACCCGAGGGGGCTGACGATACCCGCCGGATGTTCCGGGGGACACGGTGTCCGGCGGGCGGACCCCGTCGCCGTCAGTGCGCTCCCGGCGTCACCGGGCGGGACCCGGGCGCGGGCCGTCCGACAGCAAGGAGCGTCCGATGATCTCTTTCATGATCTCCGTGGTGCCGGCGTACAGGGTGCTCGCGCGTGCGTCGAGGAAGTCGCGCGCCACGTCGTACTCCTGCATGTAACCGTAGCCGCCGTGCAGCTGCAGGCAGCGTGTGGTGACCTTCTGCTGGAGCTCCGTGGTCCACCACTTGGCCATGGCGGCGTCCTCGGGACTCAGCTGCCCGGCGACGAGTCCGGCGGCACAGCGGTCGACGAACACCTGGGCGACCTGCACCTCCGTGGCGAGCTCGGCCAGCGTGAACCTGTTCGCCTGGAAGTCCGCGACGGTGCGGCCGAACGCGGTGCGTTCCCTCGTGTACGTGACGGTGTTGCGCAAGGTCCGTTGCATACAGGCGACCGCGGCCGCTGCCACGCTCATGCGCTCCTGCGGAAGGTTGCGCATGAGGTACTCGAAACCACGGCCCTCCTCGCCGAGCAGATTCGCGGCCGGCACACGGACGTCGGTGAACGAGAGCTCGGCGGTGTCCTGGGCGTGCAGACCGATCTTGTCCAGCCTGCGCCCGCGTTCGAACCCTGCCATGTCGCTCTCCAGCACCAGCAGGCTGATGCCCGCACGGCCGGCGGAGGGATCGGTGGAGACGACCGTGATCACGAAGTCGGCGAGCATGCCGTTGCTGATGAAGGTCTTGGCTCCGTTGACGACGTACACGTCACCGTCCCGGACCGCCGTGGTACGTATGGCCTTCAGATCGCTTCCGGCGCCCGGCTCCGTCATGGCGATGGCCGACACCCGCTCGCCGGCGCACAGATCCGGCAGCCAGCGCCGCCGCTGCTCCTGCGTGGCCAGTGCGCTGAGGTAGGGCGCCACGAGGTCGTTGAATCCGCTCAGGTTCATGGTCAGGGCGGCCGCGCCGGCGCTGCACAGCTCCTCGATGAGGACGAGGTTGTAGCGGAAGTCCCGGACGCCCCCGCCCCCGTGCTCCTCGTCGATGTCGATGCCCAGCAGCCCGAGGTCCCCGGCCTTCACGTACATCGAACGGTCCACCGCACCGGCCCTCTCCCACGCGGGCAGGTGCGGTTGTATCTCGGTGGTGACGAAATCCCGGACCATCGCACGGAAGTCCTGGTGGCCGGTGTCGAAGAGGTTGCGCTCCACGGTGGTGGTCCTTCGGAGAGAGGGGGCGGGTGGGTGCCGGCCGACAAGTGGGTGGTCAGCAAAAGGGTTGCCCGGCCTCGCGCAGGCGGTCCCGGTACACGGCGACATTGGCCAGCTTGACGTCCTCGTAGCCGCGGACGAGGTCAGGCAGGTTCGCCAGCGCCACCGCCTGCTCCATGGTGGTGGCGTCGAGCCGCGGCAACAGGCATTCGATCGTCTGCCGGTACTCGGTGATCAAGGCACGCTCCACCTTGCGGACGTGGGCGTGGCCGAAGAGGTCCCAGGAGGTTCCGCGCAGCCGGCGCAGCGCGTACAGGCCCCGGAAGAGCGGACGGGACCAGGCGCCGAGCGAGATCTTCTCGCGCATGCCCAGCGCACGGAGCACGGGCGGGTGCAGTCGGTACGCCACCCGGCTGCCCGCGCCGAACCGTCTTGCGACATCCTGATCCACCACGGGATCGAGGATGAGGCGCGCGACCTCGTACTCGTCCTTGTAGGCCATGAGCTTGTACAGGTGCGAGGCCACCGCCCGGGTCAGTTCCGTCGAGCCCGCCACGGCGGATGCCTCGTGCCGGCGCACGTTCTCGACCACGGCCGCGTAGGTGCGGGCGTAGCCGGCGTCCTGGTAGGCGACGAGTTCGGGTACGTACCGGTCGAGGAGGTCCGACAGCTGCTCGTCGTCGGACGCGATCCGGGAGCGGACCTCGGCGGCCGCCGCGGTGTCCACGGTGCCCGGCACGTGGTGCGCGGCGGGGGAGCGGTCCGGTGTCCCGGCCGGCCCCACCACCATGCGGCGGCCGTGCCGGAAGGCCCGCAGGTTCTCCTCCACCTTGATCCCGTTGAGGCGGATCGCGCGGTCCAGGGAGTCGACGCTGATGGGCAGGGCGCCGGCCTGGTAGGCGCTGCCGACCATGACCATGTTGGCGTACTGCTGGTCCCCGAGGACCTCCTCGGCGGCGGCCGCCGCGTCGAGGTAGTGCGCCGCGGCGAAACGTCCGTCCAGCTGCGCCCGGATGCTGCCCTGGTCGGGGAAGGGCACCGCGGTGTCCACGACCATGGCCCCCGTGGGAACCTCGGCGGTGGAGACGACTGCCACCGTCCGGTCGGCGTGGGCGGCCTTGAGCTGGGCCGGGTCCGCCGCCACCAGGCTGTCGCAGCCCAGGTACAGATCGCACTCCCCGCCCGCGAGCTTGGCCGCGCGGATCAGCGGCCCGGTGCTGAGCTTGACGTCGGAGACGACGGCGCCGCCCTTCTGGGCCACACCGGTCTGGTCGAGGGACCGCACGGTGTACCCGTCCAGGAAGGCGGCCGTGGCGAGTATCTGGGCCACGGTGACGATGCCGGTGCCGCCGACGCCTGTGATGCGCAGGGCGAACTCGTCCTGCGGGACACGCAGGTCCGGCTCGGGAAGCTCGCCCCCTTCCTCCTGGACCGGAGGGCCGGACACCGGGCGGGCGGGCCTGCCCTTGCCCGGGACCACCGTCATGAAGGACGGACAGTCGCCCTTGAGGCAGGAGAAGTCCAGGTTGCACGAGGACTGGTGGATCTCCGTCTTGCGTCCGAACGCGGTGTCCACGGGCCGCACGGACACGCAGTTGGACTTCTCGCCGCAGTCTCCGCATCCCTCGCAGACCCGCTCGTTGATCAGCACGCGCTGGACGGGGGCCGGCGTGAGTCCCCGCTTGCGCTTACGGCGCAGCTCCGCGGCGCACTCCTGGTCATGGACGACCACGGTGACCCCGGGGACCTCGGCGAGCTCGCGCTGTACGTCCACCAGGTCGTCCCGGTGACGTACCGAGACCTCGGGGAGCGACAGGACGCCCGCTCCGCGCAGGGACTTGCGGACGCGGCGCGGCTCGTCCGAGGTGATGACCACACGGGCGGCGCCCTCCACGACCAGCAGCCGGGCGACGCGTTCGACGGGCATCCCGCCCACCGCGTCCTGACCGCCCGTCATCGCCACGGTGGAGTTGAACAGGAGCTTGAACGTCATGTTCACCCCGGCCGCGACGGCCGCGCGCACCGCGAGGGAGCCGGAGTGGGCGAAGGTGCCGTCGCCGATGTTCTGTATGTAGCCGGGGGTGTCCACGAACGGGGCGAGACCGATCCAGTGCCCGCCCTCACCGCCCATCTGGGACATGCCGACCGTCTCGCCGACCTGCTTCCGCGGCATGCCCATCACCATGCCGTGGCAGCCGATTCCGCCGCCGACGGCCATGCCGTCCGGGACCTTGGTGGAGGAGTTGTGCGGACAGCCGGAGCAGAAGTACGGGGTGCGGGGCAGCAGGGTGAGTGACGGCCTGCTGCGCGGGCGGTTGTCCACCCACTCCCGCACCGAGGGGATGTTCCGCGGTGCCAGGCTGCGGGCCAGGGCGTTCGCCACCAGGTCCGGGTCGAGTTCGTTCGTTGCGGGGAGCAGCGACGCACCCGCGGCGTCGCGCTTGCCGGTCACGCGGGGTGCGCCGGAGGTGCCGTAGAGGATTTCCTTGACGGCTGTCTCCAGGTAAGGCCGCTTGTCCTCCACGACGACGATCTCGTCCAGGCCCCGGGCGAAGTCCCGTACGACGGCCGGCTCGACAGGATAGAGGGCGCCCAGCTTGAGGAGACGGATCCCGCGGCGTACGAGCTCGGCCTCGTCGAGACCGAGCTGGGCGAGCGCCTGCCGGAGGTCGAGCCATGTCTTGCCGGCCGCGACGATGCCCAGCTGTGCGTCACCGGCCGCTCCCATGATGTGGTTGAGCCCACTGCGCCGGATGTATTCCAGGGCGAGCGGCAGCCGCTTCCCGTAGAGGCTCTGCTCCAGACCCGCCAGGCCCGGTCCCACCATCACGGCGTGCGGGCGGTGCGCGTACGGGGTGAGGCCGCCGGGCAGGTCCGACAGGACGGGCGGGGCCCAGTCACGGGTGACGTGGGCGGTGGAGGCGGCGTCGGCGACGTTGGTGGCGACCTTGAGGGCTGTCCACAGGCCGGTGACGCGGGAGAGTTCGACCGCGTGCCGGCCGAATTCCAGCACCTCGTGGGAGTCGGCGGGGTACAGCGCCGGGAGGTGCAGGTCGGCCAGGCTCATCTCGGAGGAGCAGGGGAAGGTGGACGACTTGGCCGACGGGTCGTCACCGACGAGAGCGACGGCACCGCCGTGCGGCGAGGTGCCCGCCATGTTGGCATGGCGGATGGCGTCGCTCGCGCGGTCCAGGCCGGGAGCCTTCCCGTACCAGAAGCCGGTGACGCCGCGGACTCCGCTCTTCTTGAACGGGAGTGACTCCCCGGCCAGTTGGGTCCCCGCGACCGCCGTGGCGGCGAGTTCCTCGTTGAGGCCCGGCTGGTGGACGATCCCGTGCGGGGCGAGGAGTTTCCTGCGGCGGTGGATCTCCATGTCGTAGCCGGCGAGCGGGGAGCCCTCGTAGCCGGAGACGTAGGCGGCGGGCTCCGCGCCGGCTCGCGCGTCGATCTTGGCGCGGTCGACGAGCATCCGGACCAGGGCCTGGATCCCGGTCAGGTAGATGCGCCCTTCCTCGGCGAGGTAGCGGTCGTCCAGGGTGAAGCCGCCGTTGTCGCGCGCGAGTCGTCCGTCGGGCCTCGTCCGTACCGGTGTCGTCGTCATGGTGCCTTCCTTCTGTTGTGCGGGGCTGGTCACAGCACCGCCCCTCCGCGGACCCGGGCGACCAGGCCCTCCAGCGTGTCCGCCCGCGCCAGCGCGTCGGCCATGGCTGCTTCGGCCGTCACCAGACGGCGGCACTCGGCGACCACCTCGTCGACGGACTCGCGGGGGACGACGCACAGGCCGTTCCCGTCGGCGACGACCAGATCGCCGGGTTCGACCCGGGCACCGGCCAGACCGACGGCTCCGTTGATCTCGGCCGCGCGCCAGCGGTACCGGCCGGCCATGGGCGTGGCGCCCCGGGCCCAGACGGGCACCGCCCCGCCGCGCAGGGTGTCCACGTCGCGGACGGCTCCGTCGACCACGATGCCGGCGACCCCGGCCGCGGCGGCGAAGCCGGCGGACAGGTCGCCGAGCACCGCGGTCGTGAGGTCGCCCTCCGCCGTGATGACCGCGATGTCGCCCGGCGCGGCCAGCCCGTAGAGGTCGCGGTCACCGGCGAGGACGGGGCTGCCGAGCGCCCGGTGTGTGGCGGGCACTCCGCCGTACGGTTCGCAGCGCAGCGTGACCGCCTGTCCGCACACCGCCTGGCCCGGGGCGAGCGGGGGCAGCGCGGACGCGGGGACGACCGAGCCGATGCCGAGTGCGTCCAGGGCGTCGGCCACGAGACAGGTCGTGTCCGGCAGCCCGCGCAGGAAGGACAGCGCTGCGGGGTCGGCGCGAGGGAAGTCCAGCCGGCTGATGAGGGTTTCGGGAACCCCGCCGAACAGGCGGGGACGCACCTGCTCCAGGCTGCTCGCGGTGCCGTCAGCCATGGCGCACGGTGGTGGGCAGGCTGGGGCGCCGGCGGCTCTCGTACGCCTCGATGTCGGACAGGTACCGCTCGGTGGCCGAGATGTCGTCGAGGCCGGCCAGCAGGCGGCCGCGGGTGTGGTCGTCGAACTCGAAGGGGACCGCGAAGCCGGGGGCGCTGACCCGGCGCCGCACCAGGTCGACGGTGATCCGGGTGTCCGGCGCGGCTTCGACCAGAGCCCACAGCCGCTCCACGATCTCCTCGTCCAGCGTCACGGGCAGCAGCCCGCGCTTGGGGGCGTTGCCCTGGAAGATGTCCCCGAAGCGCGGGGAGATGACGACCCGGAAGCCGTAGTCCTGCAAGGCCCACACGGCGAACTCGCGCGAGGAACCCGTTCCGAAGTCGGCCCCGGCGATCAGGATGCTCGCACCCTGGTGCTCGGGTTTGTTCATGACGAAGTCGGGTTCGGCCCGCCAGTTGGCGAACAGGACGTCGGCGTAGCCGGTGCGGGAGGTCCGTGTCCCGAACCGGCCGGGGAAGATCTGGTCGGTGTCGACGTCGGAGCGGCGCAGCGGCACCGCCTTGTCGGTGTGGACGGTGAAGGCTTCCATCATCGGGCTCCCAGGTCGGCGGGGGAGGCGAGGCGGCCGGCGACGGCGGTGGCCGCGGCCACCGCGGGGGAGACGACGTGCGTACGCGCTCCCCGTCCCTGCCGGCCCTCGAAGTTGCGGTTGTTGGTGGAGGCGGCGCGCTGTCCGGGGAGCAGCCGGTCCTCGTTGAGCGCGCAGCACATCGAGCAGCCGGCGTAGCGGAGTTCGACCCCCGCGGCGTTGAAGACCTCCTCCAGCCCTTCCTCGACCGCCTGGGCGCGAACCGCCGCGGACCCGGGAACGACGAGTACGTCCACGTGGTCGGCGGCCTTGCGCCCGCGCAGTACGTCGGCGGCGGCGCGCATGTCCTCGATGCGGCCGTTGGTGCAGGAACCGATGAACACGGCGTCGACCGGCACATCTCGCATCGCGGTGCCCGGAGCGAGGCCCATGTATTCCAGCGCGCGGGCTGCCGCGCGGCGGCTGCGGTCGTCGGTGAAGTCGTCGACGGAGGGGACGCGGTCGCCCAGGGGAACGCTCTGGGCGGGGTTCGTGCCCCAGGTGACGAAGGGGGTCAGCGCCGACCCGTCCAGCGTGACGGAGGTGTCGTAGACCGCGCCGGGATCGCTGCGCAGGGTGCGCCAGTAGGCCAGTTCGGCGTCCCAGTCCTTGCCCGCGGGGACGTGCGGGCGGTCCTTGAGATAGGCGAAGGTGGTCTCGTCCGGCGCGACCAGCCCGGCGCGGGACCCCGCCTCCACGGCCATGTTGCACACCGTCATGCGCCCTTCCATCGACATGCCGTCGATGACGGAGCCGCGGAACTCCATGACGTGCCCGACACCGCCGCCGGTGCCGATCTTGTTGATCAGCGCGAGGACGACGTCCTTGGGGGTGACTCCGGGGGCGAGGGAACCGGTGATCGTGACGCTCATGTTCCGCATCGGCGTCATGGGCAGGGTCTGGGTGACGAGGACGTGCTCGACCTGGCTGGTCCCGATGCCGAAGGCAAGGGTCCCGAAGGCGCCGTGGGTCGTGGTGTGCGAGTCGCAGCAGACGATGGTCATGCCCGGCTGGGCGAGCCCCAGTTCGGGGCCGATGACGTGGACGATGCCGTGCCGGTCGTCGCCCAGCGGGTACATCTGGATGCCGAACTCGGCGCTGTTGTCACGGATCAGCCTCATCTGACTGCGCCGGAGCACCTCGTCGAGTGAGGGGCGGTCGGTCGAGGTGGGGGTGGCGTGGTCCTCGGTGGCCAGCGTCAGATCGGGCCGGCGCACGCTGCGGCCGGCCTCCCGCAGCGAGTCGAACGCCACGGGGGTGTTGACCTCGTGCAGCAGGTGCAGATCGATGTAGAGCAGGTCGGGTTCGCCGACGGCCTGACGGACCACGTGGTCGCGCCAGATCTTGTCGGCCAGGGTGAGTGCCATAGGGACCCCTTGAGCGGTAAAGATCATTGAGATTCCCATTATTTGGGAATGGAGTTCGTGGATTCAGGTGGGACCTTAGGTGAAGGGGCCGTGCGGCACAAGGTAGTTGTCATTGGCGTCAAAGCTGATGCTCTGGCTGCATGGCCCACTGTCTGGATATTCAGGTGCCCGGCAGATTACCCCTGACGCGGGCATTGCCTCTGCGGCGGAGGGCTGGCTACTGTCGCCCGGGATTCGCCGGTGATTCGGTGAATCCCAAAATATGGGAGCTCTGATCGCGTCGACGCGAGTGTCGAGCCGTGCCGGCCGACTGTCGCGTCGCGGGTCCTCCCTCACGCCACTGGTCAAGGAGGACCCCGTGGTCTACGCCGTTTCCGTCGCCGTCCTGGTGACGATCTTCGTTCTCGCGACGTTGCGCCCCGTCAGCCTCGGACTTCTGGCCTTCGTGGCCGCCTTCGCGGTCGGAGCAGGGATATCGGGCATCCCCCTCGAGAAGGTCGAGGCCTTTTTCCCGGGCGACCTCTTCTTCACCGTGCTCGGCATCACCCTGCTGTTCGGCATGGCGCGCGCCAACGGCACCATCGACCTCCTCCTCCAGAAGTCACTGCTCCTGGTACGGGGGAAACGATGGGCGGTGGCGTGGATGATGTTCGTGCTCGCAGCGGCTCTGATGTCCCTCGGGGCGGTGCTGGCCGTGGGCATGCTGGCCCCGGTCGCCATGCCGCTGGCCAAGCGCTTCGGCATCAAACCGCTGCTGATGAGTGCGATGCTCGGCCACGGGGCCCTCGGCGCGGCCTTCTCACCCATCACCGTCTACTCCGTGAGCACGAGGAAGCTGGTCGAGTCCCAGGGGTTCACCGTTTCCACGACGATGCTCTTCCTCGTGCCGTTCGGGCTCAACCTGCTGCTCGCCGTCGTGGCCTTCCTCGTCCTGGGACGCGACCTCTTCAGGAAGGAGCCGGCGAGGAGTGCCGACGTGGCGCAGCGGAAGGTGGCGGTTCCCGTGGCCGCGGGTGGGCCGATCGACAGTGCCCGGAGCACGGCCGCCGGCGCAGGCGACGCGGACACCGAGGGGCCGGCCCATGAGTTCCCCGGGGACCGGAATCCCACCACGTCGCGGGTCACGCCCACGCAGTGCCTCACCCTGGCGGCCATCGTGGGACTTCTGGTAGCCGCCTTCTACGGAGTCGAGGTGGGTATCGCCGGGACGTGTCTCGGCGTGCTGCTCCTGCTGCTCCTGCCCGCGCACGCCCGGGAGGCCATGGCGTCCGTGGGCTGGCCCGCCGCGCTTCTCGTCTGCGGCGTCATGACCTACATGGCGGTGCTGACCACCAACGGCACCATCCAGTTCCTCGGCGACGCGGCCATGGAACTGCCCTCGGTCATGCTGACCGCCCTGATCCTGCTGCTCGCCGTGGGTCTGCTGTCGTGCATCGGATCGTCATTCGGCCTCATCCTGATAGCGCTGCCGCTGGCGGAGCCGCTGATGTCCTCGGGGCAGCTGCCCCCTGCCGCCTTCGTCATCGCGCTCTCCTTCTGTGCGACCGTGGTCGACGTCAGTCCGTTCTCCAGCAACGGCGTGCTGGTCCTGAGCAGCGCTCAGGTCGAGGACAAGCAGCGGTTCCAGCGCCAGATGCTGGTGTACAGCGGTTACGTGTGCGGCGTGGGGGCGCTCCTCGCCTGGGGCCTGCTGATCCTCCCGGCCGGCCGATGAGGGCCCCGGCTGTGCCGTGCCTCCCGCCGTCAGCCCTCACAGCTGTCCGAGGGACCGGCTATCTTCTCAGGCATGATCAGCGTGCGTAGTACGGGTGTCGGCGTGCTCGACAAGGCCATGGCGATCGTGGAACTGTGCGAGTACAGACCTTCCTCGGCGAGCCAGATCGCGCGTGAGCTCGACATGAAGACCTCCACCGCCCACCGTCTCGCCACGGCTCTGGTGGCACACGAACTCCTGCAGCGCGACGAGTCGGGTGTCTACCGTCTGGGGCGCCGGGCGCAGCCCTCACGGTTGACCGACCTTGCCCGTCCCTGCCTCGAACGCCTCACCAGGGACATCCGCGAGACCAGCCAGCTGTGGCTGGCCCGGGGATCGGACCGCATCTGCGTCGCGAGCGTCATCGCCGACACCGAACTGCGCGTCGTCCTCGCGTCCGGCGTGAGCCTTCCCCTCTCCGAGGGCGGCTCAGCCGCGTACGCCCTGCAGGGCCAACTGGGGGAGGAAGGCTGGTGCGAGGCGGTCTCCAGGCGGACCCCGGGCCTGGGATCGGTCAGTGCCCCGGTCAAGGAGGGTGACGACATCATCGCGGCGGTGTGTGTGGTCGCACCGCTGTTCCGCATGCCCGGCTCCCCGGGGGACGCCTACGGGGCCCAGGTGGTCGCGACCGCCGCGAGGATCTCGCGTCTCCTCGCGGCGTGACGCGCCGCGGCCGGCCCCGCGGCAGTACGCTTGCGACTCGGCAGGACCGTGGTGGCGGAGGCCGCGTCAGGACCAGGGTGGCGGATGGCCACCTCAGGACCTCCTGACACCTCCGCTGCCGACGCCTCCACCGGGAAGCCGGCCCTGCCGCGTCCGACCGCCCTCTCCCGTCACGACGTGCGCCGGACGGACAGCCCCGGCAGTCGTCCATCCCGCTGGTGACCGGTGCTGTCGGCCGCCAACCGGTCCCGTACCTCGCGCCGCAGCACCTTTCCGTAGGCGTTGCTGGGCAGTTCCTCGACGAACACGACTCGCTTCGGCTTCTTGAAGCCGGCGATCAGGGTCCGGCACCACGCGATCAGCTCGTCGGCGGCGACGTCGGCGGCGGCCTCGCGCACGACCGCGGCCGTCACACTCTCACCCCACACGTCGTCGGGCTCGCCGAAGACGACGACCTGCCGGACGCCAGGGTGCAGCAGGAGCGCGTCCTCGACCTCGCGGGGGTAGATGTTCGTCCCACCGGAGATGATGACGTCCTTGCTGCGGTCGAGAAGGGTCAGCCGACCGTGTTCGTCGTAGCGTCCCACGTCGCCGGTGTGGAGCCAGCCGTTGCGCAGAGCAGCCGCTGTTGCCGTCGGGTTGCCGAGGTACCCGCGCATGACGGTGTCCCCGCGCACACAGATCTCGCCGGTGGTGCCGACGGTCACGGGACGGTCCTCGGCATCGAACACCGCGACCTCCACCCCGGGATGGGGGACGCCGGCCGAGATCAGGCGGTCGTCGTCGACCGGGCCCCGTGCCAGATCCAGGTAGGTGATCGTCATGGGCGACTCCCCCTGGCCGTAGATCTGCACGAACACGCCGCCGAAGCGGTCGACCATCCGGCGGGCGTGGTCCAGATGCATGGGCGCGCCGCCGTAGACCGCCCGCCGCAGGGATGCGGTGTCCGCACCCGTCTCGGCGTCCGCGTCGAGCAGCATGACGATCATCGTGGGGGCGAGGAAGGCGATGACCGTGACGCCCTCCCGTTCGATCAGGCGCAGCACGTCTCCGGCGACGAACGAGGAACCGCTGTGGATCAGGTTCGTCGCACCCCGGGCGACCGCACCGAGGAGATAGAGGCCACCCCCGTGGGAGAGGGGCGTGACGTGCAGAACGACGTCCTCGGCCCGGTAGTCACAGACATCGGCGAGCTCCAGCCACATCATCGCCGTCAGGTTGCGGTGGGTGAGCATCGCGCCCTTGGGGCGGCCCGTGGTGCCCGATGTGTAGAAGAGCCACGCGACCGAGTCCTCGCCGAGGTCGGCCACCTGCTGGTCCGGGCTGCCGACGGCGAGGAACCGGTCGAACGCGGGCCCGATCCCCAGTGTCGCCAGGTCCGGGCCCGCGACCTCGTCCACCAGGACCGCGCTCGCCGCGTCGTGGACCAGCAGTCGCGTCTCGCTGTCCTCCAGGATGACGGCGAGCTCGGGACCGGCCAGCTTGGCGTTGACCGGCACGATCACCATCCCGGCGGCGAAGGCGCCGTACATGGTGATGACGTACTCAGGACAGTTCTTCGCGAAGACGGCCACACGGTCTCCGGGGCTCAGACCGCTCGCCAGGAGCGCTGAGGCGAAGCTACGGACGGCGTCGTCCAGTTCCGCGTACGTCATGTCACGGTCGGCATGGCGCAGAGCGGTGCGCCCGGCGTGCAGCCGGCGTGCAGCGCTGAGGGTGGTGGCGATGTTGGGCATCAGCGGCTCTCAGCGCTCCGTGTCGCCGGCGCAGACCAGTGCGACGAGCGCGCCGCCCGGGGCACGGACCCAGACCGTGCTGGAGCCCGCGCCCTCGACGACCGACGAGACGTCGTGGTAGCCGGAGTCACGCAGCCGCTCGCAGAGCCGCTCCCGGGACGCCTCGTCGTCGACCGCCAGGCCGATGTGGTGGGGCGTTCCCACGGCGTACGTCCAGGTGCCCGGGGCGCGGTAGGGCTGGTGCAGGAGTTCGATCCCGGCGCCCTCCGCGAACCGGTAGTACCCGGACGCGAGGTCCTGCACGGTGTGCTCGCCACCGAAGAGGTCCAGCAGGAAGGAGTGCGTCTCACGGACGTCCATCAGCGAGACGGTGACGCTGTGCAGACCACGCACGGCCAGGGCCGCGGCGACGGAGCCGCTGACCGGAACGGAGTCCGGCTCATCGCTCTCGACGAGGGCGTACGGGATGCCCGACGGCGCGGTGAACGCCAGCCGCTTCGTACCGAACACCTCCTCGACCTGGCCCTCGACGTGCGCGTCGTGCAGACGCGCCTGCCAGTGGCCGAGCGATCCGGCGGGCACCGAGAGGTTCGGAGAGTCCGGACCGTTGCTGCCGCGCCGTCCGGTCGGCCCGTCCGCGCCGAGGCAGTAGGCGACCAGGAAGCCGTGACCCGGGTCCGTCGAGCCACCGAAGACGAGTCGTTCGGCGGAGAGTCCGCGCAGCGTGGCGGGCTCGCGGCTCAGGCAGCGCAGCCCGAGCACGTCTTCGTGGAAGCGGATCTCCCGCTCGGCTTCGGAAGTGGAGTACGCGAAATGGTGGACGCTACGCACGCTGGTCACTGTCGGCCTCCCACGTCACGGTCTGGTTGAGGACGGCCCGCACGGTCAGCGCGGGAAGGTAGTTCCGCTTCTCCTCCAGGTCGGCCTTGAGACCGGGCAGGCGCCGGTACAGCGTCCGGAGCGCGATACTCGCCTCCGGGCGGGCCAGCGGGGAACCGATGCAGAAGTGCCGGCCGGTGCCGAAGGCGAGGTGTTCGCCGAGGTTGGGCCGGTTGATGTCGTAGACCAGGGGGTCCGGGAAGACAGAGGGGTCCGCATTGGCGGCGGCGATGTTCAGGAGCACCATGGAGCGGGCCGGGATCGGGACGCCGCGTATCTCCGTGTCGCGGGTGGTGTAGCGGAACAGGTGCAGCCCGATGCCGGTCCTCCGCAGGGACTCCTCGACCACGTGCTCCCAGAGGTCCTCGTCGGCACGGACCTCCGCCAGCAGACCGGGGTTCTCGGTCAGCTGGCGCACCGTGTTACCGATGAGGTTCGCCGTCGTGTCGGTGCCGGCGGCTGTGATGGACACCATGTGGGCGAGGACCGAGTCGTTGCTGAGCAGCGGCTCGCCCTCGTCGTCGGTGAGCTTGAGCATCGCTGACGTGATGTCGTCCCCCGGGTTCTCACGCCGGTCAGCGACGAAGGCGGAGAAGAACTCGTAGGCGCTGTACATCCGCGCATAGGCGTCGACGATGTCCTCGTCGGACCTCGTGGAGGTACCGGGTTCGGCGTCGATCGGTGACATCAGCGAGAACACCTCGCCGATCCAGGCATGAAAACGCGGCAGGTCCTCGGAGGGCAGGCCGAGCATGTCGCCCACGACCGAGAGCGTGAGCTGGTAGGCGAAGTCCTGCATCAGGTCGATGGAGCCGCGGTCGGCGAAGCCGTCGATGAGCGCGTCGGCCTTGGCCGCGATGTCGGCGGAGGCCTGACTCACGCGCGGGCGGGTGAACGCCTTCTGGGCGGCCTTGCGCTCGCGGGTGTGAACGGGCGGGTCGAGGTTGAGCAGGACGCCGCCGCCGATGACCAGTTGCGCCACGCGCTTGTGTTCGTCGGGAATGGTCGCGAGCGCTTCGACGGTGGGTTCCACTGCCTTGTAGGCGCCGGAGGAGAAGGTCTCGAAATCGGTGAGGACCGCGCGGACGTCCTCGTTGCGCGTGACGACGAAGGAGTTCAGGGGGTCGTGGAAGAAGACGGGGCTTCCGGCCAGCAGTGACTGCACCGCGGCTTGCGGATCGTCCAGGTACGCGGCTGACAGCGGGTCGAACGCATCGACAGGGGTGGTCATGGCTCGGACGCTAAAGCGGGCCTTGCCACTGGAGCGGTGACTTTGGTCCAGGTCCCGGCTCTGTTGCCGGATTCGTGACCATGCCGGGGGGTCGGTCGGAACGGCTGCCGTCACCGACTGCTTGACAGGATGTTCAATATTCAATAACAGTACGGGTGCCGCACAGACGTGCGTTCAACGGGCAAAGGTGAAGACCATGGAAATGCCACCCCCGTCGACCACCCCCGCCACCCGCCCCGCGGGTCCACTGAGCGGGATTCTGGTTGCCGACTTCTCGCGCATCCTCGCGGGCCCCTACGCCACGATGTTGCTCGCCGACCTGGGGGCGGAGGTCATCAAGGTCGAGAGCCCCGGGGGCGACGACACCCGGACCTGGATGCCGCCGGTCCGCGACGGGATCTCGACGTACTACCTGTCGGTCAACCGCAACAAGCGGTCCGTGGCACTGGATCTGAAGGACACCGAGGACCTGGCGGACGCCCGGGAACTCGCCGGACGCGCGGACGTGCTGATCGAGAACTTCAAGCCGGGCGGGCTGCGGCGCTTCGGCCTGGACCACGACACCGTGAGCCGGAACAACCCCGGCATCGTCTACGCCTCGATCAGCGGCTTCGGTCCGGGCGCGGGCGCGCAGCTGCCCGGATACGACCTGATGGTGCAGGCCATGTCCGGGCTGATGAGCCTCACCGGCGACCCGGACGGCTCCCCGTTCCGCGCCGGCATCTCGGTGTTCGACGTGATGACGGGTCTGCACACGGCCATCGGCATCCTCGCGGCGCTGCGGCACCGGGACCAGACCGGACAGGGCCAGCACATCGAACTCGACCTGTTGTCCTCCGCGCTGTCCGGGCTGGTCAACCACACCGGCGCGTACGCGGCGGCCGGCGTCGTCCCGTTCCGCATGGGCAACGCCCACCCGAGTCTCTTCCCGTACGAACCGCTGCCGACCTCCGACGGTGAGCTGATCGTCATCGCCGGCAACGACGGCCAGTTCCACAAGCTGTGCCAGGTGCTCGGCGTTCCCGGACTGATCGACGACCCGCGCTTCGCGCACAACCAGGACCGCACCGCCCACCGCGAGGAACTGCGCCCGCTGCTGGTGGAGCGGCTGGTGAAGCGGACCAAGGACGAGTGGTTCCGGGACCTGCTGGCCGCCGGCGTGCCGTCCGCGCCGATCAACACCATCGACGGGGGCGTCGGCCTCGCCGAGGAACTCGGACTCGCCCCGATCGTGGAGTCGGGCGAGGGCCCCGCCGCGGTGCCGGGCATCCGCAACCCCATCACTTTCTCCGCCACTCCGCCGCGCTACGAGCTGCCGCCGCCCTCGCTGGACGAGCACGGCGAGGAGATCCGCGCCTGGCTGCGGGCGGAGCGCACCCGAAGGGAGAACGACCGATGAGCAGTTACCCCACCTCGCTGGGCACGTCGGACCTCGACAGCATCCACCTGCTCGGCCAGGACCTGGCCGAGGACCTCATGGGCAAGGTCGGTTTCGGAGAGCTGGCCTTCTGGCTGGTCACCCACCGCCGCCCCACCCCGTCCGAAGTGCGCGTCTTCGAGACCGTGCTGGTCGCGCTCGCCGACCACGGATTCACGCCGACGGCGATCGCGGCCCGTCTGACGTACCTCAGCGCCCCCGAGTCGTTGCAGGGCGCGCTCGCGTCCGGACTGCTCGGCGGTGGCTCCCGCTTCCTCGGGGTCACCGAGGACTGCGGGCGGTTCCTGGCCGACACCCTGGCCGGCGTCGAGGGACCCCTGCCGGACGACGACGCGGGCTGGGACGCCATCGCCCTGGACGCGGTGGGCCGGGCCCGCGCCGACAAGCGCCTTGTGCCCGGTCTGGGACATCCGGTGCACAAGAAGGGCGACCCGCGTACGCCCGTACTCATGCGCATCGCCGACGAAGAGGGCCTCAAGGGCCCACATCTGCGCCTGTTCGAGGCGGTCGGCCGGGTCCACTCCGAGGTGCTCGGCAAGAAGCTGCCGCTCAACGGGGCCGGCGTGTGCGGGGCGGCCCTGGCCGACCTCGGTCTCCCCGTCGACCTGCTGCGCGGGTTCGCACTGCTCGCCCGCGCCGCGGGCCTGCTCGGCCAGCTCGCCGAGGAACGCCGACGCCCCATCGCCTCGGACATGTACATGAGTATCGATCGCAACGCCACCTACGTCACCCCCGACACCCCCGCCTGACCCCCTCGGCCCGCTGGACAGCCGGTCGGTGCCGACCGGCCCGACGAGAGGAACCGCCATGGCCACCCTGGCCGCGGTCATCGCCTCCACCCACCATCCCTTCTACTACAAGGCCAGCACCGCCACGGGCGAGGACCGCCCGCCGTACGCGGACGCCTGGGTCGCCAAGATCGAGGCGTTCCGCGAGACGCTGAGCCGCGCCCGCCCCGATGTCCTGGTCATGGTCGGCTCCGACCACTTCCACCAGCTGTGGCTGGACAACATGCCGCAGTTCCTCGTCGGCAAGGCACCCGTCTACGACGCCAACTGGTACAACGAGGAGCGCGAGTTCGGTCTGCCGCGGATGCGGCTGCGCGGCCAGGAGGACCTGTCGGCGCACCTGCTGCGCAGCGGTCTCGACTCGGGCTTCGACCTCGCCTTCAGCAACGAGCTGCGGATCGACCACAGCATCACCTGCCCGATCATCACCCTCCGCCCCGAGGCGGACCTGCCGATCGTGCCGGTCTACACCAACATCTTCGCCCCGCCGCTGCCCCAGCCGTCCCGGTTCGTGCATCTCGGCAAGGCCATCCGGGAGATGATCGAGTCCTGGCCGAGCAACCTGCGGGTCGCCGTCATCGGCACCGGGCACCTCTCCCTCGAACTCGGCGGACCCCGCCAGTTCGGGCCGCACGGCCCCGACCCGGAGTTCGACCACAAGGCCGTGGAATGGATCGCCGGCGGGGACATCGAGGGCTGTCTGTCCGAGGTCACCCTGGACAGCCTGTGGACGCCGGGCAACGCCACCCACGGCTTCATGGACTTCATGCTGATGATGGGCGTCGCCGGTGAGGGCGCCAGGGCCGACTACACCGACACGCTCGACCTGTTCCACACCATGGAGGCGTACTTCACCTGGTACCCGAACGGTGTTCCCGCGCAGACCGGTACGGGGGCGCGGCCATGAGCAAGTACCTGATGAACAAGTTCCTCTACACCGTGGACCGCGACCCGGACCTCGTCGAGCGGTACCGCGAGGACCCCAGGGGAACGGTGACCTGGTGGGAGGCCGAACACGCCGGCACCCTGCTGAACGCCATCGGCGCCGAGGCCACCACCCATCCGGAGTTCACCCACGAGGAGCGTGAGGCGCTCGCCGCCCACGACTACGTGAAGCTATTCGAGCTGGGCGCGCATCCCTTCCTCACCCTCACCCTCTTCATCGCGCTGTTCGAACGCGACTACGAGGAGCCGATGGCCTTCCAGCGGGAGTACGCCGCGCGGCTCGCCCACTTCTCCCTGCCCTATCCAGACATAGCCACCTGAGCGGACAGACCGTTGACGACACTGACGCACACCACCACCGACTTCGACACGGACATCCTCGTCGTGGGCTCGGGCCCGGCCGGGGCCTCGGCCGCGCTCTTCCTGGCGACGTACGGGGTGAAGGTCCGCCTGATCACCAAGTACGGGGCCCTGGCTGACACTCCCCGGGCGCACATCACCAACCAGCGGACCATGGAGACGCTGCGCGACATGGGCGTCGAGGACCGCCTCATGCGCGAGGCGACGCCCTGGGAGTTCATGGGCAACACCACCTTCTGCACCAGCCTGGCCGGTGAGGAGCTGGGACGTGTCCCGTCCTGGGGCACCAGTCCGGACCGGCACGCCGACTACCGGCTGGCCAGCCCCTGCTCCATGGCCGACGCCCCGCAGACCATCGTGGAGCCCATCCTGGTGCAGGAGGCGCAGCGCCGGGGCGCGCGCATCCGCTTCGACAGCGAGTACCTCTCCCACGAGCAGGACGCCGACGGGGTCACCAGCCTGGTGCGCGACCGGCTCACCGGCCAGGAGTACACGGTGCGCTCGCGCTACCTGATCGGCGCCGACGGCGCCCGCAGCAGGATCGCCGAGCAGCTGGGACTGCCCTTCGAGGGGCCCGGTCCCGTCTCGGGCACGCTGGGTGTCATCTTCGAGGCCGACCTGTCGCGCTTCGTGGAGCACCGGCCGTCGGTCCTGTACTGGATGCTCCAGCCCGGAGCCGAGAAGGAGGGCGTCGGCCTGGGTGTGCTGCGGATGGTCAAGCCGTGGCACGAGTGGATGCTGATGTGGGGCTACGACCCCGCGCAGGGCGCCCCCGAGCTGACCGACGATTTCGTCCGCGAGCTGGCCGTACAGCTCGTCGGCTCGGACGACTTCGAAATGCGCGTCAAGTCGTCCTCGCCGTGGACGGTCAACCACCACTTCGCCACCTCCGTCGCCAAGGGCCGGGTGTTCTGCGCGGGCGACGCGGTCCACCGCCACCCGCCGACCAACGGTCTCGGTTCCAACACCTCGATCCAGGACTCGTACAACCTGGCCTGGAAGCTGGCGCACGTCATCCGCGGCACCGCGGCGCCGTCCCTCCTGGACAGTTACGACGCCGAGCGGGCACCCATCGCGAGGCAGATCGTGGAGCGCGCCAACCAGTCCATCGCGGACACCGGCCGCATAGTCGAGGCCCTGGACCTCACCGACACCTCGGAGGCGTCGGTACTCGACAAGCACCTCGCGGCCCGCAAGGAGCCGGGCCCGAAGGGCGAGAAGATCCGCCGGGCACTGCGCGAGGCGATCGCCTACAAGTCGTACGAGTTCAACGCGCACGGCGTCGAGCACAACCAGCGCTATGTCTCCGGTGCCGTCGTGCCGGACGGCTCGGGCCCGGAGGAGTTCGCCCGCGACCGCGAGCTGTACGCCCAGCCGACGACCCGGCCGGGCGCCAAGCTGCCGCACACCTGGGTGACGCACAAGGGCAGGAAGTGCTCCACCCTGGACCTGGGAGGGCGCGGTGAGTTCAGCGTCTTCACCGGTATCGGAGGCGAGGCCTGGCGCAAGGCCGCCGCCGCTCTGTCGGTCGAGCGCGGACTGGTCCTGCGCCCGGTCTCGATCGGTCCCGGCGAGGAGTACGAGGACCTGTACGGCACCTGGGCCGAGCTCAGCGAGATCGCCGACGGCAGCGTCCTGCTGGTCCGTCCCGACCTCTACATCGCCTACCGGAACGGCACCGCGCCGGCCTCCCCGGAGAAGGCGTACCAGCTGCTGTCCCAGGCTCTGACAGAGGTGCTCGGGGTGCACGCCTGACGGTCGGGCACCGCGCGGGCCGTCCGCGCGGTCTGCCCGGGAACGGGCGGCGGTTCTCCCGGCCGCATGACACCGCGCCAGCCCGCTGCGGCCGTTCGGACAGGACGGCCGCACCGACGAGCATGCCGGCCTGCCCCAAAGCCCACAGGCAATTCAGCAACAGAGCCGGGACCTGGGTCACAGGCACGGCTCCCCGGTTCCACTAGCCTCCGGCGGGTGAGCGATCAGTCAAACAACAGCCCGAGTGTCGTTCTTCTCCCGCCCGTCGGCAACGACGCGCGGACCTGGGACTTCGTCGACCTGCCCGACGGCGCCCGGCGTCACCGGTTCCCCGGGTTCGGCCGTCCCCGGGCGGAGGCAGCGCTGACGATGGCCGGCCTGGCCGACGAGGTCGTCGCCATGCATCCGGGACGGCTCCACCTCGTCGGTGTCTCCATGGGCGGCATGGTCGCGTTGAACGCGGCACTGCGTCATCCGGACCGGGTGGCCTCGGTGCTCGTCGCCTGCACCGGTGCGTCCGCGTCTCCCGCCGTGATGGAGCAGCGCGCCGTCGCCGCGGAGACCGGCGGCATGTCCCACGTCCTGCAGGACACCTTGTCCCGCTGGTTCACGCCGCAGGCGCTGTCGGCCGCTCCAGCGCACCCCGGCGTGGCCTACGCCCGCACCCTCCTGATGGGCCTGGACCCTTTCGCGTTCGCCGCCGGGTGGCGGGCGATCGCCACCCACGACACGGCTTCCCGGCTCGGGCGGCTGGGCATGCCGGTGACGGCCGTGGCCGGAGGGAAGGACCGCGCGTCCGCCGTCAGCCGTTCCGAGGAGATCGCGGAGCGGGCCCCCCACGGGCGTCTGGTCGTCGTCGACGACGCCCCGCACATGATCCAGCTGGAACAGCCCGCCGCCCTGGCCCGGATCATCGGCGAACATGTGGCGTGGTCGGTGGAACATCCCAGCTGAGGGCGGCTGTGGGCCTGTGTGCGCCGGGATTTCGCGCTCCTTCACACCCCGCGAGGAACATCCGCAGTGTCCGTCATCACAGACTGATTGGATGGCCCCGCGATGGCACAGTCGACGCTGACTCCGCCCGCACGTTCCCTGCCTGTCCCCGCTACGCGCACCTCCGGACCCGATCCGCTCGCCCGGATATCACCCGCGGCACGCGAAGCGTGGCGGCTGACGTCACTGTCGTCGCTCCCGCCGGACGTGACCAGGACGATCCTGGCCCAGGCGGTCGAGACGCGTGCCGGGGCAGGGGACGTGCTCTACCGCGGTGCCGACCACGCCGAGACAGCGGTATTCGGCGTGGTCGTCGACGGACTGCTCCGCTTCTACGTCCACGCACCCGACGGCCGGTCGATGACCGTCCGGTACGCCGGCCGCGGCGAGCTGGTCGGCGTGCGGGGACTGGCGCTGGAGACCAGCACCGGCCCGGCGTCGCAGCGCTACGGCGGGCGCGCGCTGAACGGGGAGGCGCTGCAGAACAGCACGCTCCTCCTGCTTCCCCGTACGACGGTCACGGCGCTCGCCCGGCGGCGCGCGGAACTGTCCTGGGCGCTGACCGGGGAGATCGCCCGGCAGGCCATGCTCGACCAGGAGCTCATCGCGACCAACGTCTTCAGCCCGATCCGCGCCCGGGTGGCCCGTCACCTCCTGATGCTCGGGGTGAAGCAGGGGCAGGAGCTGGTCCTGCGCGTCAGCCACCAGGAGATCGCCGACGCGATCGGCTCGGTGCGCGAGGTGGTGTCCCGGGCGCTCTGCCGCTTCCAGGACGAAGGACTCGTCGAGCGGCGCGGCCGGCTGACCGTACTCCGCGACCCCAGGGCTCTCTACCAGGCTTCGCTCGGCTGATCCCCCCCCGGGGTACCGGGCCCACGTTCACCGGCGCAGCTTCTCCAGCAGGAGCCGCGTGCTGGCCGACGGGATCGTCCCCAGATCACCCAACGCCTCCTCGCACGCGCGGAAGACCTCGATCACACCGTCGTGGTCGCCGAGCATGCCGGCCACCTGCAGGAGCGTCTGCCAGGCACCTTCCCGGTAAGGGTCCTCGCGCAGGACCCGCTCGGCGTGGGCCTGCGCCTCGGGGTAGTGCTCGGCGGCCAGTGCGAGCTGGGCCGCCTCGGCGTGTGCGTCGGTGATCAGCGCCCTCACCCGGCTCCTGCGCTCGTCCGCCCACCCACCCCGGACCGAGGGGAGGTAGTCTCCGGCATCCGCTGTCCGCAGTGCGGAGACGAGAGCACGCAGACGTTCCTGCCCCGGAAGGTTCCGGGCGGTCCGGAGCCGGCGCTCGAGCTCCGCGGACTCGCTGGTGACCGCCAGCGCGTCGGAGAGGACGATCTCGTCGCCGTCGGTGCCGACCGCGGCCTGCTCCGGCAGCGCCCGGTTGAGCCGGCTCCGCGCCTGACGCAGGTAGGCCTGGGCGGAACGATCCGTGCTCCCGAAGAGCGCTTCCATCACCTGCCTGCGCCGCGCCCGGCCGCCCTGAGCGATGAGGTAGGCCAGCAGCTCAGGACTCTTGCGGATGCCGGTCGGCACGGGGACGCCGTCAACGAGCAGTTCGACCGAACCGAACTCGCGCAGCAGCACGGAGGAGAGCGCCACCAACCGGCGGTCGGCTGCGCGTTGAGTGTGCAGTGCCCGGCCGAAGTCGTGCCAGGACGAGGTCGCCGAGGTTTCCGCGTCGATGCGTCGCGACACGACGGCCGGAAGGAAGGAGAGAGCCTCCATCAGCAGGAACGTGGAACCCTGCGTCCGCGCTGCCTCGAGCGCGAGGTCGGCAGCGGCATCGGCGGCCTCCGGATCGCCCACCCGCCATTCGGCTTCGGCGAGGAAGACCGCCGCGGCGGGGAGTTCGAGGAGAAGCTCGGCGTTCGTCATGGTCCTGACGGCGGCCCGCAGATTCACGGCGGCCTGCTCGTCCTCACCGGCCAGCAGCAGGGCGAGCCCGCGCCAGGTGTCGGCCCGCTGTTGCAGAGGGCTCGCACAGGCAGACGTGTTCATCCGGTCGAACGCGTCGAGGGCTGCCAGGGCTGCGGCGTGGTCCCCGTCCAGACGCAGCGCCATTTTGGCGCGCAGGGTGAGAGCACCCAGGCGGGCGAAGAGCGATCCCTTGCGGTGGACCTCCTGGTCGTACTCGTCCAGTGCGGCACGGGCCTCTTCCCGTCGACCCGCGTCGAGGAGCAGGTCCGGGGCCGCCTCGCGGACGAGCAGGGACCGCGCGCCCAGGCCGGCCACCCGTTCGTACATCTCCAGCGCCTGCTCGGTATGGCCCAGCGCCCGGGCGGCGAGCAGCCGCGATCCCACGGACTCCCACTCGTTCCACGCCGATCCGACGGCCAGCTCCACCTCCGCGATCCGGCCGTGGAAGTACTTGCCGATGAGCAAGGAGGGATATTCGGCACCCAGGCTCAGCGGCGGGAGGTCGTAGGCGTTGACGGAGCCGTACGTGTACAGGGCGACGATGTACTCGGCGACGCTGCGGTTCGGTCCGGCGGGTGCCGTGGCGACGACCGCGCGCAATCCGTCCACGTCGAGGGACGCCGAGTAGCACAGGGTCATCAGGATGACGGCCCGGCCCGAGGACCGGGCCAGTTCGTCGCGCAGGCCGCGCGCCGCCAGGTGATCGGCGTACGCCGCCCCACGGGCGAACTCCTCCTCGGCCACCGACAGCATCAGATGCCCCAGGCTGAGGGCGAAAGGACTGCGTTCGGCAGCGGTGGGTTCGAGGGTTTCCAGCCAGTGCCGCGCCTGCCGGAAGTCGTGGCGCTCGATGACGGAGGCGATCGCCCGGGACGCGGAGCCGAGGGCCGGCTCGTACGCCCCCGCGTCGATCAGCACCTCGGTGGCGTCCTCGTCGCGGCCCTCGGACGCCAGCAACTGACCGTAGCGCACACGGCACTCCCGGACGGTGTCGCTGGGCCGTCGTTCCTGCAACTCCATGAGGTATTCGCGGAACCGCGGATGACAACGCAGGGTGTGGGCTCCGGGCCAGGTGGCAGGCAGCGCGCGACCGCGCAGTGACGCCATCCGGGCGCCCGCGTCCGTGATGCCGAGCGCGATGGCCCGCCCGGGTGTCACCTCGTCGAGCAGCGCGGTCTCGATCAGGAACGTGCGGTCGCGGGGATCGAGCTGGTCGAGGATGTGGGCCGACAGATAGCCGTAGAGCGGATCCGCCTCGCCGCCCAGGCCCGGCAGGTGATCGGCGGACCGCCACGCCTCGAAGAGAACGCCCGTGACCCAGCCGCCGGTCTCGTTGACGGCGTGCTGCGGGTCGACGCCGGAGACACCACGCTCCGTCAGTGCTTCGGCGGCCTCCA
>Ga0196960_10000030_pt1 | contig 51543 bp, 52 predicted proteins | sample S3v_5metaG_FD_183187 | JGI IMG/M metagenome (GOLD analysis project Ga0196960, IMG submission 183187) | Soil microbial communities from Anza Borrego desert, Southern California, United States - S3+v_5 | ecosystem: Environmental > Terrestrial > Soil > Desert | place: USA: California | collected...
CGTGCGGCCCACAAGGGCCGCGGGGGCTGGAGGGGCCGCCCGGCCCTGAAGGCCCCTGCGGCCCTCCCGGTCCCGAAGGGCCCCAGGGCCCGGAGGGCTGCGAAGGGCCACCCGGCAGGGACGGCAGGGACGGGCAGCCCGGCGCCCACGGTCTGGCCGGTGCGGACGGACGCGAAGGACCTCCCGGACCCCGGGGACCCCAGGGGCCCCAGGGCGAACCCGGGCCTGTCGGCTGTGCCGGCCCCCGGGGGCCGCGGGGCCCCCAGGGCGACCCGGGCGCCCCGCCCAGCCGGGAGTACCTGCGTCAGCTCATCAGGGAGTACCTCACGGAATGCGGCTTCTGCACTCCCGCCTGACGCCCGTGCACCCAGGCCGTCGCCACAGCCCGGATCCACAGGACGGAGGAAGCGGCGCCGGCCTCCGGCAGGCACCGCCGCCTCGGAGAAGATGAGTTCGGCTACTCAGGCTCCGGGCACTCCCGCGACCGACGATGGGCTCAGCATCGTCGAGCACAGGAGACCGGACATGCTCAGCCACTTCGCCGACGTCCTGGTGCCCGCCGTCGGCCGCCTCACGGTCACGGCCGACGCGGGCGCCGAACTCGCTCCCGGAAGCGTGATCGTGGCGAATCACACCTCGCTCGCCGACCCCGCCGTCGTGCTCGCCGCGCTGCACCGCCTCGGGGCCCGCCCGGTGGTCATGGCGGCCGCCGGACTGTGGCGCGTCCCGGTGCTCGGCCGCGCGCTCGCCCTCGAAGGGCACATCCCCGTCCATCGCGGCGGCCGGCGCGCGGCGGACGCCCTGGACGGAGCCGCCGAGGCGCTCTCACGCGGACGTCTGGTCCTGATCTACGCCGAGGGCCGCCTCCCGCACCGGACGGACGCCGCAGAAGCAGCCCCCGAGGCCTTCCGCAGCGGCTTGTCACGGCTCGTACGACGAACCGGGGCTCCGGTGGTGCCCGTCGGTCAGGCCGGCGCCCGCCGGATCACCTCGGGAAGCGCGGTCAAGCAGCTCGCGGGCCTGCTCACGGCGCCGTTGCGCCGCCCGGGACTGCACGTGCACATCGGAGCACCGCTCATGCCGGCAGCGGATGGTGCCGTCCGGACCGAGCGGGCCCGCGCGGCAGTGACGGCCGCCTGGCGCACGGCTGCCGCACAGCTCGAAGAACCCGCCGCGTTCGCCGCCTGAGGAGCGTTTCGGCCCGGTGGGGGCGAGGGCCTGGAGCGGGCACCGGTGCGGTGTGCTGTTCCCAGGCCGTGCGGTCCGGGAACAGCACACCGCCGCAGGGCTTCCGGCTCATCCGCCGGACGGGATGTCCACGTAGTCCTTGAAGAGCAGCGACACGGTGTGGCGGTCGGAGGGCCAGTTCGCCACGGCGACGGTTTCACTCACCCCGCCGGCCCCGCGCATCGTCTGGGTGACGGGGATGGCCCCACGGGCCTGCGGGTCGGCCGGGAGCGAGAGGTCGGTGGCCGTCAGGAAAGGGATCCGGTCGAAGGGCGGCAGCGCGGCGTCGAGGTGGCTGACACCGTCGCAGCCCTTGTCGAACACGAACAGGCCCAGGATCTGGCGGAGCTGAGGGGACACCGCCGGGTCGAGGACGTCGGTCCCGGCGATACGCAGCCGGTCGTCGTCCGCCGTCCCGGACCGCCACTCGCGTGCGCGGACGATGGTGAGCGCCGTGTGCCCGGTGCAGGCGTCGACGGAGTCCGCGACACCGCCCGGAGGGGAGACCAGCAGGCGCACGAAGCGGTCGCTGCGTTCGAACGGTTCGAAGTAGAAGTGGTTGGTGCGCTCGCCGGAACGCACGAACGCCAGCTCGTAGTGCCCGCGTCCGCCGACTTCGAGCGGCCCGAAGGCACCGTTCGCGCCGGTCCGCAGGACGTGCTGAGGAAGGAGGCCGGCCCGGGCACCGGTGGCGGGGTCGAGCCTCCACACCTCGAGGCGGCCCGCGAGGCCGGTGTTCTGCGGGAAGTGCACGGCGCGGCCGGCGATCTCCACCGAGGCGGGTGCCTCGGGCAGCACCCGGGTGGTGAGCGGAGGCCTGCCCCGGAGGAACGCGTAGATGTGGGCGAAGCTCTCGGCGGACGTCGCGCTCTGCGTGTGCCCCGCCTGCGGCTCGTGGACGTTGACCGCTCCGCCGATCGACCCGTTCGGCTGGAGGCTGCTCCAGATGGCGAGGGTGGGGACCCCGCCGGGCTGCGCGGCCGCCGTACGGCCGTCCAGGTTCACGTACTTGGCGACTTCCGCCGCGCGCTCCGGCACGGAGAGGTACGTGTGCAGCACGCGTGTGCCGCGCGAGTGGGCGAGGACGTCGACCTTCTGCGCGCCGGTGCGCGCCCGGACGGAGTCGACCAGTTCCTCCAGCCCGGCGACCGCATGGTCGTCGGTCGCGACGGAGGTGTCGTACTCGTGGACGTACAGCAGGTCGTCACGGTAGCCGTTGCTGGAGAACCGCTTGGCCTGGGACTGCCACTGCTGGGCCGAACCCTCCTGCCCGTGCACGAAGATCACGGGGTTGACGGTGGTGCGCGGTGCGGTCACGGCCTGCGCCGGGGCGGTGAGGGCGGTGAGTGTCCCGACGAGCGCCAGAAACACAGCGAGCAGCGTGGTCCGGCCCGTCAGGGCCGGCTGGGTACCGGTCATCGTCTCCTCCGAGTCGTCGTCGGAGTCGGAAACTACGGCCGGTGCCGGCGGGAGGGCCAGTCACCGGCCCGAGGGTGAGACCGCGGTCTCAGATCACGCGCGAGGGCGTTCAGCGGGTTTGCCGGAGTACGGCGCGGGCAGTGCGCTCAGCCAGAGCGAGGTCCGGCCTGCGGCTGCTCAACAGCTCGGCGTACAGGGCGGATTCGACGACCCTGACATAGAGGTAGGCCAGGTCGTCGATGCCGGAGCGGGGCCAGGGAGGGTCCCCCTCCCCCGTTTCCAGCAGGATGCTCCGCTGGGCCAGGACGGCCCGGCGGTGCACGCATCCGCCGGTCAGCAGACGCCGCGCCGTCTCGGGTTCGGCGCGCAGGAACTGCCCGAAAGGGGTGGAGGCGCGCAGAGCCGTGACGAAGTAGCGGGTGATCTCCAGGACCCCCTCCACGCCCGCCCGGGTGCGCCGGCGCCGGGCCCGGTCCAGGAGGTGTGCCGCCAGGTCCCACAGCACGTCGGTGAGGAGCGCGTCCCGGCTGCCGACCACGCGGTAGAGCGTCGCCCGGCTCACCGCGAGGTCCTGGGCGAGTGCGTCCATGTCCACCGTGCCGTGCCGCAGGAAGAAGCGGCAGGCGCTGTACACGACGTGGCCCCTGGTGACCACACGCCGGGAAGCCCGCGCACCTGGCATGCCGACCGCCTCCTCCGCCGGCTACGGCACCGCCGCCGGGGCCGGTACCTTAGCGCGCGGGTGCCGGGCAGTCACCCGTCAGCCGGGGAGGACCACCGTGCGCTGGGCCGAGAAGTCGCCCCACGTCCCGTCGGGGAGCTTGGGCCGGATCTTGAGCGAGTAACGGGTGCCGGGCGGGTCGGTCAGGGTGAGCCGGTACGTCGCGCGGCCCGCGGGCGGCGTGCCGCCCCAGACGATCGTGGTGGTCAGCCTCCCGTTCAGGAACAGCTGGTAGGCCGGTATCGTGCCGCCGGTGTCGGGCTGGTCCCAGGAGAGGTCGACCAGGAACTCCTCGCCCTGCGCCGTCGTCTTCGTCCGCAGCCCGGTGGGCGCCGTGCTCGCGGGAGCGCCCGGCGCGGACGGGGTGGTGAGGTCCAGCGCGTTGCTGTCCGGCGAGGAGCGGTCGGCGGCGTCGCGGGCACGGACGGTGAAGGTGTAGACGGTGCCGGGCCGCAGCCCGGTGAGCCTGGCCGTGGTCCGTGTGCCGGGGACGCTGTGGATCCTGGAATCCTCCTGGTAGATGTCGTACGAGGTCACGCCCACGTCGTCGGTGGAGCCACCCCAGGAGAGGGTGACCGTCCGGCCGCTGTCCGCCTCGCCCCGCAGCTTCGACGGCCCGGTCGGCGGTTCCTCGTCGGCGGGTGCGGTGGCGGGCGTGGTGACGGGGGCGGCGGCGCCGGGGGCGGAGACGTTTCCGGCGGCGTCGCGGGCCCTGACGGTGAAGGTGTAGGCCGTGGACGCGGTCAGCCCCTCGATGTCGGTCATCAGCTTCGTCGCGTCCACCGAGGCGGCCTTCCTGCCCTCGCGGTAGACGTCGTAGCCGGTGATCCCCTCGTTGTTCGAGGCCCGCTCCCACATGACGTGGACGGAGGTGGCACTGCCGGCCTGCGCCGTCACGCCCGCGGGGGCCGTCGGATCCTTGGTGTCCGCTTCCGCGGAGCCGCCGCAGGCGGTGAGCACGGCGAGGAGCAGCGCAGCGGAACAGGCCGACTCGGCGCGTGCGTGGGGGCGTTGCACGATGATGCCTTTCTCCGACAGCAATGGTCCAGACCTATATGCCATGCGGGCGGGGCCCCCGGCAAGAGGGCGGATCGGAACGTTCCGCAATGTCCGCGATGAGTTCCGGGGCCCGGAAGGGTCTGAAGGAGTATGGAAACGCACAAGGGAACCGCACCCGGCATCGACCTCGAACCGGCTGCGCGGCAGATCCGTGAGCTGATCGGCTCCATCGAGGACCGGCAGCTGGCCGGCCCGACCCCCTGTCCCGGCTACTCGGTACGGGAGCTGCTCGGGCACCTGGTGGGACTGGCCACCGCCTTCCGCGACGCCGCGCACAAGAAGTTCGGCCCCACGACCGACACCTCCCCGGCGTCGGATCTGCCGGTCCTGCCCGCCGACTGGCGCACGGCGTTGCCGTCTCTGCTCGACGAACTGGTCGCGGCCTGGGGCTCCCCGGCCGCGCTGGAAGGCATGACCCGGGCGGGCGGGGTGGATCTGCCGGGCCAGGTCGCCGGAATGGTCGTCCGGAACGAATTGGTCGTGCACGGCTGGGATCTGGCCCGGTCCACGGGGCAGGAGTTCCGGGCGGACGAAGCGAGCCTGCGCTCGTCGGAGGCGTTGCTGGCTCCCGGCGACGACGACAGGTCCGGGCCGGACGCGATCTTCGGTCCGCCGGTCCCCGTCCCGGCCGGCGCGCCCCTGGCCGACCGGGTGATCGCGCTGAGCGGGCGCCGTCCCGACTGGCAGCCGGGCGGCTGAGGGCTCTGCCTGCCGCGCTTGCACACGGGCCCGGCCAGGAGGCCGGCCCACGGGTGGACGCCGGCAGCGGCGGGGAAAGCGGCCGGGACCGGTGCTGCGGATCACGGCGCCCGCGGCCGGGACCGGTCCTGCGGATCACGGCGCCCGGCGGCGTCCGCCGTGCGCGCGGGGCAGCCTGCCGCCTCAGCTGGTGAAGAACTCGGTGATCTGCTGGGCCACCTGGTCCGCGTGCTTCTTGTGCACCTGGTGGCCGCCGCCCAGGGTGATCAGCCGGCAGTCGGGGATGAGTGAGGCCATGTCGGCCAGCCTGCCCTGCGGCATCCCGCTCTCCGGGCCCCCCGCGATCATCAGCGTCGGAGCGACGATCTGCCCCAGCTCCTCCTCCCAGCGGGGATCCGGCTCGGCGATCTGAGCCCTCACGGACGAGACCGCGTTCTCGTCGTGGTCCACCGGGCCCGTGGGCCGGCTGTCGTCGGCCGGCTGCCCGGGGAACGGCGGCGGGGTCTCCACCAGCACCAGCCGCTCCACCCGGTCCGCGTGCTCCTCGGCGAGCAGATAGGCGACCACTCCGCCCATCGAGTGGCCGACGAGGCCCACCCGGTCGAGCTCGCAGGCGTCGAGGAACTCCAGGACGTCGTCCCGCATCTGCTCCAGGGCGTACTCGTCGGGCCAGTCGCTCTCGCCGTGCCCGCGCAGGTCGACGGCGTACACCCGCCATTCCTCGCCGAGCAGGGTGCCCACCGCCTCCCAGCTCCGGGAGGAACCGCCGAGACCGTGCAGGAGGACGACGGGTGAGCCGAAGGGGTCGCCCCAGGTCCGGTACGCCAGCCGCACATCGCCGACGTCCACAACAGACTGATCTTCCATGGGGTGAACGCTACAGGCGCCGGACTCCCGAGGACTCCGCCCCCCGGCCTGGCACGCTTGGTGCGTGAAACACAGATGTCCCGCTCTCGCGGTCCTCGTCCTGACCGGCTGTTCCGGGTCCGGTTCCGGCTCTCCCGAGAAGGGGCTCGGCGATCCCGTGAAGAAGGACATCGCCATGCGGCTGGTGTCGGGCGCGGAGAACTCCACGCTCGACCGGAAGGCCCACGACGCGGGCGGCACGGTCGGCTTCCGGACCATACGGGTCCAGGCCGTCGCCGGGGCCGATCCGCCGTCCGAGGGCGGCGACGAGGAGGCGTATCCGAACGCCACGCCTTCCTGGACGCCCGCGTGGCCGCTCTCCGCAAGGAGCCCTCGCACAGTGACACCAGCCGGGTGGAGACCGCTCAGCGCGTCCTCGTACGCGAGGGGAAGCTCCAGCTGGAGACCCCGCTGGTGTGGCGGGTCCACGGGGAGAGCTTCCGCATCGGCTGACGACACCGCACACGGTGCGCGTACGGGCCCCGGCGGGGGTTCCGTACGCGCACCGGCGCCTCAGTGGGCGACGGGCACGGCCATCGGGTCCTTCGGGATTTCGCCGTCCGCGGCTTGCACGTCCGGTTCCGCGTCCGGCCTGCGGCCCCAGTGGTTGAAGGCCAGGTTCAGCACGATCGCCACCACACAGCCGGTGGAGATGCCCGAGTCCAGGACGACGAGCAGGTCCTCGGGGAAGGCGTGGTAGAAGCCCGGCGCGGCGATCGGGATGAGCCCGACGCCGACGGCGGCCGCGACGATCAGGGCGTTCTCGCCCTTCTCCAGGGCGGCGGTGGCCAGGGTCTGGACGCCGCTCGCGGCGACCGACCCGAAGAGCACGATGCCCGCGCCGCCGAGGACCGGGAGCGGTACGAGGGCGATGACGGACGCGGCCACGGGGACCAGTCCGAGCACCACCAGGATGACTCCGCCGGCGGCGACCACGAACCGGCTGCGGACCTTGGTCATGGCGACCAGTCCGATGTTCTGGGCGAAGGCGCTGCACATGAAGCCGTTGAAGAACGGGCTGACGGCGCTGCCCAGGGCGTCGGCGCGCAGACCGCCCTCGATGGTCCGTTCGTCCGCCGGGCGGCCGACGATCTTGCCGAGGGCCAGCATGTCGGCGGTGGACTCGGTCATGCAGACCAGCATCACGATGCACATCGAGATGATGGCGGCGATCTCGAACTGCGGTGCGCCGAAGTGGAAGGGCGTCGGGAAGCCGACCACGTCGGCGTCGCCCAGGGCCCCGAAGTCGGTGATGCCGGCCGGGATCGCGATCAGGGTGCCGATGACCAGGCCGAGCAGGATGGCGATCTGCTGGAGGAAGCCCCGCAGCAGTTTGCGCAGGGCCAGCACGATGACGAGGGTGACGGCAGCCATCGTGATGTTGGTCATCGAACCGTAGTCGTCGGCTGTCGCGTTGCCGCCCTGCGACCAGTTGAAGGCGACCGGCAGCAGCGAGACACCGATCAGGGTGATGACGGTGCCGGTGACGACGGGCGGGAAGAACCGCACCAGTTTGCAGAAGTACGGGGCGAGGAGGAAACCGAGGAGACCGGCGACGATGATCGCGCCGAAGATGACGGCTATGCCGTCGTGCCCGCGGTCCTTCCCTATCGCGATCATCGGGGTCACCCCGGCGAACGAGACACCGTTGACGAACGGCAGCCGGGCACCGATGCGCCAGAAGCCGAGGGTCTGGAGCAGGGTGGCTATCCCCGCGGTGAAGAGGCTCGCCCCCATGAGGAAGGCGGTCTCCTTGGCGCTCAGACCCACAGCGGGCCCCACGATCATGGGCGGGGCCACCACGCCCGCGTACATCGCGGCCACGTGCTGCAGACCGCTGGTGAACATCTTGAGGGGCGGGAGCGTCTCGTCGACCGGGTGCTTCCGGTCCGGTTCCCCTTTTCCTGTGCTTGCTGCTACTGCGTCTGCGTCGACTGCGTTCTTGCGAAACCTGGGCGTAGCTGCCACGGCTTCCTCCGGTCGGGTGCACGTCGGGCGACGTGGGTGTCAGGGAGGTGGTGCTGAGCGGTGCGTTGGTGCAGGTCGTGCAGCTGGTGCGGGCAGCTTTGGGTTTCCCCGCGGGGGTGCGCGTACGGGACGTACGCGCACCCCCGCGGGCTGCCGTGAACCTTGTCGGGTCCACGGCGGCCGGCCGAGGGCCGTCCCCCTCGGCCGGCCTGTCAGGGGGTGAGGGAGATCCCGCCAGGGATCACGGGACAGCCCTCACGGAGCATCAGGACCCGGCGGCGAGCTGTGCCAGGCGCCTGGCCTCGTCGCGGGTCGCGCGGGCGACGGCGTCCTCGTCCACCGTGGTGAGACGGCTGTCCTCGACGACGGTCCTGCCGTTGACGAGGGAGAGGGTGACGGGGGCCGCGGCGCCGAAGACGAGCGCGGTCACGGGGTCGGCGATGGAGGCGTGGGCCAGGGTGTCCAGCTTCCACAGCACGAGGTCGGCGAGCTTCCCCGGTTCCAGGGAGCCGATCTCGTCGGCGCGGCCGAGCACCTGGGCGCCGCCGTACGTGCCCAGGCGCAGTGCCTGGCGCGCGTCGAGCGCCTTCTCGCGGTGGGCGCCGAGGCGGTTGATGAGGAGGGCGTTGCGCAGTTCGGTGTGGAGTTCGCCGGACTCGTTGGACGCCGTTCCGTCGACGCCGAGCCCTACCGGGACGCCGGCGGCCAGCATGTCGGGGACCCGGGCGATGCCGGCGGCGAGGCGGGCGTTGGAGGACGGGCAGTGCGCGACGCCGGTGCCGGTGCGGGCGAAGGCGGCGATGTCGGAGTCGTTCATGTGGACGCAGTGCGCCATCCACACGTCCTCGCCGAGCCAGCCGGTCGATTCGAAGTAGTCCGTCGGGCCCATCCCGAACAGTTCCTTGCAGAACTGCTCCTCCTCGACGGTCTCCGAACCATGGGTGTGCAGGCGCACCCCGCGCCGGCGGGCCAGCTCGGCTCCCTGGCGCATCAGTTCGGTGGACACGGAGAAGGGCGAGCAGGGGGCGACCGCGATCCGTGTCATCGCGTCGAAGGAGGTGTCGTGGTGCTCGTCGATGGTCGCCTCGGTGGCGGCGAGCGCCCCGTCGAGGGTCTCGACGGCGAAGTCCGGCGGCAGCCCGCCGTCCTTCTCGCTGCGGTCCATGGAGCCCCGGGCGAGGGTGAAGCGTATGCCCATGTCGCGGGCGGCGCCGATGATCGCGCCCGACAGGTCACCGGAACCACGGGGATGGACGTAGTGGTGGTCCATGGCAGTGGTGACCCCGCCGCGGGCCATCATCGCGAGCGAGCCCTGGGCGGCCGCGCGGGCCATCGGCTCGTCGATGCGCGCCCATGTCGGGTACAGCGCGACCAGCCAGTCGAAGAGGTTGTGGTCGGTCGCCAGACCCCTGGTTATCCACTGGTAGAAGTGGTGGTGGGTGTTGACGAGACCGGGTGTGACGAGGTGACCTGTGCCGTCGATGCGCCGTACGACGCCTTCGAGGTTCTCCGGCGCCCTGCCCGCGCCGACGTGTTCGATGCGGTTGTCCGCCACGACGATGTGCCCCGAGGCGTATTCGGTGTCGTGGGCGTCGACGGTGGCGATCGAACAGTTCTCGATGACGACACGTCGAACGGTCCTTGGTTCCGCCTGAGCTGCCATGGCTCTTCCCTCTTCTGTGTCTGGCGATGCGGGCACGGCAGGACCCTAGGAGGATTTGAGTGCCACAGCGCTGCGGCTGTGGGTGCCGAGATGGTGGAAGAACAGGTTGAGCAGGACCGCCACGAGCGCTCCCGCACTGATCCCGGAGCCGAGCACCGTCTGCGCCCAGGAGGGGAATCCGGCGTAGAAGGCGGGTGCCGCGAGAGGGATGATGCCCGCGCCGAGTGCCACCGCTACGAGGATGATGTTGGAGCTGTCGTCGAGTCCCGCCTCGGACAGGGTCCGGATGCCGCTCACCGCGATCGAGCCGAAGAGGACGATGCCGGCGCCGCCGAGCACGGGCATCGGGACCAGCGAGACGACCGCCCCGAGCACGGGGAAGGCGCCCAGGATCAGCAGTGCGCCGCCCGCTGCGGCCACCACGTAGCGGCTGCGCACCCTGGTCAGCGAGACGACGCCGACGTTCTGGGCGAAGGCACTGGTCGGGAAGCCGCCGAAGACGGGGCCGAGGAGGGTGGCGATGCCGTCGGTGCGCAGACCGCGGGTGATGGTGGGTCCGTCGGTGCGCCGGTCGCAGATCTCGCCGAGCGCCAGCATCCCGGCGGAGGACTCCGTCATCAGCACCAGCATCACGATGCAGAGGGAGAGGATCGCGGCGGGCTGGAATTCGGGCGGCCCGAAGGCGAAGGGCGTGGGCAGGGCGGCGACGGGGGCGGAGCCGAGCGCGGAGAAGTCGGCGAGGCCGAACGGGATCGCGGCCAGCGTTCCGATGAACATCCCGGCGAGCAGGGCCACTTGCTTGACGAAGCCGCGTCCGAAGCGCTGGATCACGAGGATGACGACGAGGGTGAAGGCAGCCAGTGCCAGGTACTTCATGTCACCGAAGTCGTCGGCGGTGGCGTCGCCTCCCTGGGCCCAGCCGACCGGAACAGGCATCAGGGTGACGCCGATGAGGGTGATCACGACCCCGGTGACGAGGGGTGGGAAGAAGCGCAGCAGCCGCCCGAAGAACGGGCCGACGGCGAGGCAGAAGACACCTGCGACCAGTACCGCCCCGTAGATCGCGGGGAGTTGGTGGCCGGGGGCGCTGGTCTCGGCGATGGCGAGCATCGGCGCGATGCCGGCGGAGGACGCCGCGTTGACGAACGGGAGCCGGTTCCCGGCGAACCGTCCGGCGCCGATGGTCTGGAGGAGGGTGGCGAGTCCGGCGATCAGGAGGCTCGCCGCGATCAGGCGGGTCATACCGGCCGCGTCGAGTCCGACGGCCTGCCCGATGATGAGCGGAGGGGTGACGACGCCCGCGTACATGGCGGCGATGTGCTGGAGCGCGGCGGGGACGAGCCGCGAGGGCGGTAGCTTTTCGTCCACCGGGTGGACTGCCTCGACGGCAGTGGTCGGTGGTGTGGTGCATGGGCCTTTCGCCGGCCCCGTTGCAGGCTTTGCCATGGTATTTCCCTCCGGGATGACCGGCCCCCGCCCCGCTGGGGGCGGGGGCCGGTTCAGCACCGCGTCAGAGGTTGGTCATGTCGACCGGGATCTTCGGCTCGACGCCGTCCCGGAGCACCGTCGCCTCGATGAGGCCGTAGGGACGGTCGGCTGCGAAGTACACCTCGTTGTCGTTCTTGAGCCCGAAGGGTTCGAGGTCCACGAGGAAGTGGTGGTTGTTCGGCAGCGAGAAGCGGATCTCGTCGATCTCGCTGCGGCTGTTGATGATGCGCGAACCCATCTGGTACAGGGTCTGCTGGAGTGAGAGGGAGTACGTCTCCGCGAAGGCCTGGAGCATGTGCTTGCGCGTCTGCTCGTAGGACTTCTCCCAGTTCGGCATGCGCTGTTCGTCGCTGGTCCAGTTGTACCGCCACTTGGCGGAGACATCGGTCGCGAGAATGCGGTCGTACGCCTCCTTCAGCGTCGTGTACTTGTCCTTGACGTAGCCCCAGAACTCCGAGTTGGTGGAGTTCATGACGGAGAGGTCCTTGAGGCCGGAGATGACCTCCCACTTCTCACCGTCGAAGGTGATCTGGGTGGTGCGCGTCTCCTGGCCCTTGCGGACGAAGGAGTGCTTGACCTCGTCGGCGCCGATGAACTTCGAGTTGCCGTCGGAGGTCGCGATGCGCTCCCAGGCGTACTCCTCGATCCTGATCCGGGCCACCTTGATCGGCTCCTGCGAGGTCACGAAGTGCCGCGCGAGGTGGATGCCGAACTGCTCCGCGGACTCGATGCCGTGTTCCTTGGCGAAGGCGAACACCGTGTTCTTGGTGGTGTCGGTCGGCAGGACGTTGGCGTTGGAGCCGGAGTAGTGGACGTCGTCCATGTCGCCGGAGAGGGCGACCGAGACGTTGAGGTCCTTGATGTGGTGGGTGTCGCCGTCCCGCGTGATCTTGACGACGCGGTTCTCTGCTTTGCCGTACTGGTTCTGGCCGAGAATCGTGGGCATTGTCTGCTAGCTCCCTCGGTAAACGGAGTAGCCGAACGGGTTGAGCAGCAGCGGTACGTGATAGTGCTCGCCCGGGGTGACGGCGAATGCGATCGCCACCTCCGGGAAGAACGCGCCGCTGTCCCTTACGCGGGGGGCGTCCTGCTGCGCCTCGGCTTGCTTCTTCGCGGTGAAGTACGACTCGGTGTCGAAGACGAGCCGTACGTGGGTGGTTCCTTCCGGCAGGGCCGGCAGGTCTTTGCAGCGCCCGTCCGCATCGGTCGCGGAGCCACCGAGCGTCACGTACTGCGCTTCGCCGCCGCTACGGGCGGCCAGGGAGACGGTGACGGCTCCGGCGGGGCGGCCGATGCTGGTGTCCAGGATGTGGGTGGACACCGATGCGGTGGTGTCGGTGCTCAAGACCGTCACGCTCCTTGTTCTCAAGAGTGCTGTACGAGGTCCTGGTCCTCAGGAGTCCTCTACGAGGCGGTTCAGCCGGATGCGGTTGATCTTGCCCAGCTCGGTGCGGACGATCTCGCGTTCCTGCTCGGGCGAGTTGCCGATCCGGGTCTTCACCGCGTCACGCATCTGCTCACCGGTGGCTCCGGTGGCGCAGATCAGGAAGACATGTCCGAACCGCTCCTGGTAGGCCAGGTTGAGTTCGAGCATCTCCGCCTTGAGCTCCTCGGACGCGCCGGCCATCCCCCGCTGCTCGCGGGCGGAGGCCGGGTCCCCGGGCTTGGGGCGGCCGATCGGCGGGTGGCCCGCCATCGCCTCGGCCAGGTCCTCCGCGGAGAGCTCGGCCATGGCGGCGTCACTGGCCGAGAACAGGGCTTCCGGGCCGGCGTACGGCCGGTGGGAGAGGATGAAGCCTGCCCATGCCGCGCTGGCACACACCTCGTGCAGTGCGACTGCGGCCTCTGGGGCCGCCAGGGTGTTGAACCGGGCGAGACCCGGTGTGGAGCTCGTAGTCACGGGAGCCTCCGTGGCTTTTTTTCGCTGTGCGTTTTCGGGCTGCGGACAGCTAACGCCCTTCGCAACACCACGTCAACAGTTTGTTGAAATTACGCGAACAGATAATGCCGCCGCCCGAGTTCCCGGACGACGGCATTGGACCGTATAAGGCTCAGCTACTCGCTCTTGGCGGCATTGTCCCGGTTCAGGTAGTTGTAAACGGTGAAGCGGCTGACCCCGAGCGCACCGGCCACGGTTTCCACACCGTGCCGCACGGCGAAGGCACCGCGTGCCTCCAGAGTGCGCACGACGCCCTGTTTGGCCTTACGGTCCAGATCGGCCAGCGGCATCCCGTGCCGCCGTTCCATCGCGGCCAGGATGTGGTCGAGCGATTCGGAGAGCTGCGGGAGCCGCACCGCCATGATGTCCGCCCCCTCCCACGTGAGCACCACGTCCTCGGCGGTGGCCTGCTCCGGGTCGAGCAGTTCGGCACCCATGGCGTCGACGAGCGGCTTCACGGCGGTGACCAGCGGGTGGTCGGCCGGTCCGGTCATGGGGCGTCCTCCCCGATCACGTTGACCTGGAGGGAGACCCGGGTGGCGCCCGAGGCCAGGGCCTTGCTCAGCAGGGAGCCGACCGCGGTGAGGACCTGGTCGGCGCCCCCTTCGGCCGTGTTCCCGAACGGACCCACGTCCACGGCGTCCAGGTCGGCGGCCTGGATGACCTCACGGGCCACCACCGCATGGGCGGGTGCTTCGTCGAGATCGAAGGGTTCGGTGGTGAATTCCACCCTCAAGCGCACGGTGCCTCCCTCGTGTCCCGCCGTGCCGGTCGGCTCGCACGGCTCGCCCCGACCCTAAGGCACGCGCCCCGGGCCCCGTCGCGGACTCGGGCACGGGGCACGGCGGGCCCGCGCCACAGCGGCCCGCGCCGCCTCATCCCCCGGCCTGGATGTCCCCCCGGGTGGACGACGCGATCGGGTCGCCGTGCGCGAAGTCACCGGGCGGGATCCCCGGATGGTGCCCGTCCCTGACCAGGGGCGCGGTGGCGGCGGCCGGGCCGAGCGCGAGCCGGGAGACGATCCGGTAGCGGTCGCCCCGGTAGAGCGAGTGCACGTACTCCACGGGCAGGCCGGCGGTGTCCGTCGTCAGGCGCTCGAACAGCAGGGCCGGGGAGAGCTCGGGGACCTCCAGGAGCTGGGCCTCGGCCCGTGTGACGACGGTGGGCTCGATGGCCTGGACCGCCTCGCGGACGTGCACCCCGTGGGTGTTCCTCAGATGCTCGTACAGATCGCCGTCCTCCAGCTCCTGGGCCGACAGGCCGGGTACGAGCGCCGCCCTGATGTGCAGGTGCTCGATCGCCATCGGGGCGCCGTCGACCAGACGCAGCCGGGCGACGTACACGATCTCGTCGGCGGGCGACATCCGCAGCTTGCGGCCGACGCGGGCGCCGGCCTGGAGGGTGGTGAACTCCAGCAGCCTGCTGGACCACGCCCCGGCGGCCTTCGGGACGCTCAGGGCGAGGTCGGCGGAGACCAGTTCCTGGATTATCTTCGCGGGCGCGACGAACATCCCGCGCCCGTGCTCCCGGACGAGCAGCCCGGCGGCCACCAGCTCGTCGACGGCGGCGCGCAGGGTGGGCCGGGACACGCCCAGCAGGGCGCAGAGGGCCCGCTCGGACGGGATGGCGTCCCCGGGGCTGCGGCTCTCGATCAGCTCGAGGACCGCGTCACGTGCCCGTTCCCGTTTGAGCACCGTCCCCGGTACGTCGGCTTTCATGCGTTCCCCTTCGCGTGTTCCGCTCCCTTTACCAGTTGAGCAGGCGATGGCCACTGGTCAGGAAGAGTCTAGCCACCTCACCGGGAAGAACGGGGGCAGATCGTCATCCGTATTTCCCAAAATCCCTTTCTACAAGGGGGGTTGACGACCCCATTGGTCTATGCCACCTTCATCCAGCATCAAGAGGTGAGCTGTCCAGTGGACTTCACTGGTCAGGTGGTCAGGTCTCTGCTCCCGTTGAGGTGAACCGTGAAGTACCGCTTGCTTGCCGGTGTGTCCGCGTTCGTGACGGCCGCCGCTCTCAGCGCCTGCAGTTCCGGTGCCGAAAGCGGTGACGGGGCCGCAGGCGTGACGCCGGTCGATGTGTGGCTGATGCGTGACAGCGTCTCGGCGGCGTTCCAGGAGGAGTTCACCGAGGGGTTCGAGGCGGCGCACCCGGAGATCGACGTCCGGATCCAGATCCAGGAGTGGGACGGCATCGGCCAGAAGATCACCGCTGCTCTGGCCAGCAACGACGCCCCGGACGTGATCGAGGCGGGCAACACGCAGGTGGCGCAGTTCGCCGGGAGCGGCGGCCTGCTGGACCTCAGTGACAGGAAGGACGAACTGAACGGCGGCGACTGGCTGAAGGGGCTGGCCGAACCTGGTTCGTACGAGGGCAGGCAGTACGGCATTCCGTACTACGCGGCCAACCGGGTCGTGATCTACCGCAAGGACCTCTTCGCGAAGGCCGGCATCGACGCCTCGGCGATCACCACGCGCGAGCAGTGGATCGACGCCACCACCGAGCTGGACAAGGGCGGCACCCAGGGCATCTACCTGCCGGGCCAGCTCTGGTACGCGCTCGCCGGATTCGTCTGGGACGAGGGCGGCGACCTGGCCACCGAGTCGGACGGCCGGTGGGAGGGCGCGCTCGACACCCCCGAGGCTCTGCGCGGGATGGCCTTCTACGCCCGGTTGCAGGCGCTCGGCAAGGGCCCCAAGGACTCCGACGAGGACGATCCGCCGCAGGCCGAGGTGATGGCGCAGGGGCAGGTGGCCCAGATGATCTCCACCCCTGGCGGTGCCAACGTGGTCGTCGAGAAGAATCCGGAACTCACGGGGAAGCTGGGATTCTTCCCGATCCCGGGGAAGACGGCCCGGACCCCGGGCGCGGTGTTCACCGGCGGCTCCGACCTGGTCGTCCCCGCCGCGGCGGCCCATCCGGACGCGGCGGTGACCTTCATCAAGGAGCTGACGGGCGACGCCTGGCAGAAGAAGCTCGCGGTGGCGATGAGCTACGTGCCCAACCGGACCACGCTCGCCTCCGCCGTGGCGGGGGACCCCGGCGCCTCGGCGATGGCGGCCGGCGCGGCGAACGGACATGCGACGCCGAACACCCCGGGCTGGGCGGCGGTGGAGGCCGAGAACCCGGTCAAGGACTACATGACCGCCGTCCTCACCGGCGGTGACGCCGCCGAGGAGGCGGCCAGGGCCTCCGCGGACATCACCCGGGCCATGAACGCCGGCTCCTGACCCGGCCCCGTCCGTTTCCCGCCACCGAGAGGAGGCCCGCCGTGCCGGCTGTCCGTGAACGGCCCGTGCCACGCGTCCACCGTCCCCCGAAGGCGCCACCGGGGCGGCGGAGCGGACGACCACCGCGCGACCTCTGGCCCTACGCCCTCATCGCGCCCGCGATCGGCGGCATGCTCTGTCTGCTGGTCCACCCGCTGGTGCGGGCCGTGGTGATCTCCCTCCAGGACTTCCGGCTCCGCCAGCTGATCAGCGGGGACGCCGAGTTCGTGGGGCTGCGCAACTACCGGACGCTGCTGTCCGACCCGCGCTTCTGGGAGGTGACCGGCCGCACCTTCGTCTTCATGGCCGTCAACGTCACACTGATCATGGTCATCTCGACACTGGTCGCATTGATGACGGAGCGGCTGCGCCGGGTCGGCCGTACCGTCGTGCTCTGCTCGCTGGTGCTCGCCTGGGCCATGCCCGTGGTCGCGGCCACCACGGTCTTCCAGTGGCTGTTCCACTCCGAGTTCGGGATCGTCAACCAGTCGCTGACGGCGCTCGGCTTCGGGTCCTTCGACCGCTACCCGTGGTTCGCGAACGGTACGGCGTCCTTCACGATCCTGGTCGTGCTGATCGTCTGGCAGTCCGTGCCGTTCGCGGCGGTCACCCTCTACTCCGCCCTGACCACCGTCCCGGCCGAGCTGTACGAGGCCGCCCGTCTGGACGGCGCTTCCGGTTCGCGTGTCTTCCGCTCGCTCACCTTCCCGATGCTGCGGCCGATCTTCATGCTGGTCTTCTCCCTGGAGGTGATCTGGACCTTCAAGGCGTTCGTCCAGATCTGGGTGATGACCCGCGGCGGCCCCGGCGACGCCACCACGATCCTGCCCGTGTACGCGGTCCAGACGGCGCTCTCCAGCCAGCGCTACGACCTCGGCTCCGCCGCGTCGATGATCACCGTGGTCCTGATGTCCGGGGTGCTGGTCCTCTACTTCCGCCAGATGTTCCGTCAGGAGGACGACCCGCGATGACCTCGCCGCACCCCCGCATCCGGCGGATCCCGCTGAACGCCGCCGCCGTCGTGACCGTCGTGGTGTGCCTGTTCCCGGTGTACTGGATGATCTCCACCGCCTTCAAGCCGTCCCGGGACATCCAATCCGCCGAGCCCCGGCTCGTTCCCTACAGCTGGACGCTGGACCACTTCCGCCGGGCCGTGCAGGCGGACGGCTTCGAACTGTTCTGGCGCAACAGCGTCCTGGTCACGCTGGGGGCCGTGCTGCTCTCCCTCGTCGTGGCACTCGGGGCCTCGTTCGCGGTCGCCCGGCTGCGGTGGAAGGGCCGGCGGCAGTTCATGCTGCTGGTCTTCGTCGCCCAGATGGCGCCCTGGGAGTCGCTGATCATCCCGGTCTACATCATCTCGCGTGACACGGACATGCTGGACCGGCTGCCCACCCTGACCCTCGTCTACTTCATGATCACGCTGCCCTTCACGATCGTGGTGCTGAGGGGCTTCCTCGCGACGATCCCGCCCGAACTGGAGGAAGCCGCCCAAGTCGACGGCTGTACCCGGACCGGTGCCTTCGTGAAGGTCGCCCTGCCGCTCCTCGCCCCCGGCCTGATGGCCACCTCCCTCTTCGGGTTCATCACCGCGTGGAACGAGTTCGCCTACGCCAACTTCCTGATCATCAAGCAGCAGGACAACCGCACCCTCCCGGTGTGGCTCTCCTCCTTCCAGAACACCTTCGGCACCGACTGGGGCGCCACCATGGCCGCCTCGACGCTCTTCGCGCTGCCCGCCCTGGTGATCTTCCTGCTGCTCCAGCGCCATGTGACCTCCGGCTTCGCGGCCGGCGCCGTGAAGGGCTGAACCCGGTGGCGTACCCGTGAACCGTCCGAACCCCCCTGCCCCGGAGGCCCCCGTGCCCGCATCACGCCCCGAGCTCTCCCTCGTCCCCCGCCCCCGCAAGGTCTCACCGCGCCCGGGCCGTTTCGTCCTCGGCCCGGACACCGCCGTACGCGCCCTGCCGGGTGCGGAACCGGCGGCGGGCCTGCTGCGTACGCTCCTCGGCCCGACGACCGGGCTGCCCCTCCCGCCCTCCGCCGACGGCCGTGTCGTGCTGGCACTCGACCCGCAGCTCGGCGGACTCGGCGACGAGGGGTACGGGCTGACCGTCGGACCGCAGGCGCTGCTGCTGCGTGCCGCACGCCCGGACGGCCTGCTGCGGGGCGTGCAGACGATCCGGCAGCTGCTGCCGCCCGAGGCGCTGTCGGGCGGTGCGCGGGGCGTGTCCTGGGAGCTGCCGTGCGTCGAGATCAGCGACGTACCGGAGCACTCCTGGCGTGGCGCGATGCTCGACGTCGCCCGGCACTTCCAGCCCGTCTCCTACCTGCGCCGTTACGTGGACCTGATGGCGCTGCACAAGCTGAACGTCCTGCATCTGCACCTCACGGACGACCAGGGCTGGCGCATGCCGGTCGTCGCCTTCCCCCGGCTGGCGTCGGTGGGCGGGCACCGGGCCCAGTCGCTGTCCGACGGAGTGCCGCACACGGGGACGTACACCGAAACGGAACTGCGTGACCTGGTCCGCCACGCACGGGAGCAGGGGGTGAGCGTCGTGCCGGAGATCGAGATGCCCGGTCATGCGCGCGCGGCCCTCGCGGCCTATCCCGCGCTCGGCAACCACCCGGACCGGCATCTCGACGTATGGACCAGGTGGGGTGTGTGCGACACCGTGCTCGGCGTCCACGAGGAGGTCTTCGACTTCTGCCGGACCGTGCTGGAGGAGGTCATGGACGTCTTCCCCTCGCCGTACGTCCACATCGGCGGCGAGGAGTGCCCGACCACCGAGTGGGAGAACAGCCCGGCGGCCCGTGCCCGTGCGGCGGCCGAGGGCCTGGCCGGCCCCCGGGAGCTCCACGGCTGGTTCATGGGCCGGATCGGCTCGTTCCTCCTGGAGCACGGCCGCCGGCCCGTCGGCTGGGCCGAGACGGGCAGCGAACTGCCTCCCGGATTCACGGTGATGACCTGGCGCGACCCGGCGCACGCCCTCGCGGCCGCGCGGCGCGGACATCAGGTGGTGGCCGCTCACCACCGCGCCACCTACCTGGACTACGCCCAGTCCACGGATCCGGACGAGCCACCCGCGCAGCGGGGCGATCCCGTCCCCCTGCACGCGGTCCACGCGAACGAGCCGGTGCCGCGGGACTGGGAGCCGGAGGCGGCCTCCCGGATCCTGGGCACCCAGGCGCAGTTGTGGACCGAGTACGTGACGACGCCGGACCGGATCGAGTACCTCGCCTACCCACGGCTGTGCGCCCTGGCGGACCGCTCCTGGTCCGGCGGACGCAGCGACTGGGCCGGATTCGTCGAGCGGCTGCGCGGCCACACCGCCCGGCTGGACGCGCTCGGTGTCCGGTACCGGCCTCTCACCACGCGGTCCCTGGCGACCGCGTCCGCAGGTACAGCGCGACCCCCTCGGTAGACCATCCCCCACCGTTCCGGAGAGGAACACCGCCATGAGGACATTCCGCAGGAGCCGTATCCGCGCGGCGGCGGCCGCCGCCGTGACCCTGGCGCTGGGCTGCACGGCCCTCGCCGCCCTGCCCTCGACCGCCGGTGCCGCGGCGGCCGGCGGGCTCGCCGTCCAGTACCGCACGAGCGCCTCCGGAGCCTCGGCGGACCAGAGCGAACCGTGGCTGAAGGTACGCAACACCGGCAGTGCGAGTGTGCCGCTCACCGACGTCAAGGTGCGGTACTACTTCAAGGCCGACTCGGCCTCGGCGTCCTACCGTTTCGCCTGTTCCTGGGCGGTCAAGGGCTGCGCGAACATCACCGGGACGTTCAAGACCCTGCCGAACCCGACGGCGACGGCCGACCGCTACCTGGAGATCTCCTTCACCTCCGGCGCGGGCTCCCTGGCCCCCGGCGCGGACACCGGGGACATGCAGCTGCGCTTCCACCGCACGGACTGGCAGCCGCTGGGCCAGAGCGACGACTACTCCTTCGGCGCCGGACGGAGCACGTACGGCGACTGGCCCAGGGTCACCGCGCAGCTGGGCTCCGTCACGGCGTGGGGCGAGGCACCCGAGGGCAACGGACCGACCGATCCGACCGATCCCCCCACCGACCCGCCGGCCGACGGCCCCACCCTCTTCGACGACTTCAACTACTCCGGTCACACGGACCCGAGGATCGCGGCGAACGGCTGGAGCGTCCGCTCGAACCCGGGCGGGCCCGGGGTGCCGGGGGCCGTCTGGGCTCCGCAGAACGTCACCTTCAGCACCCAGAGCGGCAACGCGGTGATGAACCTGGAGACCTCCACGGCGGGCACGGGCGCCTCCACGGTGCAGACGGAGATCCTCACGCAGTCCATGAAGTTCCGCAACGGCACCTACGCGGCCCGGGTGAAGTTCAGCGACGCGCCGAGGTCGGGACCGGACGGCGACCACCTCGTCCAGACCTTCTTCACCATCAACGACCTGAAGGCCCCGATGGCGGACGACTACGCCGAGTACGACTTCGAGTACCTGCCCAACGGAGGCTGGGGCGAGCCGGCCAACATCCTCTACACCACCTCGTGGGAGACCTACCGGCCCGACCCGTGGGAGGCCGTCAACCAGCACAGCGAGGTGCGCCGGAGCTATGCGGGATGGCACGACCTGGTGGTGACCGTCGACGACAGCGCCATCACGTACTACGTCGACGGGCAGCACTTCGGCACGCACGGGGCGGCGTACCTCCCGGAGCGGCCGATGTCGATCAACTTCAACCAGTGGCTGATCGACCTGGCCGGCCAGAGCAGCACCACCCCCCGCTCGTACGACCAGCAGGTGGACTACGTCCTGCATGTGAAGGACCAGGTGCTCTCCCCTGCCCAGGTCTCGGCGCTGGTGAGCGGATACAGGGCGGCGGGCACGACGTTCGAGGACACGGTTCCGGCCGTCTGACCAGGCTGATGTGACCAGGAGCGGGGTGGAGGGCCGGCGGGCCGCCACCCCGCTTCCGCGTGCCCGGAATTCGGGCCGCCTCTTGACAGCCTCACCACTCGCCAGGCAATCTTCCGTTAAGCAGAAACGAACTTCCGCGATACGGAAGGAGCGCATGATGGGTTACTCGGACCAGCGCTTCGATGTGAACCTCTCGATCCTCTTCACCGAACTCCCGCTCCTGGAGCGTCCGGCGGCCGCCGCCGCCGCGGGCTTCACCGCGGTCGAGCTCTGGTGGCCCTGGATCGAGACCCCCACCCCCGCGCAGGCCGAGCTCGACGCCCTGAAGAAGGCGCTCGACGACGCGGGCACGCAGCTGGTGGGGCTGAACTTCTACGCGGGCCGGCTCCCCGGCCCCGACCGCGGGGCGCTCTCGCTGCCCGGCGAGGAGTCGGACCGCTTCCGCGCCAACATCGACGTGGCGGCGGACTTCGCGGCCTCGGTCGGCTGCAAGGCGCTCAACGCCCTGTACGGCAACCGCGTCGAGGGCGTGGAGCCGGCCGTCCAGGACGAACTCGCCCTGGAGAACCTGGTCCTGGCCGCCCGCGCGGCCCACCGGATCGGGGCGACCCTCCTGATCGAGACCCTCAACGACACGGAGTCACCGCTCTATCCGCTGGTCAGCGCACCGGCAGGCATCGAGGTCGTCGACCGCGTCAACGAGGCGACGGGCCTGGGCAACGCCACGTTCCTGCTGGACCTCTACCACCTGTCGATGAACGGCGAGGACCTCAGCCAGGTGATCAAGGCGTACGCCGCGAAGACCGGCCACGTCCAGATCGCCGACAACCCGGGGCGCGGCGCGCCCGGCACCGGCTCGCTCCCGCTGGAGCGCCTCCTCGACGAGCTGACCGAGGCCGGTTACGACGGCTGGGTCGGCCTGGAGTACAAGCCGGGCGACCGGCCGAGCGCCGAGTCGTTCGCATGGCTCCCCGCCGCGCACCGGCCGGCCCGCTGAGGCCCGCCCCCTCCCGCACACACGCTTACCGGAAGGCACCCTCATGAGCAGCAACCTCCCCAAGGTCGCCTGGATCGGACTCGGCATCATGGGCTCCCCCATGTCCGAGAACCTGGTCAAGGCCGGTTACCAGGTGACGGGTTACACCCTGGAGCAGGACAAGATCGACCGGCTCGTCGCAGCGGGCGGCAAGGGTGCCGCCTCGATCGCCGACGCGGTGCGCGACGCCGATGTCGTCATCACCATGGTTCCGGCGTCCCCGCAGGTCGAGGCCATCGCGTACGGCCCCGACGGCATCCTGGAGAACGCCAGGCGGGGCGCCCTGCTGATCGACATGTCCTCCATCACGCCGCAGACCTCCGTGGACCTGGCATCGAGCGCGAAGGACAAGGGCATCCGCGTGCTGGACGCCCCCGTCTCCGGCGGTGAGGCCGGCGCGATCGAGGCCGTCCTGTCCATCATGGTCGGCGGCGAGCAGACCGACTTCGACGCCGCGAAGCCGCTGCTCGACGTGCTCGGCAAGACGATCGTGCTCTGCGGTCCCCACGGCTCCGGCCAGACGGTGAAGGCGGCCAACCAGCTGATCGTCGCGGTCAACATCCAGGCCTGCGCCGAGGCCGTCGTCTTCCTGGAGAAGTCCGGGGTCGACCTGTCCGCCGCGCTCGACGTGCTGAACGGCGGGCTCGCCGGCTCGACGGTCCTGACCCGCAAGAAGGACAACTTCCTCAAGCGGGACTTCGCTCCCGGCTTCCGGATCGACCTGCACCACAAGGACATGGGCATCGTCACGGACGCCGCCCGCAACGTCGGCGCGGCACTGCCCGTCGGCGGGGTCGTGGCCCAGCTGGTGGCCTCCCTGCGCGCGCAGGGGGACGGCGGCCTGGACCACTCCGCGCTGCTGCGCTCGGTCGAGCGGCTCTCCGGCTCCCAGGTCTGACCTCCCCGGCCCTTCCCGGGCCCCCCGAACTCCGGGCCGCGGCGGCGCTGACACCTGTCCTGTCGCGCCCAGGCGCTGCCGCGTCCCGGAATCTCTTCCTCCAATTTCAACAAACTGTTGACGTGCCGTTCTCGGCGAATCTACGCTCCTGAAGCCGCCAGCAGCCCCGTACGGAAGGCCTCCATGTCCCAGCGTGTGCTCACGACCGAGTCAGGCGCCCCGGTCGCCGACAACCAGAACTCCGCCACGGCCGGCGCCGGCGGGCCGATCCTCATCCAGGACCAGCACCTGCTCGAGAAGCTCGCCCGCTTCAACCGTGAGCGCATCCCGGAGCGCGTCGTCCACGCCCGTGGCTCCGGCGCGTACGGCTACTTCGAGGTGACCGACGACGTCACCGGCTACACCCGTGCCGACTTCCTCTCCGAAGTGGGCCGCCGGACCGAGACGTTCATCCGCTTCTCGACGGTCGCCGACTCGCTGGGCGGCGCGGACGCCGTCCGCGACCCGCGTGGTTTCGCTCTCAAGTTCTACACGAACGAGGGCAACTACGACCTCGTCGGCAACAACACCCCGGTGTTCTTCATCAAGGACCCGATCAAGTTCCCCGACTTCATCCACTCCCAGAAGCGGGACCCGTTCACGGGCCGCCAGGAGCCGGACAACGTCTGGGACTTCTGGGCCAACTCCCCCGAGGCGACCCACCAGATCACCTGGCTGATGGGCGACCGGGGGATCCCCGCCTCGTACCGCCACATGAACGGCTTCGGCTCGCACACGTACCAGTGGACGAACGCCGAGGGTGACGCCTTCTTCGTCAAGTACCACTTCAAGACGAACCAGGGTGTGCGTTCGCTCTCCGCCGAGCAGGCCGCCGAACAGGTCGGCAAGGACGCCAACTCGCACCAGACGGACCTGCTCCAGGCCATCGAGCGCGGGGTCAACCCGTCCTGGACGCTGTACGTGCAGCTCATGCCGGCCGCCGAGGCGGCGGACTACCGCTTCAACCCGTTCGACGTGACGAAGGTCTGGCCGCACGCCGACTACCCGTTGCAGCGGGTCGGCCGGCTCGTGCTGGACCGCAACCCGGACAACGTCTTCGCCGAGGTGGAACAGGCGGCGTTCTCGCCGAACAACTTCGTGCCCGGCATCGGCCCCTCCCCGGACAAGATGCTCCAGGGCCGCCTGTTCGCGTACGCGGACGCGCAGCGCTACCGGCTGGGCATCAACCACACCCAGCTCCCGGTCAACGCGCCGAAGTCGGCGACCGTCGACAACTACGGCCGCGACGGGCTGCACGCGACCCGGTACGGCTCACGTCACGACAAGAACTACGAGCCCAACTCGTACGCCGGCCCGGCACAGACCGATGCCGCACTGGCCGCGCCGCTTGCCGTGCACGGCTGGACGGGCACGCACGAGGCGCCCGCCCACACGAAGGACGACGACTTCTTCCAGGCGGGCGAGCTCTACCGGCTGATGTCGACGGACGAGAAGGACCGCCTGATCGCCAACATCGCCGGTGGACTCTCCCAGGTCACCCGCGACGACGTGATCGAGAAGAACCTCGCCCACTTCCACGCCGCCGACGCCGACTACGGCAAGCGCGTGGAGGAGGCCGTCCGCGCCCTGCGCGAGGACTGAGCCTCCCTTCCCAGGGCCCTGCCCGTGCCGCGCACCCGGATGAGGGGTGCAGCGCGGCACCGGCAGGACGGGACCGCGGCGGTGGGCGACGCCAGTGCGGTGGCGAAGGGCCGGCCGGCCCGGTTCCAGACCTGAAGGAACCGGGCGGGCCTGCGCCCGCAGCCCGCCGTCGCGGTCGCTGTGAACAGATCCGCAGGGGTGGGGTGCACGCGTGGGGCGTGCACCCCACCCCTGCGTCGTGACGGCACGACACCGTCCCGACGGCTCGTCCCCTCTCCTCTCAGCCCGTGTCCGGCAGGCCCTCCGCGGGCAGGTCGAACAGACGTTGCGAGCGCTGGTCGCCGTACTGGCGCAGAGCCGTGATCCAGGCCCGGAGGCCAGCGGCCCTCTTGCAGGACCGCGAAAAAGATAACGGGGGGGGCCGTGGCCGGGCGCGGATGAGTACGCGTACGGATGACCCGCGCCGACTCGCCGATGACAGTGGTCATATGACTACGAGCCGAGCGCCCGCCTCCCCCGCCGTGCGTCGTCGCATCGGACCGCTGCTCGGTCTCTGCCTCGTCCTCGCCCTGTCCGCCTGCTCCTCGGAGGACCGCGCCACCGGCCCCGGGGAACTACGCGAGCTGGCCGGCAGCGCCGGGGCACAGGAGTCCCGGGCGACGGCGGAGAGACACCTGCGAGCCGTCGTGCAGGCGTACGACCGAAGGACGCCCCTGACGCTCGGGCTGGTCACGGTGGAGGACGTCTGTGCGGGGGGCGCCGCGAAGCAATGGCTCCTCCCGAGCGGCGACGAGGGGCACCGGGTCAGCTGCACCATGCGGGTCACCGCCTACTACGGCGCCGGCCCCGGGAAGATCGGCGATGTCCTGGACGGGGTCTTCACCGCCGGGGACCGGGATTCCTCCGCCGGTGTCGTCGCCGATGCCGTTCCGTTCGGCCACGACCACTACCGCCGCGCTCTCGTCGACCACTACCGGGGCCGCGGCCCCAACCCGGCCGGTCCGGACACGCCGGAACCCACCCAGGTCTCGGACCCCTCGCAGACCCTGTCCTGGGACACCGTGCGCAGCAGCCCGAAGACGCTGGTCGCGGACCCGGACCCGCAGACGGGGAGCGATCCGCCCGTCACACGGCACCTGCGTGAACCGGCGTCGGCGACGGTGCCGGACATCCGCGAACGGTACGGAATGGTCTTCGAACTGAAGCTGTCGCCGACCGAGTACTACCGGGTCTCCAGGAAGGGTGCGACCGTACGGACCGAGTAGTCAGCGGGAGGACGGCGCACCGAGAGGACCTCGGCGGCCCCACCGGGGCCGCCGAGGTCCTCTCGCACGTGGTGCGGACGGGTCAGGACACCGTCAGTGCGCGGATCGCCGTCGGCGCGTGGCCCGGCTCGGACGCCACGTCCTCGAACTCGTTGACGGATGCGATGTCGCTCCCGCTCATCGAGATGTTCGTGACCCGCTCCAGGATCGCCTCGACGACGACGGGCACCCGGTGTTCGGCAGCGAGCTTCTTCGCCTCCTCGAAGGCCGGCAGCAGCTGGTCCGGCTCGGTGACCCGGATGGCCTTGCAGCCCAGGCCCTCGACGACCTTCACATGGTCCACGCCGTAGACGCCCAGCTCCGGGGAGTTGAGGTTCTCGAACTCCAGGTTGACCTGGAAGTCGATGTCGAAGTTCCGCTGCGCCTGCCGGATGAGCCCCAGGTAGGAGTTGTTCACCAGCACGTGGACGTACGGGATGCGGTGCTGCGCGCCGACGGCGAGCTCCTCCAGCATGAACTGGAAGTCATAGTCGCCGGAGAGGGCGACCACGGAACCGTCCGGGTCGGCCGTGGCCACGCCCAGCGCGGCGGGGATCGTCCAGCCCAGCGGCCCGGCCTGGCCGCAGTTGATCCAGTGGCGCGGCCGGTAGACGTGCAGCATCTGCGCGCCCGCGATCTGGGAGAGGCCGATCGTGCTGACGTAGCGGGTCTCGGGACCGAACGCCCGGTTCATCTCCTCGTACACCCGCTGCGGCTTCAGCGGCACGTTGTCGAAGTGGGTGCGGCGCTGCAGCGCGGCCCGGCGTTCCTGCGTGGACGCGGCCCAGACCGAGCGGTCCTTCAGCGTTCCGGCCGCCTTCAGCTCCCGCGCCACCTCGACGAAGAGTTCGAGTGCCGCCTTCGCGTCGGAGGCGATGCCGAGGTCCGGGGCGAAGATCTTGCCCAGCTGGGTGGGCTCGATGTCGACGTGGACGAAGGTGCGGCCCTTCGTGTAGACGTCCAGCTTGCCGGTGTGGCGGTTGGCCCAGCGGTTGCCGATCCCGAGGACGAAGTCGGACTCCAGGAAGTTCGCGTTGCCGTAGCGGTGCGAGGTCTGCAGGCCCACCATGCCCGCGTTCAGCTCGTGGTCGTCGGGGAGGATGCCCCAGCCCATCAGGGTGGGGACGACCGGGACGCCGGTCAGCTCGGCGAACTCGACCAGGAGTTGTGACGCGTCGGCGTTGATGATGCCGCCGCCCGCGACGAGCAGGGGCCGCTCGGAGGCGTTGAGCATCTCCACGGCCCGCTCGATCTGCTTGCGGCTCGCGGCGGGCTTGTGGACGGGCAGCGGCTCGTACAGCTCGGGGTCGAACTCGATCTCGGTGAGCTGCACGTCGATCGGCAGATCGATGAGGACCGGCCCCGGCCGGCCCGTGCGCATCAGGTGGAAGGCCTGCTGGAAGACGCCCGGGACCTGGGCGGCCTCCAGGACGGTGGTCGCGGCCTTGGTCACCGGCGCGGCGATCGACGCGATGTCGACGGCCTGGAAGTCCTCCTTGTGGAGGACGGCGGTCGGCGCCTGGCCGGTGATGCACAGGATCGGGACCGAGTCGGCGATGGCGGAGTAGAGGCCGGTGATCATGTCGGTGCCGGCGGGCCCCGACGTACCGATGCAGACGCCGATGTTCCCGGCCGCGGCGCGGGTGTAGCCCTCCGCCATGTGGGAGGCGCCCTCGACATGGCGGGCCAGGGTGTGCCGCACCCCGCCGGAGGCCTTGAGGGCCGCGTAGAACGGGTTGATCGCCGCACCCGGCACGCCGAACGCGTTGCTGACGCCTTCGCGCTTGAGGATCTCAACTGCCGCTCGGGCAGCGGTCATACGAGGCATGAGTGCTCCTGCTCGGACCTGGTGGAGTCGGGCTCTGTCGCGCCACCTGAGAGCGCCAATTCCGCATTATGGAAAATTAGTTCTGCTATACGGAATCAACTTAGGGCGACTCGGGACAGCCGTCAAGGGAGGGCGGAGAAAGGGGCGCGGAGAGCCGGGCCGAAGTGCGCGATTTCCTCCCCGGGCCGTCGCTCCTGGTGGACGATGGAGGCACGGAACGCAGTCGCCGCCACAGGGGCGGAGGGAAGGGGCAGCACGTGGAGTCCGTACCGGTGCGCTGCCCGGCCTGCCGCAGGGATCACGCATACATCACTCCCGTGTACCCCTGCCCGTGCGGTTCCCCGACCGCCCCACCGCTGATGCGCGGCGCCCCGGCCGTCCCCATCACGCACCGCACGTGGAACGACGACTGGGTGAGCGTGCGGTGCCACTCCTGCGGGCGCCGCGACCAGTGGCCGCACCCCGAACTCTGCTGCCCCTGCGGAACGGTTCTCCGCATCCCCGTGCGCCCGGTGGCCACGCGCGGTCACACCACGCCGCCCACCACGACGGGTCCGGCCGACCCGTCGCACATACCGCTGCCGCGCACGGCCGCTCATCCGCGGCCGCCCTTCCGGCCCCTGGTGATACGCACGGCCCGCGACGCGGTGAACACGGCGGCGCTGTACCTGAAGTGGCTGGGCTTCTGCGACGTCGTCCGGTCCGAGGTGCGCACCGGCTCCCGGATCGACCTCAGAGCCGCCGGACTCGTCGCCCAGGTCGACGCGACCACGCGGCCGACCGCCCTGCGGGATGTCGAGTGCCTCTGGCTGAACGCCCTGAACACCTCGGCGTCCGGCGCGCTGTTCTCCCTGGCCGGCTACACGGACGAGGCCCGCTCACGCGCGGACGGCCTCGCCGTCCCGCTGTTCGTCCTGGACCTCACCGGGACGCCGCAGCCGGCGAACGGCCCCGCGGACGAGCTGGTCAGCACCGGGCCCTGACCTCACGCCCCGTCGAATGATTTCGGTCACCTACGCCCTGCCAGGCGCATATGTTCGAGCTGTTGTCAGTATGAGGACGTAGAGTGAAGGCATGGTCTTAACTCCTCGGCATCCCACCCACTACGCCCCTGCTTTCCTGACCCAGCCCGCCCACCCTTCCGCCGTCGAGGCCAACGAGGCGATCCGCGCACTCGTCGACTCACGGGCCGGCCAGGACTGGACGCCGGTGGAGGCCGCGGAGTACGAAGTGCTGCTCATCGAGTGGGCGGCGGCGACCCAGGGCATAGGCTCCGGCGTCATCGAAGCCGCCTGACGCCGCGGCCCCCCGTCCGGGCTACGCGCCGTACCCTTCCCGCAGCTCGACCTTCCGGACCTTGCCGCTGACCGTCATCGGGAAGGCCTCCAGGATCCGCAGGGCGCGCGGAATCTTGTAGTGCGCCAACCGCTCACGGCAGTACGCGGCCAGCTCGTCGAGCGCCGGCGGATCGGCCGGATCGCGGGGAATGACGCAGGCCAGGATCTCCTCGCCGTACCTGTCGTCCGGCACCCCGACCACCTGGACGTCCGCGATCTTCGGATGACCGTGGAGGAACTCCTCGATCTCGCGCGGATAGACGTTCTCCCCGCCACGGATGATCATGTCCTTGATCCGGCCGGCGATCTGGACGTACCCGTCCTCCCGCATCACCGCGAGGTCCCCCGTGTGCATCCAGCGTCCCGCGTCGATGACTTCGGCGGTCCGCTCCGGCTGATCCCAGTAGCCGAGCATCACGCTGTAGCCACGGGTGCACAGTTCACCGGCCTCACCGCGCGGCAGGGTCACGCCCGTCGCCGGGTCGACGACCTTCACCTCGATGTGCGGCATCGCCCGTCCGACCGTGCCGGTGCGGTGCTCCAGATCGTCCTCCCTGCGGGTCTGGGTGGAGACGGGAGAGGTCTCCGTCATGCCGTAGCAGATGGACACCTCGTCCATGTGCATCTGCGCCATGACCCTCTTCATCACCTCGACCGGGCAGGGCGATCCGGCCATGATCCCCGTGCGCAGCGAGGAGAGGTCGTAGGACGCGAAATCCGGGAGACCGAGCTCCGCGATGAACATCGTGGGCACGCCGTAGAGCGAGGTGCAGCGCTCCTGCTGGACCGCTGCCAGCACGGCGGCGGGTTCGAAGGACGGCGCGGGGATGACGATGCAGGCACCGTGCGAGGTGATACCGAGGTTGCCCATGACCATGCCGAAGCAGTGGTAAGCCTTCGAAGCACACACGAAGGCGGCACAGCATGGAACTCACCTGGCACAAGGACGCCAAGCCCAGCACGTACTACGCCACGCACAACGGCAGGCGCATCGCCACGGCCCGCAAGGAAGCGACGGGTGGCGCATGGGTCGGGACTGTCGTCGGCTTCGGTCACACGTTCGGCGGTCGTCGCCTCCTGGACGTGAAGGAGCTTGCACAGCGGCACGTCGAGCGCATCTACGGCGAGGGCGAGTGGACCCTCTTCCCCGCTCAGGACCTGAAGCCCGGCATGATCCTCGGTCGCGACAGTTGGAAGGACGGAGAGCGGGAGATCGTCTCTGTCGACGTCGACACCGAGGCGCAGACGGTCTCTGTCGAGCTCACCTCCGAGAGCGCCCGAGAGCTCGGGTTCACGCTCGACGACACGTACGTCATTGACGCCATGGTCCGGGTCAAGGTCGTGGCGGAGGAGATCGAGGAGGAGGAGCAGGCTCCCGAGACTCCGGCCGTGGACGCTGAAGACGCTCCGTCCATCCTGGTGGACGTTTGCCCCACCGAGCACGGCACAGTGTGGGTGAACATCACCTGCCCGACCATGGACGCCGAGCCCTCCCGTAAGGCTGCGTCGGTTGCCCGTGGCTACGCCAAGAACAACGGCTTGGGCAAGTGCTACCGGATCACCTCCGGCGCCACCGTGGGAGGCGACGTCACCGAGTGGCGCTACCTCTACGGCTTCGAGGTCCCGAAGGGACCGGAGAGCGAGGCTGACGCCACCCATGACGCAGTTCCCCAGACGACCGCGTGCGGTCTGCGTCGACCCGGTAACGAGCGACTCGGGTGCATCCGGATGGCAGGGCACAGCGGTGCGCACCGCGACCCGGTAGCCGTGGGATGGAGCGATACGGTCGGCACCCCGGTGACCGCGTGCGGTCTGCGTCGCGACGGTTGGGAGCGCCCCGGACCGGGCGCCCGACGTCTCCCCTGCACCCTCCCTACGGGGCACACGCAGCCTCACCGCGACGCGTTCGGCCGCTCCTTCACTCGAAGCGAGGCAGACGCAACCGAGGACAAGGCGACTGCACCCGTGGCGCCCGATGGCGGGCAGGTGATCGACCTCCACCCGTTCACCGCCATCGTGGACGTGATCGCCGGTACGGGCGTCCTGATCAGTCCCCCGGCATCCGAGGACCTGTCCGTGTCTGCCGGTGGCGCCTCCCTGCATGACGCACTCCTCGCCGACGTCATGCGACGTCTTGCGCTGCTCGGCGTCGAGGCGCTCGAAGGAGAGGACGGCGGGCTGTCCCTCGAAGGTGTCACCGCTGACGGACGTCAGGTGTTCAGCCTCTACCTGTCCGACTCGATCACGACAGAGCCCGACTTCGAAGAGGTCGCCTGCTCGATCGAGGCACTGCGACAGGCCGCCGGTCTTGACCGGCTCACCGAGTAGCGGGAACCCGTGGGAGGGGTCGGCTACGGCTGGCCCCTCCCCGCTCGGCCATCATGGAACGCAGACCGGAGCAGGAGAGAGCACCCGATGAACGTCACGATCTACGTCCGACTGTCGCAGGATCGCCACGGCGACAGCCTCGGCGTGGAGAGGCAGGAGGCGGAGTGCCGCGCCTTCGCCGAGGCGCGCGGCTGGACCGTGCGGGAGGTCTTCGCGGACAACGACATCAGCGCCACGAAGGGGAAAATCCGCCCCGACTTCGAGGCACTGCTGATGTCCAAGCCCGAGGCCGTCTTGGTCTGGCATACGGACCGGCTCATCCGCGTAACGCGAGACCTTGAGCGCGTCATCGACCTCGGGGTCAACGTCCACGCGATCCACGCTGGGCACCTGGACCTGTCGACTCCGGCCGGTCGTGCGGTTGCCCGCACAGTTACAGCCTGGGCCACGTACGAGGGTGAGCAGAAGGCGATTCGACAGATCGCGTCGAACGTCCAAGCGGCTCGGGCAGGCAAGCCCTACACAGCCGGTATCCGCCCCTTCGGCTACGGCGACGACCACATGGCCGTGATCCCCAAGGAGGCTGCCGCGATCGTCGAGGGTGCCCGGATGATCCTTGCCGGTGAGTCCCTGTCTGCCGTGGCCCGAGCCTGGAATGAGGCCGGTCTGATCTCGCCTCGCTCAAAGGCGCAGAGCACGAAGGCGGACGGCTGGACGCTGCGAGGGGTGAAGAACCTCCTCACCTCCCCCCGCTACATCGGACAGCGCACCTACCGGGGCGACGTCGTCGGCGAGGCGGAATGGCCCGCGATCCTGGACGAGGCGACGCACTACGCGTGCGTAGCCATCCTGAACAGCCCTGAGCGGTTCTCCGGTGGACGTCGTACCGGGCGAGTGCCCGGAACCCTGCTCGCGGGCATCGGGCAGTGCGGAGACGACGACTGCACCGACAAGGTCAACGGCCGTGGCTACCGAGGGGCACCCGTGTACGGGTGCAAGGCCACGCATACAAGGACCCCCCGAGAGCTTGCCGACAAGCGGGTTGGTAACTCCGTCCTGGCACGGCTCATGTTCCCCGACTTCCTGCCGTCCATCCTGGCAGCGAACGCGGAGCAGGGCAGCGACTCGGCAGGGCTGCATGTGGAGGCGAAGAACCTCCGCGAGAGGCTCGACGGCTTGGCTCTGGCCTACGCCGAAGGGGCGATCAGCCTGTCACAGATGACGGCCGGTACCGAGGTGATCAGGGCCAAGCTCGACACCGTCGAGGGCAAGCTGACGAACGTCACCGGCCTGCCTCCCATCGACCCGGTGGCGGGCATCGCTGGACTGATCGAGGGGTGGCCGAACCTGCCCCTCCCGACGCGCCGGGCGTGGGTGGACTTCTGCTGTGTCGTCACGCTGAATCCGGCGCGAGGCAGGCACGCGAAGAACATGACCGTGGACGACCACGTCACCATCGAGTGGAAGGATGTAGCACCGAACGCGTAGGCGCCACGTAACGGCCGGCTGGGAGGCGGAGCCGACCGGCCTGCCGGACCATTGGGCCTCGTTCCCTCACACCGAGAGGGCGGGGCTCTCTGCGTCCCGTGCGCCCTCTGGGCGCCTCAGTTCATGCAAGGACGTGCATACCCGCGTTCATGGGTAGACGGCCTCTGAGCGACCCTCGTACGGTCGTCCTGAGCGGCCCGGTCGGGCCGACAGACCAGGGGGTTACGCATGGCTGAGCGTGCAGGGCTTACCCGACTCACCGGCAACGGGAACGGCGAGTGCGGACAGGGCGACTGCCCGAACGTCTACCGCACCGCGTCCGGCTCGTTCGTGGTGCAAGGCGACGTATCCGGCGCCTTCACTCCGCCGCAGGGGGAAGGGCTTGTGGAGATCCCCGAGAGCGTTCTTCGGGAGGCTGTCCGTGCTCTTGGATGGTGACGACTGGCAGGCCAAGTTCCGCGACTTCCAGACGGAAGCGTGGCGACTGGAGACCCTGCCTCAGTACCTCGTTCAGCAGGAGGCCGAGGAGTTCGCAGCGTTCAAGGCGGGGGCCCGGTTCCCTGGCCCGTACGTGGACTCCTGGACAGAGATGGTGAGCACGCGGAACGTGGGACGCGTCCACATCGTGCGTCGGCCGTTGAGCGCCTACCTGCGCTTCGAGTTCGAGCGGTACTACCAGCATCAGGCGTCGGCAGGAGAGGACATCCGCATCCTCGATCTGACGGACCGCCCCAATCCGCTGCCGGACGACGTCGGCGACTACTGGATGTTCGACCGCTCGACGGTCGTCTTCATGCGCTACGAGGACGACGGCAGGCAGATCGGCCGAGAGCTGTACGAGGGCGATCCTGCGCCGTTCATCGAGTACCAGCGTCTCGCCATCGCCCAGTCGGTCCCCTTCCTGGAGTACGTGAAGAGCGAGTGACGTTCGAGCCCGAGGAGCTCGGCCAGTCCCGGCAAGAGCTGGGCTCCATGCTCCGAGATCTACGCAAGGCGGCCGGTCTCTCAGGGGACCGGCTCGCCGCGCGTTGCGCCATGTCTCAGTCGAAGGTGAGCCGCATCGAGAACGGGCAGACTCGCCCGACCCTCGTCGACATCGAGGCGCTCCTGATCGCCCTCGAAGCTCCGCCCGACGTAGTGGCGGAAGTAGCCTCCCTGGCCCGCACGGCGAACACCGAATGGCAGGACGCGAGGGGGCTCCGCAGGAAGGGGCTCGACAAGAAGCAACGGGAGTTGGCGGGGCTCGAAGCGTCGTCGGCAGAGTTCCGGTTCTTCCTGCTCTCGATGATCACCGGCCTACTCTCGACGCCGGAGTACATCAGGGCGAGCCTGGCCCACATCCCTGGCGACCACAGCAAGGCCATCGCCCGGAAGCTGGAGCGACAGGAAGTCTTGTACGACCGTTCGAAGCGGTTCACGTTCCTGCTGACCGAGCAGGCGGCACGGTCCCCGTTCCTTGCTGCCGACGCCATGGCCGTACAGCTTGACCGGCTCGCCTCCCTTACGCATCTGCCGAACGTGCGCCTCGGGGTGATCCCGATGGACACCCCGTTGCCGGGGTGCCCGTTGAACACCTTCACGATCTACGACGACCGTTTGGCCACGGCGGAGATGTCCACGGGCGTGATGGTGTTCCGTGACCCGAGGGACGTACGGACGCATGTCGAGGAGTTCGCCAGATACGAGGCGTGCACCCTCTTCGGCGAGGAGGCGAGAGCGAAGCTCGCCGAGTGGTCCGCTTCCTGCCGTGCGTGAGTTCAGTCGACAACGGGCATGAAGCGTCACCTTGCCCGGCTCTCGGGCGATGCTCATCCCGAGACACGCAACCGGGGAGGTCGCACGGAATGAGCGCACGACAGACGGCGATGTCGGGACCGGTGAACCTGGCGCTTCCGCTCCCGCCTCCCGAAGCGGCGGTGAACTGCGAAGTGTGCACGGCACTGGTCGAGCAGCGACAGGCGGCGCGGGACAGAGGGGACCTGTCGGGGGCGACAGACGCCGATGTGGAGATCCGCAACCACCCGCACCGAACGAGGAGGGGGCGTTGACCCGCTCCATCGTCCGCTTCGTGAAGCACCGGATCACGCAGCACCCGGATACTGACGTCACCTTCGAGGCCGAGTGTCTGGCGTACGAGTGCGAGTGGAAGGCGTCACCCTCGACGGACGGCGCGGCCGTGGACGTCGACTGCATGAGCCATACCGGCCGGACTGGACACGGGAGGTTCCGGCGCCTCTGCACCTCGTTCGCCCTCGTCGAGCGCGCCGAGTAGAGCTCCGGCACTCCTCGGGACGGCGAGCGAGACTCCGAGGTGTGCCGGTCGCAGAGCCCTCGTCGGCCTCCCCCCGTGGCTGATGGGGGCTCTGTCTTGTGCGCGGAGCGTGCCAGCCGGCCGTTCGGGGTGTGACGTGACCGACGTCACGGCAGAAGCATCCGGACAAACTCAAGATCAACTCCCACCAGTAAGTAGAGGGAGCGAGCGACTCCGGCGGCAGAGCGTGACTGGCGTCACGCTGGAAGCACCCGGACTGGCGACCCGCGCCCTCCGTATCAGTAGGTGGAGTGAGGCGCAGCCGAGCGACCCCGGCACTGGACATGACCGGCGTCACACTTTCAATGGATCGCTTCCAGGATGCCCCGCTCATCCGATCCTTGTAAGTAGGAGGAGCGAGGCGCAGCCGAGCGACCCTTGCCGTGGGCGTGACTGGCGTCACGCGCCAGTGACGGAAACTTCCGGCCTACTCGCTCCGTATCAGTAGGTAGGGAGCGAGCGAAGCGAGCGACCAAGCCTCGTAGGCGCTGGGCCCCTGACGGGGCCGTAAGCCGAAACTCCAGCCACTTACCCCAAGCCTTCAACGACAGGGCCTCTCTCACCCTGTCTTCCCCGAGTCGAGCCCGGCGTTACTCCTCCCGCCGAGTGCTCCTCACAGAGAAGCCCTGCCGAGACCTCCCACCTCCTGGGTCTCGGCAGGGCCTCTCTCATTTGCTCTCAACAGAACATCACCGCTGTCTACATGAAGGGAGGTCCCGCAAGTGGATCTCGATGGGAAGTACCTGACCACCCCGGAAGCCGCTCGTCGGCTCGGCATCGCACCGGCCACGATGAGGGTCTGGCGTTCGGAGGGGCGAGGCCCCACATACGTGCGCGTCGGCGGAACGATCGTCTACCGCGAAGACGTCATCGCCCGTGCCGTCAAGGAACGTGGTGCTCGATGAGCCGACGCTCTACCGGCCACTGGGTGGGAAGCACCCGAGCCGCTGAATGGCTGGGCATGAAGCGCCCACTCCTCCGCACCTTCCTGCTCCACTGCCGCCATGAGGGCGTCCTCCCCGAAGCGTGGGACTACGACGCGGAGCGTCGCCCTGCACTGGCCTTGAACACCGAACACATCTGGAACAACTGGGCGGAGTGGGAGCGCGCCTACGCCGCCTGGCGCGGACGTCGCCACTGACCCCGAGGCGGCCGACAGGCCGCCCTCTCGCAAGCCTCTACGCCCTCCTGGCCCCCGATGGCCACGAGGGCTTTTCTGTGCCCGCTCAGGGCCAACGCCAGCCATGCGGCCAAACGGCCGGCTGGAAGCACATCCCAACCGAATGGAGACCAACACAGTGGCAACCAAGATGATGACCAAGACCTTCGCCGACGCCATCGAGGCGGCCGAACGGGACGCCGCCCTCAAGGCGAGCAAGGCGCAGGCGGAGCTCTCCGAGCTCCGTGACGACATCGAGCGATGGAACGATGAGTACTTCGAGGCCGCCGCCCGAGTGAGCGCGATGCGAGGCCGCTTCGCTCGCGGCGTCGAGACAGCTTCAGCTCAGGAGTTCGCCGAGGCGCTGGCCGCCGAGGAGCGCGCCAAGCTCCTCGCGAACAAGCACATCAACAGCACCAACCCTGACGGCGAAGACCCGCGCATCCAGCGCGCCGAGCGCGCCCTTCCCCCGTCCGACAAGAAGGTGGCGAAGGCGGTGGCGTCCGCTCTCCTGGAGGCGAACACCTTCCCCGCCGCGCAGGTGTTCTCGACCTTCGCCGACGTGCGCGCCCTCGTGCCGACCGAGGCCGACGCTCCGGTCCTGATCGTCAGCCAGTCGGAAAGCTCCTGGGATGGCACGTACGACGACCGGCAGTACAAGCGCCGCACGACGTTCCCTGGCGTCACGTACAGCGCAGACGTCACCGTCACACTGTACCGACGCCCCGAGCACCGCGACATCGTCCCTGAGCGCGTCGTCCGGGCGCTGCGGAAGGTTGGCGGAGAGGTCCGCAACCCCGACTCCTTGAACGTCCTCATGCGGAGCGTGGGGGACGGCCTGGAGAAGGACGAAGTCCGCTTCACCGTGAAGCAGATTGAGGACCCGAACGTCGACCCGGAGCTGAAGGCTCGGCGTGACGACTGGTACGCGTCGAGGCGATCCACGCTGTCCGAGGCTGGGCCGCAGAGCGGCATGGACGTCTTCACGAGCCTGTACCGATGAGCCTCTGATCGGCCGTTGAGTGTCGTCCCTGGCAGGTCCGCGCTGGGGGCGGTGCTGAGCGGCCCGTTCAGGGGCCGTCAGACACAGGAGGTACCTCGTGTTCGTCGTCGTCATGCTCGTCGCCTACATCGCCGCTCTCGTCACGCTCGTACGCACAACCGTTGATCTGCTCCTCACGCCGGGAGCACCGGCGCGCAAGACCGGCTGACCAACCCCGCCCGACCGAGGCGCTCCCTGCCTGACAGGGGGCGCCTCTTCGTATGCCAACCCAAGGAGGAACAACCCCGCATGTCCGTCCCGAACACCCCGGCACCGAAGAAGGTTGCCACTGTCCTACTTCTGATCGCCCTCTCCCTTGTTGCCTCTCTCGCGTTCGTGAGCACGTTCCCCGCCGCACTGGCAGCCGCACAGGCCATCGGCCTCCCGCAGTACGCGGCCGTCTCCTGGGCTCTCCTGCCGGACGCTGGCACCCTCGTAGGACTACTCGGCGCTCTCGTCCTCACTGACCGCCGAGGCCGCCGCTTCGCCATCGTGAGCGTGGTCCTGTTCGGACTCTCCTCGGCCCTGGTCAACGTGGCCCATGCGCTGTCCGGCCGGTACGGCGAGGAGCCCGTTCCCCTGCTCGTCGCCTACGGACTGACGGCGACCCTGGCCCTCGTCCTGTCGGCCGAGGCTGCATCTCGCGTGGTCGTCTCCCTCATCCCTGCCGTCGAGGCGAAGCCTGTCCCCCACGTCGAGAGGAAGGCACCGGCAGGGAAGAAGACCGAGGGGAAGTCCCTGCCCTCCCGCCGCTCCGAAGCTGTCGTCATCGAGCAGGCGAAGGAGCTTGCCCAGACCTACGCGCGCACCGGCCGGAAGCTCACCGTCTCCGCCATGCAGACGGAGCTACGGCTCTCCTGGGCGCGTGCCTCCCGAGTTCACGCCGAGCTCGCGGCATGAGCCGCAAGACCTACACCGAGGCCCGGTGGCTGACGCCCGACATGTTGGCCACCCTGCCGGTCGGCACGGTCGTGCAAGTGTCCCTCGGCTTCGATCAACGGCTCTTGCTCCGCAAGACGGCCGACGGCCGCATGAGCCCCATCAAGGGAGCGTCGATCACTGTCGGCGCTCTCGTCGAGGTGGCCGAGCTCCTCGCGTCTCGCAGCGCCTGACCAATCCCCCGCACCTGCCAGCCGGCCGTTTCCCCGCCTTTGGGAAAGGGCCTGCTGGCGCACCCTGCTCAGACATCAACACCACATTGCCGAGGCGTAGCTACGCGCTGCCCTCGGCCTCTTGAAGGAGGTTGCACACCCGTGCCCACGACCAACGATCCCGCCGCTCCTTCCTGGGTCGGCTACGCATCCCGGTACCTCACGCTCCCCGCGAGCGAGCCGTTCCGGCTCTCCCCTCGGAAGCTGGCCCGGAAGTGCTCGATACCCGCAGCCGAGTTCGAGTCCGGGCTTCGCTCCCTTCAGGAGGAGGGGTTCCTCCGGCGCCTCGATTACGACATCTGGCAGCTTGCTCGGCCGGTGCGGTAGCCGATGCTGGAAGACCTGTTCCCCAAGATCGAGGAGAGCCGAGCCAAGCTGCGGAAGCGCGGGTATGCCCTGGCGACCGAGCACTACCCGCCGAACGGTCAGGCTGCCCGGTGGTACGCCGACGTGATCCAGTGCGTTCCTCGCAGCGGCCAACTGGTGGCGAAGCAGCTTGCCCGGCTCTGCGGTGAGGACTCCCGCGTAACCGTGCCGTGGCGCTCCCTGGCCGACGCCGTGGGCGTCCGGGACAGCGCCGGTCGAGAGCGCGCGTACACCGAGCGAGGCGTTCAGGTGCTCGTCGAGGCTGGGTGGCTGACGGTCGAGACGATCGGCCTCAAGCGCGGTGCGAAGACGACGTTCAGTCTGGAACCCGGAGAGCGGGCCACGGAGTGGCTGGGCTGGATCGACGCTGACGACTGGTTCGACGAGGCCGCCTGACCAGCTCGAACTTTTGGCCAGAGTAGGAAGCCTGACGCCTCGCCGTTCACGCCGAAGTTTTGGCCAGAGTAAGAGCCCGGTCCTGCCAAGAACTTTTGGCCAGAGTAAGAGCCCGGTCCTGCCGAGAACTTTTGGCCAGAGTAGGAACACGGCTTCGTCGTCGGCTTCGCCTCCGCCTCACTGCCTCGCAGGCCCCTCGTCGTCTTCGGCCATCGCCGGACGGAGTCCGGCACAGACGTAGTCGCTCAGTCCACGGGCCGCGTACGCGGCCACTTCCCGTGGAGGCAGCGGCGAAGAGATCTCCCCCTGTGGGCCGCGTAGCGGCCACCAGCCGAAGACGACTTGCCCGCTTGCTCTCTGGGGGCCGTAGGCCCCACTTCCCGAAGACGCCTTGCAGCTCTTCGAGGACTGCCGCCCGTCGGCTCCTGGCGGAGCCTCGGGCTCGCAGTGCATCACCCATCACCTACCTGCCGCCGCGCATTCCTCGTACGCCGCTGGCTCCCTACCCATCGCCGCCGACAGGCGGCCTCTCCCCCACCAATCGAAGGAGACCGAATCATCGTGAACACCACTACCTACGCCCCGATCATCGCCACCGACGGACGCAAGCTCTGCGGCATCGAGTCGTGCGGCCGTCCGCACCGTGTGCGCGGCCTCTGCCTGGCGCATGGCCAGCGCGTCCGTGTGCACGGCGACCCGCAGACCGACAGGCCGTTGCGCTCCCACTCCTCGCGTCCCTGGAAGGGCGACGACGTCTCGTACATCGGTGCCCACAACCGCGTGACTCGCGAGCACGGCAAGGCTGCCGAGTGGAAGTGCGCCTGCGGCTGTGGCCGACAGGCCACCGACTGGGCGTACCTCGGAACCGACCCGGCGGCGAAGATCGGCGAGACCGGCTGTCTGTACTCCGTCAGCCCCGACCACTACGCACCGTTGGCGAAGTCGTGCCATCGCAAGTTCGACGCCTGGCAGGCGCAGCGCCGTACCGGCGTCCCCCTGTCCCTCGCCATCGCCGAGGCGGTGGCCGCGTGAGCCGCCCGAGCCGAGCGGAACTCGACCGCCGATGGAACGAGGAGCTCTGTGCCCGATGCCTTGAGTCGTTCGAGCCCCGGTCCGTAGATCACGTCTACTGTTCGCGCCTCTGCCGACAGCGCGACGGGCGAGAGGTCGAGCGGTCCGAGGCTGGCCACTGTGGCGCCTGTGGCGCCTCCCTGGAGGGACGGCGAGCAGACGCCCGATGGTGCTCTGATGCCTGCCGAATGCGGGCGCAGCGGGCGGGTATCGGGTCATCGACCCCCTGAGAGACCCCCCGAAATTTCGGGGTGGTGAGTCGGTGCCTGGCTTCAATTCGAGGTCAGGCACCCCGGCCTTCGAAGGGCGGGCGGCTGACGTAGGCGGCTGGCCAAGTCGTGAAAACTCAGTACGAATTGGCGCCCCCCGCCAGCACACTGAAGCCATGGACGAACTGTATGTGGTCAGGCGCCTGCCGACCTGGCATGAGGAGCCGGAGCCGGACGACGAGTACGACAACGGCACGGACCCCAAGACCTTGTACGCCCTCTTCGGGCTGGCCATCTACAAGGCCAACTGCCTCGAACATTCACTCGTCAACGCTCTCGCTCTCACCAAACTCACCACAGCGCGGGAGCAAGGGGAGCAGCTCATGCGCGACCCCTGGACTCAAGGCTTCAAGGACATGATGGGCAAGCTCATCAAGCGCGTGGAGGCACACACCAGCGCCTACCCGGAGGTCGGCAACGACCTCACCAACAGTCTGAAGCGGCGTAACTTCCTGGTTCACAACTTCTGGCGCGAGCGCATCCAAGAGACGGTCGCCGAGGCTGGTCGGGCCAAACTGTGCGCGGACCTGAAGGCGGACTGCCGGCTGTTCACTCAGACGGATGAACGCTTCAGCGAGACGGTCCTGAACCCCATCATGGAGAAGATCGGGGTCACCGCCGAGGACGTCGAAGCCCAGTATGCGAAGGAGCGGCGCGAGGCGATGGCACGTTACGAGACCGAGGCGTTCACGGCCGGGGAAGAGTCGGCCTGACCTGCCCGTTCGGGGTAGAGGGTCGCGACCCTGTAGGGGTGGCAAGATGCCTGCCGGTAAGACGTAGCGGTGCGGAAGACCGGCGCCAGGGGGTCACCCCCCACCCCTTCGGCCCGAGTCGGCGCACGTCGACAGCCACGCAGCCACCCGGGGACACGCTCAGCGTCCGCAGGAGAGACGACGAGGCGACGACCGGCCCCAACTCCTCGGCCACGCATGGACAGACCGACAGCGGCCAGCACAGCGGCACGCAGACAGACCAGAGCCCCGGCTCTCTCGCACATCACGCGAGGGGCCGGGGCTCTTTCTGTCGTTGTGAACTGCATCACACATCACCTCGCGAGACTTGACAGGCGCTCGGCATTCATGGCATAGTCATCTCGTCACACGTACCCCGAAGGCGCACCACTCGAAGCAGTGGTAGAACGGCACGGGCAGACAGACCCGGTCCTGCTCGGTGTAGGCCAGCGACTCCCCGACGAAGTAGCCGTTGTTGAGGATGTTGTGGTGGGAGAGCGTGGCCCCTTTGGGGAACCCGGTGGTGCCGGAGGTGTACTGGATGTTGATCGGGTCGTCGCAGGACAGCTCGGCCTCGCGCGCCGCGAGCTGTTCAGCCGTCACGGCCCGGGAAGCAGCGGTCAGCTCGTCCCAGGACGGGTCGCCGATGTGGTGGACGGACCGCAGCGCCGGGCAGTCGGCCCGGACCTGGCCGACGAGCGCGCGGTAGTCGCTGGTGCGGTGGGAGAGCGAGGCGACCAGGACGGAGACACCGGCCTGCCGCAGCACGTGCTCCAGTTCGTGCGCACGGTAGGCCGGATTGATGTTGACCATGACGGCGCCGATACGGGCGGTGGCGTACTGGACGAGGACCCACTCCGGGCAGTTGACGGCCCAGATGCCGACCCGGTCGCCCCTGGCGACTCCGGACGCCATCAGCCCGCGGGCGAGCTCCTCGACGGCGGCCCCGAACTCGGCGTAGGTCCAGCGGCGTCCGGACTCCACGTCGACCAGGGCCTCCCGCTCCCCGAACGCCTCGACCGCCCGGTCCAGGTTGCGTCCGATGGTGTCGCCGAGCAGAGGGGTGCCGCCGGTGCCATGTGCGTACGAGAGGCCGCTCATCGCGGGTCTCCCTCGTCGAACTCGGTGCCGGTGCCCTGCGCCGTGCGCTCGCGCAGCTCGATCCTGCGGATCTTGCCCGAGACGGTCTTGGGCAGTTCGGCGAACTCCAGCCGGCGGATGCGCTTGTACGGGGCGAGGACCGCCCGGGAGTGCGCGAACAGCACCTCGGCTGTGCCGGGTCCCGGCTCCCAGCCCTCGGCGAGCACCACGTACGCCTTCGGGACGGAGAGCCGCACCGGGTCGGGAGCGGGTACGACCGCGGCCTCGGCGACCGCCTCGTGCTCCAGCAGGGCGCTCTCCAGCTCGAACGGCGAGATCTTGTAGTCGGAGGCCTTGAACACGTCGTCGGCCCGCCCCACATAGGTGATGTAGCCGTCCTCGTCCCGTGCGCCGATGTCACCCGTGCGGTAGTAGCCGCCCGCCATGGCCTCCGCCGTGCGCTCCGGGTCTCCGTGGTAGCCCGTCATCAGGCCGACGGGGGCGCCGGACAGGTCGAGGGAGATCTCTCCCTCCGCCGCGCCCGGAGCACCGGAGACCGGATCGAGCAGTTCGACCTTGAATCCGGGGCTGGGCCGCCCCATGGAGCCCGCCTTGAGCCGCTGCCCCGGTGTGTTGGCCACCTGCACGGCGGTCTCGGTCTGGCCGAAGCCGTCACGGATGGTGACGCCCCAGGCGCGCCGGACACTCTCGATGACCTCGGGGTTGAGCGGCTCGCCGGCCGCGACGGCCTCGCGCGGGGGCGTCTTCAACTGCGCCAGGTCGGCCTGGATGAGCATCCGCCAGACGGTCGGCGGGGCACAGAAACTGGTGATCGCCGAGCGGTCCATCTCCGCCATCAGCCGGGCGGCGTCGAATCGGGTGTAGTTGAAGACGAAGACGGTGGCCTCGGCGCTCCACGGCGCGAAGAGATTCGACCAGGCGTGCTTCGCCCAGCCGGGTGAGGAGATGTTGAGATGGACGTCGCCGGGCTTGAGACCGATCCAGTACATCGTCGACAAGTGGCCCACCGGGTACGAGACATGGGTGTGCTCGACGAGCTTGGGACTCGCCGTGGTGCCCGAGGTGAAGTAGAGCATCAGGGGTTCGTCGGCGCCCGTCTCCCGGTCCGGGGTGAAGGTCTCGGGCGCGTCGTCGGCCCCGCCGTAGGAGAGCCAGCCCTCGGCGTCCGCGCCGACGGCGATCCGGGTGTAGTCCCCGGGCACCTCGTCGAACTTCGCGGTGTCCGCCGAGCGTACGAGGACGTGGCGGACCTCTCCGCGCTCGACCCGGTCCCGCAGATCCACCGGCCCCAGCATCGGGGTGGCGGGGATGACGACGGCACGCAGCTTCATCGCGGCCAGTGCCGTCTCCCACAGCTCGACCTGGTTGCCGAGCATGACGAGGATCCGGTCGCCCGCGGCCACACCTTGTGCCCTCAGCCAGTTCGCCACCCGGCCGGAGCGGGCCGCCATCCGGGCGAAGGACACCTCGGTGCGCCCGCCGTCCTCCTCCACGATGTGCAGGGCGGTGCGGTCGTTGTCCTCGGCGATGACGTCGAACCAGTCGAGCGCCCAGTTGAAGTGGTCGGGCCGGGGCCAGCTGAAGCCCTCGTACGCCGTGGTGTAGTCCTCACGGTGCTCGATCAGGAAGTCCCGGGCCGCCCGGAACGCCCCTGTCGCACTCGTCGCCGGCATGTGCCCTCCTCGTCGTGAACCCGTCCTCTACCATCATGCGAACAGTGACCCGGATCTCACCACCCCCGGACAGGGGTGGGGCCGGCAGGACGGGGAGTCATCGGCGTGCAGGAAGCGGGGGAGGCGGCCGAGCTGCGGACAGCCCTGCTGAAGCTGCGCCGGACCAGCGGGCTGCCGGTGGTCTTCGGCGGCCTCCTGTCCGGCGTCCGTCACGCCCGGATCGCCGAGCTGAACGGGGCACGGACCTCCTCGCTGCGCGGACTGGTCATCTCGGCGGGGAGCGGGCTCGGCGGCAAGGCGATCGCCCTGTCACGGCCGTGCGCGGTCACGGACTACCCCTTGTCACGCCACATCAGCCATGAGTACGACACAGCCGTCGCGGCGGAGGGCCTGCGCTCGGTCGTCGCGGTGCCCGTCGTCGTACGCCGGGTGGTGCGCGGTGTGCTGTACGGGGCGCTGCGCGAGCCGCTGGCCCTCGGGGGCCGGACGTTCGACGCGACGGCCTCCGCTGCACGGGACGTGGAACAGGCCCTGGCCGTCCGGGACGAGGTGCGGCAGCTCCTGGCGGCCACCCGGGAACAGCTCACCGAACCCGGCACGCGCCCCGGCGCCTGGGAGGACGTCCGCGAGGCGCATCGCGAGCTGCGCGCGCTGGCCCCGAAGATCGTGGACCCGGTGCTGCGCGACGAACTGCTCGCGGTGTGCGGGCGGCTGGCGTCGGCCGCGGGGACGGACCGGGATCCGGCGGCCGGGCGGGTACGGCTGGCGCCGCGCGAGGTGGATGTGATGGCCTGCGTGGCGTCGGGCGCGACGAACGCCGCGGCGGCCGAGCGGCTGGGGCTGCGGCCGGAGACGGTGAAGAGCTATCTGCGGTCCGCGATGCGGAAGCTGGGTGCGCACACCCGGCTGGAGGCGGTGGTGGCGGCACGCCGCGCGGGACTGCTGCCGTGAACCGGACCGGGTTCCGGGCCGTGCCGGGCGGGACGCCTCAGTCCCCGAAGTCGGCGAACGTGCCGAAACGGATGTCGTGGACGGACGCCCGGGACATCACCGTCAGCAGGTCCGCGGCCTCCTGGGTGATCTCCTCGCGCCTGGCCCGGTCCAGTCCGCCCAGGGCCTGCACCGTGACGGTCGCGGCGTCCCCGGCCTCGTCGAGGCGCCAGAGCGCGGCGAGAAATCCGTCGGCCAGGACGGTCCCGTAGGACTGGTTGCCGACGCCGTTGCGTCCCTTGTACGCGGGCGGGATCACCCGGGTCCGGTCGGCGTGGCCGAGCAGGACGTTGTCGAACTCGGGGAGGAAGCGTGGCGGGGCGGGCGTGCCGGGGTCGGGGCGCGGTGCGTCGGGCAGGTCGAAGAGTTCGACGCCGCTCTCGTCGCGGAAGGTGACCAGCTGGGGCCGCAGGCGTTCGAAGACCTCGCGCATCCGGGTGAGCCCGGCCCACATCTGCATGTCCTTCACCGAGGCCGGCCCGAAGGCGCCGAGGTAGCGCAGCACGGCCGTGTCGGGCGAGGCCGCCGGCCGTGCCGGGCTGTCCAGCCAGTGCTCCGCGGTCGTCAGAGCGACCTGTCCGCTGCGCCCCCACAGCCCGCGCGGGGTCACCTGGACCAGCGGCAGCCGGCAGCGGGCGGCGACCGCGAGGGCCCGGGGATCGGCCTTGGGCCAGTGCGGGAGCAGCCCTTCCCGGAGTTCCCTCATGGTGCGCGGGCGTTCCTCGACGAGTTCCCTGGCGAGCGAGGCGAGCCGGTCCAGGTCCACGCCCGTGAGCCCGCCGCGGAACATGTTCAGCTCCCGGTCACGCGCCGGCTGGACCAGGGGGCGCAGAGTGAGCGCGTCCTCGGCGGTGTGCGTGTGGAGGGTGGAGCGCAGGGTGACGATCCTGACCACCTCGCGGGACTCCATCAGTGCCGAGAGCGAGGCCGGGTCGAAGCTCTCCAGCCTGGAGAAGAGCTGGAAGTACGGCGGCCGGGTGTTCTGGGCCTGGAGGCCGACCAGCCGGCTGACGGCTTCCTTCACCGGGACAGCGGTGCGCCGGAGCAGCAACTGGCGCGCCATCGTCGCCCTGTTGAGCGCGCGGGTGGAGAGCACGGGAGCGTGTCCGGCGGCCATGGCCACAGGTTACCCGGGCCCTGGGACGCCGTCCCGGAGCGGGCGACACCCCCACATCCCGCAGCACCGCCGACCGGACGGCGCCGGCCCGCATGATGGGGCGGTGATCAGTGTCCTGTTCGCCGTCCTGACCGCTCTCAGCAACGGCACCGCGTCGGTGCTGCAGCGCCGCGCCGCCCTCGGTGTGCCGGACAGCGAGACGATGCGTCTGTCGCTGTTCGGGCATCTGATGCGCCAGAAGGTGTGGCTCGCCGGGATCGCTCTCGTGGTCCTGGCCGCCGTCTTCCAGGCGGTGGCCCTGGCCACGGGCCCGATCGCCGTGGTCCAGCCGATCTTCGTGATCGAGCTGCCGGCGACGTTGGTCGTCGCCGGATTCGTGATGCGGGTCGGGGTGCCGCGCCAGGTGTGGACCGGGGTGGCCGCCGTGACGCTGGGCCTGGCCCTGGGGATGGCTGCCGCCGCGCCGGTCGGCGGCAGCGAGGACGTCCAGGGGGCGGCCTGGATCCCGGCGCTGGCGGCGACCGTGATCTTCGAGGCCGTGCTGATCGCCGCGGCGCTCGGTGCCACCGGTGATGCCCGGGCCGCCCTGCTGGGACTGGCCGCGGCGTGCGGTTACGCGCTGACCGCCGCGCTGATGAAGGACGCCATGTCGCAGCTGGACGGCGAGGGGGTGACCGGCTTGCTGACGGCGTGGCAGCTGTACGCCACCGCGGTGGCCGGCGTGGGTGCGCTGTTCCTCCTCCAGAACGCGCTCCAGGCCGGCTCACTGGTGGCGGTGCAGCCGATGCTGACGCTCGGGGACGCGCTGATCAGCATCACCTACGGGGTGACGCTGTTCGGCGAGGAGCTGCGGTCCGGGTGGTGGCTGCTGCCCCAGCTGACCGGGGCGGCTCTGATCGCCGTCGGCTGTGTCGTCCTCGCCCGCTCCCCGCTGGCGGCGGTGAACGCCCCGCCCCCTCGGGTGGAGTGACCCGTCAGGGCCGTCCCCGCGCCGGGACCTCCTCGCCGGGCGGGACCGGTCCGGGCGGGGTGCCGTCGCCGAAGGGGCGGCCGCCCAGCTGCTCCCGGTGGTGCGGGGTCAGCCAGCCCGACAGGTCGGGGCCGAGCGGCACGATGCCGGTCGGGTTGATGCCGGTGTGCACCTCGTAGTAGTGCCGTTTGATGTGGTCGAAGTCCACGGTGTCGCCGAATCCGGGGGTCTGGTACAGGTCGCGGACGTACGCCCACAGGACGGGGTCCTCGGTGAGCTTGGAGCGGTTGCACTTGAAGTGCCCGTGGTAGACGGCGTCGAAGCGGACCAGGGTGGTGAACAGCCGGATGTCCGCCTCGGTGATCGTGTCGCCGACCAGGTAGCGCTGTCCGGCGAGACGTTCGGAGACGAGGTCCAGGCGGCGGAACACATCGACGTACGCCGCCTCGTACTCACCCTGTCCGGCGGCGAACCCCGCGCGGTAGACGCCGTTGTTGACGTCCCGGTAGATGCCGTCCATCACCGTGTCGATCTCGTCGCGCAGCCGCTCCGGGTAGAGGTCGGGGGCGCCGGGACGGTGCAGAGCGGTCCATTCGGTGGCGAGGTCGAGCGTGATCTGCTGGTAGTCGTTGGTGACCAGGGCCCGGGTCGGTACGTCGACGACCGCGGGGACGCTGACCCCGCCCGGGTGGTCGCGCTCCCGTGCGTCGTAGGCCTCACTCAGGTAGCCGATGCCGAGCACCGGGTCCTTGCCGCCCTCGTCGAGGGTGAAGCGCCAGCTGCGGTCGTCCTGGACGGGGTCGGTGACGGCCAGGGAGAGGGCGCTCTCCAGCCCGAGCAGCCGGCGTGAGACCAGGGCCCGGCTCGCCCAGGGGCAGGCCCGGCTGACGACCAGGCGGTAGCGTCCGGCCTCGACGGGCCAGCCGTCCCGGCCGTCGGCGGTGATGCGGTCGGCGAAGTGGCTGCGGGAGCGCTTGAAGGGCTTGCGGCCGTACGCGGTGTTCCCGCCCTGCTCCTGGTCCTCGTTGTCGCTCATGGTGTTCCCCTCGGGGCGTCGGTGGCGTCGGACGTCTGGTCACGTTTCCTTCCCCGCCTGCCCGCCGCGACATCGGCCAGAGCCACGATCAGGCCGGCGAGGACGAACGCGACCGAGACGAGCAGCCCGTGGTCGTAGGCCGCCGCCCAGTCGCCGGGGCCCAGCTGGGCGAAGAAGAGCGAGCCCACCGCGGCGATCCCGATGGACGAGCCGACGCGCTGGCTGGTCTGGAGGGTGCCGCCGGCGCTGCCCCCGTTCTCGACCGGCACCTCGGAGAGGGTGAGGGTCTGGTTGGGGGCGATGACGAGTCCGCTTCCCAGGCCGGCCAGCAAGAGGGGGGCCGCCATCGCGAGCCCGGCGCCCCGGCCCGGCACCAGATGCGCGGCCAGCGCGGTCAGCCCGAGTCCGGCGGCCACCATGGTGAGTCCTACGACGATGAGGGGCCGCCCGAAGCGGCCGACCAGCCGGCCTCCGATGCTCGCCGACGCGCCGGCCCCCAGGGCGAACGGAGTGATCGCCAGGCCCGCCTCCAGGGCGCTGTAGTGCAGTCCGGACTGCAGGTAGAGCGTGCTGATGAAGAAGATCGAGGTGAAGCCGGCGAAGTACAGGAGGATCATCAGGCAGCCCAGCCAGAAGGACCGGAGCCGGAAGAGTGAAAGGTTCAGCACCGGCTGGACGCCGCGTCGCGTGCAGCGGGACTCCCAGGCGACGAACGCCGTGAGCAGGACCGCGGCGACCGCCACGAGGAGCCACTTCTCCTGGCCCGGCCACTGCTGGGCCTGGACGAACGGAAGCAGCAGGGCGAGGACCCCCGCCCCCAGCAGCAGGACTCCGACGGGGTCCAGGTCGCGGGGGCGTACCCGGGTCGCCGAAGGCGTGTCGGGGAGCAGCCGCCGGGCCAGCAGGAGGCAGACGATCCCGATCGGCAGGTTGACGTAGAACACCCAGCGCCAGCCTTCCTGCGCTCCGGCCCCCTGGATCAGGAGACCGCCCAGCAGCGGGCCGACAGCGGTGGAGATGCCGACCACCGTGCCGAACATGCCGAAGGCGCGGCCCCGCTCACGTCCGGAGAACATCTGCTGGATCAGCGCGGAGATCTGGGGTGAGAGCAGTCCGCCCGCCGCGCCCTGGAGGAGCCGGGCGATGACGAGCCAGAGGCTCGACTGGGCGGCCCCGCAGGCGGCGGAGGCCAGCGTGAAGAGGGTCAGCCCCGCCATGAACACCGCGCGCCGCCCCCGCGCGTCCCCCAGGCGTCCGCCGGGGATGAGGACGAGGCCGAAGGCGAGCGCGTATCCGGACAGGACCCACTGGAGGTCCGATTCCGGGGTGTCGAGGCCCTCCTTGATGGACGGCAGCGCCACGTTGACGATGGAGACGTCCAGCAGCGTCATGAAGCCCGCCACCAGGCAGACGGCCAGCGCACGCCAGCGACGGGGGTCGAGGGGGCCGGCGTCGGGCGTGCCCGCGGCCCTGTGCTCCGTGCTCTCTGCCATGGTCCGCACTCTAGTGCCGCACCGGCCGGGGTTCGCCTCGTCGCGACGCCCGGCACGTCCACCCGCCGCACCGGGCGAAAACCCGAGTACGTCCCGGACGAAGGCTTCCGGCCGTCCATCGGGAGCACGCACCGGACGCTGCTCCTCGACGGGCGGACCTCGGCCGACGCGGCACCGGTCCGCGTCCGCCCGCTCCGCCTCCCGGGCGCGCCGGGCAGCGGGGTGGCGGGTCCCCGGCAGCGGCGGGCGGTGTCCGTCCGGCGTGCCCGGCTCCATCGGGGGTACCGATGAGGCATGACTGTCGCCAAAACGAGCGTTCTGGTCCTGGACTGTGCCGAGCCTCTTGAGCTCGCCGGCTTCTATGCGAACCTCCTCGACGCGGAGACGCGGATCGGGAGCGATCCCGACTTCGTCGAGATCGTCGGCAACACCGGTGTGCACCTGGCCGTCCGCCGCGACCATGGCTACGCGCCGCCGAGCTGGCCGCGCCCGGAGGACTCCTTGCAGGCGCATCTGCGCATCCTGGTGGACCCGGGGGACATGGACGAGGCCGAGCGCGAGGCGATCGGCCTCGGCGCCCGGCCCGTGGACACGGGGGACAGCAACAGCGGCCCCCGTGACGTCCGCGTCTACAACGATCCGGCCGGGCACTCGTTCTCCCTGTCCGTGTACCCGGCGCGGCAGGCGGAGGACCGCTGAGACCTCCCGTCCGGATCAGGTGCGGCGGCCAGCCGGCTCCTTCGGCCTCGGGGCCGCCGATGACCGGGAGGGTGCCGGGCAGGATCTCGGCACCCTCGGGAGCACGGCCCGGCACCGAACTGGGGTGCGGGTACGAGGGAATGACGCCCGGAATTAACCTCCGGTCTCTTGCCACGACCGGTCTACGCGCATAGCTTTTGGCCCCTCACTACACATTTGGGGGCAGTTCCCGTGCACATAGCCAGACCCGGCTCCGCCCTGCTGGCCGCCGCCGTCGCCGTGACCCTCTCGGTGACCGCGCTGCCCGCCGCTTCCGCGGCACCGTCGTCGTCGGCCGTCATCTCCGAGGTGTACGGCGGCGGGGGCAACTCCGGCGCGACGCTCACCCGTGACTACATCGAGCTGGCCAACGCCGGCGGGAGCGCCTTCGGCCTGTCCGGCTTCAGCGTCCAGTACCTGCCGGGCACGCCCTCCGCCGGTTCGCTGTGGCAGGTCTCCGAACTGTCCGGCAGCGTCGCACCGGGCGGCCGCTACCTCGTCGCGCAGGCCATGGGCACCGGGGGGACGGTGGCCCTGCCCGTCGCCGACGCGACCGGGACGGTCGCGATGTCCGCGGCGAGCGGCACCGTCGCGCTCGTCTCCGGCACCACCCCGCTGACCTGCAAGACCGCGGCGGACTGCGCCGCCGACACGCGCGTCGTCGACCTCGTCGGCTACGGCTCCGCCGTCGTGCGCGAGGGCAGTGGGCCGGTGACGGGCGCCTCCGCCACCGCGTCCGTGGCCCGCGGCACATCCCTGGCGGACACGGACGACAACGCGGCCGACCTGACCGCGGGGGCCCCGACGCCCGTCAACGCGGC
>Ga0196960_10000031_pt1 | contig 51541 bp, 48 predicted proteins | sample S3v_5metaG_FD_183187 | JGI IMG/M metagenome (GOLD analysis project Ga0196960, IMG submission 183187) | Soil microbial communities from Anza Borrego desert, Southern California, United States - S3+v_5 | ecosystem: Environmental > Terrestrial > Soil > Desert | place: USA: California | collected...
ATGGTCGCCTGCGCTGTGGCGCTGGCGCCCGCGGCATGGCTGCACACCACGGCCGACGCCCGGGTGCGGACGACGGCCGACGCCCCGGCGCAGCAGGTCGCCGTGGTGTTCGGGGCCGGGCTGCGGGAGGGCCGGCCGTCGCCGTACCTCGCGCACCGGCTGGACGCCGCCGCCGAGCTGTACAGCACCGGCAAGGTCCGGGTCGTGCTCGTCACGGGGGACAACAGCCGTGTGGAGTACGACGAACCGGATGCCATGCGCACGTACCTCATCGGGCGCGGGGTGCCGGACGGGCGGATCGTCAGCGACCACGCGGGCTTCGACACCTGGGACTCCTGCGTCCGGGCCAGGAAGATATTCGGGGTCGACCGGGCCGTCCTGGTGAGCCAGGGCTTCCACATACGCCGGGCGATCGCCCTGTGCCGGTCCGCCGGGATCGACGCGTACGGGGTGGGCGTCGACGCCGTACACGACGCGACCTGGTACTACGGCGGTGCGCGGGAGGTGTTCGCGGCGGGCAAGGCGCTCCTGAACACCGTGTTCGAGCCGGATCCGCACTTCCTGGGTCCGCGGGAGCCGGGGGTGGCCCAGGTGCTCGCCGGTGACCTCACGGCGCCGGGCGGGGCGGGCTGAGGTGCGCGTACCGGGGGTGTAACCGGAGGCACCGGTACTCGTAATACCCGCCTCGCACGCTGGGCGTATGGCCCGCACCGAGACATCCACCCACTGCCCGTACTGCGCGCTCCAGTGCGGGATGAAGCTGCGACCGGTCACCGACGGCGGGGTGGTCGAGGTCGTGGAGCGTCCTGAGTTCCCCGTCAACCGGGGGGCCCTGTGCGGCAAGGGGCGCACGGCGCCCGCCGTGCTCGCCGCCGGTGTGCGGCTGACGGGGCCCCTCGTGCGCGGCACGGACGGTGAGCTGGTGCCGGCGAGCTGGGACGAGGCGCTGGAGCGGATCGCGGACGGGCTGCGCGGGACACGGGCGGAGCACGGCGCGGACGCCGTGGGGGTGTTCGGCGGGGGCGGGCTCACCAACGAGAAGGCGTACGCCCTCGGGAAGTTCGCCCGGGTGGTGCTCGGCACCTCGCAGATCGACTACAACGGCCGCTTCTGCATGTCGTCGGCGGCCGCCGCGCACCAGCGGGCGTTCGGCCTCGACCGTGGGCTGCCGTTCCCGCTGGAGGACATCCCCCGGACCGGGTGCGTGATCCTGGTCGGCTCGAATCTCGCGGAGACGATGCCGCCCGCCCTGCGCTATCTGACCGAGCTGCGGGAGAACGGCGGCCGGCTGATCGTCATCGATCCGCGCCGGACCCGGACCGCCGAGCAGGCGGATCTGCACCTGGCGCCCCGGCCCGGCACGGATCTGGCCCTCGCCCTCGGCATGCTGCACCTGGTCGTGGCCGACGGGCGGGTGGACGAGGAGTTCGTCCGCGCCCGGACGAGCGGCTGGGACGAGACCCGGGCGGGTGCGATGGCGCACTGGCCGGAGCTGGTGGAGCGCCTCACCGGGGTGCCCGTGCCGCAGCTGCGCGAGGCCGTGGAGATGTTCTGCGGGGCGGGGACCGGGATGGTGCTCACCGCGCGGGGACCCGAGCAGCAGTCCAAGGGCACGGACACGGTGGGGGCGTGGATCAACTTCTGCCTGGCCACCGGCCGGGCGGGCCGTCCCCTGTCCGGCTACGGCTGCCTGACCGGTCAGGGCAACGGCCAGGGCGGCCGGGAGCACGGCCAGAAGGCCGACCAGCTGCCCGGTTACCGCAAGCTCACGGACCCGGCGGCGCGCCGCCATGTGGCGGAGGTGTGGGGCGTCGACCCCGACACGCTGCCGGGGCCGGGCCGCAGCGCCTACGAACTGCTGGACGCGCTGGGGCGGGATGTGCGGACGCTGCTGGTCATGGGGTCGAATCCCGTGGTGTCGGCGCCGCGCGCGGGGCACATCGAGGAGCGGCTGCGGTCGCTGGACTTCCTGGCGGTCGCGGACGTGGTGCTGTCGGAGACGGCGGCGCTGGCCGATGTGGTGCTGCCGGTGACGCAGTGGGCGGAGGAGAGCGGGACGACGACCAGCCTGGAGGGCCGGGTGCTGCTGCGGCAGCAGGCGGTCACGCCGCCGGAGGGGGTGCGCAGCGACCTGGAGGTGCTGAACGCGCTGGCCGGGCTCCTGGGGCACGGGAAGGGGTTCCCGGCCGAGCCGGAGGAGGTCTTCGACGAGCTGCGCCGGGCCTCGGCGGGTGGCCCGGCCGACTACGCGGGCATCACCTACGCCCGGATCGCGGCGGAGGACGGGGTGTTCTGGCCCTGCCCTGACGAGGAGCACTCCGGGACGCCGAGGCTGTTCCTGGAGCGGTTCGCGACGGACGACGGGCGGGCCAGGTTCGTCCCCGTCACCCACCGGGCCGCCGCCGAGGAGACGGACGCGGAGTACCCGGTGGTGCTGACGACCGGGCGGGTCGTGTCCCAGTACCAGTCGGGGGCGCAGACCCGCCGGGTGGCCGAGCTGAACGCCGCCGCGCCCGGGCCGTTCGTGGAGCTGCATCCGCGGCTCGCCGAGCGGATCGGGGTGGCCGAGGGCGAGAGCGTCGCGGTCACCTCGCGGCGCGGGCGGGCGGTGGCACCGGCCCGGATCACCGTGGCGATCCGGCAGGACACCGTGTTCATGCCGTTCCACTGGCCGGGCGAGGGCCGGGCCAACACCTTGACGAATCCCGCGCTGGACCCGGTGTCGCGCATGCCGGAGTTCAAGGTGTGCGCCGTAAGGGTGAAGGCCGCCGGCTGAGCCGGCCGCCGCTCGGCACGGCCGGCCTCCCTCGCGGACGCGCCCCCGGAGGGACCGGCCGTGGCCGGGCTCCCCGGGGGCGCGGCGTGCCGTACACGGACAAGGGCGGCAAAACGTCCGTCACAGTGCCGTGTCAGGCGCCGTCTCCGCGGACACCCATGCGAGGTAGCGCTCGCTGCCGCGCACGACGGGGGTGGCGATGATCTCGGGCGTGTCGTAGTCGTGGGCCGCGACGAGGTGGGCCTCCAGCTCGTCGTACCGCTCGGCGGCCGTCTTGAACACCACCTGCCACTCCTCACCGGTCTCGACCGCGCCCTGCCAGCGGAAGACGGAGGTGACGGGCGCCGAGATCTGGGCGCAGGCGGCGAGCCGCGCCTCCACCGCGCCCCGGGCCAGGGCGTGGGCCTTCTCCTCGCTGTCCGTCGTGGTCAGTACGGTCAGCCATGCGGGCTCGGCCATCCCGGGCCTCCTTCTGGTCGGTGTCCTTTTCTGATCGGTGTCCGCGGCCCCTCGCTCGTCGGCCCTCGTCATGTCAGCCGCCGTACGGGTGCCGGGTCCTGGCCTCGCGCAGGGCGCGGCCCCACCAGACCAGCTGGTCCAGCATCCTCTTCGCCGCCCCGTCGGCCTCGGCCGGGTCCTTGAGCACGCCCCGGTCGTCGAAGAGCGCGCCGGCGTTGTGGAAGGAGACCGTGTCACGCACGGTCATGGCGTGCAGTTCGGCGAAGACCTGGCGCAGGTGTTCCACGGCCCGCAGGCCGCCGGAGATCCCGCCGTAGGACACGAAGGCGACGGGCTTGGCCTGCCATTCGGTGAAGTGCCGGTCGATGAGGTTCTTCAGCGGGGCCGGGTAGGAGTGGTTGTACTCGGGGGTCAGGACGACGAAGGCGTCGGCGCGTGCCAGCCGGGAGGTGGCATGCGCGCCGCCGGTGGCGGGCGGCTCGGTGTCGGCGACGTCGATCAGCCCGGTCTCCACATCCGGGTGGCCGGACGCCTGCCCCAGGAACCACCGGGCGACTCTGGGCCCGAAACGGCCCTCGCGGTTGCTGCCGAGGATGACGGCCACCTCGATCGGGGCGTCGGAGGAAGGGGGAAAGGGTGTGGTGAGGTCCATGTGCCGAAGCCTCACACCTCAACCGTGATTGAGGTCAAGTGCCGGGTGCCGGCACCTAGACTGGAGGTCATGACCGCTCCCGCACCGGACCTCCACGTCGAGTTCGACGGCCGGCCCGCCACCGCGGAGGACCTGCGGATCCCGGCCTTCGCCGGCTACGGCCATTTCACCGCGATGCAGGTCAGGGACCGCGCGGTGCGCGGACTCTCCCTGCATCTGGACCGGTTGGACTCCGCGAACCGGGAACTCTTCGGGCAGCCCCTGGACGGGGAGCGGGTGCGGGAACTGATCGGGCACGCACTCGACGGCGCCGGCGTACGGGACGCGTCGCTCCGGGTGCACGGCTTCCTGCCGCCGGACAGCACGGCGACGGTGGTGATGGTGACGGTGCGGGAGCCGGCCCGTGCGGACGGTGCGCCCAGGAGCCTGATGCCGGTCCCGTTCGCACGCTCCGTACCGCACATCAAGCGGCCCGGTGAGTTCTGCCAGACCTACTACGGGCAGCAGGCCCGGCGGGCGGGCTTCGACGAGGCGCTGCTGATCTCACCCGGCGGCATGGTCACCGAAGGAGCGATCACCAACATCGCCTTCTGGGACGGCACTTCGGTGGTCTGGCCGGACGCCCCGGCACTGACGGGCATCACCATGGCGCTGCTGGAGAGCGGCCTCGCGCGGACGGACCGCCCCTCCGTGCGGCGCGGGGTGCCCCTGGACGCCGTGGCCGCGTACCGGGCGGCGTTCGTCACCAACTCGCAGGGCATCGCACCGGTCCACCGGATCGACGACATCCCCTTCACCGTCGACGAGGGCCTGATGAAGATGGTCGGCCAGGTGTACGACGACTCCCCGCGCGAGACGGTCTGACCCTCCCCGCAAGGCGCCCTGACGCCCTCCCGCAGGAGGGACCGGACTCCTCGCGGGGCGGACCGGTCTCCTGGCGGGGCGGTCCGGCCTTCCTCGCGGGGCGGACCGGCCTCCTCGGCGTACGGGACCATGGGGTCATGCAGATCCATATCGAAGCCTCAGAACTCCCGGGCCGCACCTGCGGCCCGGACACCGACTTCGCCGGTTTCGACAACATCCACGTCGGCGTACAGCGCAAGGACCGGCCCGGCGAGCTGCTCGGCCTGCACCCCGGTGACGCTCCGTCCGCCTCCTGGACCCTGGACTGCACCGCCGTTCCCACCGCGGAGGGCATCGCGGTGTCGGGGCCGTACATCCAGCACCGGTTCGGTGGCCGCTTCGTCCATCTGTCCTGGGGCACCGTCGACGCCTCCGGCGTCTTCACCATGTTCCGGCGGGCCAAGCTGATGATGAGCGACATCGGCCCGGAGGTCCTGGAGGCCGCCTCACGGACGGGGCACCTCACCGCCCGGCTGCGCCTGACCGACGGCCGGGGACAGCCGCGCTGCGCCCGCGTACGCCCGCCGGACATCGTCTGGTCGGCGACGGACGGGAGCGCTTCTTCCGGGGCTTGAGACGGGGCCGGGTCACGGAGGCGGCATGACGCCGCCCTCAGCGGCCCCGGGGGGGGGTGGGCCGGTGAGGGCGGTATCCATGGGGCCGGCGGGGGGCTGCCGTCCCGTGGGGGGATATGGACCGTGTTCCCGGTTCGCACGAGCCCACTCCTGTGACCCGCATCACTCTTCACGCGCCAGGAAGGGTCACCCGTACGGGCCCGGGCGGGCCCTGCGGCCTCCACCACCGCCGCGACCTGCGCCGGTCCGGACGGACGGGCGGGCGCCCGGGGCCCGTACGGGTGAAAGCTGACTGGACGTCAGCATGCGGCCGGGAGCCCTGGCCCCTTACCTCGGAGGCAGGACACATCCGTCTGCCCGGAGGATTCCCATGCGCAGCCCTGCCCGCCTCGTGACCGGTACCGCCGCCGCGGCCCTCACCGCCGCCGCGCTCGGCCTCGCCTCCCCCTCCGCCCACGCGGCCGTACTCCCCGGCCCGCAGCTCTCCGCCGCGGCGGCCGCGCCCGGCGCTGCGGACTGCGGGCCGGAGAGGACGGCCGGGACCGGTACGGCCGTCTCCTGCGACAGCGCCGGGGCTACGGCCGACGGCACGACCGAGGACCTGGAGTCCGAAGACCTGGAGTTCGGGGGCCCGGAGGCCGGATACCTGGCGACCGGGGATCTGGAACCGGCCGAAGGCCCTGACCCCACCGACGGCCTGGAGGCCGAGGACCCCGCGGCGCTCGATGAGCCCGCCTGGCCCGACGAGGGCGAGGCCGGAACCGGGGACGAGGCAGGAACCGGGGACGAGCCCGGAGCAGGTCAGCGGCCCGGGTCCGGGACGGGGACGCCCCCCGGGACGAAGCCGGGAACGCGCCCCGAACCCGTGCGTCCGCCCGGGTCCGACCCGGGATCCGCGAAACCGCCCGTGCCCCCGGGGCACAGGCCCACCACCGCGCCCAGCCCCAGCCGGCCCTCCGGGCACGTCGGGACGGGCACCGGCGGCAGCGCCGCCCCCGATACCGCTCAGCTCGCCGCAGGTGCCGGCCTCGTCGGGGCGGCAGTCATCGGTGGCCTCCTGCTCCTGCGCCGGCGCCGCACGGGCGGCATGCGCTACTGAGGCCGGCCGGCGGAGGACGGGACGTGGACGGGACGACGCTGAAAGCCAGGGCCTGGCTGGTGGGCATCGCCGCGCTGTGCGGCCTGTGGCTGGTCCACAACGGTGCGGCCGTCAGGACCGTCGCCCCCCAGCCGACCACTGCGGAGGCCTTCGCCGCGGGCTCCGAGCCACGGCCCGGCACACGGGTCGCCGCACCGCTGCGCCCCTCCGAGCCGGTCAGGATCCGCATCCCCGCCATCGGTGTGGACGCGCCCATGACGGGTCTGGGGCTGGGCGCGGACGGCAGCCTCGACGTGCCGCCCGCCGGGAAGCGGAACCTCGCGGGCTGGTACGAGGACGGCACGCCGCCCGGCGCGAAGGGCACCGCGATAGTCGCCGGTCATGTCGACAACGCCGAGGGCCCGTCCGTCTTCTACGCCCTCGGATCCCTGAAGAAGGGGACCGCGGTCGAGATCGGCCGCCGGGACGGCCGTACCGCCGTCTTCTCGGTCGACGCGGTCGAGGTGTACGACAAGGACGAGTTCCCGGACAAGCGCGTCTACGGCGCCACGCCGCACGCCTCGCTGCGGCTGATCACCTGCGGCGGCGGTTTCACCCGCGAAACCGGCTACCAGGGCAACGTGGTGGCGTACGCCCACCTCACCGAGGTGCGCTGACCAGGCCGTCCACCGATCCGGAACCGGTCAGACCGCCCACCGATCCGGAACCGGTCAGACCGCCCACCGGTCGGAGCCGGTCAGGCCGTCCACTGGTCGAAAGCGAGCTTGGCGACCAGTGAGAACACCACGACCAGCAGGACTGCGCGCACGAAGCCGCTGCCCTTCCTGAGCGCCATCCGCGCCCCGAGCATCGCGCCCGTCAGATTGAACACGGCCATCAGCGCGGCCAGCTGCCACAGGACCGTGCCCTGGTGGGCGAACATCGCCAGCGCCCCGGCGTTGGTGCAGACGTTCACGATCTTGGCGTTGGCGGAGGCGGTGACCAGGTCGAGGTGGAGCACGGCGGTCAGGGCCAGTACCAGGAAGGTGCCCGTGCCGGGTCCGAACAGCCCGTCGTAGAAGCCGATTCCGCCGCCGACCAGGACGATCGCGGTGACCGTACGGGCCCGGGAGACCTTCTTGCCCGGACCGTCGCCGGCCCCCGCGGTGCCGAAGGAGGGGCGCAGCATCACGAAGGCCGCCACGGCGAGCAGTACCACCATGATCACCGGGCGCAGTACGTCGCTGCTGATGCCCGCGGCGAAGAAGGCGCCGGCCATCGATCCCGCGAGCGCCATGAGTCCGATCCGTACGGCGGTGCCCACCTGGACGGGCGCCTTGCGTACGTAGGTCACGGCGGCACCCGACGTGCCGACGATGGCGACGGCCTTGTTGGTGCCGAGGATGTGGGCGGCCGGGACGTGCGGGAGGCCCAGCAGCAGGGCGGGCAGGAGGAGGAGGCCGCCGCCGCCCACCACCGCGTCGATCCAGCCGGCCGCCAGGGCGGCCAGGCAGAGGAAGACCAGGGTGGTGAGCGTTATCTCGGGCATGACCATGACCCTAAGCAGCCGGCGGGTACACCGTCCAACCGGTCGTCCCTCCCCTCACAGAGGGCGTCATCACGCGCTGAGCGCAAGGTTCCTCCCGGGAAACAGGAGGGATGCGGTCGGGTAACACCCGCCGCGCACTCTCATGGGCATGAGGACACAGACGGAGAACGCGGCGCGGGTGGTGGTGATCGGCGCCGGGATGGCGGGCGCACGGCTCGCCGCCCGGGTCCCCGGTGTCACCGTCATCGGCGAGGAGGCGCACGCACCGTACAACAGGGTGCTGCTGGCCGAGGTGCTCGCCGGCCGGTACGAGCCGGACGTGATCGCACTGCCGGCCGCCGAGGTGCGGCGCGGGGTGCGGGTCGTGCGGATCGACCGGGCACAGCGGCAGGTGCTCTGCGACGACGGCGGTGTCATCGGCTACGAGCGCCTGGTGCTGGCCACCGGCTCCAACCCGGTGCTGCCGCCGCTGCGGGGCCTGGGCCACATGCTGCCGGACGGGGTGCATCCCTTCCGCACCCTCGACGACTGCCTGGCCCTGCGTGCCGCCGTACGTCCCGGGGTGCGCGCCGTCGTCATCGGCGGCGGTCTCCTCGGGGTGTCGGCCGCCCGCGCTCTGGCGGAGTGCGGCGCGCAGGTGGTGCTGGCCCAGCAGGGTGAGCACCTCATGGAGCGGCAGCTGGACGCGGAGGCGGCAGGGATGCTGCGCCGTCACCTGGAGGCCCTCGGGGTCGAGGTGCACACCGAGTGCCGGGTGCGCGGGCTGCGCTGCACCGACGGGGACACCCCGGCGGTGCGGGCCGTGGAGATGGCCGACGGCTACGAGCTGGAGGCCGAGATCACGGTGCTGGCCTGCGGAGTCCGCCCCAGGGCCGGTCTGGCGCAGGCGGCCGGCCTCGACGTGCGCAAGGGCATCGTCGTGGACGACGAGCTGCGCACCTCCGACCCGTACATCCACGCCGTCGGCGACTGCGCGGAACACGGCGGGAAGGTCTACGGGCTGGCGGGAGCCGCCCTCGAACAGGCCGACGTGCTGGCCGAGGTGCTGGCCGGGCGCCCCGCCCGCTACGAGGGCACCAGGGCACTGACCCGGCTCACCCTGCGCTCCCCCGCCATCGCTCCCGCCCTCGCCGGGGCCGCCGGGGCCGCCGGGGCCACCGGGGGCCTCGACCTGGCCGCCTTCGGCGACTCCCGCCCGATGCCCGGTGACGACGTGATCCGGCTGGCCGACGCCACCCGGAACGCGTACCGCACGGTCGTCGTCCGGGGCGACCGGCTGGCCGGCGGGGTGCTGTTCGGCGATCTCGCCGCGGTCGGCACGCTCGCCCGGACCTGGCAGGACGACGAGCCCCTCCCCGCCGACATGTCCCTGCTCCACCTGCTCACCAACGACGGAGGCTTCTGATGCCGGTGTCCACTCCCCCGACCGCCCCCACCGCAGGCGTGCCGACGATCGTGGTCGTCGGGCACGGCATGGTCGGGCAGCGGTTCCTGGAAGCGCTCGCCGACCGTGGCCTGACCGCCGCCGCGGGCACCGCCCGGGTCGTCGTGCTCTGCGAGGAGCCCCGCCCCGCGTACGACCGGGTGCAGCTGACCTCGTACTTCTCCGGGAGGACGCCGGAGGACCTCTCGCTCGTCGAGCCGGGCTTCATGGAGCGGCACGGCATCGAGCTGCGCGTCGGCGACCCGGCACAGAGCATCGACCGTGAGGCACGCACCGTCACCGCGCGCTCCGGGGAGGCCTTCTCCTACGACACGCTGGTGCTGGCCACCGGCTCGTACCCCTTCGTCCCGCCCGTGCCCGGCAAGGACGCCGAGGGCTGCTTCGTCTACCGCACCATCGAGGACCTCCTCGCGATCGAGGAGTACGCGAAGACGGCGAAGACCGGCGCGGTCGTCGGCGGCGGGCTCCTCGGCCTGGAGGCCGCGGGCGCGCTGAAGGGACTCGGACTCGACACCCACGTCGTGGAGTTCGCCCCCCGGCTGATGCCGGTCCAGGTCGACGAGGGCGGCGGCGCCGCGCTGCTGCGCACCATCGAGAACATGGGTCTGACCGTCCACACGGGTGTGGGCACCCAGGAGGTCACCGCGGGTGAGGACGGCCGCGTCGACGGCATGTGCCTGTCGGACGGCTCCTCGCTCGACACCGACCTCGTCGTCTTCTCCGCCGGCGTACGTCCCCGGGACCAGCTGGCCCGGGACTGCGGACTGGCGGTCGGCCCGCGCGGCGGCATCGTCGTCGACGAGGAGTGCCGCACCTCCGACAGCGCGGTCTTCGCGATCGGCGAGTGCGCGCTGGCCTCGGACGGCCGGGTCTACGGCCTGGTGGCGCCGGGTTACGAGATGGCGCTGGCGGTCGCCGAGGTGATCGCGGGCAGCGCGGCCTCCTTCACCGGTGCCGACCTCTCCACGAAGCTGAAGCTGCTCGGTGTGGACGTGGCCTCCTTCGGCGACGCGCACGGCGCGGCCGAGGGCTGCCTCGACGTCGTGTACGCGGACTCCCGCTCGGGGGTCTACAAGAAGCTGGTGATCGGCCAGGACGGCACGCTGCTCGGCGGTGTCCTGGTCGGTGACGCCGAGCAGTACGGGACGCTGCGGCCGATGACCGGCACGGTGCTCCCCGTCGCCCCGGAGCAGCTGGTACTGCCGGCCGGTGCGGGCGGCCCGGTCACCCTCGGCCCGTCCTCGCTGCCCGACGAGGCCGTGATCTGCTCCTGCCACAACGTCACCAAGGGCGCGATCTGCGAGCACACCACGCTGCCGGAGGTGAAGAAGTGCACCAAGGCCGGTACGGGCTGCGGCAGTTGCCTCAAGGTCATCGGGCAGCTGCTTCCGCAGCCCGAGGACCAGGGGCTGTGCGGCTGCTTCGCGTACACCCGCAGCGAGCTGTACGAGATCGTCCGCACCCTGGGCGTGACGACGTACGCCGACCTCCTGGACTCGCACGGCCGGGAGGCCGCCCGTGGTGGTGACGGCTGCGAGGTCTGCAAGCCCACGGTCGGCTCGGTCATCGCGTCGCTGGCCCCGACGGTCGGCGCGAGCGGCTACGTCCTGGACGGCGAGCAGGCGGCCCTCCAGGACACCAACGACCACTTCCTCGCCAACCTCCAGCGCAACGGCTCGTACTCGGTCGTGCCGCGCATCCCCGGCGGGGAGATCACCCCGGAGAAGCTGATCGTGATCGGCGAGGTGGCCCGGGACTTCGGCCTCTACACGAAGATCACCGGTGGTCAGCGGATCGACCTGTTCGGCGCCCGCGTCGACCAGCTGCCGCTGATCTGGACCCGTCTGGTGGACGCCGGCTTCGAGTCCGGGCACGCCTACGGGAAGTCGCTGCGCACGGTCAAGTCCTGCGTGGGGCAGACCTGGTGCCGCTACGGCGTGCAGGACTCGGTGAAGATGGCGATCGACCTGGAGCTGCGCTACCGGGGGCTGCGCTCCCCGCACAAGCTGAAGTCGGCGGTCTCCGGCTGCGCCCGGGAGTGCGCGGAGGCCCGCGGCAAGGACTTCGGGATCATCGCCACGGCGCAGGGCTGGAACCTCTACGTGGGCGGCAACGGCGGCGCCACCCCCCGTCACGCGGACCTGCTCGCCCAGGACCTGTCCGACGCCGAACTGGTCCGTCTCATCGACCGGTTCCTGATGTTCTACATCCGCACGGCGGACCGCCTGGAGCGCACCTCGACCTGGCTGGACCGGATCGAGGGCGGCCTGGACCACGTCCGGGACGTCGTCGTCCACGACTCGCTGGGCCTCTGCGACGAGCTGGAGCGGCTGATGGGCGACCACGTCGCCGGCTACCGCGACGAGTGGGCCGAGACCATCAACGACCCGGAGCGGCTGCGGCGCTTCGTCACCTTCGTGAACGCCCCCGACGCACCCGACCCCTCGGTCAAGTTCGTCCCCGAGCGCGACCAGGTCAAGCCCGACCTGGACATCCTCGCGGGCCCGGTGCTCGCCATCCGTACTCTTGAAGGGACTGCTTCCTGATGACGACCCGGACGCCGGAAACGGCGCAGGACACCCGGACGATCCAGCTCGCGGACGGGGACGGCTGGCTCACGGTCTGCGACCGTTCGCTGCTGACCCCGGGGCGCGGTGTGGCGGCGCTCCTCCCGGACGGCCGGCAGGTCGCGCTGTTCGTGGACCGGGCGGGGCGCGCGTACGCGATCGACAACCGTGACCCGTTCACCGGTGCGTACGTCCTGTCCCGTGGCCTGGTCGGCTCCGCACAGGGGCGGCCCTTCGTCGCGTCGCCGCTGCTGAAGCAGCGCTTCGACCTGGAGACGGGTGCCTGCCTGGACGACGACGACGTCACCGTGCCGGTCTTCCCGGTCCGCGCGGACTGACTCCGTTCCGTTCACCGGGCGTTGCCGCTCCGTCAACTGCGTGCCTCTACTGTCCTGACGTTCGTCCCGCCGGACCGGCCGGTCCGGCGGGCCCTCACGTCACCCGTGGAGTGATCGTGGAACGTCGGACCTTCTTGCGCACAGCGGTGATCGGCAGCTCGGCGGCTGCCTTCGGCGGCACCCTGTGGCGGGGCGCCGCCTTCGCGGACCCGGCCCAGCCGGCCACCGGCCCCTACGGTGCGCTGCAGGCGGCCAACAGCAACGGCATCCTGCTGCCGAGCGGCTTCACCAGCAGGATCATCGCGCGTTCGGGGCAGACCGTCCCCGGCACCTCGTACACCTGGCACAGCGCGCCCGACGGCGGTGCCACCTTCACCGACGGCAGCGGCTGGATCTACGTCTCCAACGCGGAGGTGTCCGCGAGCAGCGGCGGCGGGGCGAGCGCGGTGCGCTTCAACTCCTCGGGGGCCGTCACCTCGGCGTACCGGATCCTGTCCGGCACGAACACCAACTGCGCGGGCGGCCGCACCCCGTGGAACACCTGGCTGTCCTGCGAGGAGGTCACCCGCGGCTTCGTGTACGAGACCGATCCGTGGGGGGTGGACGCCGCCGTGCAGCGCCCCGCGATGGGGCGGTTCAAGCACGAGGCGGCGGCCGCGGACCCCGACCACGGCTACGTCTACCTGACCGAGGACGAGACGGACGGCCGCTTCTACCGCTTCCGCCCCACCACGTGGGGCGACCTGTCGTCCGGCACGCTCCAGGTGCTGGTGGCGGGCACCGCCACCTCGGGCCCGGTCACCTGGAAGACGGTCCCCGACCCCGACGGGTCGCCCACGCAGACCCGCTACCAGGTCTCCGGCGCCAAGGTCTTCAACGGCGGCGAGGGCTGTTTCTACGCGTCGGGCACCTGCTGGTTCACCACCAAGGGCGACAACCGGGTGTGGGCGTACGACGCGGACGCCTCGTCCCTCTCGCTCGCCTACGACGACTCGCTCGTCACCGGCGGCGCCCCGCTGACCGGCGTGGACAACGTCACCCGTGCCGCCTCCGGCGACCTGTACGTCGCGGAGGACGGCGGGAACATGGAGATCTGCCTGATCACCCCGGACGACACCGTCGCGCCGTTCCTGCGGATCAGCGGCCAGTCCGGCTCGGAGATCACCGGCCCGGCGTTCTCCCCGGACGGCAGGCGGCTGTACTTCTCCTCGCAGCGCGGGACCAGTGGGAGCTCGTCCGGCGGCATCACCTACGAGGTCACCGGCCCGTTCCGCTCCTGACGCACTCCGGGGGCAGCGGCCGCGGCGCCGGATCCGCGACCGCTGCCCCGCCGGACGTCAGGCCTGGCCCTCGACCGCGGACGCGTCCATCCAGACGACCTCCCAGATGTGGTGGTCGGGGTCCTGGAAGGAACGGCCGTACATGAAGCCCATGTCCTGGGTCTCGTTGGCGGGCGAGCCTCCCGCGGCGAGCGCGGCGTCGGCCATCTCGTCGACCTTCTCGCGGCTCTCGGCGCTCAGGGCGAGGATGACCTCGGTCGTTCTCGACGCGTCGGCCGTCTCCTTCTTGGTGAAGTCCTTGAAGCGCGGCTCACTGATGAGCATCGCGAAGATCGTGTCGCTGATGACCAGACAGGCCGTCGAGTCGTCGCTGAACTGCGGGTTGAAGCCGAAGCCGAGCTTCGCGAAGAAGTCCTTCGTCGTCTCCAGGTCCTTGACCGGCAGGTTCACGAAGATCATCTGGGGCTGAGACATGATGTCCACTCTTCCGTCCGGCACTCTGCGGTGCTCCCGTGCGCTCCGTGCGAGCGCTTTCGAGAGGTAGACGGCCACGGCCCGCCGAACTCATCGCTGCGGGGCGGGAAGTTTTCCGCGCGCCGCGGCCGCCGCCCGGCACAGGGCCGCCTACCGTCTCGGACCATGAGCGGACCGACGGGCAGACCCCTCACCGAGAAGCTGTCGGACGACACCCTGCGCGGGGCCACCGGCCGCGACTGGCAGGGCTGGTTCGCCGTACTCGACGCCTGGGACGCCACCCGGCGCAGCCACGCGGAGATCGCCGGGTTCCTCGGGACGGAACACAGGATGGGCGGCTGGTACGCCCAGTCGGTCACGGTCGGATACGAACAGGCACGCGGCCTGCGCCAGGTCGGGCAGTCCCCGGCCGGTGACTGGAGCACCTCGGGCAGCAGGACGCTCGCGGCTGCTCCGGAGCGTGTCCTGGAGGCCTTCACCGACCCGGAGCTGCGGGAGCGCCGGCTGCCCGGCGTGGAGCTGTCCGTGAGCAGCCGGCGCCCCGGGAGGTCGCTGGGCGCCGGCTTCCGCGACGCGTCCGGGGACGCCGGGCGGCTCGCGCTGTGGCTGGAGGAGCTGCCGGACGGCCGTACGCGCCTCGGCGTGGGCCACGGGAAGCTGGCCGGCGCGGAGGCGGTCACCCGCTACAAGGCCTTCTGGAAGGAGCGTCTGGCCGTGCTGAAGGCGCTCCTGGAGGCGGAACCCCGCTGACCTGTTCAGGGCACGGCGAGGGGGGCTCCTCCCCTGATCAGCGCGGCACCCAGCGGGGTGAGGGTGTGCAGGACCGAGCTGCCGTGGCGCAGGGTCCGGACCAGGCCCGCCTCACGCAGCACACAGGCGTGCTGGCTCGCCGAGGCCAGGGAGACCCCGGTCCTGCGGGCCAGCTCGCTCGTCGTGCAGCCGTTGTCTATGGAGCGCAGCACCGCGGAGCGGGTGTGGCCCATGAGCCGGCCGAGCCAGGGGCCGGGGTCGGCGGCCGCCGGGGCGCCGGGGTGGGTCACCGGGTAGACGAGGACCGGCGGGAGGGCCGGATCGCGGTAGACGACGGGGGTTCCCCGGCAGAAGAACGAGGGCTGCAGGAGCAGGCCGCGTCCGTCGAGGCGCAGGTCCCGGTCGACGGGGTAGTCCGCCTCCAGCACGGGGGCGCGCCAGCGGATCATCGACGGCAGGGTGGCCAGGAGTTCTTCCGCGCCGCCGTCCAGCAGGGCGCGGCCCCGGACGGCCCGGTCGGCCTCGACGCTCGCCCGGATGTGCGGCCAGTACGGCTCGACCGCGGCGCGGTGGTAGGCGCGCAGGGTGGAGATGAGGCGCCCCAGCGGCTCCGTGCGCCCCTCGGCCAGCGCCTCCGGCAGGACGGCCGGCGCGTGTCCGCCGGACGGCCGCCGCGCCGGGGTGCCGTCTCCGGCCAGCAGCCCGAACTCCTCGCGGACGCGCTGCGCGGGTGTATCGCGCAGCGCCTCCATTCCGGCATCGAGCCCGAACGGTTCGGAGCCTCCGCCGGAAGGCGTCAGGAAGTCGGGGAAATAGCCGCGGGGCGGTACGACCAGGGACAGCAGACGCGCTTCACCATTCAACCGGTTGCGGGATTCCTTCCGCCATTTCCCGAACACCGTGGAACCCCGCCGGTCCCTCAGCCGGTGAAAACTGAGAATGGTCTCCCACATCGCGTCCGGCCTCGTGGCCATCCGCACGCGCGAAAGGTCCACCCCGGACACATGGATACGCAGCACCGAACCCCCACCTGTTGCACCCGCAATTCCCCCCACCGAAGCGTATGCACAGCATCACAGGAGGTCACCACGGGGTTTCGGCCAGAGTTGAAATGCCTCGCCCGTGGCCCCGCCACCCGAAAAGCTGTACGGCGTCGGGTACGCATCCGGCGACACCGAAAGAGCGGGAGAAGGCCGTGGGGGGCTTTGCCCGTTCGGCGGCGGTGAGCGACGGTGCGGCTCCGTACCCGGCAGGGGTAAGCGGGTGCGGTCCGGGGGTGGGGATCCCCGGGCCGCACCCAGCCCGTACCTCCCGGATTTGCGTACCGAATAGCGAAAAGCCGGCCGCCGTAAATGGTTCGCTGTTCAATTGACGAAGCGGCGGCACCCCCGCACAGGGTGCCGCCGCTTCCGGGTGGTCCGGCTCCGCCCCAGGACCGGTGAGGGTGTCCGTGGTCCCCGGCGGTGTCCGGAGTCGTGCGGGGCGCCGGCCGCCCGGGTCTCAGCGGCTGTCGCTGCCCCGCGGTCCGGCGGCGGCGCGGCCCGCTTCCAGCCGGGCGACCGGAATGCGGAACGGCGAGCAGGAGACGTAGTCCAGGCCCACCTCGTGGAAGAAGTGCACCGACTCGGGGTCCCCGCCGTGCTCGCCGCAGATGCCGAGCTTGAGGTCGGGGCGGGTGGCCCGGCCGGCTTCCACGGCGCTGCGCACCAGGGAGCCGACGCCGTCCTTGTCGATCGTCTCGAACGGCGAAACCCCGAAGATGCCCTTCTCCAGGTACGCGGTGAAGAACGAGGCCTCCACGTCGTCACGGGAGAAGCCCCACACCGTCTGGGTGAGGTCGTTGGTGCCGAAGGAGAAGAACTGCGCGGCCTCGGCGATCTGGCCGGCGGTCAGCGCGGCACGCGGCAGCTCGATCATCGTCCCGATGCTCAGCCTCAGCTCGGTGCCGGTGGCCGCCTCGACCTCCGCGATGACGCGATCGGCCTCCTCGCGGACGATCTCCAGCTCCTGGACCGTGCCGACGAGCGGAATCATGATCTCGGCGCGCGGGTCGCCCTTCGCGTTCTTGCGCTGAGCGGCGGCTTCCGCGATCGCACGGACCTGCATCGCGAACAGACCGGGGATCACCAGGCCCAGGCGGACCCCGCGCAGCCCCAGCATCGGGTTCTGCTCGTGGAGCTTGTGCACGGCCTGCAGCAGGCGCAGGTCGTTCTCGTTGGCGTCCTTGCGGGACTCGGCGAGCGCGACCCGTACGGAGAGCTCCGTGATGTCGGGCAGGAACTCGTGCAGCGGCGGGTCGAGCAGCCGGACGGTCACGGGCAGCCCGTCCATTGACTCGAAGAGCTCGATGAAGTCGGCCTTCTGGAGCGGCAGCAGGGCGTCCAGCGCCGCCTCACGCTCGGCGTCGGTGTCGGCGAGGATCAGCTTCTCGACCATCTCGCGGCGCTCACCGAGGAACATGTGCTCGGTGCGGCACAGACCGATGCCCTGGGCCCCGAAGCGGCGGGCCCGCGCGGCGTCCTCGGCGTTGTCCGCGTTCGCCCGCACCCGCAGCCTGCGCACCCGGTCGGCGTACGCCATGATCCGGTGCACGGCGGCGACGAGCTCGTCGGCGTCGTCGGCGCCCGCGTGCATGCGGCCCTCGAAGTACTCGACGACCGGGGACGGCACGACGGGCACCTCGCCGAGGTACACCTTGCCGGTGGAGCCGTCGACGGAGACGAGGTCGCCCTCCTCCACGACGGTGTCCCCGACCATGAGCCGGCGGCGCTTGGTGTCGACCTCGATCTCCTCGGCGCCGCAGACACAGGTCTTGCCCATGCCCCGGGCGACGACGGCGGCGTGCGAGGTCTTGCCGCCGCGCGAGGTCAGGATGCCCTCGGCGGCGATCATGCCGTCGAGGTCGTCGGGGTTGGTCTCGCGGCGGATGAGGATGACCTTCTCGCCCGACCGCGACCACTTGACGGCGGTGTACGAGTCGAAGACGGCCTTGCCCACGGCCGCACCGGGGGACGCGGCGATGCCGCGGCCCAGGAGCACGGTGGTGGCCTTGTCGTCGAAGCGCGGGAACATCAGCTGGGCGAGCTGGGCGCCGTTGACGCGCTGGAGCGCCTCGGCCTCGTCGATGAGGCCCTGGTCGACGAGCTGGGTGGCGATCCGGAAGGCGGCGCCGGCGGTGCGCTTGCCGACCCGGGTCTGGAGCATCCAGAGCTGACCGCGCTCGATGGTGAACTCGATGTCGCAGAGATCCTTGTAGTGGGTCTCCAGCGTCTCCATGATCTTCATCAGCTGGTCGTACGACGTCTTGTCGATCGATTCCAGCTCGGCGAGCGGCACCGTGTTGCGGATGCCCGCGACGACGTCCTCGCCCTGTGCGTTCTGGAGGTAGTCGCCGTAGACGCCTTGGTGGCCGCTGGCCGGGTCACGGGTGAAGGCGACGCCCGTGCCGGAGTCGGGGCCGAGGTTGCCGAAGACCATCGAACAGATGTTGACGGCCGTGCCGAGGTCGCCGGGGATGCGCTCCTGGCGGCGGTAGAGCTTGGCCCGGTCGGTGTTCCACGAGTCGAAGACCGCCTTTATGGCCAGGTCCATCTGCTCGCGCGGGTCCTGCGGGAAGTCCCGCCCGGCGTCCCGGGTGACGATCTCCTTGAACTGCCCGACCAGCTTCTTCAGGTCGGCCGCGTCGAGGTCCACGTCGACCGTGACGCCCTTGGCCTCCTTCGCGGCCTCCAGCGCCTCCTCGAAGAGGTCGCCGTCGACCCCGAGGACGGTCTTGCCGAACATCTGGATGAGCCGGCGGTACGAGTCCCAGGCGAAGCGCTCGTCCCCGGCCTGGGCGGCGAGGCCGACGACCGAGGCGTCGGACAGACCGATGTTGAGGACCGTGTCCATCATGCCGGGCATCGAGAACTTCGCACCGGACCGCACGGAGACCAGCAGCGGGTCGTCGGCCTGACCGAGGTCCTTGCCCATCCGCTCCTCCAGCGCGGCGAGGTGGGCGCTGACCTCGTCGCGCAGCTCGGCCGGCTCGTCACCGCTGTCGAGGTAGACCTTGCAGGCCTCGGTGGTGATCGTGAAACCCGGAGGAACGGGCAGACCGAGATTGGTCATCTCGGCGAGGTTGGCACCCTTGCCGCCCAGAAGATCTTTCAGATCCTTGTTGCCCTCGGTGAAGTCGTAGACGAACTTCTGGGGATCTTTGTTTTCCGACACGGGTCTCGACTCCTCGAGGACGCGGTGGCTGCCCTGACGGCGAGGAACATACCCAGATCGAAGGTGTCTGGGTACGGCCACAAGCGCGTCATGAGGCCGCAACCACCCGTCCGCCAGCAGATCGAAAGTAACGCGCCTGCGGCCCTCGGCAAGAAAGATCGTTCACTCCTTGAAGGCATCATCACGAAGGGTGTGCGGGTGAAGCCGTTTCGTGCGCTCACAGTGACGGATGCTTTGATCGATCAAAGTAAACCCACCTGGCACCCAGTGCCGCCATTTGAGAAGTACAGGCTCCCGTGAAGCGCTCATCTGAGCCGGGCCCCCCTCAAGGGTGGCGAGAATCACGCCCCGAGGTGCGCTCAGATGTCACCATCCGGACGTCGGCCGGACCACTCCGTGTCACCTCAGAGCAACACATTCCTGACGCATCGTGAAGAGCGGGCCGCGAAATGAGATCGCGCCCACACCTCTGCCGCTCGTCGGCGAGGGGGGTACGGCATAAATTCAAAAAAACCCGCTCAGATGAGCGTGTCTTTCATCGGGCACCCGGTGCCCCGGCCGGGGCCCTTCAGCCGCCGGAGGTGTCCAGCTCCGCGTCGGCGCTCACCCCCGCGCAGTCGTACGGGTCCTTGAGCCATCCGTCGGGCAGCGCCACCCGGTTGTTCCCGGAGGTGCGCCCACGGGGACCGTCCGCACCCTCCGGCCAGGACTGGTCCAGATCGAGCTCCTGCAGCTGGCCGCCCAGCTCCTCCAGCGACGAGGTGACCGCGAGCTTCCTTCGCATGTCCGAACCGACCGCGAAGCCCTTGAGGTACCAGGCCACGTGCTTGCGGAAGTCGATCACTCCACGGCTCTCGTCGCCGATCCACTCCCCCAGCAGCGTCGCGTGGCGCAGCATGACGTCGGCGACCTGGCGCAGGGCCGGCGCCTGCCTCGTCCCCGTGCCTTCGAAGGCGGCGACCAGGTCGCCGAACAGCCAGGGGCGGCCCAGGCAGCCACGGCCGACGACGACCCCGTCGCAGCCCGTCTCGCGCATCATCCGCAGGGCGTCGTCGGCGCTCCAGATGTCGCCGTTGCCGAGGACGGGGATCTCGGGGACGTGCTCCTTGAGGCGGGCGATGGCGTCCCAGTCGGCCGTGCCTCCGTAGTGCTGGGCGGTGGTCCTGCCGTGCAGGGCGACAGCCGTGACGCCCTCCTCGACGGCGATACGGCCGGCGTCGAGGTAGGTGGTGTGGTCGTCGTCGATGCCCTTGCGCATCTTGATGGTGACCGGGAGGTCACCGGCCTCGGCCACGGCCTGGCGGAGGATCGCGCGGAGGAGGGGCCGCTTGTACGGGAGGGCGGAGCCACCGCCCTTGCGGGTGACCTTGGGGACGGGACAGCCGAAGTTCAGGTCGATGTGGTCGGCCAGGTCCTCGTCCACGATCATGCGGACCGCCTTGCCGACGGTGACCGGATCCACTCCGTACAGCTGGATGGAGCGCGGGGTCTCGCTCGCGTCGAAGTGGATGAGCTGCATGGTCTTCTCGTTGCGCTCGACCAGCGCCCGCGTGGTGATCATCTCGCTGACGAAGAGCCCCTTGCCGCCCGAGAACTCACGGCACAGGGTGCGGAAGGGTGCGTTGGTGATGCCTGCCATGGGGGCGAGCACGACCGGCGGCTGCACGGTGTGCGGGCCGATGCGAAGCAGCGGGAGGGCGGGGGCGAGCGTGGTCATGGCCCCATTGTCCCGTACGCGGGGGGCAGCGCGGAGACCGGTGAGGGGGACGGGCGGGGACGGGCACGGGCCCGGACCACCGAGGTGGTCCGGGCCCATGCCCGTACGGGTGGTGCGAGGAGATCAGCTCTCGGCCGGTGCGTCCTGCGCCGGTGCGGCCCCGGCGGCGGCGGCGCGCTCACGCATCTTGCGCACCAGCTCCTGCTTCTTGTCCTCGGCGGCCTTGCGGTCGTCGTTGCGCGCGGGGTTCGCGCCCTGCTGTTCGGCGCGGGACAGCTTCTTGCGCTGTCCGCCCACACCGAGGAGGTTGTTGCGGCTCTTGGCCACGGGGTTCTCCCATTCTTGAGTTGCGGAAGTGAGGATGACGTGTCGTGTATCGATCCGATGGGCGACGGGCTCCCGGGCCCGTCGCGCGCTCACTCGTAGATCTGGAAGAACGAAGACATGCCGAAAAGGTACCCCGGCCGGAGGGGTGCCTCATCCGCTTTTTTTCGGCCACGCCCCGGCGACGCCCCGGCCACACCCGGCGACGGTTCAGGCAGCGGCCCCAGGCGGTGGTCTCAGGCGGTCGGGTCGACCGTGGCCTGGTGGGCCTCGGTCAGGTGCTCCTCGGCCTTCAGCCAGGGCAGGAACTGCACCGCTCTGCGCCAGCCGCAGGTGTCGCAGATCAGCTGACGCCGTGCCCCCGGCTTCGTCACGTGGACGACGTGTTCACGGCCGTGCTGGTCCCATCTGCTGACCTTGCTCGTGGTCGTGGACGGCATCCTGGCCTCCCTGTGGACGGGTGCGCCCAGTGTGCCCGAAGCCCCCGGCTCCGTGGAGCGGAACCGGGGGCTTCGGGGCGATGCGCGGGGAGCGGTCAGCAGCCCAGCAGGCGGGAGCCGAGGTAGCTCTGGATCTGGTCCAGGGAGACGCGCTCCTGCTTCATCGTGTCGCGCTCGCGCACGGTCACCGCGTTGTCGTCGAGGGTGTCGAAGTCGACGGTGACGCAGAACGGCGTACCGATCTCGTCCTGGCGGCGGTAGCGGCGGCCGATGGCGCCCGCGTCGTCGAACTCGATGTTCCAGTTCTGTCGCAGGTCGGCGGCGAGGCCCTTGGCCTTCGGCGACAGCTGCGGGTTGCGGGACAGCGGCAGGACCGCGACCTTGACCGGCGCCAGGCGCGGGTCGAGGCGCATCACGGCGCGCTTCTCCATGACGCCCTTGGCGTTGGGCGCCTCGTCCTCGTTGTAGGCGTCGAGGAGGAAGGCCAGCATCGAGCGGCCGACACCGGCCGCGGGCTCGATGACGTACGGCGTGTAGCGCTCGCCCTTCTCCTGGTCGAAGTAGGAGAGGTCCGCACCGGAAGCCTTGGAGTGCGCGTTGAGGTCGTAGTCGGTGCGGTTGGCGACACCCTCCAGCTCGCCCCACTCGCTGCCGCCGAAGCGGAAGCGGTACTCGATGTCAGCGGTGCGCTTGGAGTAGTGGGAGAGCTTCTCCTGCGGGTGCTCGAACCACCGCATGTTCTCCTCGCGCAGGCCCAGGCCGGTGTACCAGTTCCAGCGCTGCTCCATCCAGTACTCCTGCCACTGCTCGTCCTCGCCCGGCTTGACGAAGAACTCCATCTCCATCTGCTCGAACTCGCGCGTGCGGAAGATGAAGTTGCCCGGAGTGATCTCGTTCCGGAAGGACTTGCCCATCTGCGCGATGCCGAACGGCGGCTTCTTGCGCGAGGTCTGCTGCACCTGGCCGAAGTTGGTGAAGATGCCCTGCGCGGTCTCGGGGCGCAGGTAGGCGACCGAGCCGGTGTCCTGGGTGGGGCCGAGGTGGGTGGAGAGGAGCCCCGAGAACGCCTTGGGCTCCGTGAAGGTGCCCTTGTTGCCGCAGTTGGGGCAGTTGAGGTCGGCCAGGCCGTTCACGGGCGCCTTGCCGTGCTTCTCCTCGTACGCCTCCTCCAGATGGTCGGCGCGGTAGCGCTTGTGACAGGAGGTGCACTCGGTGAGCGGGTCGGAGAACGTGGCGACGTGGCCGGAGGCGACCCAGACATCGGGGGCCAGGATGACCGACGAGTCGAGACCGACCACGTCCTCGCGGGAGGTGACCATGTAGCGCCACCACTGGCGCTTGAGGTTCTCCTTCAGCTCGACGCCCAGCGGCCCGTAGTCCCAGGCGGCCTTCTGGCCGCCGTAGATCTCACTGCAGGGATAGACGAAGCCACGGCGCTTGCTCAGGCTGACGATGGTGTCGATCTTGTCGGCGGCCACGGTGCTCTCTTCATTACGACGGCGAAATTGGACAGGGGCGGCGCGAAGCGCCGGGCGGGCGAATGCCTCAGATTACCGGCGGGCGCACCCCCTGGATCAAATCGGTGGGCCGCACCGCGGTCACTGTGCGCGAATCCGGGCATCTCATCAGCCTTGTTGACAATCGTTTCCACTTTTGTTGAAAATGACTGTCATGAACATACGTCGCCTCATACCCACAGCCGCCGTGTCCGGAGCAGTCGTCCTCGGTCTCACCGCGCTCTCCGCCTGCTCCTCCTCCGACGCGGCCGAGGGCGGGAGCGGGAGCGGGAGCGGCGGCAAGGTGGACGTGGTGGCGTCCTTCTACCCGATGCAGTTCCTGGCCGAGGAGATAGGCGGCTCGCACGTCTCCGTCACCTCGCTGACGAAGCCGGGCGTGGAGCCGCACGACCTGGAGCTCAGCCCCCAGCAGATCGGTGAGCTGGGCGAAGCCGACTACCTCCTCTACCTCAAGGGCATACAGCCGGCCGTCGACGACGCCGTGGCGCAGGCCGGGGTGAAGAACACGGTGGACGCGGCGGAGCTCACCACACTCGAGAACCACGGCGCGGAGGTCGACGGCCACGCGCACGAGGAGGGCGAGGAGCACGCCGACGAGCACACCCACGAGGGCGAGGAGCACACCCACGAGGGTGCCGACCCGCACATCTGGCTCGACCCGGTGAAGTACGCCGAGGTCGCCGAGGGCGTCGGCAAGTCCCTGGAGAAGGCCGACCCCGACCACGCCGCGGACTACCGCAAGAACACCGATACGCTGGTCGAGAAGCTGAACGGCCTGGACAAGGCCTACGAGGCCGGACTGAAGAACACCGCGACGAAGACGTTCATCACCACCCACTCCGCCTTCGGGTACCTCGCCGAGCGCTACGGCCTCACCCAGCAGGGCATCGCCGGCATCGACCCCGAGGCCGAGCCCAGCCCGGCCCGGATCGACGAGATCCACTCCGTCGCCGGGAAGAGCAAGGCCACCACGGTGTTCTTCGAGACGCTCGCCAGCGACAGGACCGCGAAGACCCTGGCGAAGGACCTCGACCTGAAGACCGACGTCCTGGACCCGCTGGAGGGAATCACGGACAAGTCCGCGGGCGCTGACTACATCGAGGTCATGGAGTCCAACCTCACCGCGCTGCAGAAGGCCCTCGGCGCGAAGTGAGCCCCGCAGCACCCGAACCACCCGCAGCAGCACCGGAGGCGATCATGCCCGAGCCCAGTACGCCAGAACCCGTGATCAGCTTGCGCGGAGCCACGGCGATCCTCGGCGCGCGCCCCGTGCTGCGCGGCGTGGACCTCACCGTCCACCGCGGCGAGGTCGTGGCGCTGCTCGGCGCCAACGGATCCGGCAAGTCCACCGCCGTACGCTCCGTCATCGGCCAGGTGCCGCTCACCGACGGGACCGTCGAGCTGTTCGGCACGCCGCTGCGGCGCTTCCGCCGGTGGGCCCGCGTGGGATACGTACCGCAGCGCACCACGGCCGCCGGCGGCGTCCCCGCCACGATCCGCGAGGTCGTCGCCTCCGGGCGCCTGTCGCGTACGAAGCTCAGGCTGCCGGGCCGGGCGGACCGGGCGGCCGTGGACCGGGCCATCGAGCTCGTCGGCCTCACCGACCGCGCCGGGGACTCCGTGAACGCCCTCTCCGGCGGCCAGCACCAGCGGGTCCTGATCGCCCGTGCGCTCGCCTCCGAGCCCGAGGTGCTGATCATGGACGAGCCGATGGCCGGCGTCGACCTGGCCAGCCAGGAGATCCTCGCCACGACGCTGCGCGAGCAGGTCGCCGGCGGGGCGACGGTGCTGCTCGTCCTGCACGAGCTCGGCGCCCTGGAACCCCTGATCGACCGGGCGATCGTCCTGCGCGACGGCTGCGTCATGCACGACGGGCCGCCCCCCGAGGCCGTGGGCCAGCACGCCCTGCCCGGCCACGACCACGTACACCCCCACGCGGCCTCCGAGCCCGTCCGGACGGGACTGCTGAGCTGATCATGCTGGAATTCCTGAACCCCCCCTTCATGCAGCGGGCACTGATCGCGGCCGTCCTGGTCGGGATCACCGCCCCCGCCATCGGCATCTACCTGGTCCAGCGCCGTCAGGCCCTGATGGGCGACGGCATCGGGCACGTGGCGATGACCGGCGTCGGCCTCGGCTTCCTGCTCTCCACCAACCCCGTCTGGATGGCGACGCTCGTCGCCGTGGCCGGTTCGGTCGTCATGGAACTGATCCGCTGGTACGGGCGCACCCGGGGCGACATCGCCCTGGCCATGCTGTTCTACGGCGGTATGGCGGGTGGAGTGATGCTGATCAACCTCTCGGACACCGGCTCCAACGCCAACCTGACCTCGTTCCTCTTCGGCTCCCTGTCGACGGTCTCCGAGGAGGACATCACCGCGATCGTCGTGCTGGCCGCCTTCGTGGTGCTGGTCACCGTGGGGCTGCGGCGGCAGCTGTTCGCGGTCAGCCAGGACGAGGAGTTCGCCCGGGTCACCGGGCTGCCGGTGCGCGCGCTCAACCTGCTGGTCGCCGTGACGGCGGCGGTCACCGTCACGGTGGCGATGCGGGTCGTCGGCCTGCTGCTGGTCAGCGCGCTGATGGTGGTGCCGGTCGCCGCCGCGCAGCAGATCTCGAAGTCCTTCAAGGTGACGTTCGTCCTGGCCGTCGTCATCGGTACGGCCGTCACCCTGGCCGGCACCGTGACCTCGTACTACCAGGACGTGCCGCCCGGCGCGACGATCGTGCTGCTGGCCATCGCCGCCTTCGTCCTGCTGACGGCGCTCGCCACGCCGTTGGCCCGCAGGCGCGCCCGGGCCCGTGGGAGCGAGGCGGACCGGTGCACCCTCGACGTGCCGACGGCCCGTCCGGCGTCGGACGACGTGCGGGTGGGACCGTGACGCCGGGACGGGCTGGCACAATGGCCCGACACACGTACGGGCGACACGAGGAGGCAGCGGTGGCGACGGCGCCGATCAGTGACACGAACGTGGCTCCGGTGCGCGGCCGGTCCACCCGGCAGCGGGCGGCGGTCGCCGCGGCGCTCGACGAGGTCGACGAGTTCCGCAGCGCCCAGGATCTGCACGATGTGCTCAAGCACCGCGGCGACTCGGTCGGGCTGACCACGGTCTACCGCACGCTCCAGTCGCTGGCCGACGCCGGCGAGGTCGACGTCCTGCGCACGACCGACGGCGAGGCCGTCTACCGGCGCTGCTCGACCGGTGACCACCATCACCACCTGGTCTGCCGTGTCTGCGGCAAGGCCGTCGAGGTCGAGGGTCCCGCCGTGGAGCAGTGGGCCGAGACCGTCGCCGCACAGCACGGCTATGTGAACGTGGCCCATACGGTGGAGATCTTCGGCACCTGCGCCGAGTGCGCGGGCGCGGGCGCGAAGGACTGACCCCGCCGGACACAGGACGGCCGCCCCGGAGGGGCCCCGGCGGCGGGGCGGCCCCTCCGCACGGTGTCAGCCCTTGGTGATGTCCTCGGCGCCGCCGAAGCGCCGGTCGCGCCGGGCGAACTCCAGGCAGGCGTTCCACAGGTCGCGGCGGTCGAAGTCCGGCCACAGGACGTCCTGGAAGACCATCTCGGCGTAAGCGCTCTGCCAGATCAGGTAGTTGGACGTGCGCTGCTCCCCGCTGGGGCGCACGAAGAGGTCCACGTCCGGCATGTCCGGGTAGTAGATGTACTTCGCGAACGTCTTCTCGTTGACCTTCGAGGGGTCGAGCTTCCCGGCCGCGACATCCTCCGCGATGCGCTGCGCCGCGTCGGCGATCTCGGCCCTGCCGCCGTAGTTCACGCAGAAGTACAGCGTCATCCTGTCGTTGTCCTTGGTCTGCTCCTGCGCGACCTGGAGCTCCTGGACGACGGACTTCCACAGCTTCGGCATGCGGCCGACCCAGCGGATACGGATGCCGAGCTCGTCCATCTCGTCGCGGCGGCGGCGGATGACGTCCCTGTTGAAGTTCATGAGGAACTTCACCTCGTCCGGGGAGCGCTTCCAGTTCTCCGTGGAGAACGCGTACAGCGAGAGGTTCTTGACGCCCATCTCGATGCAGCCCTTGAGGACGTCCATGACGACCCCCTCACCGACCTTGTGGCCCTCGGTGCGCGGAAGACCCCGCTCCTTGGCCCAGCGGCCGTTACCGTCCATCACGACGGCGACGTGCTTGGGCACGAGTTCGCCGGGGATCTCCGGCGGGGTGGCACCGGAGGGGTGCGGCTCGGGGGTCTTGTACTCACGCCGGTTACGGCCGCCGAGCATCCCGCGTACTGCCATGGGCTTCTCTCGTCTCCCTGTGTCATTTCTCCACGTACCGCAGCGAGCGCAGGCCGCGCTCCAGATGCCAGTGCAGATAGGCGGACACGAGCCCGCTCCCCTCCCTGACATGACGCGCCTCGGACGCGTCCGCCGTCTCCCAGTCACCGGTGAGCAGCGCGCTCAGCAGGTCGACGGCCTCCGCCGAGGGTACGACGCTGCCGGGCACCCGGCAGTCGCCGCATATGACGCCGCCCGCCGCGACGGAGAAGAACCGGTTCGGTCCGGGCATTCCGCACTTGGCGCAGTCGTCGAAGCTGGGGGCGTAGCCGTTGACGGCGAGGGAACGCAGCAGGAACGCGTCCAGGATGAGATTCGGCGCGTGTTCGGCGCGTGCGAGGGTGCGGAGCCCGCCGACGAGCAGCAGGTACTGCTGGACCGCGGGCTCGCCCTCGTGGTCGGTGAACCGCTCGGCGGTCTCCAGCATCGCGGTGCCCGCTGTGTAGCGGGCGTAGTCGGAGACGATGCCGCCGCCGTACGGGGCGATCGTCTCGCTCTGGGTGCACAGGGGGAGCCCGCGGCCGATGAGCTCGCTGCCACGGGCGAAGAACTGCACGTCCACATGGGAGAAGGGCTCCAGCCGTGCCCCGAACTTCGACTTGGTGCGGCGCACGCCGCGCGCCACGGCACGCACCCGCCCGTGGCCGCGGGTCAGGATCGTGATGATCCGGTCGGCCTCGCCCAGCTTCTGCGTACGCAGCACGACGCCGTCGTCCCGGAACAAGCTCATGCGCCCATTGTCGCCCACCGGGGCACCGGGAGGCCCGGCAAGGGTCTACGAGGGCGTGCGCGCCGCCTCCAGCAGCTTCGCGGTGTCCGCGGGGCAGAGCTGGAGCGCGCTGCCCACCGTCGTCAGCACGTGGCGCTCCGCCTGGGTGTACGGGCCGTCGGCGAGCGCGATCCTGGCGCCCCGCAGCAGGAGCGTCTCCCGGCCGGGCACGGCCAGGTGCGGCGCGAGCGGCTTCAGGACCTCGTGGAGCTCGATGGCGAGGGCGACGCCGCAGGCCTCGGCCGCGAGGTCGGTCCCGTCACCGGGCCCGGTGTCGGCGGCGAGCACCTCGACGACGGTGAAGAGCTGTTCCTGGGAGCAGTCGTCGAGCCCGGCGTCGCGGACGGTGGCCGCGGCGGTCTCCAGGACCGTACGGGAGGTGGTGCCGCCCGCGGCGAGCACGGCGAGCGTGACGGTGTGCACGGCCTCCCGCAGCATCGCCGAGAAGCGGGTGGTGGTGGGGTGGTCGAGGGCATCGGGCGCGCAGTGCGTCCCGCAGGCGGCACATTCGACGACGGGCCCGGCGCTGCCCCGGTTCAGCAGCGGCAGGCCGAGGACGGTGAGGCGGTGGCGGCCCGTGAGCCGCCGGTAGTTGCGGTCACCCCCGCAGCGCGGGCAGAAGAACTCTCCGTCGCCGACGGTGTCCCAGGCGGTGCGGATGCCGTAGATGCGCATGCGCATGGCGCGTTGTCCTTTGGCTGTCCGCACGTCGCACACCTCCGTAACACCACGGCAACACTGCCGCGTCGGACGTGATGTTAGCCACATCTGTGAGGTGACGTCAGTATCCTGGGCGCCCGAACCCCGGATATGGCCGAACCCCGTCCACCCTCGACGGGTGAACGGGGCTCCTGGACCACGGGATCCGGCGGCGTATCGGACGTTCGTCCGGAATGCCGGGCTACGGCGTCAGCGGGACGCGCGGTTGACCGCGGAGACGACCGCCTTCAGCGAGGCGCGCGTGGTGTTGGCGTCGATACCGATGCCCCACAGCACCTTGCCGTCGATCGCGCACTCGATGTAGGAGGCGGCCTGGGCGCTCGCACCCTCGCTCATCGTGTGCTCGGTGTAGTCCAGCAGGCGGGCGTCGATGCCGATGGCCTGCAGCGCTTCGAAGAACGCCGAGATCGGGCCGTTGCCCGTGCCGGTCAGCACCGTGTCCGTGCCGTCGACGGTGGCCTCGACGGTGATGGTGTCCTGGCCGTCGGTGCCGGTGGTCGTCTGGCCGGAGCGGATCTGTACGCGCCCCCAGGCGTTCTCGGGGCTCGGCAGGTACTCGTCCCGGAAGGCCGACCAGATCTGGGCCGGCGTGACCTCGCCGCCCTCGGCATCGGTCTTGGCCTGAATGATCCGGGAGAATTCGATCTGCATCCGGCGCGGCAGGTCCAGCTTGTGGTCGTTCTTCAGGACGTAGGCGATTCCGCCCTTGCCGGACTGCGAGTTGACCCGGATGACCGCCTCGTAGGAGCGGCCGACGTCCTTCGGGTCGATCGGCAGGTACGGCACCGCCCACTCGATCTCGTCGACGGTCTTCCCCTGGGAGGCGGCGTCGGCCTCCATGGCGTCGAAGCCCTTCTTGATGGCGTCCTGGTGGGAGCCGGAGAAGGCGGTGTAGACCAGGTCGCCCGCGTAGGGGTGGCGCGGGTGGACCTCCATCTGGTTGCAGTACTCGCTGGTGCGGCGGATCTCGTCGATCTGCGAGAAGTCGATCTGCGGGTCGACGCCCTGCGAGAACAGGTTCATGCCCAGGGTGACCAGGTCGACGTTGCCGGTGCGCTCCCCCTGGCCGAACAGGCAGCCCTCGATGCGGTCGGCGCCCGCCATGATCGCCAGCTCGGCGGCGGCGACGGCGGTGCCCCGGTCGTTGTGCGGGTGGACCGACAGGCAGACGTACTCGCGGCGGGTCAGGTGGCGCGACATCCACTCGAAGCGGTCGGCGTGGGTGGAGGGCGTCGAACGCTCCACGGTGGCGGGCAGGTTGAGGATGATCTCGCGGCCCTCCTCCGGCTGCCAGACGTCGCAGACGGCCTCGCAGACCTCCAGGGCGAAGTCCAGCTCGGTGTCGGTGAAGATCTCCGGGCTGTACTGGTAGCCGAAGACCGTCTCGTCGCCCAGGATCTTCTGCGCGTACTCCATGACCAGCCGGGTGCCGTCCACCGCGATCTGCTTGACCTCCTCCTTCGAGCCGCGGAAGACCACGCGGCGGAAGGTGGGCGCGGTGGCGTTGTACAGGTGGACGGTGGCGCGCCGCGCACCGACCAGTGATTCGACGGTCCGCTCGATCAGTTCCTCACGGGCCTGCGTCAGGACGGAGATCGTCACGTCCTCGGGGATCGCGCCCTCTTCGATGATGGAGCGCACGAAGGCGAAGTCGGTCTCGCCGGAGGACGGGAAGCCGACCTCGATCTCCTTGTAGCCCATGCGTACGAGCAGGTCGAACATCTCGCGCTTACGGGCCGGCGACATGGGGTCGATCAGGGCCTGGTTCCCGTCGCGCAGATCGGTGGACAGCCAGCGGGGCGCCCGGGTGATGCGGTTGTCCGGCCAGGTGCGGTCGGAGATGTCCACGGCCTCGTAGCCGCGGTACTTGTGCACCGGCATCCCGGAAGGCTTCTGCAGCTGCTTCGCGTTGGTCACCGGGGTGGGGCCACCGACGGGGGCGGCATCGGTGTGCGCGGGGGAATTCACTGCGGTCACGGCGTACGGCTCCTCTGAGGTCCAGCAGGGGCGGCCGGCTGTGTCGCTGCAACAGCGAACTCCGCGGGGAGGGAGCCGGCCTACGACTACAGGCCCTCGCCGCGGCAGCTAAGAAGGAGCAGCCCGAAACGCATGGTGCGGCAACACTAACCGAGGGGCGCCTGGGACGTCGGTCCGTATCAGTATGCGGGATCGGTCCGCCGTGAAGGCAGAACGGTGATACATCACTCTATTTCGTCAATCACGATCGCAACCAGTGACTTTGCTGTTACCGAGTGCCACAGTCGTTCCCATGCAGCCTCGACCGAACAACGGGCTCCAGCCCGTCTTCTGCACGATCGTGCCGCCCCACGTACTCGACAAGCTGTCCCAGGCCGACGACCCGCTCCTGGCCGGACCCGCCCGGCGCACCCTGGACGCCGACTCGGCCCGGCGCCATCACCGGCGGGTGACCGCGCTGGCCTGGACCCCCCAAGCCGCCCGCACCTCCGACCCGGTCCCGGCCAAGCCCCACCGCACGCTGTACGACTGCCGGCACGGCACGGACCTGCCGGGCGTCAAGGTGCGTGACGAGGGTGAGGAAGCCACCCAGGACGCCAGCGTCAACCGCGCGTACGCGGGACTCGGCGCCACCTTCGACCTGCTGGTCATGGAGTACGGCCGCAGCTCGATCGACGGCAAGGGGCTGCCGCTCATCGGCTCCGTGCATTACGACGAGAAGTACAACAACGCGTTCTTCGACGGCGAGCAGATGGTCTTCGGGGACGGTGACGGGGAGATCTTCCTCGACTTCACCCTCGCCATCGACGTGATCGCCCACGAACTGGCGCACGGGCTCACCCAGTACACGGCCAACCTCGCGTACCAGGGCCAGTCGGGTGCGCTCAACGAGTCCGTGTCGGACGTCTTCGGCTCCCTGGTCAAGCAGTACTCCCTGGGCCAGAGCGCCGACCAGGGCGACTGGCTGATCGGCGCGGGACTGCTGGCCCCCCGGGTCAGCGGCGTCGCACTGCGCTCGATGAAGGCCCCCGGCACGGCGTACGACGACGACGTGCTCGGCAAGGACCCGCAGCCGGCATCGATGGACGACTACGTCGAGACGGACCAGGACAACGGCGGGGTCCACATCAACTCCGGCATCCCCAACCGTGCCTTCTACCTGCTGGCCACGGCACTCGGCGGCAACGCCTGGGAGCGGGCCGGCCGGATCTGGTTCGACGTGCTGACCGGTGGCGAGCTGGCCCAGGAGGCGTCCTTCAAGGACTTCGCCAAGCTGACCGTCGCCGCGGCGCAGCACAGGTTCGGGGAGGGCAGCGAGGCCGAGGCGGTGCTGAAGGCGTGGTCGGAGGTGGGAGTGCCGACCCGCTGACCGGGTAGGTGGATGCGGGGCCGTCCGGGCGGGGTCAGGCAGGAGTCAGTACGCATGCGCATTCAGGTGAGCCGGACCGGCGGGTTCGCCGGCATCGCACGCCACGGCGAGGTCGAGACCTCGGGACGGCCCGACGCCGCCGAATGGGAGGCACTGGCCGAGGCGGCACTCGCCGACGGCCGGGGAGGCCCGCCCGCAGGAGTGCCGGACGGTTTCCACTACCGGATCACGGTGGGCGACCGGACGGTCGAGTGTGCGGACCCACGGCTGACCGAGGCGCAGCGGACGCTCGTCTCCCGGGTCCTGAAGGAGGGCGCGTAGGCCCCGGGCCCTCACCGCCCCTCCGGCGGCCGGGCCCGGGAGGCGTGCCTCGGGGTCCGAGCATGCGCAGCCGCTTCGGGGCCCACCGCCCCCGTGCCCCTCTCGCGCCCCAGGGCCTCAGCGGCTTCGCGCGGCTGCGCCGTCCTCCGGCCGCCGTCCCGGGGCCGCGCTCAGAATCCCAGCTTGCGCAGCTGCTTCGGATCGCGCTGCCAGTCCTTGGCGACCTTCACATGCAGATCCAGGTAGACCGGCGTGCCCAGCAGTGCCTCGATGTGCTTGCGCGACTTCGTGCCCACGTCCTTGAGCCGCTTCCCCTTCGGGCCGATGATGATGCCCTTCTGGCTGGGCCGCTCGATGTAGACGTTCGCGTGGATGTCCAGCAGCGGTTTGTCCGCCGGCCGGTCCTCGCGCGGCAGCATCTCCTCGACGACGACCGCGATGGAGTGCGGCAGCTCGTCCCGCACGCCCTCCAGGGCGGCCTCCCGGATGAGCTCCGCGACCATGACCATCTCGGGCTCGTCGGTGAGGTCCCCCTCCGGGTAGAGCGGGGGGCTCTCGGGCAGGAGCGGCGCGATCAGGTCGGCGAGCAGGCCGACCTGCTGGTCCTTCACGGCCGAGACCGGGATGATCTCCGCCCACTCGAAGCCGAGCTCCTCGCCGAGGCGGGACACGGCCAGCAGCTGCTCGGCGAGCGCCTTGGAGTCGACCAGGTCGGTCTTGGTGATGATCGCGATCTTCGGGGTCTTCTTGATCCCGGCGAGTTCCTTGATGATGAACTTGTCACCGGGGCCGAGCTTCTGGTCGGCGGGCAGGCAGAAGCCGATGACGTCGACCTCGGCCCAGGTGGTCCGTACGACGTCGTTCAGCCGCTCCCCGAGCAGCGTGCGCGGCTTGTGGAGGCCGGGCGTGTCCACCAGGATCAGCTGGGCGTCGTCGCGGTGCACGATGCCCCGCACCGTGTGCCGGGTGGTCTGGGGGCGGTTGGACGTGATCGCCACCTTCTGACCGACCAGAGCGTTCGTGAGGGTGGACTTGCCCGCGTTGGGGCGGCCCACGAAGCAGGCGAAGCCGGCCCGGTGGGGGGCGGTGTTCTCAGCCTGCTGCGCAGCAGCTTCTGTGTTCGGTCGGGCGCTCATGGCGCCCATTCTCCCCGATCCGGGCGGCGCCGTTGCACAGCAGGGCGCCGCCGTCCCGGATCAGCCCGCCGCCACCGTGGACCGGAGCGCCCCGTCGGGCCCCGCGAGCAGCACGGGCGTGCCGGGCCCGCCCAGGTCACGCACGGCGGCCAGGTCGGCGTCCGATACGGTCTCCGCCCCGGAGACGACGGCCGCCGCCTCCAGGGACGTGGCACCGCTGGCCACCGCCATCGCGACGGCGGTCTGCAGCGCGCTGAGCTTCAGCGACTCCAGGGCCACGGTGCCGGCGGCGTACGTACGTCCCGTCTCGTCCCGGACCGCCGCGCCCTCGGGCACCGCGTTGCGGGCCCGGACGCTGCGAGCCAGGGTGACGATCTTGCGGTCCTCGGCGCCGAGGCCGGTGCTGTCGGTCATGTACTGAGCATACGAAGGGGGTACGGGCCCGCCCGACGACGGGGCCCCTTCACCCCGGGGCGGGCGCCTGCGGACGGCGCACCCGCAGCGGGCCCTACGGCCGGTCCAGGCGCAGGCGTTCCGCCTTGGGGAGCCCGGCCACCACCAGGTCGTAGCTGTCCTCCACGAGCTCCCGGACCATCCGGTCCGGGAGCCCGGAGACCGTCACGGTGTTCCAGTGCCGCTTGTTCAGGTGCCAACCGGGGACGATCGCGGCGTGCTCCTTACGGAGCCGCAGTGCCTCGTCCGGGTCGCACTTCAGGCTGACCGTCAGCGGCCGCGCGTCGAGCGCGCTGAGGGCGAACATCTTTCCCAGGACCTTGAAGACCGAGGCCTCGGGCCCGAAGGGGAATTCCTCGGTGCTCGCGTCGAACTCCAGGCAGAACGCGCGCAACTCCTGAGGAGTCATGCCGCTTCCACTCCCTCCGGTTCCACCAGCACCGTGACGATCTTGTTCCTGCGGCCCGCCGGGGACTCCGCCGTGAGGCGGAGCTTGCGCCCGTCGGGGAGGTCGACGAGGGAGGAGGCCCCGGAGATCGGGACCCGGCCCAGCGCCTTGGCCAGCAGACCGCCGACCGTTTCCACGTCCTCGTCGTCATAGGCGTCGAGGCCGAACAGCTCCCCGAGATCACCGATGTCGAGCCGGGCCGTCACCCGGAAGCAGCCGTTCTCCAGCTCCTGGACCGGCGGGAGTTCGCGGTCGTACTCGTCGGTGATCTCACCGACGATCTCCTCCAGGATGTCCTCGATGGTGACGATGCCGGCCGTGCCGCCGTACTCGTCGATGACGACGGCGACGTGGCTGCGGTCCTGCTGCATCTCGCGCAGCAGGTCACCGGCGTTCTTCGTGTCGGGGACGAACGCGGCGGGACGCATCGCCGTGGAGACCAGGTCGGCCTCCGCGTCCCGGTTGATGTGCGTCTTGCGGACCAGGTCCTTGAGGTAGACGATCCCGACGATGTCGTCCTCGTTCTCCCCGGTGACCGGGATGCGGGAGAAGCCGGAGCGCAGCGCGAGGGTCAGTGCCTGACGGACCGTCTTGTACCGCTCTATGCAGACCAGGTCGGTGCGGGGCACCATGACCTCGCGTACGAGGGTGTCGCCGAGCTCGAAGACCGAGTGCACCATGCGGCGCTCCTCGTCCTCGATGAGCGACTCCTGCTCGGCGAGGTCGACCATGGCGCGCAGTTCGGCCTCGCTCGCGAAGGGGCCCTTGCGGAAGCCCTTGCCCGGGGTCAGCGCGTTGCCCAGGAGGATCAGCAGCTGCGGGACCGGCCCCATGATCCTGGCCAGCGGCAGCAGGACGTACGCGGCGGCCGTGGCGGTGTTCAGCGGGTGCTGACGGCCGATGGTGCGCGGCGAGACCCCGATGGCGACGTAGCTGACGAGGACCATGACCCCCATGGCGAGGGCCAGGGCCTGCCAGGTCTCCTGGACTTCCTTGAGGCAGGCGTACGTGACGAGCACGCCGGCCGACATCTCGCAGGCCACCCTCACGAGCAGCGCCACGTTGAGATAGCGGGTGGGGTCGGCGGCGACCTGCTCCAGCTTGGCACTGCCGCGGCGCCCCGCCCGCACGGCCTCGGCCGCGCGGAAGCTCGACGTACGCGCGATCCCGGCCTCGGCGCAGGCCGCGAGCCAGCCGACGACGAGCAGCAGGACGGCGCCGGAGATGAGGGGGACGCTCACGAGACGGTGGGGGCGGGGGACGGACCGGTCAGACCGCGCTCACCGCGCCAGCCGTCGACGATGGCCGCCTGGAGGCCGAACATCTCGGCCTTCTCGTCCGGCTCCTCGTGGTCGTAACCGAGGAGGTGCAGCACGCCGTGGACCGTGAGGAGCTGGAGCTCCTCGTCCATGGAGTGCTGCGTCCCGGCCTCCTCGCCCTGCTTCTTCGCGACCTCCGGGCAGAGCACGATGTCACCGAGGAGCCCCTGCGGGGGCTCCTCGTCGTCCTTGGCCGGGGGGCGGAGTTCGTCCATCGGGAAGGACATGACATCCGTCGGGCCCGGAAGGTCCATCCACTGGATGTGGAGCTGTTCCATGGCGGCGGTGTCCACCACGATCACCGAAAGCTCGGACAGCGGATGGATCCGCATCCGGGCGAGCGCGTAGCGGGCGATGTCGAGGATCGCCTGCTCGTCGACCTCGGTTCCGGACTCGTTGTTGACGTCGATCGACATGGTGTGCTGCGGCTACTTCCCGTTGCGGCCCTTGGGGCCCTCTGCGTTGTCGTACTTCTCGTACGCGTCGACGATACGGCCGACGAGCTTGTGCCGGACGACATCCTGGGAGGTGAGCCTGGAGAAGTGCACGTCCGGGACGTCCTCCAGGATCTCCTGGACCTGGCGGAGACCGCTCCTGGTGCCGTTCGGGAGGTCGACCTGGGTGACGTCACCGGTGACGACGATCTTGGAGTCGAAGCCGAGGCGGGTGAGGAACATCTTCATCTGCTCGGCGCTGGTGTTCTGCGCCTCGTCCAGGATGATGAACGCGTCGTTCAGGGTCCGGCCCCGCATGTACGCCAGCGGTGCGACCTCGATCGTGCCCGCCGCCATGAGCCGGGGGATCGTGTCGGGGTCGAGCATGTCGTGCAGGGCGTCGTAGAGCGGGCGCAGATACGGGTCGATCTTGTCGAAGAGCGTGCCGGGCAGGAAGCCGAGCCGCTCCCCCGCCTCGACGGCGGGCCTGGTGAGGATGATCCGGCTGACCTGCTTGGACTGCAGGGCCTGGACCGCCTTGGCCATGGCGAGATAGGTCTTGCCGGTGCCCGCGGGGCCGATGCCGAAGACGATGGTGTGCTTGTCGATCGCGTCGACGTACCGCTTCTGGTTGAGCGTCTTGGGGCGGATCGTGCGGCCGCGGCTGGAGAGGATGTTCTGGGTGAGCACCTCGGCGGGGGTCTCGGCGACTTCCCCGTTGCCGTCCCCGCTCGCCCTGAGCATGGCGATCGAGCGTTCCACAGCGTCCTCCGTCATCGGCAGTCCGGTGCGGAGCACCAGCACCATCTCGTCGAACAGGCGCTGGATCAGGGCGACGTCCGCCGCGCTTCCAGTCGCGCTTATCTCGTTGCCCCGGACATGGATGTCGACGGCCGGGAACGCCGTTTCGATCACGCGCAGCAGCGAGTCGCCCGACCCCAGGAGCATCACCATGGGGTGTGCGGCCGGAATGCTGATCTGGGCGCGCGCCTGCGGCTGTGTAGGTGACTGAGTCATGGGCCGGCCCTCGGGCCTGCGCATACCTCCCGTTGCAGGGCCGTCGCTGCTCGACCGCCTCTGGACTACCAGCGTACGACTCCCCACCGACAACACCGAGAGGTTTTACCCGGTGATCATCAGCCCTTCACTGGCGGAAGCCGATGGTCGGGACGGCACGGCGCAGGGGCCATGTCCTGTTCGTGGTGGGCAGGAGCTCCTCCAGGAAGGCGTAGCGCTCCAGGGCTGCGGGGTCCTGGTCGGCCCAGGTGCGCACCTGCTGCCACCAGCCGCCGATCTCCGCCCATCCGGGCGCGGACAGTGATCCGCCGAACTCCTGCACCGACAGGGCCGCCGTCAGCCCGGCGAAGGCGAGGCGGTCGGCGAGCGGCCAGCCGGCCAGCGTCCCCGTGACGAACCCGGCCACGAAGACGTCGCCCGCTCCGGTGGGGTCCAGGGCCTCGACCTCGATGGCGGGCACCTCGGCGGCCGTGCCGGCCGCCCGGTCCACCGCGTAGGCGCCCTCCGCCCCCAGGGTGACCACGGCGAGGGGCACGCGTTCGGCCAGGGCGTGGGCGGCGGCGCGCGGGCAGTCGGTGCGGGTGTAGCGCATGGCCTCCTCGGCGTTGGGCAGGAAGGCCAGGCAGTGGCCGAGGTCGGGCAGGGCGTCCAGGTCCCAGCGGCCGGTCTCGTCCCAGCCGACGTCGGCGAAGACCATCGCGCCGTTCCGGGCGGCCGCCGCCACCCAGGGCTCGCTGCGGCCGGGGGTCAGTGAGGCGACGGCGGCGCGGGCGCGCGGGGGGCAGTGCGGGAACGTACGGCCGGGCACCGCGGACGTGGCGGGGGCCGGTGCCTCGTGACCGTGCGAGACCATCGTGCGCTCGCCCTCGTACGCCATGGAGACGGTGACGGGCGAGTGCCAGCCGGGGACGGTGTGCGACATGCTCAGATCGATGCCCTCGCCCTGTTCGAGGGCGTCCCAGCAGTACTCGCCGTAGTGGTCGTCGCCGAAGGCGGCGGCCAGCGAGGTGTGCAGGCCGAGGCGGGCGAGCGCGGTGGCCATGTTGGCGACGCCTCCGGGGCTGGAGCCCATCCCCCGGGCCCAGGACTCGGTGCCGCGCACCGGGGCGCTGTCCAGGCCGGTGAAGATGATGTCCAGGAAGACCGTGCCGGTCAGGAAGACGTCACAGGCGGGGTCCTGCGGGGCACGCAGCCCGAGCAGCGGGTCGATGCCTGGATCAGCTGTACTCACCGTGCGCTCCCGGCCGTGGCAGATCTGAACAGTGCGTGAGGGCCCCAGTGTGCCGGATCCGTTCTCCCGGTCCGATGACCCGCGCCGTACCGTGCACACTCCCTCCGACCTGCATAAACATGCGTTGCTACCCGGCCTGATGATGCATAAACCTCTACGTGACCCGGATCACATCGAGTCGGCTTTCCGTCATCGGGGCGCGCTTGATACAAATTGCCCCGCGAGCACCGTTCGGGACAGTTGACGACGAGTGCCGCTTCTCCTGCTTTTTCTCGCTCCACCCTCCCCTGCCTTGCCTCGCTCCACCCTCCCCTGCCTTACCTCTGCCTTGCCCCGCTCCGCCCTCCCCCTCCTTCTGCCTCCTCCGGCATGTCCTCAGGAACGCCCATGTCCTCGCGCCCTCGCGCCGCGTGGCCCCTGGTTGCCGTCTTCACCGCCGGTTACCTCGCCGCCTATCTGCTCCCCACCATCGTCGGCCGCCTCAGCACCTATCTGGGGCTGAGCCCGGCCCAGGCCGGTCTGGTCGGCAGCGCCCTGCTGCTCAGCTCGGCCTCGGCCGGCTTCGCGCTGGCGGGGCGCGTCGAGAGATACGGGTCGCGGAGATCCGCGCGTGCGGGGCTGCTGCTCGCCGCGCTCGGCTACGGCTGCGCGGCGCTGACCACCTCGGTGCCGCTGGTGATCGCGGGGGTCGTGGTCGGTGGCTTCGGCTCCGGTACGGCGACCGCCGTCGCGGCGTCCGGCATCGCCGCGCAGCGCGATCCGCACCGGACCTCTTCGCTCGGGCTGCTCAGCGTCTCGGCGACGGCGGGCGCCCTCTATCTGACGGTCCCCCACCTGGACGGTGGCCATCGGCTGCCGTTCGCCTCCATCGCGCTGGTCGCCCTGCTCGTCTGGCCCGCCACCTCCCGGCTGGGCGGTTCCACGGCCGTCGGCGGGACCTCGCCCGTGCAGGGACGGCTGCCGCACCGGCGGTCGGGTCTGGTGCTGGCGGGCGGGATGCTCGTCTGGTCCATGGCGCAGAACGCCCTGTGGGGTGTGAGCAGCCGCATCGGCGCCGACCAGGTGGGGCTCTCCGAGGTGACCGTGGGTGCCGTGTTCGCCGCCGCGCTGGGCGCGGGACTGCTGGGCGTCATGGGTGCCGGCGTGCTGGGGGCCCGGCTCGGGCGGGCGGTGCCGATCGGCGTCGGCACGATGATCATCGCGGGGAGCATCGTGCTCAGCTCCTCGGCCGAGGACCTGGGGTCGTTCGCGACCGGGGAGATCGTATGGAACACCTTCTACCCGGTGGTCCTGTCGTATCTGATCGGGCTGGCGGCCTCGCTGGACGTGCGCGGCCGCTGGGCGGTTCTGGCGGGCTCGGCCTCGTCCGTCGGCACGGCCTGCGGCCCCCTGCTCGGCAGTGTGCTGTCCGAGCAGGCGGGCTACGCGGTGATGGGCCTGGTCCTGGGGGCCGCGACCCTCCTGGTCGCGGCCCCCGTCACCGCGGTGGCCCTGCACACCGGCGGACGCCCGCTGGTGCCCGGTTCCGTCCGGCGCAGGGGCGGTGCCCCGGCCGCCCTCCTCGCCGCCACGACCAACAGCCTGTCCGGCGCCGTGCCCAAGCTGGGCGCACCGGAGCAGGCGGTCGCGGAGATCAGCGTGCCCGCACTGCGGCGCAGGCGGCTGGTGCGGAGCGCGTTCCGGACGGCGGGTCCGGCCGGCGGCGCCGGTCAGTCGAACGCGTACGCCTCGACCTCGGAGAGGTAACGCGCCCTGCGCTCCTCGTCGTGGTCGAGGAAGGCCGCCTCGAAGGAGTTGCGGGCCAGGGTGCGCAGCTGCTCGCGGTCCAGGCCGAGCGCCTCGTGCACGGCCTGGAAGGTATCTCCGACGTATCCGCCGAAGTAGGCGGGGTCGTCGGAGTTCACCGTACAGAGCAGGCCGGCGTCCATCATGGTCCGCAGCGGGTGCTGTTCGAGTACGTCGACGGCGCGCAGCCTGACGTTGGAGAGCGGGCAGAGCGTCAGCGGGATCCGCTCGGAGACCAGCCGGTCCACCAGCTCCGGGTCCTCCATGCAGCGCAGGCCGTGGTCGATCCGCTCGACGCCGAGGATGTCCAGGGCCTCCCGGATGTACTCCGGCGGACCCTCCTCCCCGGCGTGGGCGACCTTGCGCAGGCCGAGGGCCGTGGCCGCCGCGTACACCTCGCGGAACTTCGCGGGCGGGTGGCCGACCTCGGCGGAGTCGAGGCCCACGGCGCTGATGCGGTGCAGGTACGGCTTCGCGGCCTCCAGGGTCTCCAGGGCCGACTCGGCGGACTCGTCACGCAGGAAGCACATGATCAACTGGGTGGAGATGCCGTGCGTCTCCTCGCTGCGGTCCAGTGCCCTGCCGAGTCCTTCGACCACGGTGCCGATCGGGACGCCGCGGCCGGTGTGGGCCTGCGGGTCGAAGAAGATCTCCGCGTGCCGGACGCCCTGGGCCGCGGCGCGGGCGAGGTAGGCGTCGGCCAGTTCGGCGAAGTCCTCCTCGGTGCGCAGCACCGTCATGAGGGCGTAGTAGAGATCGAGGAAGCTCTGCAGGTCGTCGAAGAGGTAGGCGGTGCGCAGCTCTTCGGTGTCCGCGTAGGGCAGCTCGACGCCGTTGCGTGCGGCGAGCGCGAAGGCGAGCTCGGGTTCGAGGGTGCCTTCGATGTGGAGGTGGAGTTCGGCTTTGGGGAGGTGCACGGGGTTCTCGTTACGTGTGACGGGTGGGTACCGGGACCCGGATCAGGTCCTGGGCGATGGTCAGTTCGCCTTCGAAGCCGGCTGCCCTGGCCTGGCGCTCGAAGGCATCGGGGTCGGTGTAGCGCTGGGAGAAGTGCGTCAGCACGAGGTGCCGTACGCCCGACTCCTTCGCCACCCGGGCCGCCTGCCCGGCGGTGAGGTGGCCGTGGTCGGCGGCGAGCCGGCTGTCCTCGTCGAGGAACGTCGACTCGATGACCAGCATGTCGCATCCCTCGGCGAGGGCGAACGCGCCGTCGCAGAGCCGGGTGTCCATGACGAACGCGAAGCGCTGTCCGCGCCGGGTCACGGAGACCTCTTCCAGCGGGATGCCGCGCAGGGACCCCTCCCGCTGGATCCGTCCGACGTCGGGCCCGCCGATGCCGTGCGCGGCGAGCTTCGCGGGCAGCATGCGCAGCCGGTCGGGCTCGGTGAGGCGGTAGCCGTAGGCCTCGACGGGGTGCGAGAGCCGGTGGCTGTCGAGGGTGTACGCGCCGGTGGTGGCGAGGACGCCGTCGGCGGCGACCGGGGCCTCGGTGAGCTCGACCGATTCGCGGTACGCGGTCGAGTACCGCAGCCGGTCGAAGAAGCGCTGTCCGCTCGCCGGGAAGTGCGCCGTGACGGGGTGCGGGACCTGGTCCAGGTTGATCCGCTGGATCACCCCCGCCAGGCCCAGCGCGTGATCGCCGTGGAAGTGCGTGACGCAGATCCGGTTGATGTCGTGCGCGGCGACGCCCGCCCGCAGCATCTGCCGCTGGGTGCCCTCGCCGGGGTCGAAGAGGATGCCCTCGCCGTCCCAGCGCAGCAGATAGCCGTTGTGGTTGCGGTGGCGGGTCGGCACCTGGCTGGCGGTGCCGAGGACCACGAGTTCTCGTACGGACACGGGGAGCGGCTGGCTATCCGGGGGGCCACTGCATCCCGCGGCCGCCCAGGACGTGGGCGTGCGCGTGGAAGACGGTCTGCCCGGCGCCCGCGCCGGTGTTGAGGACGATGCGGTAGCCGGTCCCGGCGATCTCCTCGTCGGCGGCGACGAGCCCGGCCTCGCGCAGCACGTCGGCGGCGACCTCGGGCTCGGCGGCGGCGAGCGAGGCGGCGTCCGGGTGGTGCGCCTTGGGGATGACCAGGACGTGCGTCGGGGCCTGGGGGTTTATGTCGCGGAAGGCGAGGGTCGTCGCGCTCTCGCGGACGACGGTCGCCGGGATCTCCCCCGCAACGATCCTGCAGAACAGGCAGTCGGTCTGCGGCTCTCCCGCCATGGCCCGGCCTCCTCGGTCGTTCGGTCCTCGTGATCAGTACACCGGCATGCTATCCGGCCGGACGGGACGGGGCGGCTCTCAGCTCCAGCGCCCGGTGCGTCCCATCAGCAGGGCCGCCGCGGCCGTCCCCGCGGTCGAGGTGCGCAGCACGCTGGGGCCGAGCCGGTACGGGGGCGCCCCCGCCTCGGCGAAGGCGGTCAGCTCCTGGGGCGAGACCCCGCCCTCCGGGCCCACGACCAGCACGATCGTGCCGTGGGCGGGGAGGGAAGCGGTGGCGAGCGGCTCGCTGCCGCTGTCGCGGTCCTCGTGCAGGACGCCCGCGAAGTCCGCCCCGGCCAGCAGGGCGGCGACCTGCTTGGTCGTCATGGCCCCGGCCACCTCGGGGAAGCGCACCCGGCGCGACTGCTTGCCCGCCTCGCGTGCGGTGCTGCGCCACTTGGCGAGGGACTTCAGCCCGCGCTCGCCCTTCCACTGCGTGATGCAGCGCGCGGCCTGCCAGGGCACGATCGCGTCGACGCCCGTCTCGGTCATCGTCTCCACGGCGAGCTCACCGCGGTCGCCCTTGGGCAGCGCCTGGACGACGGTGATCGACGGGGTGGGGGCGGGCTCCTCGTGCACCTGCTCCAGGCCGCCGACGACGAGCCGGTCCTTGCCCTCGGCCGCCCGTACGACGCCTTCCGCCCAGCGGCCCCGCCCGTCGGTCAGGACGACGTCCTCCCCCGGGTTCAGCCGCTTCACGGACACGGCGTGCCGCCCCTCGGGACCGTCCAGGACGAACTCAGGCCCGCTGACCAGCTGTTCGACGACGAAGACCGGTGCCGTCACCGGGCACTCCTCACACTCACGGCCGCACACGCGGCTTCCGTCTCGGCGACGAGCAGATCCACGAGTTCCCCGGCGGGCAGCTCGCGTGCCAGCCGGTGGCCCTGGCCCGCCCACAGAGCCATGCCCTGGGCGTCCTCGCTCCGGGCGGCGGCCTTGCGCAGCCCGCTGGTCAGCTGGTGCACCTGCGGGTAGGCGGCGGGGGCGTACGGGCCGTGCTCCCGGACGAACCGGTTGACGAGCCCGCGCGCGGGGCGGCCCGAGAAGGCCCGGGTCAGGGCCGTCGTCACGAACAGCGGGTTCGTCAGGGCCTGTTTGTGCAGCGGGTGCGCCCCCGACTCGGGGCAGGGCAGGAACGCCGTACCGAGCTGCGCCGCGTCGGCGCCGGCCGCCAGGACCGCGGCGATCTGGGAGCCGCGCATCAGCCCGCCCGCCGCGACGACCGGCAGCCGCACGGACTCGCGGACCTCGGTGATCAGGCAGAGCAGTCCGGTGCCGGTGAGGCCGCCCTGCGGGTCGTCGCGGTGCGTGGACTGGTGACCGCCGGCCTCGGTTCCCTGGACGCAGACGGCGTCGGCGCCCGCCCACTGCGCGTTGCGCGCCTCCTGGGCCGAGGTGACCGTGACGACGGTGGACGTCCCGGCGGCGGCGAACGCTTCGAGGACTTCCCGGGCGGGGCACCCGAAGGTGAAGGAGACCACGGGGACGGGGTCCTCCAGGAGGATCGCGACCTTGGCCTCGTAGCCGTCGTCACCGCAGGCGTCCGGGTCGCCCAGAGGGGTCTCGTACCAGGAGGCCTCACCGGCGAGCTGGTGGCTGTAGACCTCGACGGCGCCGGCGTCGGCGACCAGGGGCTGCGGCATGAAGAGGTTGACGCCGAAGGGCCGGCCGGTCATCCTCCGGAGCTGCTTGACCTCGTTGTACATCCCGTCCGCCGTCTTGTAGCCGGCGGCGAGGAAACCGAGCCCTCCGGCCTCGGTGACGGCGGCGGCCAGCTCCGGGCGTGACACACCGCCCGCCATGGGGGCCTGCACGATCGGGTGCCGGCAGAGGTCGGTCAGGGCCAAGGACATGACCGCATCGTGCCACGTCCGGCGGATCGTGCCGAATCAGCCCTTTCACCCGGCGGACGGCCGCCGCGCACACCGCGCCGCCCGCCGGTACGGGACCGGCGGGCGGTGGGACGAGAGGGGTCAGCGGCCGTTGAAGGCGTCCTTCAGCCGGGAGAAGAGGCCCTGCTGTCCCGGCTGGAACTGACCCGTGGGCCGCTCCTCGCCGCGCAGCTTCGCCAGCTCCCGCAGGAGGCGCTCCTGCTCGGGGTCCATCTTCGTCGGGGTCATGACCTCGACGTGCACGATGAGGTCACCGCGTCCGCCGCCGCGCAGATGCGTGATGCCGCGCCCGTGCAGCGGGACCGACTGGCCGGACTGGGTGCCCGGCCTGATGTCGATCTCCTCCAGGCCGTCGAGCGTCTCCAGCGGCACCTGGGTGCCGAGCGCCGCGGCCGTCATCGGGATGGTGACCGTGCAGTGCAGGTCGTCACCCCGCCGCTGGAACACGGCGTGGGAGAGCTCGTGGATCTCGACGTACAGGTCGCCGGCGGGACCGCCGCCGGGGCCGACCTCGCCCTCGCCCGCGAGCTGGATCCGGGTGCCGTTGTCGACACCGGCGGGGATCTTCACGGTCAGGGTGCGCCGCGAGCGGATGCGGCCGTCACCGGCGCACTCGGGGCACGGCGTGGGGACGACCGTGCCGAAGCCCTGGCACTGCGGGCAGGGCCGCGAGGTCATGACCTGGCCGAGGAAGGACCGGGTGACCTGGGAGACCTCACCGCGGCCGCGGCACATGTCACAGGTCTGCGCGGAGGTGCCGGGTGCGGCGCCCTCGCCGCTGCAGGTCGTACAGACGACCGCCGTGTCGACCTGGATGTCCTTGGTCGTGCCGAAGGCCGCCTCGTTGAGGTCGATCTCCAGCCGGATCATCGCGTCCTGGCCGCGGCGGGTCCGCGAACGGGGCCCGCGCTGCGCGGCGTTGCCGAAGAACGCGTCCATGATGTCGCTGAAGTTGCCGAAGCCGCCGGCTCCGAACCCTCCCGCGCCACCGCCGCCCGAGGCGGACAGCGGGTCGCCGCCGAGGTCGTAGACCTGCTTCTTCTGCGGGTCCGACAGCACCTCGTAAGCGGCGTTGATCTCCTTGAACCGCTCCTGGGTCTTCGGATCCGGGTTGACATCCGGGTGCAGCTCGCGGGCGAGCCGACGGAATGCCTTCTTGATCTCGTCCTGAGATGCGTCGCGGCGCACGCCTAGTACGGCGTAGTAGTCGGTGGCCACTTACGAATCCGCCAGGATCTGTCCGACGTAACGTGCCACTGCGCGTACCGCTCCCATCGTTCCGGGGTAGTCCATGCGGGTCGGTCCGACCACGCCGAGTTTGGCGACTGCCTCGTCGCCCGAACCGTAGCCGACCGCGACGACGGACGTGGCGTTGAGGCCCTCGTGGGCGTTCTCGTGCCCGATCCGTACGGTCATGCCCGAATCCGTTGCCTCACCGAGCAGCTTCAGCAGCACGACCTGCTCCTCCAATGCCTCCAGCACCGGCCGGATCATCACAGGGAAGTCGTGCCCGAAGCGGGTGAGGTTGGAGGTGCCGCCGATGATCAGCCGCTCCTCCGTCTCTTCGACCAGAGTCTCCAGGAGGACGGAGAGCACCGTGGATACGGTTCCCCGGTCCTCGGTCTCGAAGGACTCCGGCAGGTCCTGCACCAGCCGGGGGACGTCCGCGAAGCGTCGTCCGACGACCCGGCTGTTGAGCCGGGCCCGCAGATCGGCCAGTGACGTGTCACCGAACGGCGCAGGACAGTCGATCATACGCTGTTCGACCCGGCCCGTGTCCGTGATCAGGACGAGCATCAGCCGGGCCGGAGCCAGCGACAGCAGCTCCACGTGCCGGACCGTCGACCGGGTCAGCGAGGGGTACTGCACGACGGCGACCTGCCTGGTCAGCTGCGCGAGCAGCCGGACCGTGCGGCCCACCACGTCGTCGAGGTCGACCGCGCCGTCGAGGAAATTCTGGATGGCCCGGCGCTCCGGCGACGACAGGGGCTTGACGCCCGCGAGCTTGTCGACGAAGAGACGGTAGCCCTTGTCCGTCGGGATGCGCCCCGCACTCGTGTGCGGCTGCGCGATGAAGCCCTCGTCCTCCAGCACCGCCATGTCGTTGCGGACAGTCGCCGGGGAGACCCCGAGGCTGTGCCGCTCCGTGAGCGCCTTGGAGCCGACGGGCTCCTCGGTGCCGACGTAGTCCTGGACGATGGCGCGCAGCACTTCGAGTCTGCGTTCACTGAGCACCGCGCACACCTCCAGCTGTGGTTCTCCGGCGTCTGCCTGGCACTCTGTGCGTTCGAGTGCCAGCGTTCCCCCCGGTCAGTGTACGGGGGCGGGGTGGGGCGGGGGCAAGGGCGACCGGCCACGCCGTCACAGGACCGCGCAGGCCGTTGCCGATAGCGTCGTCGTATGGACGTCTCTTGGGAAGAGTTCGGGTGGGAGCGGTTGGGTGACAGTGCGGGGCGGCGGCGCCTTCCCGTCTGGGACGCGACCGCCGCGCTGGTGGCGGGGACGGACGCCGTGCTGCTCCACGACACCGGTTCGACGCTGCGGGAGGGCGTCGAGCTGCGGACCCAGGCGGAGGCCCTGCTGGGCCGGAGAGTGACGCATATCGCACTGAGCCATCCGCACTTCGACCATGTGCTGGGGACCGCCGCGTTCTCCGGGGCGGAGGTCTACGGGGCGGTCGGCACGGCGGACCTCCTGGAGCGGGGCGCCGAGGAGCTGCGCGCGGACGCGCTGCGGCACGGGATGGGTGAGGCGGACGCCACAGCGGCCACGGACGCCCTGGTGGTTCCGCGGCATCAGGTGAGCGGCGAGTGGACGCTCGACCTCGGCGGCGGATTCCAGGTGCTGCTGGCCAATGTGGGCCCCGGTCACAGCGGGCACGACCTCGCGGTGCTGGTGCCGGGCTCCCCCGTCGTGGTGCTCTGCGGCGATCTGGTCGAGGAGTCCGGTGAACCGCAGGCGGGCGGGGACGCGGTCCCCTCGCACTGGCCGGCCGCGCTGGACCGGCTGCTGGAGCTGGGCGGCGAGGACGCGCTGTACGTACCGGGGCACGGGGCGGTGGTGGACGCGGCGTTCGTGCGGGCGCAGCGCGACCGACTGGCCCGGCGCTTCGGCGTGTCGTGAACGGGCCCCCGATTATCGTCGTGCCATGCGCAGCTATCAGCCGGATCTGACCCCGCCGTGGAAGAAGTCCGCCCCCGCCCCCGAGGTCCCCGCCGAGCCCGATCTGGTCGTCGAGGAGGCCGTCACCGGATTCTGCGGGGCGGTGGTCCGGTGCGAGAAGACGGCCCAGGGGCCGGCGGTCACGCTGGAGGACCGTTTCGGCAAGCACCGGGTCTTCCCGATGGAGCCGCGCGGCTTCCTGCTGGAGGGCAAGGTGGTCACCCTCGTGCGCCCGCCGGCCGGCGGCCCCGCCCGTCCTTCCCGTACGGCCTCCGGCTCGGTGGCGGTTCCCGGGGCGCGGGCGCGGGTGGCGCGGGCGGGCCGGATCTACGTCGAGGGCCGGCACGACGCCGAGCTCGTCGAGCGGGTCTGGGGCGACGACCTCCGCATCGAGGGCGTGGTGGTGGAGTACCTGGAGGGCGTCGACGACCTCCCGTCGATCGTGCGGGAGTTCGCCCCCGGGCCGGACGCCCGGCTCGGTGTCCTGGTCGACCATCTGGTGCCCGGTTCCAAGGAGTCCCGTATCGCCGCTCAGGTGACCGACCCGCACGTGCTGGTGGTGGGGCACCCGTACATCGATGTCTGGGAGGCCGTGAAACCGTCGTCCGTGGGCATCCCCGGGTGGCCGGCGGTGCCGCGCGGGCAGGACTGGAAGACGGGCGTGTGCCGGGCGCTGGGCTGGCCGGAGAACACCGGAGCGGCCTGGCAGCACATTCTTTCCAAGGTCAACTCCTACAAGGACCTGGAACCTCAACTGCTGGGCCGTGTCGAGGAATTGATCGACTTCGTCACCCTCCCTGCCTGACGCCCGGGACCGGCCGGGAAGGATCCGGTACCGATCCCCGTGAACACCTGCGCCGCACACGCATCATCCGTTATTGAGGGGTGAGGGCACGTCCGGGCACAGGGGGAGGCACGGGGCGGATGGCGCGCGAAGTGTGGCGGGACAGTGCGGAGAACGAGGCGGCCTCCGCCGTCTTCCACCTCATGCAGCAGCTGATCGACCGGTACCGGGTCAACCGGCCGGTGATGCCTCTGGTGGTGGCGCAGGCGCAGGACGCTTCCGCCGGGCCGGAGATCGACGGCCGGGTCGAGCAGATCGTCCACCAGGTCCACCGGGCGAACCAGCTGCGCCGGGTCCCGGTGAAGCTGCTCGACGGCGCCGGCGCCACCCCGTACGAAGCGGCGCTGTCCATGGTCCGTACCCTCACCGAGCGGCCCTGGGAGACCCGGGGCACCTCGCAGTACAAGCCCTTCGCCTTCCCCCGCTCGCGACTGCTCGCCGCCATCGAGCAGGCCACCGCGGCGGTCCTCGCGCAGCCGGACCGGAATTCCGGCCGTGAGCGTGACGAACGCATCCTGGAACAGCTGGGCAGCCTGCGCTGGCGGGCGAACCGGTCGGGGCGCACCGGCTGGTGGGACTCACTGCGTGCCTCGGCCCGTCCGGAGACCTTTCTGGGCGCCGTCTTCATCGCCGTGCTCAGCGTGCTGCTGGGCGAGATCGGCTGGGTGCTGACCGCCCTGGTCGCCGCTGCGGCCCTCCTCGGCCTGACCGTCGTACGGCTGATGACGAACGCGGCGCCGCCGCTGCTGTGGCTGCGCCCGGCCAGCAGGTGGCTCGCGACCACCTCGTCACTCGCCGCGTCGAGCACCGCGTATCCGTCCGACGGCTGGTCGCGCTTCTCCCCCAGCGGTTCGTGGCGGGTGATCCGGGCACGGGCCGCCGCCGTCGCCGAGCGGGTGGCCGACGCGGGGGCGGGCGACGAGCACGCACGCCAGTTCCACCTGGAGCTGCGGGTCCAGGCGCTGCTGGAGGACCTGCTGGACAGCTACCGGGCGCACGCCCTGGACTGGCGGCGCAGCAAGCGCACCGTCCCGCCGGTGGTGTTCCTGCCGACGGCCACCCAGGACAACGGCGGCATCCTGCTGATCAACGCCATCAACAACGTGCGCTCACGGCGCAGCGAGGTGGACCCGCTGCTGCTCCTCGCCTCGCTGCCGGCCGACCGGATCATGCGGCACACCCCGCCGCTGCCCCCGGAGCCGCCCGCGAACAGCGGCGCCAGTTCGGGCGCCCGCGCACGCTACGAGACCTGGGTGGAGGACCTGAGCGTCGGCCAGGCCCCGGCGGCGGCCGTCAGGCTCGCCTGGGTGCTGCGGCTGCCCCTCCCCACCGAACAGCTGACCCACGAGCACGCCCATGTCCAGCTCGTCACCCACCGGGTCCGCCGGACCTGGGCCTGGTGGGTGATGTCGGGGAGGACCGTCGCCCTGGTGCTGGTCGGCGCGCTGCTGGGAACCTTCCTGTGGAGTGAGCACTGGGAGGAGACGTACTGCCACGGTCCGCTCGTCGGCCGCAGCACCGACGCGGTCAGACTGGCCGGTCCCGGCGGCGCCAAGGAGTGCATCGGGGTGGCGACGGCTCCCGAGGTGCGCTTCGCGGCGGGCAACACCCTCCAGCTGAACGGAGTGGGCGCGGGCATCACCTTCGAGCGGATCGAGCAGGCCGTGCGGGAGCAGAACGCCCGTATCGGGGCGGATGAACCGCATGTCACCGTCGTCTACGCGGGCCCGCTGACCGGCACGGACACGAACAGGGAGGACACCCGCAAGGGCCTGGAGGAGCTGACCGGCGTCTATCTCCACCAGCGGTTCGTCAACGACACGGCGAACCGCTCGGTCAAGCTCCGGGTCCTGACCGCCAACAGGGGCCAGGACATGCTGCGGCAGACGACGGCGGTGAGGAAGATCATCGAGGTCGCCCGGCGGGACTCCTCCGTCGTCGGTGTGGTGGGTCTGGGCCGCAACACCACGGACAGCGCGGCGGCGACGGGGCTCCTCCAGCGCGCCGGGCTGCCCCTGGTGGACACCACGAACTCCGGCAGCGACCTGGCCCGCGCGTACCCGAACTACTTCGGCCTCGCCACGACCGACGAGGAGCAGGCGGATGCCGTCGGGCTGATCGCCGGCCAGCTGGCGGACCGGCTGGACGATCCGCAGGGTGTCGTCCTGTCCAGGAAGGTGGGCAACGAGGACAAGGACCGCTACACCACCGAGCAGCGGCGGGTCGGTCTGCGGATGCTGGAGGAGTCCGGCTTCGCCGTGACCGCCGATGCCCAGTACTCCTTGTCCAAGGACGGCGGCTCCGCCAACCTCGACGCGCCCCTGCACGCGATCTGCGGAGCAGAACGCGTACCCGACGCCCTGTACTTCGCCGGCCGGGTCGAGGACGTCAACACGCTGATGTCCGGCCTCGGACAGACGGCCGGCTGCTCGGACAAGGCCATCACTGTCTTCACCGGCGACGACCTGACCAAGGCGCGCTTCGACGACTCGACGAAGCTCGCGGACAAGGTCACGCTCTACTACGGCGCGCTCGCACCCATGAGCCGGGGCGGCGGCCGGGCGTTCTACGAGGACTCCCGCAGGACGCTGGAAACGCTGCTCCCCGAAGGGCGGCGGCTGCCCGCGCTGCCGAAGGAGCGCCCGTACGAGGACAGGCTGTTCGCCAGCGGGCAGTCCGTCATCTCCTACCAGGCGACGGCGGTCCTCTACGCCGCCGCGACGCGCGGCGACACCCCGCAGAGCGCGGCGGAGACCTGGGCGACGCTGTACTCGGTGGCCCTGCACGACATGCCCACCGGGACCATCACCTTCCGGGGGACGATTCCCTACACCGACCAGAAGGTGCACGGCGTGAACGTCGTCGAGGTCACGCGTCCGGGGCCCGACGCGCAGAGCCGCATCGTGTGCGGCCGGGCCGCGGGCGACAGGAAACCGCTCACCCGTGCGGACTGTCCGGTGCCGTAGGGCGGCCCGAGGGCTGCCGGGAGCCGTCGGGGATGCCGTCGGGGTCCTCCAGCCGGGCGGGCGGCCCGCGCCTTCGCGCGACCGGGCAGGCCTCT